>Ga0307505_10000426_pt1 | contig 47519 bp, 40 predicted proteins | sample 23_S_MG_FD_202183 | JGI IMG/M metagenome (GOLD analysis project Ga0307505, IMG submission 202183) | Soil microbial communities from Populus trichocarpa stands in riparian zone in the Pacific Northwest, United States - 23_S | ecosystem: Environmental > Terrestrial > Soil > Riparian zone > Trees...
TACTCATCGCCTGCGCAGAGCGTTCGACACGCTCGAAGCCGAGATCGACTCCTTCGTCGCCAACCACAAACTCGTCGCGTAGAAATGCGACTCATCTGCAATACGATTTCTCGGTCAAGGCCTCTAGGTGAGCGCAGTCTGAGAATTTCTCTCTTAGAGTTCTCCATGAAAGGCCGGGCACGGGTGCGGGCTCGGAGGCACGCCGCCTCGACCACTCACGTGCAGGACACCACCCGAGCCCCAGCACGCACCCTCGCCCGAGCCCGGCTTTTGGGTGGGCGCAAATATCTTTGGGTAGAGTTAGAATAGATCGACTCATGAGGAGTCACAAATTCGGTGAGGGAGGGACGGGATGGGCGCGAAGACACCGATTCAGATCGAGTTGAAGGCGGCGGAGCGAGAGGAACTCGAGATCTGGGCACGTTCGCAGGCGATAACGCATCGAATGGTGAGCCGGGCGCGGATCATCTTGGCAGTGGTGGACGGACAGACGATCGCCGGTGCGGCGCGAGTGGCTGGATGCGGGCGACGGATCGCCAGAAAGTGGGCGCAGCGATTTCGCCTCAAACGCCTGGCCGGGCTAGCCGATGAGCCTCGCCCTGGCCGACCGCCAGTTTTCCCCCCAGAGATCGCCACTCATCTGGCCAAGCTCGCTTGCGAGCTGCTTGATGAGGCGGGGCGGTCGCTCTCGCTTTGGACATGTGCGGAACTGGCACGGACGCTTCAACGAGACGGGGTTGGTTGAGTCCATCTCGCTTAGGCTGGACCGCTTTCCAATTGGAAATTCAGGCCACTAAATTTTCCGATGGACAACTATAAGTTACTCCGATTTTGCGAGCTTGCGCGCTTGCCAGAGCCAGATTGTTCTTCGCGCTTCACGGGTCGTTTGAGGCGCGGCGGTAGGTAGGTCGATCCAGCCGTTCGGACGGCGTGCAGTCAAGTCTGGAAGGTGTTGCTGTGAGGTGGGAAGTCTTTGACTTCACCCGCGACGGCGACATGGCCGCGCAGGAGTTCGCCCGCGTCGATGGGCGCCGCATGGGCACAGCTCCGGCACGCCGCCGGAGCCACTTGACGCCGCGATCCTGTTCGCTTCCGACGCTCGCTCGTCGTCATCGATGCTGCACGTTAGAATGGCACCATCGGCACGCGCGCTACGCTTGGAGACAAATCCGATACATGGAGTGACTGCGCGTGCGGCTTCCGATGAAGCTGACGGCGCGAAATGACGGCCTGACATGACTTGCGGAGCAGAAAAGGACTTCGGGGGCGGCACCGCATTCGACGGCAATCGCTGGAACGATCTTCACAACACGCCAGCATGCAGAGAGGCGGCGTGGCAGCGCGCAAGAGGAACGGCGTCATGAGCAATCTCCCCGGCGCACGCTGGTGGAAGTTCGATTTTCACGCTCATAGTCCTGCCTCGACGTGTGACTACGGGAAGGGACCGAATCAGGCGGCGCTCCGCCAACTTCCGCCTCGCGAATGGCTCCTCGCCTACATGCGCGTGGGCATCCACTGCGTCGCCGTCACCGACCATCACTCCGGTGAATGGATCGACAAACTGAACGAAGCGCTGGAAGCGCTCCGCACCGAGCAGCCCGACGGGTTCGGCGAGCTGACGCTCTTCCCTGGAGCGGAGATCACTTCCAATTCAGACGTACACATTCTGGCGATCTTTGGACCGGGCACGCCAAAGACGCAGGTGGACCAATTGCTGGGCGCCGTGCGGCTCCAGGGTGAGCGCGGCGAGGGGACCGCGGTCGAGGCTTCCACGATCGACGTCGCGCATCATGTTCGCCGTCTCGGTGGACTGACCGTGCTGGCGCACGTCGACAAGGCACCCAATGGCGCGAACACGAAAAACGGCGGCAACAACTCGCTCGGGAAACTGCTCGAAGCTGGGAACGTCGACGGCATCGAGTTGTGCGACACGGCAGCGACGTTGAAGCCAGCGCTTCGCGACTCCGGTCTGCCGAGAGTCCTCGGCTCTGATTGTCACCACCCCGACGGATCGACAGGCCCGAAATGCCCTGGCTCCCATTTCACCTGGATCAAGATGGGGCGGCCGACCCTGGAAGGCCTTCGTCTCGCGCTCATCGATGGCGACGCTGCGTCGGTGATCCGAAGCGACTCCGTCGACCCTACATTCGATCCAAATGCGACGCCAGCCGACTGGATCGAGTCGATCGAAGTCCACAAGGCGAAGGTCATGGGCAATGGCGCTCCGGCGGTGCTCTCCTTCAACCCATCTCTCAACACGATCGTCGGCGGACGCGGAACCGGGAAGTCCACCGTCGTCCACCTTCTGCGCGCGACGCTTCATCGCACCGACGAGATTCGGCGCCTGTCGGAGAACGCCGAGCCGCGCCAGGATGTCGAACGTTTTCTCCGCAGCTATGAGAGCCGGAAAGACCCAGGGGGGCTGAAGGAGGACAGCGAAGCGCGCGTGGTCTTCCGACACGCCGGAAAGCGGTTTCGCATCCTCTGGACGGAAAAGCAGACGCGAGTCGAAGAAGAGACAGGCGGCTCGTGGATGCCTGCACCCACCCAGGCAGTGCGCGACCGTTTTCCCGTTCAGATCTTCAGTCAGGGACAGATTCTGGAGCTGACCGGGCGCAACTCGGCCGCGCTCCTCGAGTTCATCGACGACGCTTCAGGCGCAGCCTCCCTCAAGAAGCGGATCGAGGAGGAGCGCTCCCGGTTCATGACCCTTCGCGCCCGTGGGCGAGAGCTCACCCAAAGAGCCGCGAATCTCGATTCCGTGCAGGCCCAGCTCGAAGACATTCAGCATAGGTTGTCGGCGCTGGAGAACTCCCAACACTCAGCGGTCCTGCGGGAGCATCAACGCCGCAACCGCCAATTGCGCGAGCTGGACGCCGTGCGCGACGAAGCTCGCCAGCACGCGGCGCGAGTTCGTGAATTGGCCGCGGACGTCTCGCTCGCCGAGATGCCGTCCGAGTTGTTTGATGCCTCTGACGCTTTGGAGAACCGCGCATTGGAAGCGTACGAACGACTGCGGCACGCAACCGAGTCAGCCGCAGCAGAGCTGCAACGGTCAGGGGACGCCATCGAGCAGGCGGAACAGCGCTTCACGGGTGAGGCGATCGATGGTGCGATCCGGCCCGCCGCGGCGGAGTCTCGTTCGCGATATGACGCGCTGGTCGAGGCGCTTCGTGCCGACGGCGTGAGCGACCCCAACCAGTTCGGGATTCTCGTTCAGGACCGCCAACGTCTCGAAACCGAATCGAAGAACCTGATGAGTGCAAAGCAGCGCGCCCTCGAAGTCGCTACTGACGCGAGAGCCGCACTCGCAGCGGTTTGCGAGCTCCGGCAATCTCTGTGGCGCCATCGGCAGGAGTGGGTTGAGACAACGCTGCGCGGCAACAATTACGTCCGCATCAGCGTCGAGCCGTTCGGAGCCGATCCGGAGATGGCGGAGCGGTCGTTCCGCGATCTCATCGGCGTCACGGACGAGAGGTTCGCGGCCGACATTTTCGAGCGGGACAGGAAAAGCGGAAAGACCACCGGTCTGGTCGTCGATCTCTTCCACGGAGGTTCGTCTGCTGCCGCTGACCGGTGCAAGGACGTGAACGCCCGGCTCGGCGCGCTACGACAGGCGCTGGAGCGAAGCGACTCGTTCGGCGGTCACTTCAACAACTTCCTGGCGAAGGCGCGCGAAAAACGTCCTGAGCTGATGGATCGGCTCGACCTCTGGAGTCCCGATGACGGTGTACGAATCGAGTACAGCCCGAGAGGGGATGGGAACGATTTCAAGCCCATCTCTCAGGGTTCTGCCGGTCAGCGTTCCGCCGCAGTCCTGGCGTTCTTTCTTGCCTACGGCGACGAGCCGCTTGTCCTCGACCAACCCGAGGATGATCTCGACAACCATCTCATCTACGACCTCATCGTGCAGCAGTTGCGGGAGAGCAAGAAGAGGCGGCAGGTGATCGTCGTGACCCACAACCCGAATGTCGTCGTGAACGGCTACGCTGAGCTCGTGTTCGTGATGGACTTCAAAGGCGGGCAGTGCGTCGTCGACCGCGCCGGTTGTCTGCAGGACGACGACATTCGTGAAGAAGTCTTCAAGGTGATGGAGGGCGGCCGCGACGCGTTCATGAAACGTTTCCGGCGGCTCGATGGGGGCCGCAGTGTTTGACACCCCCGCGGAGCTGCTGGAGAAAATCAGGCTCGGCGAAGATAGCTTCCTCGAGCTGAAGCAAGTCCGCTTCAAGGGTGACAAGGTTGCGGGGCCAGGTCGAAACGAGCTGTCCGACGAGCTTGCATCCTTCGCGAACGCAAAAGGGGGCGTGTGCGTATTGGGCGTCGACGATCGTTCACGCGAGATCATCGGGATTCCGATCGATCGCCTGGATGCGGTCGAGGCGTTCGTCCGTGAGGTACTCAACGACTCCATTCAGCCGTCACTCGCGGCGACCATTGAAAGGCTCAACCTCCAACAACCAGCGGATCGACTGAGGCTGTGCTCAAGGTAACGGTCGACCAGAGTCTCTTCGTTCACAAGAGCGCCCACGGCTGTTTTCATCGCGTGGGCAGCTCAAAGCGAGACATGCCGATGGATTATCTCGCGAGACTGTTTCAGCAGCGCAGCCAGAGCCGAATGATCCGCTTCGATGAGGAGATCGTTCCCGGCGCAGAGCTCAACGATCTCGATGAGTCGCTGTATCGACGCTTTCGAACCGACCGGACCGTCGACGACGACGCGTCGTTTCTTCACAAGCTTGGTATGGCGCGAAAGGATACTGAAGGACTCATTCGTCCAACCGTTGCCGGCGTGCTGCTCGGGTGTGCTGCACCGGAGCGGTTGCTGTCCAACGCGTACGTCCAGGCGGTCGCCTACCGCGGGGACACGATCGATGCCAGCGACGCTGATCCCTATCAGCTCGACGCCTCGGACATCACGGGCCCACTCGACCGTCAGGTGATCGATGCCTGCCGATTCGTGTACCGCAACATGCGAACTTCGGCGACGAAGAGCGTCGGCAGGTCCGACTTGCCGCAGTACGACATGGGCGCCGTTTTCGAAGCGATCGTGAACGCTGTCGCGCATCGCGACTATTCGATGTACGGATCGAAGGTCCGCCTGCGCATGTTCAGCGACCGGCTGGAGCTCTACTCCCCCGGCGCTCTTCCGAACACCATGGACGTGAGCAGCCTGCCGTATCGTCAGGCCTCTCGCAATGAGGCGATCACCAGCCTTCTGGCGAAATGCGAAGTTCCGCACGACGTCGAATGGTTACAGACCGCGCGCAGCACGATGATGGATCGGCGGGGAGAAGGTGTGTCGCTGATTCTTCAGCGGAGCGAACGCCTCTCAGGGCGCCGGCCGGAATACGTCTCAGTCGATGACGCAGAGCTGCGGCTCACGATCTTCGCAGCCGCCGCGAGATCCGTAGCGCTCGAATGAGGCTCGATTTTCGCGGTCTGTTTCATGCGGTCGGCCGACGACGGAATGGGCCTCCGTCGGTCGTCTTTATAGACCCGGACTGCGCGTGGATGACAGGAATGCCCGGCCCGTGAACCTTTTTCGCCTTTTCCCGACTCCTCTTGATGAATGATCGAGATTGATCGGAAGCAAGACGAGCTGCTCGCCATCCGGTGTCAACTGGGAGAGCCAGCGGCGTTCGACGCGCTGATCGCGCGATGGCACGAGCCGCTCTGGAACTACCTGCGGCGGCTGACCGGCGATGACGACGCGGCCGCGGAGGCGGTGCAGGATGTCTGGCTGCGCATTCTTCGCGGCATCCCACGCCTCCGCGAGGGCAGTCGCCTGCGCGCGTGGATCTTCGGCATCGCACGCCGCGTGGCCATGGACCGGCTGCGCGCGAAGTACTCCCAGCCTCCGCTCGTTTCCGCCGCCGAGCTCGACCTCGCCGGAACCGAGGAGCCGGACGACCTGGCGGAAGACATCGCGCTGATGCACGAAGAGCTCAGGCGCTTGCCGGTGCCGGAGCGCGAGGTGCTCGTTCTCTTCTATCTCGAGGAGTTGACGATGACCGAGATCGCAGAGGTCGTCGGAATCCCCTCCGGCACCGTGAAATCACGTCTGTTCCGTGCGCGCAAAGCGCTGCGGGATCAACTGGTCCTCAAAGGAGTGAAACGATGAACGACTCGAACTTGCCCGCAGTTTCCGTCGCCGAGGTGCAGCGCCTGATCAGCGGCGAGCTGTCGCTCCGCGCGCGTCTTGGCTACGTGACCCTGCTGCTCTTCGCGCTCGCGATGACTGCGGTGGTCGCTTCACTATGGCTCACAGAACCTCGTCTGCCCGCGCGCACGCAGATCGCTTTCGCCGTGATGGTCGGGATCGGATTGTCCTGGACGACCTATGCGACGTGGGTCCTGACCCGACGCCGCGTGCTCCTGGCCGGGCATCAAGTCATTGCCGCGCGAATGGCGGTCGCGTTCACGACGATCTTCGTCCTCGGCTCCCTGGCTCTCGGACTGTGGAGCGCGGTGGGACGGCCGGCGTATGCAGCGGCGGCATTCGCAGGAGTGATGCTGGTCGTGGCGGTTGCGATGCTCGTTTCCTCCCGGCGTCGTTTCGATGACTTGATGCACCGGCGCCGCGCTCTGGAGCGCGAGCTCTCCCACCAGGCCTGACCCCCGAGTCGAAGGAGACTGTCATGAAGTTCGTACGCTGGATGTGTGCCCTGACCACCCTTGCAATGTCGTTCGGCATCGCGGCAAAAGAGATCGAGCTCCGCGCCGACGACGGAACGGCGTTGACGCTCCTGGAGCAAACCGTGCGTGTGCCCGTAATACGGGCGAAGAGCGGAGACACGGGCGCGATCGATCTCTTCGTCGTGCGGATCGGCCGGACCTCCGCACGCACTCGAACGGCGCACATCATCCTCGCCGGCGGACCCGGCGACTCGGGGGCGAGTCTCGTCACGGGACTCGCCCGGCGCGGAGGGATGGGACTGTTCGAAATGCTCGACGGCGATCTGATCGGGATCGATCAGCGAGGGACCGGCAAATCCTCGCCCAATCTTCAGACGCAGGTTCTCTATCGACTTCCGCTCGATCAGCCGGGCTCGCCGGAGCTGTGGCTGCCGCTGATGGAAACGGCGTCTCGCAAAGTGGCAGCGACCTTCGCGGCTCGCGGCATCCGCCTGGAGGCCTACAACACGCGCGAGAGCGCTGACGACGTCGAAGACATACGGCGCGCACTCGGATACGAGCGGGTTACGTTGTGGGGTCGCAGCTACGGATCCCATCTCGCACTGGCGACTCTGCGCCGCCATCCCAAGAGCATCGAGCGGGTGATTCTCGCAAATCCCGAAGGTCCGGACGACACGTTCAAGTTGCCGTCGCGGGTCGACGCGGTGCTGGAAAAGTTCGACCAGCTGATCGCGACCGATGCGCGTTGGAGCGCGCGCGTTCCGCGTCTCACTGTATTGATGAAGCGGGTCCTCGATCGGCTTCATCGCGAGCCGCAAACCGTCGAGCTCTCTCACCCGGCAACGGGAGAGACGATCCGCGTTGCGATCGGCAAGTTCGACGTGCAATGGCTCACCGCGCAGGCGCTCGGCGACCCGCGGACCGCCGCGACGCTGCCCTCCGCGTATCTCGAGATGGACGCCGGTGACTTCCGCCGCATTGCGCATCTGGTGGTCGCGCAGAGATCGCGGATGGGCGTGCAGTCCGCGATGAAACCGATGATGGATCTCAGCTCCGGCGCAACCCGCGCCCGGCGAGCCCGCATCGACCGCGAAGCCGCCGCCTCTCTCCTCGGCAATGCCATCAACTTTCCGCAGATGTACCTCGGCAAAGCCTGGGGCAACCCCGATCTCGGCGACGACTTCCGCCGGCCGGTTCGGAGCAACGTACCAGTCCTCATCCTGGCCGGCGATCTCGACCCTCGCACGCCGGTAGAGAATGGACGGGAGATCGTCAGGCACCTCGAGCACGGACACCTCATCGTGCTCCCCAACGGCGGCCATCACTTCGACTTCTTCGGCTCACCGCAGATTCGCAACGTGCTCGTCGCATTTCTCCGCGGAGAGCGGCCAGCCATCACGACGATCCAACTGCCGGCACCGCGGTTTGAATAGAACGCGACTCCCCGCCGCGCGGTCCCACCATGGCGGGGATTCCGCGGGCGGGCGGCGTTGCAATGGGAGCGCGGAGGCCGGTGCCCCCGCGCTCCACACCGTCAACGAGCGGGCGTCGCGGGAAGGTAGGAGGCCTTGAACGTGGCCGCACCCTCGGTCACCGCTTCCGCGGAGATGCGCGGACCGACGTTCGACTTTTTCGGCCCAAGGCCGTTACCGGCTTTGAACACGTCTTCGGCGATGAGGAGTCCGAGGGGGACACCTCCGATGTGTTTGCCGCCGACTTTCTTCGTGATGTCGGGCTGTTTCGCTTTCAGCGCGAAGGCGTCGAAGACCCAGTGCACGCCGAGGTACACGCGACTGACACCGTTCTCGAGGATCATCTGCCAGAGACCATCCGGGAAGTTGCGGCGGTGCCGCGGGCGGATCGTCCCACGGGTGTCGATGCTGACGCCGTTGAACTCGTCCGACACCATGTCGAGGTCCTTGAACAGCTTGTCCTTCTTCAGCGAATTGGCCTTGAGCGTTCCGCCTTCGTTGTAGAACAGGCGGGTGATGTGGAAGGCCGCCGCGCCGAATGTGGCGTGGCCCGAGGGATAGGCGGGGAAGGGCGGCGTGAAGTTTTTGGCGCCGACGCGATTGGTGTTGGGTGCGCCGAGCGGCAGCCACTGCGGATCCGCGTCATTGGAGATGTCGTTGTCTGCCTCGGGAGCAGCCGGACCGAACGATAGGTCGTGCTCACGGATGCCAACGACGGGTCGCCAGAGGTTGTAGATGTACTTCTGGTCCCAGGCGAGGATGCCGGCGTCGGCCATGGCCACGTTGACGAACGCGAACAGACGCGCATTGTCGAGCGGAGAGTTGTTCTTCTTGACGGCCACCTTGCGAACGATCTGATTGTAGAGACGCGGCGGTGTGCCGATCTCGGAGACGCCGTCGTATGCCCAGTAAATGCCGATCACGGTCTGGTCGGGGGTTCTGCGATCCAGGCCGGCCGGGAGTAAACCGGCGAGATCGGCCGCAACGCCCGCGCCCCGCACTTCTTTGAGCGCGTCCTTGTAGTCGTTGCTGCCCAACGCGGGTGGCGGTGCGATCTCGTGGCGCACGGTGATGCCGAAGCCGTTCGAGTCCGCTCCATAGAGCGGGCCGTGAAAACCCTGTCCCGCATTATCTGGATCGGCCCGGTGTTTTCCGGGGTCGGGCGACACCGCGTAACTCCCACCGGCACCCGGATCGCCCGCTCGATCCAGGAGGATGGCGTCCCCCACGGCGACTCCGAAGTTGTGCGGAATGCCGCCGTCGAGCGTGGGGTCACCCGCGGTGGCGAGCATGGAGTCGAAGAAGGAGGATTGGCTCGGAAACAACGCGACCAACGTCCGATGCGCCGCGGCAGCCACGGCCGCATTGATCCTTGCGGGCGTGCTGGAGCCGCCGGGAGCGGGCGGGTTGGGGAGATAGCGCGGCAACTGCGCCGCGACGTTGACGATTCCCGCGAAAGCGTCATACATCGCAATGTGCACGATGGCCAGCGCACGCGAGCTGAGCGTGGGGCCGGTTTGTTCCCCTTGTCCGTTGGTATGACTGATGCGGTTGGCCTCGAGAGCGGTTTCGTTCCACAGCAGAATTGGATCAGGCATGTTCATCCTCTCCTTCGACGAGGCTTCGCCTCCGTCAATGGTTGGATGGACGCCGAAATCATTTTCGCCGTGTTTCCGGCGATTCGGATGTAGTTTGTTCCCGCTCCGTCACACGCCGCGTGCAAGTACGGCCGTGATACGGCCCCGGGGTGAGAGGACAGGCAATCCTGCCTGTCCTCCTTCCCTCGATGAACATGCGACCTTTACGGCTCGAGGACAGGTCGCCGATGGTGGGTTCGCTGGTGTGTCAGACGAGGACTCCTTCTGTACCGGGAGCTTCCGGTCCACCGATTCGTTTCAATCGCAGCAGGCGAAGGGGATCGTCAATCTCCACATGCAGAGTGCTTTTGCGTTGTTGTCTTTCATGAGTGGTTCTTGCCTCTGTGTGGGGTTCATAGGAGGTACGGCTTCAGTTCGTGGCGCCTGCATCGAATGAGAGCGAGCGCGATAGCTCACGGTTCGCGTTGATCTGCTGCTGAAGGAGCGCCACCTTCTGCTCCGCACCGGCGACGGCATCGGCGCCCGCGACGAACCGCTGCGGCGGAGGCACTTGTTCGGAGATGGTGATCAGGGCACGAGCGAGCTTTGCCGGGTCGCCGGACTGCGGTCCGTTCTGAGACTTCCAGTACGCGACGAGCGGTCCGCGGCGCTCGTCGTAGTCCGCGATCGACGGCTCGGCGTTAGTTCGTCGACTGCTCGGTGAGCAACTCCGAATCGAATGGCTCATCAACTGCACCACGCACGACCCGAGCCCGTCTATTGGGCGATACGGGTGCAATTCCATCCCAGAAGTGAGATTGTGAAGCCATGAAGCAATACGACCTCGTCGTCATCGGCGGCGGGAACACCGGCCTCGCTGTAGCAAACCGAGTCTCCGCAGCCGGACGACGCGTCGTGCTTGTCGACAAGGGGCCGGTCGGTGGTCTCTGTTCACTGGCCGGGTGCAATCCAAAGAAAGTCTTCGTCCGCGCCTCGGAAGTACTCGACGAAGTCCGCCGCGCGGGGGATCACGGCATCCGCACGGGCGAGATCAGCATCGACTGGGAAGAAGTGTGGCGTCGCAAGCACTCGTTCACCGACCCCGTCCCGGAATCGACGGAACGCGGCCTTGCCACGAACGGCGTGGAGCGAGTTCACGGCGTCGCTCGATTCCTCTCGCCGGACACGATCATCGCCGCCGATCAGGAACTGCGCGCCGGCGCCCTTTTGATCGCGACCGGCTCGACTCCGCGGCGGCTCACATTTCCAGGCGCGGATCTGGTGCAGACGACCGATGAGATTCTCGAGCTGCGCCACCCGCCCGAGCGGATGGTCATCCTCGGCGCCGGCGTGGTGGCGTTCGAGTTCGGATTCGTTTTCGCACGAGTGGGAACGAAGGTGACGATCCTCCTGCGCTCCACGCGCGCGCTGGCCGGATTCGACGATGATTTCGCGGCACATGCCGTCGACTTCGGCCGCTCGCTCGGAATCGAGTTCATCCCCTCAACGACGATCGAGGGCGTTCGTGCAACGGGCGATCGCTTCGCCGTCGACTTCACGCATGAAGCGGGGCGCGACGTTCGCGAGGCGGACTTCGTCCTGAACGCCGCGGGCCGCGTACCCGCTATCGATCAACTCGACCTTCCAGCCGCGAACGTGGAGACCTCGAGTCGCGGCGTCGTCGTCGATGACTATCTGCGCAGCCGATCGAACCGCCGCGTATTCGCGGGTGGCGACGTGCATGGCAAGTTTCAGCTCTCCCCCGTGGCTTCGTATGAGGGACGTGTGATCGCACGCAACTATCTCGAAGGCGATGTGGTGAAGGCGGATTACAACGTCGTGCCGCAGGCGATCTACACGACGCCGCCGCTTGCGACCGTCGGCTGGACGGAGACGGAGGCGCGCCGGAGCGGGCACGCGGTGAACGTGCGCACGAGCGACATGAAGTCGTGGAAGGTGTACGCGATCTCTGGCGAGCCGGTCGCCTGGGCAAAGGTCGTGGCCGACGCGGAAACCGACCGCATCCTCGGCGCGCAGCTCTTCGGCGCCGGTGCCGCCGACAGCATCCACGTATTCGCGCTGGCGATCCGCTGTGGTCTCACCGCGGCCGATCTGCGCGAGGCGGTATACGCTTACCCGACGTTCGCGGGCGCGATCCAGGCCGCGGTTCCGTAACCGTCATCTGCGCGCAAGAGGAGAATGAGTGAGTGGGCTGCCGAACGACAGCGCGGACCGATCCGCCTCGCGTGGATCCCGCGCGAGAAAGAGCCGGTGACCTTCGGCCTGCACGGCGCCATCGCCGAGCACTACGGCGTTCCGGCCGACGCCTTCGAGCCGCACGCGACCACGCTCGACTCCATCGTCGCCGCCGCTGCCGGCTGACCGACCGGCACGTCTGCAGGGAGCTCGCGGCGCGCAAGATCAACGTCGAAAAGCGCGTCCGGACCGCATGTCGGAACGACACATCGAAATCCGCGAATGCAGTGCGAGTGAAACCCTTGGTCACCAGGACGTGCGGCGCACCGAAAATTTTGGTGTTCACGCGCCTGCGAAGAACGACCTCGCAAGAAGGCAACGTTTCGCAATCGCCAGGGGTGAGGACGAGGTTCAGAGCGCGCGATGACGCATCGACGAACAGCCGTGAGGGCAGTTCCACTGGCACAGCAATCGAGGGTGGGTCGTTCTCCCCGAGTGGCTGCCAACCCTCAGCGATCAACCAAGGCTTCGTCGAGCCCTTATCTTTCGCCTGTCGTACGTGGTCGTGCAGTCGACGGAACTCGAGCCCGCGGCCGGCGAGGACGTCGGGCGCATGGACATCGCCTTCTACGCCCCGGCGTACTGCGAGGACTATTACTTCTGTGTCGAAGCGAAGCGGCTGAACGTCATCAAAGACGGCGCGGTGCGCTCCTACGCCTCGGAATACGTCCGCTTCGGCAGGTACGCCGCGATCTCAGCGTGCTCGATCGGAGCGAGCGGACGGCCCGCCTGACCGCCACTGTTTTGTCGTGGTCAGCGGCAGAAGCTGTCTTTCGCGGAGCCGCGTGTTTACGCCGGCGCAGGGACGCCGATCGGCGAGGCGTCAGATCAGCAGGGCACTCCCGACGACGCTCGTGAGTACCGACCCGATCGAACGAACAACCGAGAAGAGAAACCCACGTGTGCTGGTGTGATGAGCCATATGCACCTCCTGCAAGGAACCCGTCGAGAGCGCAGCAAGAAAGAAGACGGCCGGCTCCCACGCCATCATCGGTAAGCCCTGAAACCCCAACATCGCTGCTGGTCTGACGCGGTCCTTCGGCGCGGGGTTCTGTGGTGGTTCAGCGGTCAGCGGGAATCGCTGAGACCCTTTCTTGTCATTGACCTCCAATAAATGCGTGGGACTGGCCGAATCTCCCGTGAACGAACCGATCACGGATAGACCTTTGTACAGCTTTAGAGCGGACGCTGCGTCCGTCCGCACCGTGGCGAAGTTCTGTAGCCCATGTTTGCAGCCCCGCGCGAGCTTCAGCGATGGCACGCCGCTCCTTGCAAGCGACGGCAAACGCCGACCGGAACGTACCGGCAGCCGGCAGTACTTCAGCCGCCGGCTGCCCTGGTGAGCTTCACGCCGCGTCGTGAAGGACGCGCATCATGATCTGTCCCGCGGGCCCGACAAGCTCCTCGAGCGCCCTGATCTCGGTGACAGGTGGAGGCAGGTGGCCCAGTGCCGTCGTCTCATCGAATTTGACCCACAAGACGCCGAAGCACTTGCCGCTATGCGCGATCGGCAGGCCGAGTTGGGCGCTGATGCCGGGCTGGACGCACACCGGGTTGAGCTCGGTCGGGGCGGCATTCGAGACGGCGCGCCACTCGGTATTATTCCATTCCAAAGCGCTGAAATCCTTGCGGCTCTGGATCCCGTGCAGAAACACCGGCCGTCTGTGCTTGGCAATGTAGTAGCTCCAACCCTGGGGGCGTGGCCCGCCGCCATTAGTGTTGACGTTTCCGCCATGCACATCAAAGGTTCCGCTTTCGGGCCTGAACCGCCACACGTCGCTACTCGCGCAATCGACGTATTGGGAAGCGAGATCGGCGAGGCGTGTCAGAGATTGCTGCAGATTCTTATCAACGGCTTTGAGCAGCTCCTTCCATGTCCAGATGTACTTCCCGAACATGAAGTTCTGCCACATGAGGGCAATCTGACTTCCCGCCAGGGCCAGCGTCCGCACCACATGCGGGTCAAATACATCCGGCTTCGAGCTCTCGATGTTCAGCACCGCGACGACATCTTCGCCGGCCATCATCGGCAATGCCAGCTCGCTGCGCGTTTCGGTCCGGATTGGGTGATAGATATGCCGGAACTCGGATGTGCGGAGGTCATTGACCACGACGGCACAGCGGCGGAGCGCGGCCCACGTGATGAGGCCTTTCCCGTCGGACGTCCGCAATAGCGGTAGCTCCGCAATGGGGTTCGGGGTTACCTTGGCGGCCGGCATCAGAGTACCGGTCTCTTTCTCGTAAATGTGAATGGTCCCCAGCGTGTCCTGCCGATCGAGATCGAGTACCGCCAGGATTCGATCGATGATGACCGTCAAGCCACCCTCGAGCGCCGACACGACGGACCGTTTATCCCTCGCGGCGAGAAACTTCTGCAACGCGATCGGCAACCGATGCAGTTCCTCGCCCCACTGTTCGTTGCTATAGAGCGATTTGAAATACGGCAAGGCCTCGGCATTCAATTGCTCGAATAGGCCACTGATCGGTTCCTTCAATTGCTCGGGAAACTCGGGCTCGGAGGAGTAGTTCACAAAGAGCACGCTGTTGATTCTGTCGCCTTCCGTAGCCTGGATTCGCGCGCACGACACCACGCGTTCGCGATCGACGAAATCGCCGAATAGAGGGTTTGCAACGATGAGTGGGCGTGCTCGCTCATCGACCTCGCTGCGCAAGGGAAGCGCCGAGCGCGCATCCTTGAAGAACGAATATGGACTGAGCGACTTGAGGGCCCTGGACTGAAGAGGAAAGTTCGGACCCAGCAGGGCTTCCGGGTGGCGAACACCAGTGTGTATGGCCAGGCGGCAATTGCCGTCGAGCAGCGGATCCACGACGTAGTAACAGATCGATGCTGCCCCCAGCCGCACGCGTGCTTCCGAAATCAGGGTCTGAAATTCGTCCTCTTGCGTTGGCGAAGGCTCTGACGCGCGGGAAAACAGTGCCTCACGCGCCTTCGCGTTGGCGTCCAGCAGAAGCTGTTCCTGTACGCTGGCAGGCAGCGTACCCAGGGTCCGCTGCAGAGCAAGCCTGAGCGGCTGAAGCATATATTCGCCGAAGGTGGCGCTGTCCCCAAGCCGTCCGCTGAGCGGGCTGACTTGATGGGCCGGAGCACGGCATACATCGTCAAATTCGACAACAATCCCCTGTGGCACGTCCCGGTTGTCGCGCAGACATTCGAGAATGATCCTGAGGCGTTCCGGGGTCGGTAACGTTCGATCGGTAACCCATTGCGAAATCGCCGACTCGCTGAGGCCCAGGAGCTGCGTCCACTGCCGGCGATCGTGAAGGTTTGTATCATCCATAAGGGCCACGAGCGCCGTGGCGAAGCGGCTCCGCTTCTTCCGTTTTTGCGTTGTGGTCCCATGCGTTGGATCACTAGTAGAGGGATTCTTCAATGACCTCAGGTGCCTCATAGTCATAACGTGTCTTTCTTACAGTCGCCCCTGGCGAGTGCGGTCCGAGTCATGCGGCTTTTCGTCGCGGCGGCCGAGGGATTGTCATCACCGAAAGGGCGCGACGTGCTTGACTGAGCGCCTGCATGGACTTGGCCGTGGTCGCAAACAGGAGACCAGGAAACTCGCTGGGAGCGAAAAGAGTTGGTTGGTGAGTGAGGCGGCCGTTGATGAGAACGCCCAGAGTGTTGCCTGCGATGAAACGGTGAGGGAGTGCGCCGATGGGCAGAAACGACGACGCATAGCTCAATAGGAGATCTTTGTGGTTCGGCCGGCCGCTGCCGGCATCCTGCGATTCGATCTGGAAACGTTTGGACTCTTCACGGCGAATGAGCAGACGGCCCTTCGGTGGACACTCACGCTTGTCGATAGAGGCCACGACGAAACCGGTGGACCCATCAGTGAGGAGTCGCGCCGGCAGCCCGTCCGCTGAATCAATCTCGAGGATCCATGACGGGATGACGACGACATCATGAGCCAGGAAAAGTTGTTCCACAAATGCTGGCGTGTCAGCGCCGCCGGACACGACTGTGATGGCCGGGTCGATCCACGTAGAGCCGGCTTTGAGGACGTAACCATTCGTCGCATCGCCATGGATTTCCAGCGACACCGGGCATTCGTGGAAGCGAACACCCCAGACCTCTGCTCTCGCCCGAGCAATTCTCGTCAGGTCCGCCAACGGGAATGGAAGGTCCGGAACACGGAAGTGTGTCGCGTCACTTACGAAAAAGGCTCCAAGAGCAGCGCGCGCCTCCGCGTTCGAGATCCGGAGGGCTCGCCGTAGTAGTCCTCTGGCGTTGGCGTGATTGAGGAACCGCGAAACCTCATCTTGGCGAGTGAGAGACAGGATGCTGCCGCCTTTGGGCAGCGGATACCCGAAGTACTCGAGCATCTCCAGCCCGTCGTAATATCCCCGCCCATCGGCGTCCCCACCCGGCTCGAGAAGTCCCGATTCGAGCCATCCGAGCGCCGGCGGCCTCACCTGAGTCCCGACAAGAACGTCTACCGAGCGTCCGGCCGCGGCCGCGAGTTGCGCGAAAATGAGACCAAAAAGATCACCGCCAACGACGACAGCGTCTCGACGGTCGGTTCTCATGAACCCCAATATGCCGATCGCACTGAATTAAGTCAAGCTTGAATCACTGCATTTCGCCCCGAGCAACGTTGTGGTGCACTTCGTGTGCAAGCTAGACAGGAACGAACGGTCGTGCGATTTTAGTCTTGAGCGTCGGGGCGGGGGGACTCGGGCGTCGCGGCGGGCGGGAAGTTGATGGCCGCTCGCGCGCTGTCGAGGACGAGCTTCGGACGATGCTGCGAGGCGTCGCCGCGGCCAACCTGTCACGCCGTCACCGTGTCGGCCTGATCACACTGCAGACGTACAGCATCTCGCGTCAGCTCGTGCGCAAGAAGGCACACGCCGACCTGCTGCCGCACGTCGACGGCATGCGCCGCCTGAACAAGTTCGCCGCAAACGCCGGACGGCGCCGACGGTGGAGCCTGTGATCAAGCCTTCGACTGTGCCGTGACCGTAATAGTCCCATCGTCGTATTACCCACACGTCCCAAGTGACCGGGCGCGCTGCAGCGCGCCCGGTCACTTGGATGGCCGCGCCTGCTCAAAAATACGTCCGCTGTTCTCCGATCCCGGTGGTGTTGGTCACGCAGCGCAGGCACAGTTTCGGATCCTGACCTCGCTCGCCCACGTCCGAGCGATGATGCCAGCAGCGGGAGCATTTGATCCCGTCACTCTTTCTGGCGGTGACCTGAAGCTCCTCTTCGTCGGTGGCGACGAGGCTGGCATCCGAGGTGACGAGCCAGAATTTCAACTCCTCGCCGACGGTCCGCAAATCCGCAGCCTCCGCGTCGCGTCTTACGCCAACGACAATCTCGGCATCGAGGCTCCCGCCGATCGCGCCGGTGGCCCGGAGATCCTCCAGTGCCTTGTGTGCAATCTGCCGGGTCTTGAGCAACAACGGCCAATTTACATCACCGCTTTCGACGAGTGGAAATTCGTACCACCGCTGCGCGAACACCGACTCCAGGCGCTGACCCGGCATCGATCGCCAGACCTCATCGGCGGTAAAGCTGAGGATCGGCGTCATCCAGCGGACGAGCGCTTCCGCAATGTGAAACAGCGCGGTCTGGGCGGATCTCCGAGCGCGGCTTTTCGACGGCAACGTGTACAGCCGGTCCTTGAGAACATCCAGATAGAGCCCACCGAGCTCGACGACGCAGTAGTTGAGGATCTTCTGATAGACCTGGTAGAACTCGAATCGCTGATAGGCCTCCCTGATTTCCTTTTGAGCCGCGGACGCCGTTGCCAGCGCCCACCGGTCGAGGGCGAGCATCGCCGTGGTGTCGACCGCATCGAGGGCCGGATCAAAATCCGCAAGATTTCCGAGCAGAAACCTGCTGGTGTTCCGAATGCGCCGATAGGCATCGCCTGCATGCGCGATCAGTTTCTGAGACACGGGAATGTCTCTCGAATAGTCAACGCTCGAAACCCACAGCCTGAGGGCGTCCGCACCAATGGAGTCGACCACCGTTTGGGGTGACACGACGTTGCCGATGCTCTTGGACATCTTCCGGCCCTGCTCGTCGACCGTGAACCCGTGTGTCAGTACGGCCTTGAACGGAGGACGGTCCAGGGTTGCAGCGCTCAGCAGGAGCGAGGACTGAAACCAGCCCCGGTGTTGATCGGAGCCCTCGAGATAGAGATCCGCCTGTGGTGACTCCCCGTTCACGACGAGGTGGCCATGCGTTCTCTTGAACGCGCACTGGTGCGCGGAACCGGAATCGAACCAGACGTCCAGGACGTCGGTACCCTTCTCGTAGGACGAATCGACCCCCCAATCGGAACAGTCCGAGCCGAACCACGCCTCCAGCCCCTCCGCGGCCACCCGGTCGGCGATCCGTGCAAGAAGTACAACGGTGTCAGGATGAAGCGAGTTGTCGGCCTTGCTCGTGAACACCGCCAGCGGCACTCCCCAATATCGCTGGCGTGAGATGCACCAGTCGGGGCGGCCGGTGACCATGTCCCGGATACGGTCCCTACCCCAGGCGGGGATCCAGCGTGTCTGCTCGATGCACAGATCGGCGGTGTGGCGCAGTTGCTTCTCTTCCATCGAAAGAAACCACTGCGGTGTGGCCCGAAAGATGACGGGCGTCTTGTGACGCCAGCAGTGAGGATAGCTGTGGGTGATCGTTCTCCGGGAGAGCAGGGCACCGCGTTCCCTCAGGAGCCTCAGGATTGTCTCTTCCGCTTTCCGAACGTGCAGCCCGGCCACATGCTCCGTTCCCGCGGCGTAGGTGCCATCGGCACCAACGGGATTCTCGATCGGCAGGCCGAATTGCAGCGAGACCGCGTAGTCGTCGGGGCCGTGGGCCGGCGCGGTGTGAACGAGCCCCGTCCCGGCGTCGAGCGTCACGTGCTCGCCGAAAACGATCGGGACGACCCGATCGCAGAATGGATGCGCGGCAGTCGCTCCCACGAGATCGGAACCGAGCGCCTTGCCGACCACCGCCGGTCCGATAGCCAGACGAGCGCAGACGTCAGCGGCCAGCGACTCCGCCACGACCAGTCGCCGGCCGTCGTGAAGAAGCAGTACGTACGTCGCCGACGGGTTGACGCAGATGGCCTGATTGGCAGGGAGGGTCCAGGGCGTCGTCGTCCAGATGACGAACTCGATCGGCATTTCGCGCGATTCGCCCTCTGCCAGTTCAGTGCAACGCTTCGCGATGTCCTCGGGCTCGGTTGCCCTGAAGGACACGTCGATCGCAGCGGATTCTCTGTCGCGGTGCTCCACCTCCGCCTCGGCCAGCGACGACATACAGTCCAGGCACCAGTTGACCGGCTTGCACCCGCGAACGAGGTGACCCCGCTTCACGATCTGCGCGAGCAGCCGCAGTTGCTCTGCTTCGAACTCCCGGTCCATGGTGAGGTATGGCTGATCCCAATCTGCCAGGATGCCCAGACGCTTGAACGCTTCGCGTTGTCTTGCGACCTGTTGGGCCGCGTACTCGCGGCACTTCTGGCGAAAGGTGGCGGCGTCGAGTCCGTCGCCCACTCTTCCGAACGTCTTTTCGACCTGGAGCTCGATGGGCAAGCCGTGGCAGTCCCATCCGACGACGAGCTGTGCGTCGAGCCCATCGAGGCGGGCGGCTTTGAGGACGATGTCCTTCAGGACCTTGTTGACCGAGTGTCCGATGTGGATGTCGCCGTTGGCGTAGGGGGGCCCGTCCACGATCAGGAACGGTGGTGCGCCCGCGTGAGCGGTGCGCACCTGTTCGTAAACGCGTTCGGACTCCCAACGTGCGAGAGCTGCAGGCTCGCGCCGCGCGAGGTTGCCCTGCATCGGAAAATCGGTGGTAGGCAGGTTGAGTGTCGGATCGCGTTCGCCCTTCATGACAGTTCCTCGAAGGTGATCAGCAGGACATCGCGTCTCGCCGGACGGCCGTCGGAGCTGAACATGGGGGTGACCGCGTGGTAGGACTGCGTGTTGGTCAGCAGCAGCATTTCGAACTGCTCCTGGAGCTTGAAGGCCTCCGAGATGACGCGGTAACGGCCGTCGTTCGGCGAGATGATGTTGTCGCCGCCGGACAGGTTCGGCGTGAGCCCGCCCAGGATCACGGCCACGAAGGGCTCGTCGTCCTTGTGCAGCCACGTGGGCGACGCGTATGCAGGGCCAGCCGCGTCCGGGCGGTACGAGATCATGTGCAATCCCAGCTTCGCCGCGCCCCGCTGCGAGAAAATTTTCGGAACAGTGGCACGGGCGATTCCGGTGGTGAAGGAAATCAGGTACTGGAGAGTCCTGGAGGACAGGACGTCGTCGACGATGGGTTTGAAGACGCGCTGTTTCCCGCCATCATGGGGGTTGTATTCCGGGGTCTGCACATAGGGGGAGTGGGCAAGGCGGGAAAGGCCCCCTGACTCGTCGATCACGAGCTTTGCGTGAGACCGCCACCGGCGACCGACCTCCGGGTCGAGCTCCTGGTCCCATTCGAATGCTCGATCGAAGACATGCCGGTCCGGCATCTCCGCGAGGTCGAGCGTATCCACCTCCACCTTGGCGAAACCGAGTTGCGTCAGCGCTTGAACGGTAGGGCTGATGGGTCCTTTTTCACGTTCCGTCGCTTTCGGTCTGTAAATCGCAGCGGTGGAGGTGCCGGTAATTCCAATCGATTCCGATCTCGCTTCCATGGACACCTCATGGATGACGAGCGCTTGTGCGCGAGCCATCGGTTAGGCGCGCGAACCCCCTCGCGATAGGACGGTCCACCGAAAGCAGCCGCGGTCGAAACAGCTGGGGAAACTTTGCTTCAACCAGCAAGTCGGTATACGGTGTTACGGCCGGAGCGACGTACCCAGAAGACTTTGGAGAAGGCCGGAAGGGTAGCGTCGCTTGTACGGTCGAGGGCTCGAACGCTTGTTCGGGCCTTCAGTTTTTGTACGGCTTCACGTCCATCGTCCTCCTTGAGTTTGGGTTCAGGAATGCGACTGCATTGGTTTGACGTCAGAACCAAATATTACTTCTTCGCTAAATTTAGTCAATAGTTTTTTACTTCATTGCGATGAAACCATGGGTTTCCTACGGGGACGTTGTTCGAGTAGGGCAAGTCCCTCAGCCGCGCGAGCACAGAATGCAGCCGACGGTAGAGATCGGCCAGAGAACGAGCGCGTCGGCACGGGAAGGGTGCATCGACGGTCAGCGCGCGCCTGAACTTGCCGCCAGAGCGTGGGACGTAGAGCGAGAAGCGGGCGGTGTGGTTCTTCGGGTTGTACTTAAACCCTGGGGCGGCCGTTCATCGGGGATACTCTCCGTTGCGTCGCCGGCGCTGCATGGGCGGGCGCCGGAACGCGTGTTGGGCCGTCTTGCACTCGGAGACGAAGCGCTCCACTTCATCTTCCGGGTACACGACGGCGTTCGACGAGATGTAGATCCAGCCGTTGGGGGCCTTCTTGAGGTAGCGGCGTTTCGCGAGCGCACCGGTCGAGAGTCCCGTCCGCCGCGCCGCCTCTTGAGCCGAGATGAAGGTGTCTGCCATCGCAAGAATCTCCGTTCCTGCGTGCACCTTAGCGATCGGTTTTGGGGCGATTTGCGAGCGGAGCTAAACGCGATGCTCGGGAAAAATAGAAACTTTGTAGAACGTCGCGGGTTCGATTTGGGCCGTCGAACGCATCGCAGATTCTAGCTAAGTCTCTGATTCTAAATTGGCTGTGGCGGGAGGGCTCGAACCTCCGACCACCGGATTAACAATCCGGCGCTCTACCAACTGAGCTACACCACAATAGTCTCGGTGAGAGCGGACATGATAGCCGACTTGCCACCCTCGATGGTTTCCAACCTTTGGAACGCAGCGGCGGCATCAGAAACCGCACTTGTCGAGCGGCGCTCCTTTCCGCATGCGGCCTCGGAGACACAGTCCTCCCGGGTCGTTCCGTACCGGTTGACGTCCGGCGCGGCCTTGGCCGGTTCCAGATATCTTCCATTCATCAGTGCGGTCTGCGCGCTCTGGAACAAGGACCGGCCGGCCATGAAGCTCAGCGCTTCATGGTTGCCACGGCCAACTCGCCCGGTTTCACGGTGACCTGGCCGATCGCCCGCGGGGCGCTGCCACGGGTTCGTACCGTGTATTGGCCCGCTGGCAGCTCCATGGCGGCACCATCCACGAGGCCCTCCGCGATCACCTGGCCCTGGGCATTGACGGCTTCCACCGGCACGCGCACGGCTTCCACCAGCGCAGCGCCCAGCTCTTTCTGCGTTCCCGCATCGAGGTAGCGCCCGCCACCGAGCTGCGCCCAGTTGCGGAACGTGTCCTTGAGTGCCTGATCCGCGATCGCGAAGCCGACGATGTTCACACGCAGGTCCGTGCCGCCCGCACGCAGCCTCTCGATCTCCGCGGCCGGATCGCCGCCGCAGGTCTCCTCGCCGTCGGTCACGAGCACGACCAGACGCTCGCCGCGGGCAGAGCGCAGGTCCTGCGCCACCGCCGCGAGAGATTTCGCGATCGGCGTCTTCGCTTCGTTCGTGGCCTGGACCTTCGCGAGCCACGCTGCTGTCCGAACGGGATCGAGCGGGGCGAGCGCCTGTTCGAGGTCGGTCTGGCAGGAGCCCGCCTGCTTGTGACCGAAGACGCGAAGCGCCAGCGGCGTTCCCGCCGGGATGGTCTTCTCGACCAGTTCCGTCAGCACCTCCCTGGCGATGTCGATGCGGCGCTTGCCGCCGACCCGCTGCAGCATGCTGCCCGAAGCGTCGAGAATCACCTCGACGGCCGTGGTCAGAGCGAGGCCGACCCTGCCATCCGCAGAACCGCTCACCACGCGCAGCTTTCCGGGCACGCTCTTCGGCGGTCCGACGCGGATCGGCTGAACAGCAAGGATCGTGTAGGACTGGCCAGTCTGGTAGCGGAGCTCGTAGTCGCCAGGCGTCAGAGGCGCTTTGATCGTCACCGGATTGCCCGACTTCGTGTAGGCATAGTGCTCGTAGTCGCGTGCGCTGCCGCCTTTGGGAGCCACCGAGATCCAATCCTGCGCGTTGCCGGGGCCGTTCCACTTCACCGTGAACGGCTGACCGCCTTCGACGGACGCCGGTCCCTGCAGGGAGGCGCTGACGCCGCCGACGGTGACCGGTGCTCTCCCGATCGTCAGGTAGTTCTTGCCCGTCAGATACCGGACTTCGTAATCACCCGGTTCGTCGGGCACGTTGAGCGTGGCCGGACTTCCGCGTTCCGTGTAGACGTAGTGCCCCCACTTCTTCTCCGGCGTGCCCTTCCTGACGAGCGTGATGAAGTCCTGCTTGTTGTTCGGACCCTCCCATGGGACCACCAGCTTGGCACCGGCCGCCACCCGGGCCGGAGGCCGCAGCGTTGCCGAGACGGCCGTGACTTTCAGCGGGGAACGCGTGAGGGTCGGGTGGGGACTGGCGGCCGCGAGATACCGAATCTCGTAATCGCCCGCGGTTTCCGGCGCACGCAGTTCGACGGACTTGCCGTCGCGCGCGTACTGATAGTCGTCATAGCGGCCTTCCGGGCTTCCCTTCGCGACGATGGTGATGAAATCGCGCACATTCGAGCTCCCGGAATAGCGCACCGCCACCTGCTGTCCGGCCTGGACCTGCGCCGGCGCCTGGACCGTCACCTGGGCCCCCAGCGTGAAGGCGAACACCAGAGCGAGCGGTAGGACCCTCAGCATGGCTCCGAATGTTACCCCCAGGCGCGCCCGAAGAACAGGCGCTCACCGGGCCGCTCCTTCCTCGTGCTGGTGCTGTACTCGTGGCTGGCCCGCGTTGCGAAACGACGATGGCATGGAGCGCACCCTGATGAAACCATCGAAGACCGTCATCGGCGGCAGGACGAGTCAGCCGATCGAGTGGTGAAGGAGTTGGTCCATGACCGAGCCTGGGGCCACGCCGACGAGTTTGTGGTGGATTCGGAGTGCCTGTTCCTCGGTCATGGAGGCGATGAGATCGACCACGAGACGGGTAACCCCGCTCGCGGTTGCAGTGCCGCTGCCATTCGCTCCCAGCGCGCGCAATCGGTCGGCGACGACCTGAGGGAACAGCGCGTACTGCTTCTCGAGAGCGGCCTCGCGAAACGTCTTGAAGAGCTCGCGAATGAGCCGGCGTTGCCCCGCCTGCTGGCTCGCCAGTGCCGGCCGAAGGATCACGTAGTACCAGGTGAGTTGTTTGAGAATGTCGATCTCCCGGCGCGCGTCGGGCTCGATGGAGGCGTACGAATGCCTTTCGAGCTCCGGGCGGAGGGAGAACGCGGCCATGTAGGCGCCAATGCGATGCGAGATCCAACTACGCAGCAGCGCACGCTGCTCGAACGATCCGGCGAAGCGCTCGCGCGGGCCGAGAATGCCAATGGCGTTTGCGAGATCTTTCGCCGCCTGCCCGCGATCGACTGTCTTCTTGAAGTCGATGTAATAGTCGAGAAAGCGTGCCTGCTCTTCCGCGTCACCGCGCGGACCGAGTCGATGGAGTGGAATGAGACCGGCGCGGTAGAAATCCTCCGTATCGTGCAAGGCATAGGCGATGTCATCGGCCCAGTCCATGATCTCGGCTTCGGCGGAGCGGACGAACGTCTCTTGCTTTTTCCGGGCGAAGGCGAAGAAGTGCTCGTCGTCGCGATACGCACCCCACTTCTCGCGGCTTCTGCCATCCGGACCCTCACCGCGAAACCACGGGTATTTCAGTACCGCATTGAGTGCAGCGCGAGTCAGGTTCAGGCCGGTGCAGTAGGTCGTCCTCACGGACTGGCGCGCCACGATGCGGAACGACTGCGCATTCCCCTCGAAACTGTCCTGCAGAGCTCCTTCCCCCAATACACTGTCGGTACACTGAATCTGCAGCTCTTTCTCGGCGATGTGCCCGAACGGAGGATGGCCGAGGTCATGCACCAGGGCAGCGACTTCGACGACATCCGGATCGAGTCCGCCAACCGCCCGAAGGGTCGCCGGCTCGGTCTTGGCGCGGACGCGCTCCGCGAGCCGCCGCGCCACTTGCGCTACTTTGAGCGTATGAGTCAGGCGATTGTGGATGATCAGACCGTCGTTGGCCGAAACGACTTGTGTGACACCCCCGAGCCGGCGAAACGCGGAACTGTAGAGGACTCGATCGCGATCACTCTTGGCATTCGTGCGCACGTCCCGAGGATTTGGCTCTTCGACGTCCTTGAATCGGTCATGACGAGACGTCCGTCTCCGGGCCGGCTTGCGGGGGTTGGGCCGGAGCCTGGCGATCCAACGCTCGTCCACGACGATCAGCCTCTGGGAGTTGAGTGACCAGATCGCCGCGACGACAGGCGCGGAAGTCAAGTCACCGTGCATCTTCAGAATCGCATCGAGAATGCGAGCGACGGGAGCAGACTGCCCATCCGCATTCTCCAAGTACGCGAGCACCTGCTTCTCGAGCGGGTTGGGGGGTGCATCCGGCACAGGCTTGCTCGACACGGCACTCATGATTTTGGGGGAGTCTCTCGCATTGTACACGTCGGTTTTTCGGGTACGCCAGAATGAAACCGCCAGCGGCGGGGGCGCCTGCTCTCGCCTCACCACATTCCGTTTCGCTTCCGGCCGCTCATGCTGCCGTTCATCGCTGCGCGTTCTTCAGCGCCGCGCGATGCGTGGCGACTTTGTCGAACGCCGACAGAACCTTGCCCAGGACATTCTTCCGCGCGAGCAGCCACGGATGGGGAAGCGTGAGTCCCTCTTCGCAGCTGACGCGCTCGGTGACCGGCAGCCGCAGGCGCGCATAACGCGGACGCGGCGCGCGGGCGCGGCTTCCGAGGGGTCCCGTTTCATGCTCGAGGACAGCCAGCGGGTTGCGATACGCCGGCACATATGGGGGGAACAGCCGTACTCCTTCGGCCTCGATCGCGCGCAGGAACGTCTCGCGCGGAATGCCATCGAACGCAGCCCGGTCGTAACGCAGGCTCAACGCGTAGAAACATTGCCGCGAGACCCGCGGATCGCGAGGCGCGCAGCGCACCGGGCCGCCGATGCGATCGAGTCCCTCGGCGAAGAGCGCAGCGGCTTCCTCGCGCCGGCGCAGTTCGCCGTCGAGGCGCCGCAATCCGCCGCGCAGCAGAACCGATTGCATTTCCGTCATCCGGAAGTTGTGGCCGTACCGGTTTCCCGGCGTGACGAGATCGGGGTTCCAGCCGACGTGTTTGAGACTGAACGCGGCCTCGTAGACTTCGGGAGAGGAAGTCACCATCGCCCCTCCTTCGCCCGAGGTCAGAACCTTGCTGCGCTGGAAACTGAACGTTCCCACGTCTCCGAGGGTCCCGGCAGCGGCGCCACGCCACGCGCTCCCCGGCTGATGGGCAACGTCTTCGATCACCTTCAGCCCATGCGCCCGCGCGATCGCCAGGATCGCGTCCATGTCGGCCATGCAGCCATAGAGGTGAACCGGGATCACCGCGCGGGTGCGCGGCGTGATCGCACGCTTCACAGCCTCGGGATCGAGGCACCACGTCAGCGGGTCGATGTCGGCAAAGACGACGTCCGCACCGATATCGAGCACCGCCTGCGCCGTGGCGACCCAGGTCAGCGCGGGCACGATCACTTCATCGCCGCGCCGCACGCCCACGGCCAGAAGCGCACACTGGAGTGCGACCGAGCCGTTGGCGACACACACGCAGAACGACGCGCCGAGGAAAGACGCAAACTCGCGGCAGAAAGCGCGCTCGTGCCGGCCCATCCATGCCCACTGGCCGCTGCGCACCACCTGCTCCATCCTCCGCACCTCCGTGGCGCCGGCGACCGGCCAGCGTGGAGGCTTCACGCGCACCGTGCGCGTCCCACCGAACATCGCCAAACGATCGCTCATGACACTCCTCCGTCGCCGGCGGGGGTGGATGCGAAGGCGGTGTGGGCGAGGTAGTTGTAAAAGATGCGGCGGAACGCGCTCTTCGACGGACTCACGACATAACGCGTCTCGTAGTCCGTTTCCATCGGCTTGTACCAGCAGAAGTGGACCGCGTACGGCGGGTCAGGCGGCGGCTCCTCGAAATCCTGCGACAGCCGGGGAAAGACGTTCCAACGCGGGTCGAGGGCACGCCAGGCGCCCGAGAGAATCACGTTCAGGCCGTCCTGATCCTGATTGCGCGACGAATAGCGCTCCGCGTACTCGACGACGCGGCGGGCCACGCCGTTGGAGACCCAGCGCTGCGTGTCGATCAGCATCACCCCGGAGTTGAAATACGGCGCATCGGGATCGCAACCCATTCCGGTGAGGAACGCGCGCCGGTTGACCACGTCGAGATCCGGGCGAATGCGGGAGTGCCCCAGCGTGCGGATGAAACGATCGACGCAGCAGCCGGCGATCGCGTCGTGGTGAACGTCCCAGAGCCGCGCGATGTCCGCGAGCACGACGATGTCGACGTCGAGATAGATGACCCTCTTCAGCCGGGGCGCCACCAGCTCGGGAATCAGGAGCTTCATGTAGTACCCGGCTGTCTCGTAGGAGACGACCCCGCCCAGACGCGCAATCCTCTCCTCATCGATCTCTGTCCAGGTCACCGTCGCGCCGTACGCGATGGCCGGCCCTTCGATCCGCTCCCGCATCTCGCGCGTGGCGCCGCGATGAAAGACCTGCAGCGAAAGAGGCCGGGGGTCGATGTGATTCTTCGCGAGTGAGGTCGCGAGCACGGCCAGCATCAGTGCGTATTCGGACTTTTGCGTGACATCGAGCGCGCATGCGACCTCGATGCTCTCGTCATTCATCCTCGGCCTCCACGGAGACGCAACGTCCGGTGCGCGCGCTCTCGATCGCGGCGTGCACCATGGCCAGCGAGCGAAGGTTGTCGCGGCAGTCGGTGGGCGGAACATGGCCATGTTCGATGGCTGCCAGCACGTCATCGAGCAGCTCGCCCTTGCCGAGAGCGTTCGGGTCTTCGGAGGGCTCGCGAAGGATCTCGCCTTCCGCCGTCTCGACCCGTACCTCGTCATCGCCGTTCCAGGCCGCGGTGGCGTGCTGTCCGATGACTCGCCACCGCGCCTGCCAGCTCGTGGCGTGCCCTGGTGCGCACCAACTGCCGCGATACGTGAACACGACGTCCGACGACAGGTCGAACACGGCCACGGCCTCGGCACCGCCGGCAAACGCCGATCCGGGTGGATTCCACTCACGGCAATACACCGTCCGCGCCTCCAGTCCGGTCGCGAACCGCACGGTATCGAACGTATGCACGGCCATGTCGAGCAGGAGGGCGTGATCCATGCTCGCACGGAAATTCGTGAACTGCCTGGCCACGAAGAAGTCCGTGTGAATGGACGTGAGCGGCCCGAGGACTCCCGAGCGCACCACGCGCGCGAAGCGCCGGACGGCGGGCATGTAGCGGTGGTTCTGCGCGATGGCGAACAGCCGTTCCGCGCGCGAGGCCTCGGCGATCATCAAGCGCGCGCCCGCCATCGTCAGGGCCATTGGTTTTTCGGACAGGACATGGCAGCCGCCACGGAGTGCGCGCAGCACGACCGGTACGCGGTCGCCGGGGGGCGTGCAGTCGAGCACGAGTCGTGGACGCCTCGCGTCGATCGCCGCGCCGACGTCGCTGCCGACGTACGCGCCCTCGAGGCCGAACTCCCGCGCCCTGGCCTGCGCCGCTTCTTCGCGGACATCGACCAGTCCCACGATCTCGACGGACGGCCGCTGCACGATTGCGTCGAGCCAGTGCCCGCTCACGCGGCCGCATCCGGCCAGTACGAGCGGAACAGGCGATCGAACGCTTTCGGCGGTGGGCATGATCGTTCTGTTCAGAGAACGCGGGCGAGCACGCGGCCGAGCTCCTCGAAACGGGCTCGAAAGCGATGGCGCGTGCCGTCGTGTCCTCCCGGGAACTCCGTCAACAGATGCGCCACGCCGGCGCGTCTGAGGATCGCCGAGATTCGCCGATGTCCAAGATGCGCGAAGTAGCGGTCGTCGTCACCGCAGTCGAGATGCAGGTGATCGAGCTCCGCGAGCGCCGCCGTGTGCCGGCTCGCGAGCGATACCGGATCCCACGCCTGCCAGCGATCCCAGACCTCGGACCGTACCTCGCCCGTCGAAGGATTGAAGGGCAGCTCGCACCACCCCGGAAGCTCGGGGGCCGGACTGTAGCAACTGCCCATGGCGAGGACCTCGAGCAGCAGCCCGTCGTCCTCGGATAAGCGGCGCGCTTCCAACGTCAGCGCTTTGGCGAGAAACGCCTCGACGCTGCCATGCCGGGCAAGCGTCAGACAGGCACGGCCGAAGGTCGATCTCTGCGACAGCTCGAATGCGCTGTCCGCCGCCGAGACGATGACCGACCCGAAGACACCGGGACGGAGCATGGCCAGGGCGAGCGCGCCGAATCCGCCGCTCGAGTGGCCGGCCAGGACTCGCGCGGACTTGCTGTCGATCGTCGGAAGACTCGCATCGACGAACGGGACGAGCTCCTCAACGATGTGGCGCATGAACGGACCGCACGACGCCGAGTCGACGTACTGGCTGCCGCCGAGCCTCGTGCTCCCGTCGGGAAAGACGAAGATCGCCGGAGGAAGAAGCCGCTCGCGCTGCCAGCGGAGCAACTCGTCGCCGAAGGGAGCGCCGAGGGCGCCGGGATGATTGAGCTGCGTCCGCCCGGTGCCCATGTAGCCGTCGAGCATCCAGATCGTCGGATATCGCGCGCCCTCCTCGAAATTCTCCGGAAGCAGTACGGCGAGCACGCGCCGGTCCGGGTTCCCCATCGGGTTTCCGGCCAGCGCCGCCGATTGCACGTCGAAGTAGCGAACGTGATGCTCGTACATAGGTCAGGTCTCTGACTTCGCGTCTTCGCGCAGGAGCGGAAAACCGAGCTCGCGCCGTTCTTCGAGGTAGAGCTCGGCGCATCGAACGGCGAGCTCGCGCACGCGCTTGATCACCCCCACGCGCTCGGTGACGGAAATCGCGCCGCGCGCGTCGAGCGTGTTGAAGATGTGCGAAGCCTTGAGCGTCCAGTCGTGCCCCGGCAGGACCAGGCCCGCGTCGAAGCACCGCTGCGCCTCTCGTTCGGAGATGTCGAACAGAGTCCAGTGCGTCTCGACGTCCGCCACTTCGAAGTAGTACTTCGAGAACTGGAACTCATCGCGTTTGCGCACGTCGCCATAGGTGAGTCCGTTGGCCCAGTCGATGTCGAAAACCGAGGACCGGCGTGAAAGGAACATCGTCAGACGCTCCAGGCCGTAGGTGATCTCCGCCGAGATCGGCGCGAGGTTGATCCCCCCGGCCTGCTGAAAGTACGTGAATTGCGTGATCTCCGTTCCGTCGAGGAGGATCTGCCAGCCCACACCCCAGGCACCGAGCGTCGGCGACTCCCAGTTATCCTCTTCGAAACGAATGTCGTGCTTGGTGAGATCGAGACCGAGAGCGCGCAGGGAGTCGAGATAGAGTTCCTGAACCTCGAGCGGCGAAGGCTTGAGGATCACCTGGAACTGGGTGTGTTTGCCAAGGCGGAAGGGATTGTCGCCATAACGCCCGTCCGCGGGACGCCGCGACGGCTGCACGTAGGCGACGTTCCAGGGCTCCGGACCGAGGACGCGCAGGAACGTCGCGGAGTGCATCGTCCCCGCGCCCACTTCGAGATCGGCCGAGGTTTCGAGCAGGCAGCCCCGCGCGGCCCAGTAATTCTGCAATTGAAGGATGATCGACTGAAACGTCACACCGGCCATGCGTTACCACTCCTCTTCGACGTGAATATAGTCCGGTAACGGGTCCACGGACGTCAGCTCGTGAGTGTAAAGCGACGCTTCCTCTCCATGCACGAGTTTGCGGAACCCCATCAGCCGGAAGGTTACGACAACGGGGCGGTTCCGTTCGGTCGACACCAGCCGGGCGTGCAGCGCGCGCAACCCGCTCACGGCGGCGCGCTGGAGAACGGCTCGCACGACCGTCGCCGCAACGTTGCGGGAGAGAACGCGGCACGAGAACGTGAGCAACTGAATGGTCCACGTGTCCTGCGCGCACTGCAGCATCACCAGGCCGACGGTGCCGTAGGTTCCGTAGACATCGTCGAGCGTACAGACCAGCAGGCGGTGATCGGGCGAATCGAATAGCGCCTCGAGCTCGTCCCGTGTGTACGCCACCCCGGTCGTATTGAGCTGATGCGTTCGCGCGGTCAGTTCGGCCGCACGGTCGAGGTCCGGCCCGGCCGCCCGGCGAATGGCCAGCTTCATCCCCAGCGTGCGCAGGAACTCCACCTTCGAGCCGGTGAATGTGCTTTCGTCCTGTGCGCGTCGTTCTTCGCTGCGATAGAGCTGCCGCCGCAGCCGCGCATCGCCGGTGACGATCGCCGCGCGGAGGTCCTCACGTTCGAGAAGGCGCGGTACCTCGGACGGCAGGCAGCATCGCACCTGCGGATGGGCGTGAAGCACCGCGTCGAGCTCCATCCGGTCGTCGTCGATGAACAGAAAGGTGTCCAGCGAGATGCGCAGGCGCTCGGCGATGCGCGCAAGGGCTTCACTCTTTTCTCCCCATCCGGCCTGCGGATAGAGGAAGTACTCCCCCAGGCCGGTCTCGGCGACGCGCTCCAGGACCTCGGCCGGATTGCGGCTGGCGATCGATTGGAGGATCCCGCGCTCGTCCAGCGCGACGATCACCCGGCGCACGTCCTCGTCGACCACCAGGTCGTCGTTCTCGAGATACACGCCCCGCCACAACGTGTGATCGAGATCCCAGACCACGCACTTCACATCCGGGATCGTTTCCGGGGATTCGCTCGATTCAGGCGCCATAATCTCGGACGGCGGAGCCGGCAATCAGCACCTCCAGCAATTGCGATGTCCCTTCGATGATGGTGAGCGCCCGGGCGTCGCGAAAACAGCGCTGCGCCACGCTGCCGTCCTCCAGCCCACGCGCGCCGAGAATCTGCACGGCGATGTCCGTCACGCGGACCGCGGCCTCGGAAGCGGCGTACTTCGCCACGAGCGTGTCCCGAATGAGACGCGGATCGCGCTCGTCGTGCGCGGCCGCGGCGCGCAGACACAGAAGTCGCGCTCCCTCGAGCGCGACCACGGCTTCGGTGATCAGCCGGGCCACGAGTTGATGCCGGGCGATCGGCACGCCGAACTGGACGCGCTGCGCGGCATGCCCGGCCGCGGTACGCAGCGCGCGGCCGGCGACGCCGATGGCCGCCCAGGCCACGCCGAAACGGCCGAACAGCAGCGCCGCCGACGCGACGTGCGACAGCCCGGCCCCCGCGCGGCCGATCGCGAGCTGACGAGGCACGCGGCAACCGTCGAGCCGCAGCATGGCCGGCCCCGATCCGCGCAGACTCAGTCCCGGAGTTGCGGGCTCGACCGTCAGACCGGGCGTGTCGCGAGGGACCAGGAGCGCCACCGCCCCGTGCGGCTCGCGCGCGAACACGAGGAAGACTCCGGCGCACTGGCCGTAGCTGATCCACGATTTCCGTCCGCTGACCACGTAGTCGTCGCCGGCGATCTCCGCGGTCGTGGTGATGGCCTCGATGTCGCTGCCTGCCTCCGGCTCCGTCAACGCGAACGCCGCGAGCACTTCGCCGCGCACGAGCGCCCGGCCGTAGCGCTCTTTCACCCGCTCGGAGCCCCATTGCTGCACGACCCGCGTGACCATGCCATGCACGGTGAGCAGGCATTGCAGAGACGCCGACTCGGCAGCCAGCGCCTCGTTGAGCAGGCCCCACGCGGTCATGGTGAGGCCGCAACCGCCGTCCTCCCGCGGAACGAACGCCCCGAGCACGCCTCGCGCGGCGAGCTGTTCGATCACCGGAAGGAGAGGCCCGGACTGATCGATCTCCGCCGCCACCGCTCGCACCTCGGACGCGCAGTACTGGACGAGCTCCTCGAGGTACGCGCTCGGAGGCGCCGGATCGACGGCTACCCCGCTCATGCGCTTCTCTTCCTCGAGAGCAGACCGAGCATGCCGTCCACGCTGCAGAAGTTCTCGATCTGCAAATCGTCCTCTTCCACGGTGATCCCAAAGGCGGACTCGAGAAAGATCACGAGCTCCAACGCCACCATCGAGTCCACCACGCCGCTGGCAAAGATGTTGGCGCTGGCGAGCCACGCTTCGTCGGCGTTGAAGCGCCGCAGGTAGGACTCGATTCGCTCACGCTCGCTCACTCGCCCGCCTCCTCCGAGTCGTAGTTGTAGAAGCCGCGTCCCGTCTTGCGACCGAGACGTCCATCCCGGATCATCTCTTCCAACAGAGGACAGGGCGCGAACCTCTCGCCGTAGGCGTCGCGAAGCACTTCGAGCGTGTCGACGATGGTCCCGATGCCGATGAGGTCCGCCGTACGCAACGGTCCCATCTTATGACCGAGGCAGCCTTGGAAGAGACGATCAACGTCAGGGGCGGAGGCCGTGCCTTCCGCCACCACGGCCGCGGCCTCGTTGATCGCGCCCATGAGCACACGGTTGATCACGAAGCCCACGGCGTCGCGGACGACGACGGGGCGGCGGCCCAGCGACTCGAGCAGCGACGTGATCCTGGTGATCGTCTCGTCCGACGTGGCAGGGCTGCGGATGACCTCGACCGTCGCGATGGCGCTGGGCGGGTTCATGAAGTGCACGCCCGCTACGCGAGAGGGGCGCGTGGTCACCGCGGCGATCCGCGCGATTGGAATCGCCGAGACGTTCGCGGCGAAGATGGTCTCCGGCGCGCAGATGGCGTCGAAACGCCGGTAAGCCTCTTCTTTCACGCTCCAGCGCTCGCTGACGTTCTCGATCACGAAGTCGGCCTCGCCGAGCGCCGAGAGATCACCAGTGAGCCGTACGCGCGCGAGCAGCTCGCCAGGAGACGCGGTCGTGCGCCGCTGCAGCCGGGCCAACTGAAACCCGCGGCGCATCGTGACGGTCGCACGCTCGAGCGCGGACGGATCGTGATCGACGAGCACCGCCTCGCAACCGTGCTCCGCGACCAACTGCGCGACACCCGCGCCGATCGTGCCGGCGCCGACGATGGCGATGCGGCGCGCGCTCACGGCGCGTTCCCTTTCACCAGCGTACCGCCCTGCCGGGCCGCGTGGGCGATTCCCGAGACCGTGCGCCCGGCGAAGATCTCCTCGGCCACCAGCGGCTTGCCGAACGCGCGCTTCAGAACCCCGACGAGCTGCGCTGCGGCGAGCGAGTCGCCCCCCAGCTTGAAGAAGTCGTCGCCACGGCCGACCGCGCTCACGCCGAGCACCCGCCGGAACGCCTCGGCCACCTGCCTCTCGTCCGGAGTGGCCGGGGGATCGCCCGCGCTCCGCGCATCGCACGCGGTCCGCGGCGGCATGTGCAGAAAGACCTCGCTCGGGCCGGGCGCGGGCACCATCTCCGCCGCCGGCAGTCCAAACGGCCGCAGCTCGAGTGGCGATCCGGGGAGCTCGGCCAGATGGGAATCGCGAGCTCCGGCTTCTTCGGGCCACTCTACCTCGACGCCCTGCGTCCATAGCGAGCCAAGGGCCTCGAGCCAGTGCGCCACGTCTGCTTTGTTGAGGAACGTCGGGCGCAGCATCGACACGGTCTCGGTCCCAGGAAAGAGCTCGGCGAGCGACGAGGCGAGCGTCGGTGGTCCGCACTCCACCACGATGCCGATCTCGCGCAGATGCGCCGCTCCTTCAGCGAAACGGACCGGGCGGAACAGATGCTCGGCCCAATAGCCGGGATCCGTCGCGCGCGACGCTTCGAGCGGCTGTCCGGTGACATTCGAGATCAGCGGAATTTCGGGTGGCCGCAACGTGGCCTTACTGATCTCCGCCTCCAGCCGCGCACTGAGGTCGAGCATGGCCTCATGATGACAGGCCCGGTCGATGGGCAGGCGGAAGGCGGCGATCTGCCGCGATGCGAGCTCGGCAGCCAGCGACTCCACGTCGGTCACGCTGCCGGTGACCACCGTCCTGGACGGCGCATTGATCGCCGCGACGCGGAGATCGCCCCGCAGCAGCGACCGCGTCTCGGCCTCCGGCAGCGGCAGGGCGAGCATCGCCCCCGCGGGCAGTTGCGTGATGAGCCGCGCACGCGCGCAGACGAAACGGGCGGCGTCGGCGAGGGAAAAGACCCCGCTGATCGTTGCGGCCACGATCTCGCCGAGACTGTGGCCGATCAGCAGCGACGGCCGCACGCGATGGTCGATCAGCAGCCGTGCCAGCGCGTACTCGACGACGAAAAGTCCCGCGTGAACGTCCACCACCGACTCGATCACGCGCCGTTGCCGCGTGCGCCGCAACATCGCCGCGATGTCGATGCGACCGTCTTCGACCCCGCCGGGCGGACGCGCGAACAACGCGCTTCGGACGTCCACACCGCCCTCGTGTGCGAGCGCATCGAGCGCCGCGTCGGCATGCGCGCGAAAGCAGTCAGTCGCCTCGTACAGACCGGACGCCATGCCGGCGTAATGATCGCCGGCGCCGGGAAAGACGAAGGCAACAGAGGGGTTCTGCATCGCCGCGACGGGCGCCGGCAACGCCAGGCCCTTCCGCGTGAAGTCCTGCGAATCGCGGCAGACGACGACGCGCCGATACGGAAGGGACGGTCGCCCTTCCTGGAAGGTCGCGGCGATCTCAGACAGGGAATGATCCGACGACGCGACGGCGCCGGCAACCCGTTCGAGAAGCGTCGGGAACACCGCCGCGGACGACGAGGACAGCGGTACCGCGCTCCAGCCCCCGGCCCTGCACGGCGTGCGCTCGGGCGGCTCTTCGAGAACGACATGCACGTTCGTCCCGCCGCGCCCGAACGAGCTCACGGCGGCGTAACGCGTCCCACCCGGCGCGCTCCATTCCTCCGTCTGCTGCTGGACGTGCAGCGTTCCTGAAGACCCACGCAGCTCGCGGATTCCGCACTCGAAGTGCAGCGTCGGCGCGAGCAGCCGATGCCGCAGCATGAGCACGGTCTTGATCAGTCCCGCGGCGCCCGCGGCCTCGCGGAGATGGCCGAGGTTCGACTTCACCGAGCCGATGCGCAGTGGATCGGGGCGGCCGGACGCGTACGCATCGAGCATGGCCTCGCACTCGACCGCATCGCCGATGCGCGTGGCCGAGCCGTGGGCCTCGACATACGAGACCTCGGCGGGATGGACGCCCGCGTCGCGAAGAGCATTGCTCATCACCTGCGCCTGGGCAGTGCGGCTCACGTTGCTGAAGCTGGCTTTGTAGCCGTCGTTGTTCGCCGCCGTTCCGCGCACGATCGCGTGAATCGGATGCCGCCGATCGAGCGCGTCCCGCAGGCGCATCAGCACGACAGCGGCAACGCCGTCGCCGGGGACGATCCCGGAAGCGCGCTCGTCGAAAGGCCGGCAGATCCCATCGGCAGAGGCGATTCCGGCCTCGGAGAGACGATAGCTCGAAGGTGGCGGCCAGCTCGCCGCGGCGCCACCGGCGAGCGCTGCGTCGCAATCACCGGCGCGGAGTGCGCGCACGGCGAGATGCACAGCCAGCAGTGAAGTGGAACAGGCCGACTGCACGGTCAGGCCCGGTCCGCGCAGGCCGAGGCGGTGCGAGACAGTCGTGGCGAAATAGTCCTTTTCATTGCCGAGCTCGAACAGCACATCGCTCGTGTCGATCCCGTTGCGGCGTAACGCGACCGCATAGTCGTTGCGTCCCGCACCGCCGAACACGCCGATGTCGCCGGCAAAACGTCCGGCGTCGAGCGCGCTTCGCTCCAGGGCCTCCAGTGCGCAGAGGAGGAATAGCCGGTGCTGCGGATCCATCAACGCGGTGGCACGGCGGGACAGGCCGAATCGCTCCGGGTCGAACAGATCGGCGCCGTCGATCGCGCCGTATGCCGCGATCTCACCAGCCGCATGCGGGCCGGAGCCGCGGCGGATGGAGTCACTGCCCGCGACCAGCTTCTCCCAATACGTCTCGGGGTCGGAGGCACCGGGGAAACGAAGAGCCATCCCCACGATGGCCACGGCATCCTCGCGGCGGACGCTCATGATGCGGCCTCGCCGCGCCGTGCCTGCTCGATCAGCGTGGCCATCCGAGCCACGGACGGCGACTCGATGAGATCGGCGAGCGAGATCGTGACGTCGAATGCCTGCTCCATCCGGCCGCGCAACGACACCAGGCGGAGCGAGTCGCCGCCCGCGGAGAAGAAGTCATCGTCGAGCGCCACGCGCCAATCCGGAAGGGACTCGGTCCACATCGCCGCGATGCGTTCCTGCGTGGACGTCAGCGGTGCCAACGACCGCGACTCCGGCCGCACTACCATGGCCCGCAGCGCGCCCCGATCGACCTTGCCGCTCTTGAGTAGCGGCAGCGCCGGAACGAGCTCGATGCGCGAAGGAATCATCCAACCCGGCAACCGTCCCGCGACCTGCGAGCGCAGCGACGGCACATCGGCGGTCGCGACGACGAAGGCCACCATCCGCGCGCCCTGGGCCGGGTCGGGAACGGCCACGACCGCCGCGTCAGCCACCGCCGGATGCGAGCGCAGCGCGAGCTCCACTTCCGCGGGCTCGACGCGCTGGCCGCGAATCTTGATCTGATCGTCGACGCGCCCGACGTATTCGAGCTGTCCGTCAGGAAGAAAGCGCGCGAGGTCGCCCGTGCGGAAGATCTGCCACCGCGCGGCCGGATCGAACGGATCCGGACGGAACCGCTCCCGCGTGAGCTCGGGCTGGCCCGCATACGCGGTGGCCACACCCGCGCCGCCTGTATGGATCTCGCCCACCACCCCCGCCGGTACGAGCTGGCCGTTCTCGTCGAGCAGATACACGCGCATGTCGGTCGGACGCCCGATCACCATGTGATGGCGTGCATGCGCGGTCGGGCGCGGACGGCTGCAGATGTAGTCCGCCTCGGTGAGCGTGTAGGTGTTGTGCACGTCCAGCCCGAGAGCCGCATGCACGCGATCCTCGAGAGCGCGGTCGAGCGTCTCGCCTCCACTGTAGATGTGACGGAGCGTCGTCAGCGAGGCGAACCGCGGTGACGCCACAAGCACGCGGAGCATGGACGGAACGAAGCCGATCACCGAAATGCGATGCGACGCGATGAGGTCGAACAGATATGCGTCGTCCCGCTCACCGTCTGGAGCGGCGATGACAGCCACATGTCCGAGCATGAGCGGCGCGACCGTTTCGCGCGCGCTGATCGGCGACTTGAGCAGATGCCGCTCGTTCGCCGGAAGCTGATAGATCGACTGTTCGAGCAGCAGGCGCGACGCGAGCATGCGGTGCGAACGGACCACGCCTTTCGGAACGCCGGTCGAGCCCGACGTAAAGATGATGGACGCGGCATCTTCCGCGGTGGCGCGGCGAGGTAGCGAATCGAGATCCCCGTCCGCGGTTCGCGCGTCCGTGGTCGAAAGGACCGCCCGCCACTCACCGCCTTGCCAGCGCTCCGGATCCGAGGTGAGCACGACTTCGGCCGACACGGCTTTCGCGGCAGCGGCCACGCGTGGTTGCGGGTCGAGAGGATCCGCGTACAACAGCGCGCCGCCCGCCTTCCACGTGGCATAGATCGCGACCATCAGCTCGAGCGACCGCGGACCGTCGACGAGCACCGGAGATCCCCCGCCGGCGCCAGCGTCGATCAACCGCCGCGCCAGACGATTCGATGCGCGATCGAGCTCCGCGTACGTCATGGACTGGTCGCCAAACTCCAGCGCCACTGCGTGCCGTTGAAGCCGGGCCGTGTGAGTGAACAGCTCGTGCAGCAGGACGTCCGGATAGTCGCGCGGCGTGCCGTTCCATTCATCGAGAAGCAACCGTCGTTCATCCCCGGGAAGGAGGTTCAATGAGGCCACCGGAGCCTCCGCATGGAGCGCAGCCGACTGGAGCAAAACCGCAACGTGCGCGGCCATCGAGGCGACGGTCTGCGCATCGTACAAACCGTTCGAACGCCACACCCATGCACCCGCGGAGTCACGCCGGAGGATGAGATCCGCAAGGTCGTCATCGCCCTCGCCCCCGCCCTCGCCTGCGCCGACGAGCAGCGTCGGGAGATCGTCCGCCACCGCGGCCGGGTCGTCCGTCGTCGTTGCCTCGATCGTCAGTTGCGCGAAGGGGATGTTCATCGAGGCGGGCGGCGGCACCGCGCGCACGCCGGAGCCGTCGCGCTCGAGAAGATTGCATGCGTGGCCGTATCGCGCAATGAGCGCCCGCAAGGCCGCGACCAGCTCCGGTTGCGCGACGGCGATGCCGGACGCCATCGCGAACGGCTCGGTCAACTGCGCGTGGCGCGCATTCGGAAGCGTCAGCATCGCCACCACTCCTCCGCCGGACGTCGCGGCATGGCCTGCGCCGCGGCGTCGTAGAGCAGGGCGATCGCCTCCAGCGTCTCGACACCGGTGGCGGGATCGCTCGTGGCGCGGTCGAGGACGATCGCGTCGCAGAACCGCGCGACCTGATGCCGGTGCGAGATACCGTAGTAGTCGAGACCCGCGGGCGGCTCCTCGGCGCGCGGCTCACGCTGGAAGGCCGCGACCGCGTCGAGCAACGCCTGCGATCCGTGCGCGAAATGGAGCGTGTCCGGATGATCGAGGTCGAACGAGAGCGAGCCTTCCGAGCCGACGACGTCCACGCGGCTGCGCCACGCCACGGACGCGCCGACGGTCACGGAGAGTGTTCCGAGTGCACCGCATCCGTACCGCACCGCCGCGCAGAGCGTGTCCTCGGTCTCGATGGCATCCCCGAGCACGATCGTGTCCATGCACGCGCGCGCCTCCCGGATTCCACCGCCGAGGTGCGACAGCAGGTCGATGTAGTGATAGCCCTGGTTGATCAGCGCACTGCCGCCCTCGCTGCTCCATCGCCCCCGCCAGGTGTCGCGGTAGTAATCGGCGGGACGCGCGCACTGCAGCGTCGCGTTGAGCATCACCAGCCGGCCGAGCAAACCTCCGTCCACCCACTGCTTGACGCGCATGACCAGCGGATCGAAACGGTGTTGGGCCACCACTTCCAGGCGCACGCCGCGCTCCAAAGCGCAATCACGCAGGCGGCGCGCGGTGGCCAGGGACAGCGCCACCGGCTTCTCCACCAGCACGTGCTTGCCGGCGTGCAGTGCGTCCTCCACGATCGACGCATGTGCCGCATGTCCGACCGCGACGGACACCGACACCAGATCCGGATCGGCGAGCAGTTCGCGATAGTCCGTGGCTACGGCCCCGATCCCGTGCTCGGCGGCGAACGTACGGGCCAGGTCGCCGTCGAGGTCGCACGCCCATTTCAACTGGCAGTCCACACGTCGGCGAAAAGCATCGGCGTGGTTCGGAGCCACTCGGCCGCAGCCGATGATGCCGTGGACGATCATGCGAACGACTCCGCGCGCGCGGCGATCGCTTCGCCGGCAGCGATCCCGGATGCCGCGCCGTAGGTGATGCCGATGAACTTCGACGAGCAGTCGCCGGCGAAATAGAGGCCCGGAGCGCTGCTCTCCATCTCCGGCGACAGCTCGAGCTCGGGAAAGATCTTTTCGATCACGGGCGCGGCGACGATGGCGTACGCGGCGAGCGATCCCGGCGTCACCGCATTCAGCCGCTCGACCATGCCGGCGACATCGGCCACGAGTTGCGCGGGCAAAGCCGCACGCAGATCGCACCATTCCGAGTCGATGAGCGTCGTCCGCAGGTCGGGCGGCAAGCCTGTGTCGCCGCTCCAGCCGAGGAAGTCGCCGAGCCGCTGCACGGCCGTCTTGCCATGCGCGGCGGCATTCACGCGACCGGCGAATGCAAGCGCCCAATCGGTGCCGTCCTCATGCTCGGGGATCGACACGGTCGTGACGATGCCGAAGTTCGTGCGCGAGGTCGGATGCTCCAGGCAATGCTGGCCGTCGAGAATCACCACGTCACCGAGGCGATACTGCATGAGCCTCCCCCCGTGGCAGACGCAGAACGTCCGCACCGGCTCACCGCGGGCGTTGAGATACAGGAGCTTCGGATTCCGGCAGCCGCCGAGGACCGGCTCAAGGTCCTCGCGCAACGACTCCAGACGCACGCCGATGTCGACCTTGCGCGCAGGACGAAAGCGCACTCCCGTTTCCTCGACCAGCCGCCGAAGCTGTGGCAGCGCCGACTTGCCGACCGCCATCACCACCGCGTCCGCCTCGTAGAGGAGATCGGTCTTGCCGTTGCGCGCGGTGACGCGCCACCGCCGCCGCCTGCCGGGCTCGATGTTCATCACCGCGGTGTGGCAGCGCACGCTCGTCCCGTGACGCTCGAGATCGTCGACCATGGCCTGCAGCATCGTCAACGCAATCTCCACGGTGACCGGGTACGACGCGGCCGCGTCGGTGTGGGCGAAATGCGAAGTCGCGGCGCCGACACCGGATTCCGAATCACCCTCCGGCAACGGTGGAAGGCCGTACGCGAAACAAATGTCATAGACGCGACGGATCAGATCGGACGCACGATCAAACGAGCCGACCGCTCGCTCCAGCCCGCTGAACGCCTCGATCGATGTCCCGCGCAACTCGATCTTCGAGCGCGACAGTCCGCGCGCGTATCCGAGTTGCGTGTCGAAGTGAAACGCCGCGCCGCCGAGCCCCTCCAGACACGTACAGTGGTTGCACTGCAGGCGAAACCGCTCCGCCTCGCGAATCACGTTGCGCGCCAGCTCGAAACGCACTTTCGGGCAAAGGCTCGAGACCAGATCGCCACCCTTTTCGAGAAGCTCGGCACGTAAGCCCGCTTTGGTCACACTGAGCGCGGCGAACAGTCCGCTCGGCCCACCGCCGACGACGAGCACGTCCAGATCGTGCGCGGTTTCCGGTTCAGTCATCGAGGCTCTCAATCCATCCGACGCGATCGCCGCGCCAGCGGCGCAGGAACGGTCCGTAGAAGAGGTGGGCGGCCGAGCGCCCCTCGGCCTCGAAGCGCCGGATCTGGTACGCGCAGAAGTACGGCAGCAGTTGCGCAATACCGCGCGCGCTGGTCCGGAGCGCGCGTGCGTATCGCGTCAGCGCGACTGCCGCAAGGGCGCGCATCTCGTTCTCCGTGTGAAACGTGAGGTCGTACAGCGCGTCGAAGTCGCGGCAGTCCGGAAACATCACCACGGGAAGCGTGAAGACGAAGTTCAGCACGTCGTTCGCAAGCAGTCCCGGCTTGTAGTCCTCCCAGTCGATGAACCAGACGTCGTCCCCGGAGACGCGGATGTTCCACGGACCGAAGTCGCCGTGCGTCGGACCGGCCGGCGCATGGGTCAGGAGAACGGGATCGATCACGCCGTCGATCCACGTGTCCGCCGGTGGAGGCGCGGACTCGCGATGCGATTGATGGAAGCGCGCCAGTTCGTCGATGACTCGGCAGACGGTGCGCATGCGATCCGAGGCGCCGAGGCTCGAGAACACGTCTGGAAGATCGGCCGTCCCAACGTAGTCCATGACGAAACCTGATCCCAGAGGGGCAATCGGGCGCGACTGGGGCACGCCGCACCCGGCGATCGCCTGCAGGATCGCCAGCTCACCGGCCACTTTCGTGTCGTCCGCCGCCTCCGGGACTTTGGCAATGTAGCGCGGCCGGTCTCCGAGCCAGACCGTCACGAACCGGCGAACGCGATTCTGCCTGTGACGTCCCGGCACCCAGGCCTCGGCGCGAATGTCCGCACCTTCCTCGCTCACGCCTGCCGCCCTTCGGCAGATGCGCAGACAGTCTTCCATGACGGCATCGACGTCGATCATGGAGCCTCGTCGTACAGCGCGTGCCGCGCGAGCAGAGACTCGACGGCGTCGGTGAGCGGGGGGCCTTCGAGCAGCGAATGAACCTCGCGGACATGCTGATCGAGGCTGCCGTCCGTGCTGGCGAGAAAGTCCACGTACGCATCGACACGAGCCGTCATCGCGGCCGAGAACGCAGCATAGCGCTCCGGCGACTCGAGGATCGCGCGCGTGACCGCGACGATCGCGGCCGTTCCGGTGAAATCGTCCTCCGGCAGTTCGTACCCGCCGATGACGTCCTCGAGGCCGGCCGCGAGCAGGCCGAGACGCGTCCGCGCCAGGCCCCGCCGGTTGAACACATGTCCATAGTGCTCCTCCGGCAGGAGCAGCGGCAGCCTTCCCAGATGCATGGTCTCGTGAATCGAAGTGAGGCCGGGCGTACAGAGAATCACCGGCGTGCGGCGCACCAACTGCAGGAACTCGTCGTGCGACGCGAAGGTCATCGACAGCAGACGGCCATCAATGGAGATCGTCTGCGGCTGCAGGTACGCGCCGGAACAAAGGGTCATGGCCTTGCACTGCGGTCGCGCTCTCATGAAATCCACGGTCCACCGCTCGAGCAGGCGAAGGTACTCGTCGTTGCGGTCGAAATCGAGAAGGAAGTTCTTGTAGCCGCCCAGGCTGGCCACGATCGAATAGTCGTTCCGCCGCACGGGCGGCGCAGAGCCGGCCACGGGGAGGTTCTGCATGTCGATCATCGAGCCGGTAACCTCGATGTGTGCGAACCCGAGCTCGCGCAACGCGGAAACACGCTCGTCGACGCCGGGGAAACGCTGCACGAACGAATGGTGCGCGAGCAGATGGGCGGCCACGTTGCGCTCGTGCGGCGCGATCGAGAGAAAGCTCTCGTACGCGTCGCCGTCGTCGAGCGCGCTCCATTGCCGGACCATCCGGGCGAGCTCCGCCAATGGACGCTCCAGCTTCCAGAAACTGAACAGACTGTCGAAGAAAGACACCGGCACGCCGAAACGCACCGCCCAGAAAGCGATCTCCGCGTGCATCACCACGATCGCGGCGTCGTACCGGCCGGCGCGCTCGCGCAGAACGGCCCTGGCCCTTTCCGGCTCGCATTCATCGATCGCATGGAAGCGGTCCGGGTTGCGGCGCACGAAATCGAGCGCGATGCCATCGCCGATGAAATCGATCTCCGCATCCGACAGCAGTTTCACGACCGACAGCAGCTTCGAGGCCGGACCGAACCCGCATGCCTGGGCGCTGGTGATGAGCTTCATGGCTGTCTCCTCAGGGGTGGCGAGAATCTACGGACGTTGGTGGCGATGGCGACTGAATCGATCCCGAAGCGGGACAGCAGCTCCTCCCGCGTCCCCGTCGCGGGCGTGGTCTTCTCCACGCTCAGCGAGGTCACGCGGAGGTCGCCGCGGTGCGCCAGCGCGTCGCGCACGGATCGGCCCAGGCCACCGAGCGACAAATGCTCCTCCACAGTCAAAACGAACCGATGGCTGGCGGCGATGGCCGCGACCGCGCTTTCCGAAAGCGGCTCGAGCCACGGCACGCTGGCGATGGTAATCTCGATTCCTTCCCGTTCCAGCTCCGCGGCCGCAAGCAGTGCTTCGTGAACACAGATTCCGGTGGCGAAGACCACTGCGCTCTCGCCCGTGCGGAGCAACAGCGGAACGCCGCGGCGCAGCACGACGCTGCCTTCGTGCAGCACCGGATCCTCACGCGCCCCCAGGCGAATGTACGACGGTCCAGGCAATGCCGCGGCGGCATGCAGCGCAGCTCGCGCTTCATGCACGTCCGCCGGCGCGAAGACCGACATGGCGGGCATCGCCGCCGCCAGGGCGAAGTCTTCGATGATGTGATGCGTGGCACCGAGCATGCCGTAGCTGAACCCTCCCCCCACGCCCACGAGCGTCACCGGGAGCTCCGCATCGCAGATGTCATTGCGGATCTGTTCGTACGCGCGGCGCAGGAGAAAGCTGGCGATCGCGCCCGCGAACACGCGCTTTCCGCCGCGCGCCAACCCGGCCGCCACTCCGATGAGATTCGCCTCGGCGATGCCGACGTCGATGAAGCGTCCGGGGAACTTCTCCGCGAACGCGGTGAAGATCGAGTAGCCGTCCGAGCCCATGGCCACGACGCTCGGGTCGCGCTCGCCGATCTCCAGCATCGCCTGCGCGCAGCCCTGCCGCATCGACTGGCGCGCGAATGGCGGCGGCCCGGGGTCTACTGCAGCTCGCGTGCGGCCTTCGCCCACATCGCCCCCCGCAACCATGCCATGTGCCAGTTCGGATCGTTCTCCATGAACGAAACGCCTTTTCCCTTTGTCGTGCGCGCGATGATCACGGCCGGCTGCGAGGCCTCGGGATCGAGCGCCTCTTCGAGCGCGGCGTCAAGCTCCGTGAAGTCGTGGCCGTCGGCGGCAATCACCCGCCAGCCGAACGATCGCCATTTGTCCGCGATCGGCTCGAGATCGAGCACGCGCGCCGTCGGCCCTTCCTGCTGCAGACCATTGCGGTCGATGATCGCGGTCAACCGGGCCAGGCGGCGGTGCGCAGCGAAGGCCGCCGCCTCCCACACACTGCCTTCACCGAGCTCCCCGTCGCCGAGGATCACGACGATGCGCTGCGGCGTTCGATCGAGCGCCGCGGCGAGCGCGAGTCCCGCGCCGACGGACAATCCGTGACCAAGCGAGCCGGTCGCGACTTCGACGCCGGGAATGCTGTCGGTCGGATGACCGGTGAGAATGTCGCCCGGTTCCCCGAAGCGATCGAACGCTTCGCGCGGAATCATGGCCAGCTCGCCGAGGACCGCGTACAGCGCCAGCGCCGCGTGGCCTTTGCTGAGAATCACCCGGTCGCGCTCCGGCCAGTCCGGGTCCCCGATCCGGACGCGCAGGCGCGAGAAGTACAGCGCGACCAGAATGTCCGCCACGGAGAGCGCCGCCCCGATGTGGACCATCTTGCGCGAAGCCAGCTCGATGACCGTCCGCCGCACTCTGCGGGCGATGGCGCCCAGCCGCTGACCTTCGGTCTCAGAGATAGCCATAGCTGAGCCATCCTCCGTCCACCACGATCGTCTGTCCGCAGATGTAGTCCGCGGCGGGCGACGCCAGAAAGAGCGTGGTACCGACAACGTCGTCCGGAAGGCCCGAGCGTCCCAACGGCACGCGCCTGTCGATCTGTTCGCGGCGGAGCGCGTTGCTCTCAATGGCGGGATGGGGCGTATCGATCTGGATCATCCCCGGTGCGACCGCGTTCACGCAGATTCCGCGCGAGGCCCATTCCACGCCCAGCGTACGCGTCAGTTGCAGCACCGCGCCTTTGCTCGCCGCGTACGCGGCGCGTTGCGGAAACGCGGTGAACGACAGCAGCGACGCGAAGTTGATGATCTTGCCGCGACCGGCCGGAAGCATCACCGCGGCCGCGGCCTGGCACATCGCGAACGTGCCGAGGACGTTGGTCTCGAAAATCGTACGGAAGTCATCCAGGTCGAACGTCTCGGACGGACCCATGCGAAAGATACCGGCGCAGTTGACGACGACGTCCGGCGTGCCGAGCTCGCGGCAGCACGCATCCATCGCGTTGCGGACCGCGCCGGTGTCGCGGACGTCGGCGCGAATGGGAATGGCCTGCGATCCGCCACTCCGGATTTCCGCTGCCACGGCCTCCAACTCCCCGGACGTGCGGCTCACGACGGCGACGGAGGCGCCTTCTCTGGCGAACGCCAGCGCTGTAGCTTTGCCGAGCCCCCGGCCTGCACCCGTCACGAGAACGCAGCGACTGGCGAAGGCACCTTTCGGTGTAACCATCGCGAAATCTCTTAGTGAAGGATGTCCCTCAGAAAGTGTAGTCTCCCCATCCAAGTTGCGTCAATACTCGTCAGTATCCGCGCTCCCAATCGATGCGATTGCGGAGCGGCTCACCTGCCAACCAGGCCTGCAGGTTCTCCTCGAAAAGATCGAGGAGACGGGTGATGTTTGCACCTGCGCCAGCGACGTGCGGCGTCGCGACGACGCGAGGATGGCGCGCCACGGCGTGCCCGGAGTCGACCACGTCGAGCATCGCTCCACGAAGATGGCCGGCGTCCAGCGCGCGCAGGAGTGCGTCGTGGTCGACGATCCCGGCGCGGGCGGCGTTCACGAGCACGGCATCGGCATCCATCGCCATGAGCGCGGCATCGTCGATGAGGTGACGCGATGCGCCGGTGAGCTGGCAGCAGATCGCGACGAAGCGCGCGCCTTCGAGCGCCTCGCGAAGCCGATCCGGCGGAAACACGCGCTCGACCCCGGCAACGCCACGGCCCGCATCGCGGCGCACTCCCACGACGCGCATCCCCTCCTCGGCGCAACGCGCCGCGACCGCGCTCCCCACGCCGCCGAGGCCGATCACACAAACCGTTGCGCGCTCGACACTCTCCGCGAATCGCCGGAAGCCATCCAGGACGTAACGCGCCACGCCTGCAGAGTTCGTGTGGCCGCGTGAGGTCGTGACGATCACGTCCGTTCCCCACACGGCGCATTCCCGCAGATCCCACGCGCCCGCGGCGAGGTAGTGCAACCAGCGCAGGCGAGGCAGCACGCGCGTGAGCTCGTTCGCCAGCGGCCATGCGCAGACGATGATCTCAGCACGCTCGAATCCCTGCTGCCACTCGATGCTTTGCAAGCGCTGAACGCGCCGTACGTGCTCGGGCGAGAGTTGCGCGGCCAGGAGCGCCGGAATCTTCCGCTCAGGCATGAACGCTTGTGCGCTCGCGGATTTCGTCAACGATCCGCCCGAGCTCCGCAGCGTTCAGATCCGTATCCGCGACCGCGTAGCCGGCGCGCACCAGCATCGGTACCAGCGATGCGGGCGTGAGGCGGGCCAGCGACCACTCGAGTGGATCCCCGATCACCGCGAGATCCCACGGCACGACCGACTCCCGCGTGGCGGGCGAGTAGTGATAGTGCGGCTCATCGCCCCAGCAGTCGAAGCAAAGCGCCTCGACGAGCCCATGCTCGCCATCGACGTACACGTGGACCGAGGTTCCGCCTTGACGGCGCGTGAGTCCGATCGTGAC
>Ga0307505_10000427_pt1 | contig 47516 bp, 41 predicted proteins | sample 23_S_MG_FD_202183 | JGI IMG/M metagenome (GOLD analysis project Ga0307505, IMG submission 202183) | Soil microbial communities from Populus trichocarpa stands in riparian zone in the Pacific Northwest, United States - 23_S | ecosystem: Environmental > Terrestrial > Soil > Riparian zone > Trees...
GAAAAACGGCGCGTGCATTTCCATGTCTTCATGCTCGAAGTGCACCGGCGACTGCACGAGGCGCGGAAATCCGAAAGCGGCGACCCGATCCCTCCTGTTGCCAAAGCCATCGCAGAGAACCTGCGCTGCCTCGCGTTCGACGAAATGGTGGTCAACAATTCGGCGGACGCGATGATCATGAGCCGGCTGTTCCGCGCGCTGATCGTGGACCAGGGTGTGACCGTGGTCACCACTTCCAACCGCCCGCCGCGCGATCTCTACAAGGACGGCCTCAACCGCGAGCACTTCCTGCCGTTCATCGCCCTGATCGAAAGCGAGCTCGACGTGTTCGAGCTGAACGGGCCGACCGACTACAGGCTCGATCGGATCGGCGGGATGAAGGCCTGGCATTCTCCGATCGGCGAAGATGCCACCGCACAGCTGCGCGAGCTGTTCTTCCGCCTGACCGACTATCCGCCCGAGGACGCCGAGCACGTTCCAGTGGCCGACCTGGAGCTAGGTGGCGGCCGAATGCTGCATGTGCCCAAGAGCCTCAAGGGCGTCGCGGTGTTCAGCTTCAGGCGGCTGTGCGGCGAGCCGCGCGGCGCCGCCGACTATCTCGCGCTTGCCCATGCCTATCACACGGTGATCGTGGTCGGCGTACCGGCGATGGGGCCCGAGATGCGCAACGAGGCGACGCGGTTCGTGACGCTGGTCGACGCGCTCTACGAGAACAAGGTCAAGCTGTTCGCCTCGGCCGAAGCCGAGCCGGAGGGCCTCTACCGCGCGGGAGACGGCAGCTTCGAGTTCGAGCGCACCGTCAGCCGGCTGAAGGAAATGCAGAGTGCCGAATACATGGCCGAGGGCCACGGCGAGGTGTAAAAGGGCGCTGCCCAAGCGGGGAGGATGAAATGCTTGTTGCAACCACAGAGAACGTCGCCGGTCACCGCACCGTCGAGACAATCGGCCAGGTTTTCGGGGTCGTCGTCCGCAGCCGCGGCCTCGGCGGCAACATCATGGCCGGCTTGCGCTCGCTCGGCGGCGGCGAGATCACCGAATACACCTCGCTGGTCGAGGACACCCGCCGCCAGGCGCTCGACCGGCTGGTCATGAACGCCGCGCTGATGGGCGCCGATGCGGTGGTGATGATGCGCTTCGATTCCGGATCGATCGGTCAGACGATGAACGAAGTCGTGGCTTACGGCACGGCCGTGAAGCTGGCGCCGGCATGAGCAAGAACGTCCGCCTGTTCCTGTTCGCGGTCGGCGCGCTGGCGGTCGCCGGCGGCACCCTGCTGACAATGCTGACCGGCGGCGGCGGGATCGGCTTGCTGGTGATCGGATCGCTTATCATCGCCAGCCTGGCGCTGGAGAGCCGTTATGGCCGCCGCGGCGCGCCGACCGATGTTCCTCCGCACGCCTGGCAACTGACCAACGAGCGGTTCATCGATGACGAGACCGGCCAATTGCTCGAAGTGTGGATCGATCCGCTGACGGGAGAGCGCCGCTACGAGCCGGCCGGCAGCGACGCGAGGCTGCCCTACCGCGGCGACTGAACGCTACGCGGCGGCCTTGCCGAGGCGCTCCTGCGCGCGGGTCAGGCGATTCATTATCTTGAGGTCGCCGTCCGACAGCTGCAGCGCGGCATCGGCCCACAAATCGACGATCCGCTTCAGCTCGCTGAGGCCGATCGGGTTGGTCACCTTCATCGCCTTGCGCGCGTTGACCAGCCCGGGATGGCGCCGTTCGGACTTCTTGATGAACTCCTCGCACGCGGCCATTCCCTCGCCGTTCTCAGCCAGGTAGTGGACGATGCCGAACTCGTACATCTCCTCGGCGGTGTAGGTGTGGTTGGAGACGATCAGCCGGTCGGCCAGCGCGCTGCCGAGCTTGCGCGACAGGATCGAATGGGCGCCCATGCCGGGGAACAGGCCGAACAGGATCTCGGGCAGCCCGAACGTCGCGTCGCGCTCGGCGACGATGTAGTCGAACGACAGCAGCGCCTCGAACCCGCCACCGAGCGCGGCGCCCTGGACCAGCCCGATGGTCAGCATCGGCAGGTCGAGCGAGTGCATGTTGCGGTGGAGGATCTGCACGCAGCGGTAGCCGTAGCGCATCAGTCCGTCGCGGTCGCCGGAGCGGATCAGTCGCTCGAACAGCTCGAGGTCGCCGCCGAAGCAGAACACGCCCGGCGCGCGGCTGCCGAGCACGAGATAGCGCAACGGGACTTGCCCGGGCCCAAAGTTCTCGCCGATCAGCCGCTGCCAGTTTTCGAAATCGCGCAGCATCGGCGGAGTAAAGCTCGGCCGCCCCTGAGGGCGCATGAAAGTCCACAGCGCGGCGTTCTCGGCCTGATAAAGAACGTCGAGTTCCCCCAGGTCGAACAGCTCGCGATTGATCCGAAGATGTTGCCGGCTCTGTTCGACCAAACGCTCGTCCCCGGCACCGAATCCAACTACGGATTCGCCGGAGTCCGGCGGGTTGTCGTTCAAGCGATCCAGATCTCTGGATAGCCGATCCATGTTCACTCCTGCTCCACCCGTTTGGCGGTGTTGAGCTGTTTTTTTCTTAACTTAGGTGAACGCTACCATCGCAAGTTCGTTTGGCAATGGAGTATTTACCCTTTCATCTCTTGGCGATGGGCCTGTTCCTGAAATGGCACAAGGGTAAACTGGTGAACTCGACGCGATTTAACCTATCGCACCGAGCCGGACGAGCGACTTGTCGAGCATCACCAGTTGCCAGAGCAGGCGCGAATGGTCGGCGCGACCGGTCACATGGGCCTCGGCGAGCCGGGCCAGCTGCGCGGTATCGAACCACCCGGTCCGCGCCAGCGCGGCGCTCGAGGCGATCGCCCGCGCCGCGCCGGCGAGCGGCCCGCGCAACCATTGAGCGATCGGCGTGACGAAGCCCTGCTTGGGCCGGTAGAGCACGTCGTCGGGCAAATAGCGCCGCATCGCCTTCTTCATCAGCCACTTGCCCTGCCCGCCCCGCAGCCGCATCCGCTCGGGCAGCGCGGCGGCGAATTCGACCAGCCGGTGATCGAGCAGCGGCTCGCGCGCCTCGAGGCTGACCGCCATGCTGGTGCGGTCGACCTTGGTCAGGATATCGCCCGGCAGCCAGAACTTGAGGTCGGCATATTGCGCGCGGTCGAGGCCTGAGCGGGCAGGTGCCGCTTCCATCAGCTCGATCAGCGGCTGTTCGGCGCGGTAATCGCCGAGCTGGCGGGCGAGATCGGGCGTATAGAGCGTAGCGCGCAGCTCAGGCGGCACAACCGAGAGCCCGCGCGCGTAGCCCTCGGCACCGGTGCCGGCGAGCGACAGCAGCGTCGCCTTGGCGCGTAGCGGCCGCGGCGCCCAGTCGGCCTGCGGGTAAAACCGCCCGAGCGGGCCGAGGACCGAACGGCGAAACCCCGCGGGGAGCACGCCGCGCACCTGTTCCTCGCGGGCATGGAAGCGCTGCCGGCGATAGCCTGCCATTGCCTCGTCGGCGCCATCGCCCGAAAGCGCCACGGTGACGCTTTCGCGCGCCAGCTGGCACACCCGCCAGGTCGGCAGCGCCGAGGCGTCGGCGAACGGCTCGTCGAACATCGCCGCGAGCGTGTCGATGGCCTCGAACTGGTCGGCGCCGACCACCCGCGCCTCGTGGTCGGTGCCGAACAGCGCGGCGACTTTGGCGGCATGGGCGGTTTCATCCAGCGCCTCGACGTCGAAGCCGATCGAGCAGGTCCGCACCGGATCGCGGCTCGCCTCGGCCATCAGCGCCACCACGGTCGAGGAATCGACCCCGCCCGAGAGGAACGCGCCGAGCGGCACGTCGGCGATCATCCGGCTGGTCACCGCCTCGCGCAAGTGGTGCAGCAGCTCGGCCTCGAGGTCGCGCTCGGAGCCGCGGTGGCGCTCGGCGAACGAGATGTCCCACCAACTCACCGGCGCCGCCGGCGGCGCGTCGTGGCGCAGCAGGCGGTAGTGGCCTGCGGGGAGCTTCTCGACCCCCTTCAGGATCGAACGGTGGTCGGGCACGTAACCCCAGGCGAGGTAGTCCTCGACCGCCAGCGGATCGGCCTCGCGGCGCAACAGCGGATGCGCCAGCAGGCTCTTGAGCTCCGAACCGAAGGCCAGGCTGCCATCCGACAGCGGCGCCATGAACAGCGGCTTCACCCCGAGCCGGTCGCGGGCAAGAAACAGGGTGCGCTTCTCGAGGTCGTAGATGGCGAAGGCGAACATGCCGTGCAGGCGTTGCAGGCAATCGACGCCCCAGCGCTGCCAGGCGGCGAGTATCACCTCGCCATCGCCCTGGGTGCGGAATTGTGCCCCCGTCTCCGCCAGCTCGCGGCGCAGTTCGCGGAAGTTGTAGATCTCGCCGTTGAACACCAGCACGGCACGGCCATCCGCCGCGTGCATCGGCTGCTCCGAGCCGGCGAGGTCGATGATCGCCAGGCGGCGGAAGCCGAGCCCGACGCCGGGTGCCGTCCACACGCCCGAGCCGTCGGGCCCGCGGTGGACGATGGCATCGCTCATCCGCTCGACCCGCGCTGGATCGACCGGCTTCGCCGTACCGCAATGGAAAATTCCGACGATCCCGCACATGCGCCTGATCCGTTACGGCAGGGCGGCGATGCGGTCCATCGCCACGGCCGCTCCCGCCGCCAGCAGCAACGCGGCCAGCGCCGCCCATCCACCGACGCGGAAACTCGCGAGCCCGGCCAACAGGGGCGAGGCCTCGAGCGCGGCGGCGTCGATCAGCGGATCGTCCGGCGCGCGATCGAAGAACCGCCAGGCTCCCGCCAGCAACAGGCCCATCACCACGGCAAAGAAGATCCAGCCATAGACGATGTGATCGAACCCGAGGGCGAATTCGACGCCCTGGCTCTGGGCCACGAAGATCGTCCCCCACGCACGCACGCCGTTGGCCAGCACCGGCACGATGACGGCGGCGGCCATGAACACCGCGCGGCGCTTCCAGCCCTTGAACCCGAGATGCGCCGCCAGCGAGCCCAGCGCGACCATGGCGACGAGGAATTTCACTCCCGAGCAGGCCTCGGCCACTTCGAACAGGCCCGCGGGCGTATCGATGAACACCCCGTCGACTGTGGCCGGAATCCCGCTGGCATGGGTCAGCGCGACCGCCAGCTTGGCGGTGATCGCCTGCAGCATGGGCACGATCTCGTCGCCGAACGGAACCAGGAACAGCATGTAGCCGAGCGGAAACAGCAGCCCGGCCGCAACGCGCGGGCCGAGCAGCGTCACCACCGCGGCCTGCAGCAGCACCACGGCGCCGAACTGGCTGACCAGGTTCACCCCCACCGCCGTTCCCGCGAACCAGGTCAGCAGCCCGGCGGCGAACAAGGCGAACCCCGGCCACCAGGCCTGCGGCACCAGCTTGGCGAGCGCGGGCGCTCGCAACCAGACCAGCCAGGCCAGGATCGGCGGGATCAGCAGGATGTGGTTGTAAGTCGAGGAATACCACCACTGCCGCGCCATCTCGCTCCACTCGCCGAAAAACAGCGCGACGAGCCCGAGCGCGGCGAGCGCGAGCTGCACCAGCGGCGCGCGCCAGGCCTGGGGCAGCCGCGCGGCGCCCGGCGTCAGGGCAGCTTCAAGCGGCATTGCGGCGCGCCTTGGGCGAAGGGTTGCGGCCGACCAGCGCCGGCAGTGCCGCCAGCCTCGCCGGCCAGCTCATCGTTTCGACCACCAGCCGCCGCGCGGCGGCGCCCATCGTGCGCGCGGTTTCGGGCGCCGCCAGAAGGTCGAGCGCGCGACCGACCAGCGCCGCGTCGCTGTCGCCAACGGCCCAGTGGACGCCTTCCTTGCCCGGCAGGCCGGTCGCCGCCGCCACGGTGGTGACCACCGGTCGGCCCATGGCCATAGCCTCGAGCAGCTTGTTCTGCACCCCGCGCGCGATCGTCAGCGGCGCCAGCACGACATCGGCGGCGGCGAGGAACGGGCGCACATCCGCCACTTCGCCCCACACCCGCGCGCCGTTGACGCCGTCGAGCGCCTGCAGCTCGGGCATCGGCGCGCGGCCGACGGCGTGGAATTGCGCGGCGGGGTGGACCGCGCGGATCGCCGGCATCAGCCGCTCGATCGCGCGCCGCGCGGCGTCGGCATTGGGTTTGTAATCCATCTGCCCGGTGAACACGAAATGCGGCCCGTCCTCGGCCAACTCCGGGTGCGTCACGACGCGCGCGGGATCGAACAGGTCGGCGTCGATGCCGTTGCCGAGCGCCGAAACCGCTGCCGGGAACCCCGCGGGCAGCCGCCCCGCGAACAGCGCGGCCTCCGCCTCGCTGACCAGCACGGTATGATGCGCCCGCGCGGCGAGCCGTGCTTCCTCGCGCGCCAGCAGCCGCGCCTCGCGCGCGTCGATCCAGCGCATCGGTGCGGACTTTTCGCGCGCATAGGCCTCGTATTTGGCCGAATCGACATCGACCAGGTCGACCACCAGCCGCCCGTTCCAGTCGGCGGGGACATATTGGCCCATCTGTCCGGAAAAAACGTAGATCGTATCGACCAGCTGCCGCTCGAGCAGGTGCCGGACCCATTGGGCGAGCACCGGGTGGCGGAACGCGGCCAGGCTGACCGGCTCGCCGTGCGCCACTGCCTCCAGCCCGGCAACAACCAGCTGCTTGCGGCGCATCGGCATGCAATAGCTCGCCGTGATCGCCGCCAGTTCGGGCTCGGCGGCCCTGTCGGCGACAGTCTCGGCGAAGCAGCCGACATGCACCGGCGCCAGCTCCGCCAGCGCCTTCAGCACATGGTGCGAGCGGATCTTGTCGCCGCGGTCGGGCGGGAACGGCAGCCGGTGGGCGAGGAACAGGATACCCTTCATCCGAGCCCCCGGGCAATCGCCGGCCCGAGCCGGTTGGCGAGCGCCAGCGGCAGCCGCCGCCACAGCGCGATGCGCGCCGCATGCCGCTCGCTGGTCGGATCGGCGTCACGCGGCGCATGGCCCGGCGCGGTCCAGCTGGCATAGCCGAGCGGCTGCGGCTCGAAGCCCCAGTTCTTCTTGAACGCCCAGGCGCCGCTGCCGGTCTTGCTGCGGCCGAAGTCGAACCGGTCGAAGCCGCGTGTGCGGGCATGGCGCATCAGCTCGAAATACATCCGCTCGTTGGCGCGAAGGATGCGCGCCGCCCGGGTGCCGCCGCCCCAATAGGGCAGGACCGCGCCATCGTGATAGAGCGACAGCACGCTGGCCACCGGCACGCCGTGGTGGCGCACGGTGAGGACATCGGCGTCGAGCCCGTCGAGCACCGCCTCGAACAATGCGCGCGGAAACACCGGCGTGCCGAGATTTCGCACGCTCTCGGCATAGACCGCGTAGTGCGCGGCGCGATCTTCCGGTCCCGTCCCGATGGCAATTTCGAGGTCGGTTTCGAGCCCCTTGCGCACTTCGGCACGCTGCTTGCGCGGGATGGCGAGCAGCTGCGCCTCATCGTCACCCGCCAGCGGCGCGACGAAGCCGCAGTGGCTGTCGCTCCGCGTGCGCCAGTGGCGCGGCGCCGGGCCACCGCGCAGCTCGATCGTCGGGCACGACAGGCGCGTCGCGTATTCCTCGGCGGCGCGGCACAGGGCCCTGGCAACAGGCTCGCGCGCCGCCAGTGCGCCACCCTCGACCGCAAACCCGCTCGAGGCGAGCATCCGGCCGAACACCGGCGAATGGACTTCGCTCAAGGGCAGCCAGCCGGTCACCGCCCCGCCCTTTTCCGCCACCAGCCCGCGCGCTCGCTGGCCGGTCCCTTGCTCGACCGCGCGCAGCCAGGCCGGGCGATGGAACACGCTGCCGCCCATCTGGGCGACAAAGCCCTCGATCCGCGCCGCCTCGTCGGGCTGGCGCAGGTCGGCGACGCGGACATATTCCGTGGTCAGGACGAACGGCGCGTTCACGCCACGGCGCCCTGGGCGATCTCGGCCTCGACCCGCGCCGCCTCGCGATAGGCGAGCACGTCCATCCGCCCCCAGGCGAACTCGCGGATCAGCTGGCGCAGCTTGGGCGCCATCTGCTCGAGGTTGGTGTAGTGGCGCAGGCGCGACTTGAGCGGCGCCCCGGCGACGCGCGGCTGGCCCGGATCGATCTCCCAGGGGTGGAAGTAGAATATCGCCGGGCGCTGGTCGCTGCGGTTGACCTGGCGGATCGCCCAGCGGCTGAAGGCATAGGGCAGCACGCGGAAGAACCCGCCGCCGCCCGCCGCCAGCCGCTTGCCGGCGAACATCGCGGTGGTGACCGGGATCTCGATCAGCGGCTCCCACGGCAGCGGCCTGAAGGCGAAGCGCGGCGCCTCGGGCCAGCCGTAGTGGTCGTGAGCGACCGGCGCGACGCTCGACGAATAGGCATAGCCCTGGCTGACCAGTTCCATGAACGCCCACGGGGTGCGCTGGTCGATCGAAAAGCTCGGCGCGCGGTACCCGGTCACGCGTGTGCCGGCGGCGTCCTCGATTTCCTTGCGCGCCTTGGCGATGTCCTCGGCGAAGCTCGCCCGGTCCATGGTGAACACCCGGCGGTGGTCCCAGCCGTGGCTGGCCACCTCATGGCCGCGCGCGACGATCTCGCGCAGCAGCGCGCCGTGGCGCTGCGCCACCCAGCCGAGCGTGAAGAACGTGGCCTTGGCCTGGGCCTCGTCGAACAGGTCGAGGATTTCCTTGACGTTGCGGTCGACGCGATCGGCCAGGCCGGCCCAGTCGTCGCGCTCGATCACGCTCTCGAACGCGCCGACCTGGAACCAGTCTTCGACGTCGACCGACAGGCCGTTGACTATGGCTGGCCTGTGGGCGCGGGTACGATCCGGCCGGTCGGGGAACGTAACCGCATTCACGCCTGTATCTCCTCAGGGCGCCGCTCAGGCGGCTTTCGACTGCCCCATTTCGGTCTCGATCCACTCGATCAGCATGGTCAGCGTCTGGCGGATCGTGCGCTCCTGCTCGAACACCCTGGCGTCGAGCCGGGCGAGCTGGTCCTGCAGCGCCTCGATCTCGGGCCGCAGCGCCACCGCGGCGGCCGCATCGTGCTGGCCCGCCAGCTCGACTACGGCCTGCTGCAACTCGGCGATCTGCCCGTCGCGTTCGGCCAGCATTTGCTCGATGAGCGGGCGATCGGGCTGCACTGCATGGCTGACCGGCTCGAACTTGGGTTCGGGCGCGGGCATGACTTGCGGTGGCGCTTCGGGGAAGGCCGTTTCGCCGGCCATTTCCGCGAGCACGGCTTTGAGCATGTTGCCGTCGATGCGCGTGCGCTGCTCGACCGCGCCGAGCAGCAGCAACCGGTTGACGATCTGGTTGACGCGCCGCGGGATGCCGCCGCTCGCCGCGTGCAGCTCGGCGAACACCCGCTGGTCGAACTGCGGGTTGCCGTTCCACCCGACGAGCTCGAGGCGGTGGACGATGTAAGGCTCGATCTCGCCCTTCTCCATCGGCTCCAGGTGATGCGCGGCGATCACTCGCTGGCGAAGTTGTTCGAGCGAGGCGTGGCCCTGCAGCGTGGCGCGAAACTCGGGCTGGCCGAGCAGCAGCGTCTGCAGCAGCGGATGGTTGCCGAGCTGGAAGTTCGACAGCATCCGCAGCTCTTCGAGCGCCGCGACCGAAAGGTTCTGCGATTCGTCGACCACCAGCAGGCAGCGCCGTCCGGCGCGCGCCTCGTCATGGAGAAAACCCTCGATCGCGCCCAGTGCGCTGGCCTTGTCGTGGCCGGCGATGTCGAGCCCGAAGCTGCGCGCAACGACGTGGACGATCTCCTCGGCGTCGAGCTTGCTGGTGACGATCTGCGCCACGGTCAACTGCCGCGGGTCGACCGAGCCCATCAGGTGCGCGACCAGCGTCGATTTGCCCGCGCCGACCTCGCCGGTGACGACGATGAAGCCCTCGCCCTGCGCCAGGCCATAACCGAGATAGCTGAGCGCCTTCCTGTGCGTCAGGCTGCGGAAATAGAACGCCGGGTCGGGCGTCAGCTGGAAGGGCTTCGCACTCAGGCCGTAGAAGTCGTCGAACATCGTATCGTCTCCGCTGGGCCCGTCAGTTGAAGGTGTAACGCAGGCCGAGCAGGCCGGAGGCGGACATGAAGTCGATCAGGTTCTCGCGCTCGATCCCGTCGAGGCCGACCGCCGCCGTGGCGCTCAGGCCGCGCCAGATGCTGCGGTTGTAGGCCAGCGAGGCGCTGTAGCCGAGCACGTCGGCCGCCAGGTTGGCGCCGCTCTCGTACCATGCCACATTGGCGTTGGCGGTCAGGCTCGAACGCTGGTCGAGCTGGGTCGTGCCATAGAGCGCGTACCACAGGCTCTCGTCGACCACGCCGTTCGCCAAACCGAGCGCGCTGCCCGGGTTGGCGAGGAAGCTGCGCCGGTCGTAGCCCGCGCCGACGCCGAGCTGCGTGCGCCCGAGGTCGACCGAAATGCCCGAGGCGATGCCGCGGCTGCGGAACACCGCCGAACTGAGGCCGCCGAGCGCGCCGTTGAAGCAGCTGCCCCCCTGCAGGCTGGCGACGCAGCCGCCGATCTGCCCGGTAATCGGATTGCGGAATGCGGCAAACTGCGCCGGCAGGGTCGCCAGCGTGTTTACCAGCTGGCCGCCGAAGCTGGTCACGCTGTCGTACACCGCCACGTTGATGCTGGTGCTCGAATTCGGCGCGTAGGCGAAGTTGCCGTAATAGGTCATCGAGCCATAGCGGCGACCGACGTGAGCCTCGAACGAGGTGCGCCGGCTCGGCCGCCACAGCACGCCCGCGTCCCAGATCAGCCCGTCGGTCTCATAGGCGATCAGCCGCGGCGAGTTCTCGTCGGTAATGTAGCGCCCGTCGGGGCCGACCACGGGATTGCCGAGCGTGTCGCGCACCGCATCGCGGCTCGAGACCTCGACATCCTCGTAGCCTACTCCGCCGACAAGCGCCAAGTTCGGCGATAGCGGCACGGTCACGTCGGCGCGCACGTAGCGATCGCGAATCCGCTGGTCGAGGTTCGACACGTTCTGCTCGTTCCAGCCGCCGCCGATGCCGACACCGATCGGGACCACGGTATTGGGTCGCACGCCGGCGCGGGCGGAAGCCGAATGGGTGGTGCTCTCGTCGAACAGGTCGACCGGCGTGCTGCCGGGTCCGCCGAGGACCACGTCGGGCGCACCGACCCTGGTATAGCCGAAGCGGTAATGGCCCTCGATCTCGACATCGCCGGCCGAAGTGCGGACCGACGGACCGATATAGCCGGCGTAGATCTGGCTGGTGGAATCGTCGTTGCCGGCAAAACCGCCGATCGAGGCGGCGCCGGTGCCTTCGACGCGGGTCTGCGCGGCGAGCGCGCCCGCCTCTATGGTCACCGCCCGCGGAACCAGGGCGATCGAGGCCCGCGCGACACCGCTGATGGTGTCGCCGTCCAACGTATCGTCGTCCCAGCCGATGCGCCGTTCATAGCGCAGCGAGACCGAGGCGGCGCTGTTGCGCCCGGCCACGCTCGCATCGACCCCCGCCGCGACCGTGGTGTAGGTCACCAGGTCGTCGCCGGGCTCGAGGTTCTTGATCAGGACCTGCGAGGCCTCGATGTAAGGCGAGATGCGGGTCTGCTGGCGCGCGGAACGCTGCTGCGGGCCCTGTTCGCTGCTCGCGTCGTCGCCCTCATCGGTGCTGTCCTGCGCGAAGGCCACGCCCGGCACGGCAAGCGCGCCGAGCGCGCAAGCGCAGCCGAGCATCTGGCGAAGTATGGTGGTCCGCATGGCGATTACCCCCCGTATCCATAGTAGTCGCCGAACCTGCGCCCGCTCGGGCTGAAGTTGGCGGAGTTGAGCAGAAGCTTGATGTCCGGACAGGCCGAAAGCAGCGACAGCGCGTCTTCGAGCGCGCTCTGCCCGGTGCGGTCGGCGCGGCAGATCACCAGCGCCTGGCCGACGTGCTTGGCCAGCTCGGCGGCCGGCGAAGCGGCCAGCGCGGGCGGCGAATCGAAGATCACCATCCGGTCGGGCGCGCCCCGGGTCAGCCGATCGAGTACCTCGGCGGTACGGCTGCTGGTCAGGAACTCGCTGTCCGAAGCGGTGCGGTTGCCCGCCGGGAGCACGAAGAGCCCCGGCACGTCGGTGGCGATCACGCAGTCCTCGACGCGGATCGCCGGATCGGCGAGCGCGTCCATAAGCCCCTTGCTGCCCGGCAGCCCCAGCAGCGAGAGGATCGACGGCTTGGCGAAATCGGCGTCGACCAGCAGGACTTCGGTGTCCTTTTCGCCGGCCAGCGACAGCGCCAGGTTGGTGGCGCAGAAGGTCTTGCCCTCGTCGGGCAGCGGCGAGCACACCAGCACGCGCTGGGCAGTACCGGACGGATCGCCGATCCCGGCCTCGCGCGCCGACAGCAGGATCTGCCGCTTGACGATGCGGAACTCCTCGACGAGCTGCGTGACCGGCCCGCCGGGCACGATCAGGCCCTCGCGCTGCAACCGGGCGCGATCGATTTTCTGCGGTGGCGCGACGAAGGCCGTGCGCTCCGCCGACGGGGCGGCAGGCGCGACCGGCGACGGCACGGGAGCTGGGCGAACGGCGGGTTGTGCGGCTTCGACAGCGGCAGGCGCCGCCGCTCGGCGCACCCGCCGGTTGGCCGGGTCGGCCAGCTCGGCCGGGACCGGCGCGGGCTTGAAGCCCTCGAAACCGCCGAACGCGCCCTCGGCGCGCTCGAACAGCGATTTGCCGCCGGGCAGCGGGATCTTGCTCTGCTCGGTCATCAGGCCACCATCCCGCGCTGGACGAATTCGACGCCCATCAGCACCACGAACAGTGCGCCCAGGCCGCCCGAGGCGGCCGCGAACAGCTTGAGCTTGCGGGTCCGCAAGGCGCGCCCCGCGTCGGTCAGGGCATGCGAAATCGTGCCGATCACCGGCAGCTCGAACGTCCGCTCGAGCTTGCTGGCGGTGGCGAAAGTGCCGCCGACCTTGCCGAGCCCGAACGCCGTGCCGGCCCCGGCGCCGGCGCCGATGAACAGCACCGCGAAGAGCAGCAGCGGCCGGTTCGGCGCTGCCGGCACGCGCGGCGTGCTGGGCGGATCGACGACGTCGAACTTGACCGTGCTGCGCTCGGTCTCGACTTGGCCGCGCAGGCGCAGCTCCTCACGATCGGCGAGCAGCTCGTCGTACTGCTTGCGCAGCACTTCGTAGTCGCGGCTGATCCGCTGGGCTTCGGCCGAGGCCCCCGGCTCCAGCGCCTGGTTGGCGCTGATCGCGGCGATCTCGGAGCGCATCGCGGCAGCGCGCGAATTGAGTGACATGACGTTGGATTGGCGTTCGACCTTCATCGCCTGGAGCGACGACCACGCCGGATTGAGCGTGCCGCCGGCATCGCCGTTGGGTCCGTTGGCCAGCGGACGCAACGAGGCGATCTGGCGCTTGAGCGAGGCCACGTCGGGATGGCTGTCGGTCAGCCCCCGGCCCTGCAAGGCGGCGAGGTTGGCTTCGGCCTGGGCCAGGGTGGCGCGCGGGCCTCCGGCCCCGGCAGTGACCAGCGTGCGCGGCGTGCCGGCAAGCTGCCCGTCGATGGCGGCGAGCGCGCTCTGCGCGGCGGCAAGGTCGGATTCGGTGCTGCGCAGTTCGGCGCGGGTCGAGGCCAGCTGGCCCGAGATCGCCGCCGCCCCACCGATCATTTCGGGGTGCTCGGCCTCGAACGACAGGCGGCGATGCTCGGCTTCCTCGAGCTGGGTCTGGCGCTCGGCAAGCTGCCGGTCGAGGAACTCGATCGTCTCGCGCATTTCGCCGCGGCTGCCGCCGAGGTTGGCTTCGCGAGCGATGTCGATCAGCCGCAGCGCCACGTCCTGCGCCAGCTGGGCATTCTCGCCGTCCGACAGGTCGCTGCGACCGCTCGAGACGGTCAGGGTGAAGACGTTCTTCTCGTCGCCGACCAGCTTGATGTCCTCGCTCAGCGAGGCCACCACGCGTTCCATCTGGCCGGGAGTGGTGGCGGTCTCGGCGAGCCGGGTGGAGCGGACGATCTTCTCGAGGTTGGTCGAACTGATCAGCGTCTGGCGCATCCGCTCGATATCCTGCTTGCGGCTGTCGGCGCCGATGCCGATCTGGTCGGCCAGCATGTCGTCGAGCTGGACGAACATGCGCGCCTTGGACTCATAGCTGTTGGGGAACAGCGCGACCGCCAGCCAGCCCGCCAGGCACACGCCCCAGGTCACGCCCAGCGCCAGCCAGCGACGGTTCCACACCGTCCACAGCGCCGCGCGCAGTTCTTCGAAGATCAGGTTCAAGCGGCGATCCTTCTCAGAACATGCTCTCGGGAATGATGATCACGTCGCCGGGGACCAGCATGACGTTGGCGCGGCTGTCGCCCTTCTTGAGCAGATCGCCCAGGCGCAGCGCGTATTCGCGCTGGCGGCCGAGCGACCGGTCGAAGCGGATCAGCTTGGCCCGGTTGCCCGAGGCGAATTCGCTGAGGCCGCCAACCGCGATCATCGCGTCGAGCAGCGTCATGTTGGCGCGGAACGGCAGCGAAGCAGGCTTTTCGGTCGCGCCGACGACGCGGACCTGCTGGCTGAAGGTGCCGGCGAACTCGTTGACGATCACCGTTACCAGCGGCTCGGCGATGTATTGCGAAAGCTGCAGGCGGATGTCCTCGGCCAGCATGGTCGGGGTCTTGCCGACCGCGGGCATGTCGGAAACCAGCGGCGTGGTGATGCGCCCGTCGGGGCGGACCTGGACTTGCGCGCCGAGCTCGTCGTTGCGCCAGACGTGGATGGTCAGCTGATCGAGCGGGCCAATCACATAGTCCTCGCCCGGGCCTTCCTGCATGGCGACGAAGCTGGCGGGAGCGAGCTGCTGGCCGCTCGAGGCGCCGCAGCCGGTGAGCACGAGGCTCGCCACCGCGGCGGCGGCAACGAGGCGAGCCGGTTTGGTCATGCGCATGCGATGCGTCCTTGCAATAGCGAGTGCAGGCCGCGCGCAGCCCGCCCTCTTGGATCCGGGCTGCGTTGTCGCGAAAAAGGGTGAACAACCCGTTAGCCGTGCGGGCCTAAACCGCGCGAAACCGGGGTTTTTCAGGCCATGTCCCGGTCCGGGACAGTGACCGGCCGAAGCCTAAACGAGCAGTTCCAGCGCCGGACCCTGGCCGAGGAACGCCGACGGGCTGGCGCTGGCGCCATAGGCCCCGGCGCAGAACACGGCGACGAGGTCGCCGACCTCGGCGCGCGGCAGGTGGGCGTTGTCCGCCAGGCGGTCGAGCGGGGTGCACAGGCAGCCGACCACGCTCGCTTCCTCTTCCGGCTCGGCGGTAAATTTCGTTGCGATCGCAGCGGGATAGTTGCGGCGTACGACCGTGCCGAAGTTGCCCGAGGCGGCCAGCTGGTGGTGCAGCCCGCCGTCGGTGACGAGGAACACCTGGGTGTGGCTCACCTTCCGTTCGATCACGCGCGTCAGGTACACTCCCGCCTCGCCGACGAGGTAGCGGCCGAGCTCGATGGCGAATTCGGAGCCGTTGAGCTCGGGCGGGAGCGCAGCGAAGCGCTCGGAAAGCGCCGCGCCGACCGCGCCGATGTCGACCGGCGTATCGCCGTGGAAATAGGGGATGCCGAAGCCGCCGCCCATGTTGAGGTGCGGCAGCGGTGCGCCGATTTCGGCGGTCAGCCGGGCAGCGAGATCGAGCACATTGCCCTGCGTCTCGGCCAGCGCGGCGCTGTCGAGCGCCTGGCTGCCGGAAAAGATGTGCAGGCCGCGCCATTCGGCCCCGGCGGCGATGATCTCGCGCGCCAACGCGGCCACGCGCACTTGATCGAGCCCGAACGGCTTGGCCCCGCCGCCCATCTTCATCCCCGAGCCGCGCAGCTCGAAATCGGGATTGACCCGGATGGCGAGGCGCGGGGTGACGCCGAGCCGTTCGGCGATGGCCAGCGCGCGGTGCGCCTCGGCCTCGGATTCGAGGTTGAGCGTCACGCCGTGGCGGATCGCCGCCTCAAGCTCGGCATCGCGCTTGCCCGGCCCGGCGAAGCTGGTCAGCGCCGGGTCCTGACCGGCGGCGAGGATCATCTCCAGCTCGCCCGCGGAGGCAATGTCGAACCCATCGACCAGACTTCGCATCAATTCGAGGATAGGCCGATAGGGGTTTGCTTTAACAGCATAATGAATCTTGAGCTGCCTCGGCATTGCGGCGTGCAGGTCTGCGACGCGGCGGCGGATCAGCTCGGCTGAATAGACGAACAGCGGGGTGCCGCCCGCCTGCTCGACCAGCGCGCTCGCCGGGCGCCCGCCGATCGCCAGCTCGCCCGCTATGGCCTCGTAGCCCGCCGGAATGGGACCGAGCGGCTTCACGCGGCCAGCTCCTGCTGGAGTGCCGCGCGGTCGATCTTGCCGTTGGGATTGAGCGGCATGCGCTCGACCCAGCGGATTACCTGCGGCTGCATGAAGTTGGGCAAGTCGCGCTTCAACGCCGCCTTCAGTCCCTCTTCGTCGCCGGGTCCGTTGCTTGGGCCGCGGACGATCAGGTGGACCACCTGGCCGAGCCGGGCATCGGGCACGCCGACCGCCGCCGCTTCGCTGGCAAAGCCGCTGGCGACCGCCGCTTCCTCGATCTCCTGCGGGCTGATGCGGTTGCCCGCGCTCTTGATCATCGCATCGCGCCGCCCGACGAAAGTGAGCAGGCCGTCCTCGTCGCGCCGTACCCGGTCGCCCGACCACACCGCCATCCCGCTGTATTCCGAGGCGGCGGGCGCGGGCTTGAATCGCTCGGCGGTGCGCGCCTCGTCTTGCCAGTAGCCTTGCGCCACCAGCGGCCCGCAATGGATCAGCTCGCCTTCTTCGCCCGGCGCGGTGACTTCGCCGTCGTCGCCGATGACGAGTATCTCGGCGAAGGGGATCGCCCGGCCCATCGAGGTCGGGTGGCTGTCGACCAGCGCCGGGTCGAGATAGGTCGAGCGGAACGCCTCGGTCAGGCCATACATCGGGAACAGCCGCGCCGCGGGGAACAGGGCGCGCAGCTTGCCGACCAGTTCCACCGTCAGCGCCCCGCCGCTGTTGGTCAGGCGGCGCATTGGCGTCACCGCGTCACCCGGCCAGTCGTGCTCGACCAGCTGGACCCACAAGGGCGGCACCGCGGCCAGCGTGGTCACGCCGTGCCGCGCGCAGGCCTTGATCACGTCGCGCGGGGTCAGATAGTCGAGCGGCACCACGCAGCCGCCGGCATGCCAGGTCGAAAGCAGCTGGTTCTGGCCATAATCGAAGCTCAGCGGCAGCACCGCCAGGGTGACGTCATCCTCGGCGAGGCCGAGGTAATGCGCCACGCTGACCGCGCCGAGCCACATACTGGCATGGCTCAGCATCACTCCCTTGGGCCGTCCGGTCGAGCCGCTGGTGTAGAGCAGAGCGGCGAGCGCGTCGGGGTCGGCGGAAGACGGCGGCAGCGAACGGTCGATCGCAGCGACCATTTGCCAGGCGTCGTCCTCGGCGACGAGCGCGCAGCCCTTCGGCACGTCGTCCGCCTCCAAAGTGCCGAGCCGCGCCGGCGTGCCGATCAGCAGGCTGGCGCCGCTATCGGCGAGGATATGCGCCACCTGGGCGCGCTTGAGCAGCGGGTTGACCGGCACGTGCACCAGGCCTGCTCTCGCCGCGGCGAGCGGCAGCAGGCAGGTCAGCTCGGCCTTTGCGGCCCAGCTCGCAACCCGCGCGCCCGGCTCCAGGCGCTCAGCCAGCCACCCGGCCAGCCGCGCGACACGGGTTCTTAAGTCATGCCAGCTAAGCGTGGCCGTGCGCAGCACCAGCGCCGGAGCCGCATCGCGCCCGCATTGGGCGAGATGATCGAGCGGCCGGGGCGTGGGATCGGGCGCGAGCGACATGGGGTCCTGAAAGGCGGCGAAGTGACAGCTGTCAGCTATCACGACACGGTTAACGTTCTGCAAGGGCTTGCCTTCGCCGGCCACGGCCCGTTCGCGCGCCGCGAGTGGTTTACGCTGCTCGAGAACGCCGGGGCGAGGCCGTTCGTGGCGCTCGCCAGCGACGGCGACGCGGCAGTGGCGCTGCCGCTCAAGCTCAACGGCAGGGGGCTGGAAAACCTCACCAACTGGTACGCCTTCACCTGGACCGACCTCGCCACCGGCGATACCGGGCGCGAGGCTATGCTCGCTGTCCTCGCCCGCGGCCTGGCGGACCGCACCGGGCGCATCGTGCTGAACAAACTGCCCGACGAGGACGGCACCGCCACGCGGCTCGAAAGCGCCTTCCGGAGCACGGGGTGGCTCGTCCTGCGCGAACGCTGCGACAGCAACCATGTCCTGCCCGTCGGCGGACGCAACTTCGCCGACTACCTCGCCGCGCGGCCCGGCCAGTTGCGAACCACGCTCAAACGCAAGGCGAAGAAGGTCCAGGTTAAGATTCTTACGCATTTTCAGGAACAAGTGTGGCAATCCTACGAGGCGGTCTACGCCGAAAGCTGGAAGCCGGGGGAAGGTGACCCGGAAATGCTGCGGCGCTTCGCCGAAGCCGAAGGGGACGCCGGCCGCCTGCGCCTCGGCGTTGTCCGGCACGAAGGCGAAGTGGTCGCGGCGCAAGTCTGGACCGTGGAAAACGGCGTCGCCTACATCCACAAGCTCGCCCACCTCGAATGCGCCAAGCCGCTCTCGGCCGGCACCACACTGACCGCGGCGCTGTTCGAGCACGTCATCGACGACGACCACGTCGAATGGGTCGATTTCGGCACCGGCGACGATCCCTACAAGCGCGACTGGATGGAGCAGGTCCGCCCGCGCTGGCGGCTGACCTGCTGGCGCCCGGAGCGGCCGCGCAACTGGCCGGCAATCGGCAAGGCTCTGGCCCGCAAGCTCGTTTCTGGCTAGTGGCGCCAGTATGCCCGGTGAAGTCATGGCCATTGAGGAGTTCGACGCGAGCGACCTGGTGCTGCGCGAGGTACTGCGCGACGTGCTCGGCCTGGCGCAAGAGCGCGTTACCGCCTTCACCGCCGAGACCGGCCTGTTCGGCCACTTGCCCGAACTCGATTCGATGGCCGTCGCCGGCCTCCTGACCGAAGTCGAGGACCGGCTCGGCGTGGTCATCGAGGACGACGAGGTCGACGGCGAGATGCTCGAAACCTACGGCGCGCTGCTCGGCTTCGTCAGAGCGAAGCTGGGCGAAGCCTGACGGCCAGCATGATCGCCGCCGCCCTGTTGTCTTGGGCCTCCGGTTCCGATGGCGACGAATACGCGCTGGCACTCGACCGCGGCCGCGAGCGCCGAATCCTGATCTTCCCCGCCCTGTTCGACGAGGCCAACAAGCTGCGCCGCTTCACCGTTGCGGTAATGCGCCGGCTCGACGCGGCCGGAATCGATACGTTCCTGCCCGACCTGCCCGCATGCAACGAGAGCCTGGCGCCCCTGGCAACGCAGAGCCTCGCCGGCTGGCGCGAGGCGGCGGCACAGGCGGCGGAACACTTCGGGGCTACTCACGGGCTGTCGATCCGTGGCGGCGCGCTGTGCGAGCCGACGGTGCTGCCGGTGCTGCGCTATGCCCCGGTTACCGGCGCTGCGGTGCTGCGGGCCATGCTGCGCGCCCGGGTCATCGCCAGCAAGGAAGCCGGCCTCGAGGAAACCCGCGAAGCCCTGCTCGAACGTGGCCGCGCCGAAGGGCTCGAGCTGGCGGGCTATCGCCTCGGCCCGGAAATGATCCGCGAGCTCGAGCTGGCCGAGCCTTCGGGCGGCGTCGCGCTGGCCAACCTGGCCCAGGCCGATCTCGGCGGCGCGGGGCTGTGGCTGCGTGCCGAGCCCGGCGAGGACCCGGCGCAGGCCGGGGCGCTGGCGGCGATAGTCGCCCGCGAGACCGCGACATGACCCGCCGCCATCTCACTTTCGCCTGCGCGGGCGAGACGCTCGCCGCCACGCTCGACGATGCGCCGGGCGCCGGCGGCCTGCTGCTGGTCACCGGCGGCAACGAGATCCGTTCGGGCGCCTTCTCCGGCCAGGCGCAACTGGCGGCGCGGATTGCCGAAGCGGGCCACCCGGTGTTCCGCTTCGATCGCCGCGGCATCGGCGACAGCGGCGGCGAGAATCGCGGTTTCCGCAACAACGGCCCCGACATCGCCGCGGCGCTGGCGGCGTTCAAGGCCGAGTGCCCCGCCCTCGAGCGCGTGGTCGGATTCGGCAATTGCGACGCAGCGAGCGCATTGATGCTCGGTGCCGGCGCCGGGTGCGATGCGCTGGTCCTCGCCAACCCGTGGACCATCGAGGACGACGACGGCGCCGCTCCCCCGGCGGCGATCCGCGCTCGCTATGCCGACAAGCTCAAGAACCCCAGGGAACTGGTGCGGCTCGCCACCGGCAAGGTATCGCTGCGCAAGCTCGCGGGCGGCCTCAAGCGGGCCGTCAGCCCGGCCCCGCAGCCGACCACGCTGGCCCACGAGATGCGGGCTGGTCTCGAAAATTTCGCCGGCCCCGTGCGCCTGCTGATCGCCGAGCGAGATCGCACCGCCCAGGCGTTCCTTGCGACGTGGGACGAAACCGACGCGCGCTTGCTTCGCTGCCCCGGCGCCAGCCATGCCTTCGTCGAGCCGGAACCGCGGGATTGGCTGTTCGGCAAAATCGTTGCCGCGCTGAGCGACTAGCGCACGAACAGGCTCGCCAGCTCGACGTGGGTCGACCAGAGGAACTGGCCGACCGGGCGCACCTCGGCGAGGCGGTAGCCGGCGTCGACGAGGATCCGCCCGTCGCGCGCCCAGCTCGACGGGTTGCAGCTGACATAGGCGATCCGCGGCACCCGGCTGGCGGCGAGCTGGACGACTTGCTCGCGCGCGCCGGCGCGCGGCGGATCGAGCACGACACCGTCGAAGCCGCGCAATTCCTCCACCCGCAGCGGATTGCGGAACAGGTCGCGGTGCAGCGCTTCCACCTGTATGCGAGCGCGCCCGGCCGCGGCGCGGCAGGCGAGATGCGTGTTGCGCACTGCCTCGGCCGCGACGACCCGCGAGGTTCCGGCGAGCGCGAAGGCAAAGGCGCCCAGCCCCGCGAACAGGTCCGCGACCCGAGCGCAATCGCCGAGCCAATCCTGCGCAGCCATGATGAGCGCAGCCTCGCCGTCGGCAGAGGCCTGGCGAAAGGCCCCGGCCGGAAAGTCGACCTTCACGCCCGAGAGCGAAATCGTGACCAGCTCGGGCTCCCAGAACACTTCCGGCCCGAAGCCCTGGTCGAGCGTCAGCCGCGCGAGCTGCTGTTCGCGGCAGAAATCGAGCATCGCCTCGGTCTGCTCAAGCCCGCTGAGCTCGAAGCCTTCGATGGCGCAATCGACCCCCTGGTCGGTCAGCGCCAGGGTGATCTCGAAGCCATAGCGGTCGCGCCGCGGGGCCAGCAGCGCGCGCAGCGGCTCGATCAGCGCGAACAGCTCGGGAGCGAGGACGTGGCATTCGCGAATGTCGACCACGCGGTGCGAGCCGGCCTCGTTGAAGCCGATCAGCGGCCGGCCGCCGCCGTTGACCGCGCGCAGCGTGGCCCGCCGGCGCGTGTTCGGCGGTGACAGGTGGACCGACGCAGTCTTCTCGGGAACCAGGCCGAGCCCTTCGGCGGCGTTGAGCACCCGGTCGCGGACGAATACGGCCTGGGCCTCCTCGTCGAGATGCTGCAGCTGGCAACCGCCACAGCGCCCGAAGTGGTGGCACGGCGGCTGGGCATGATGCGGGCCCGGCGCAAGCGTGCCGTCGGCGAGCAGCCTGTCGCCCGGCGCGGCGAGCGGCACATGACGCCCCGACGCGGTCACGCCGTCGCCCCGTGCCGCCACGCGGACCACTTCCTCGCTATCCTTCACGGCGCCGCCGCGCAGACCTGAACCACAGGCTGCGGCATAGGCTTCGGCTACCCGCTCCGCCAGCTCCGAGGCAGTGAAAGCCTGCCCGGCGATTCGCGCCGCCTCGCCGTGCAGCCAGGCGGCCTCGCACGCGGCGGAGAATGGCTTTGCCCCGGTCGACAGGCGACTGGCGACCACGCCCGCCAGCACATCGCCGGAACCGGCGACCGAAAGCCAGCTCGACGCCGACGGTGCCAGCACGGTTCGCCCGTCCGGCGCGGCGATCACCGTGTCCGGCCCCTTGGCGATCACCACGGCCCCGGTGGCCTTGGCCAGGGCTTGTGTCTGCGCCGCCTTGCCGGCTGCCTTGATGCCGAACGATTTCACCAGGTGGGCGAATTCGCCTTCATGCGGCGTAAGGATCAGCGGCGCGGAGAATTTGGCCAGCGCCTTGGGATCGAGCAGGATCAGCGCGTCGGCATCGGCAACCGTGGGCCGGTTGGCGGCGAGCACTTCGCGCAGCTTGCCGCGCGCGATCTTGTCGCGGCCCAGGCCCGGACCGACGAGCACCGCACCGGTCCGCTCGTCGGCCAGCAATTCGGGCAGCGGCTGGGGCTTGAGCACCACGTCGGGCGAGCCCCCGGGGTACGTATCCGGAGCGGCCAGGCGAACGGTGCCGGCCCCGGCGCGCATCGCCGCTTCGCTGGCGAGCCAGGCGGCCCCAGCCATCGGCCCGGCGACCACCAGCACCAGGCCGCGGGTGTACTTGTGCGCGTACACGGCGGGCGCGCGCAGGCGGGCGGGCTGGAGCAGGCCCGCCGCCGCCTCGACCGGCCCGATGCCGAGCGGCACCAGGCGCCGGTCGCCCATCGCCGCCATCGCCGGCATCAGCCAGTGCGCGAACTTCCACGCCCCCAGCGCCAGCGTGGCATCGAAGCGGGGCAGGCCTTCGTTGAGCGGCTTGCCGCTGTCGGCGTCGATGCCGCTCGGCAGGTCGACCGCTATCCGAACCGCGTGCCGCTCGGCCTCGGCTGATAGCAGCGCGTGAAACTCGGGCGACAGCGGCCGGGTCAGCCCGCTGCCGAACAGGCAATCGACCAGCACTCCGCCTTGCCCGCGCTCGACCGCCAGCTCGCCGAACGAGCGCCGCGCCTCGATTGCCGCCTCGGTCGCCGGCTCGAGCGGCGCGATTACCGAGATGCGGGCGCCGCGCCGCGCCAGTTCGCGAGCGATCACATAACCGTCGCCGCCATTATTGCCCGGTCCGCACAGCAAGGTGATCGGCCGCCCGCCGGCGATCCGCCAGACCCAGTCCGCCGCGCCGACGCCGGCGCGCTCCATCAGGCTCTCGATGCTCTCGCCGCCGTCGATGAGCGCCTGCTCGGCCGCGCGCATCTGCGCGACGGTGAGGATCGGGTCACTCGGTCCCATCGGCCGTCAACACTGCGGCAAAGCGATACCGGTCGCCGCCCACGGCTACTTCGACGCTGTCATCGCGAACGATGAGCGTGGCCGGCTCGGCGCCGTCAGCCGGCGCGATTCCGCCGGCGGTCGAGATGAACCGACGGAAGCCGCCATCGGGATGACGCACGACCAGAACTTCGCTCTCGTTCGAAGCAACGCGCTCCAACGTGCATTCGCGGGTGAACGACCCGGCACCCCCCAGCGCACATTCGACGAGATCGTCCTCGTTCGCGGCGAGCGGAGCATCCGCCTGTGACGAGCAAGCCGCCAGCAGCAGCGCCGCGGCACTAAATGTCCGCATAGACATGCGTTTCGGCCTCGGCACCGGGATGCGTGACCGCGCCTTTGCAGGCCGGACCGACGTTCTTCGCATAGCGCCACAGCGCGCCCGCGTTGTAATCGTGGCCGCGCGGCCGCCATGACTTGCGGCGCTCGGCGAGTTCGGCCTCGGGCACTTCGAGCTCGATCGTGCCGGCCTCGGCATCGATGGCGATCATGTCGCCTTCCACGATCAGCGCGATCGGACCGCCGTCGGCGGCTTCAGGCCCGACGTGGCCGATGCAAAAGCCGCGCGTAGCCCCGGAAAAGCGCCCGTCGGTGATCAGCGCCACGCTTTCGCCCATGCCCTGGCCATAGAGTGCCGCCGTCGTCGCCAGCATCTCGCGCATGCCGGGGCCGCCCCTGGGACCTTCGTTGCGGATGACGATAACGCTGCCCTCGCGGATCTGCCGGGCCTCGACCGCGGCGAAAGTGTCCTCCTCGCACTCGAACACTTGCGCCGGGCCACGGAACTGCAGCCGCTTCATCCCCGCGACCTTGACGATCGCTCCATCGGGGGCGAGCGAGCCGCGCAAGCCGACCACGCCGCCGGTGGGCGAGAGCGGGGCCCTCACGTCGTAAATCACCTTCTGGTCGGGGTTCCAGGCGATCTTCTCGATGTTCTCGCCGAGCGTCTTGCCGGTGACGGTCAGCGGCTCGGGATCGAGAAACCCGCCGGCGAGCAGCGTCTTCATCGCCATGTACACCCCGCCCGCCTCGTGCATGTCCCTGGCAACGTATTTCCCGCCCGGCTTGAGGTCGGCGATATAGGGCGTCGACTTGAAGATTTCGGCGACGTCGAACAGGTCGAATTCGATACCGCATTCGTGAGCCATCGCCGGCAGGTGCAGCGCGGCGTTGGTCGAGCCGCCGGTCGCGGCGACGACGCGCGCGGCATTCTCGAATGCGGCGCGGGTGCAGATGTCGCGGGGGCGTAGCTGGCGCTCGACCAGCGCCATGACCTGGCGCCCGGCGGCACGCGCGATGTCCTCACGCGACTTGTAAGGAGCCGGAGCCATATTGCTGTTCGGCAGGGACAATCCGATCGCTTCGCCGACACAGGCCATGGTGTTGGCGGTGAACTGCCCGCCGCACGCACCGTGGCCAGGGCAGGCGGCCTTTTCTATCGCGGTCAGCTCGCTCAGCGGACAGGCGCCCGCGCTCCAGCGGCCGACCACCTCGAACACGTCCTGCACCGTCAGGTCGCGGTCCTGATAGCGGCCCGGCAGGATCGAGCCGCCGTAAACGAAGATCGACGGCACGTTGAGCCGCAGCATGGCCATCATCATGCCCGGCAGGCTCTTGTCGCACCCGGCGAAGCCGACGATCGCGTCGTAGCAATGCCCGCGCACCGACAGCTCGACCGAATCCGCGATCACTTCGCGGCTGACCAGGCTCGAGCGCATGCCCTGGTGGCCCATGGCGATGCCATCGGTGACGGTGATGGTGTTGAACCGCCGTGGGGTGCCGCCGCCCTCGACCACGCCTTCACGGCAGATGTCGGCCTGGAAATCGAGCGTGGTGTTGCACGGCGCGCTGTCGTTGCCGGCCGAGACCACGCCGACGAAGGGCCGCGCGATCTCCTCCTCGGTCATGCCCATGGCGTAGTAATAGCTGCGCTGGGGCGCCTTCTCGGGGCCCACGGAGACGTGGCGGCTGGGCAGGCGCGACTTGTCGATGCGGGCGGTCATTCGGCGGCACCTGCCTTTAGTCCAGCGCCAGCGCAACCCCGTTGGCGATACGGCCCAGTCGCTCGGCCCACTGCGCCTGTCCCGCCGGATCAGCGATCTGGTCCTGCCGGACCTCGATCCCGACATAAGCCAACCCGCGACCCTCGGCGTGGCGATTCATCGTCGCGTTGAGCGACTTGCCCGAATAGGGCTGCTGGTCGCCGACCACGAGGCCATCGGCCACCAGCAGCGGGATGGCGAGCCGCGCCGCGCGCTCGTCGGCGTTGTAGAGCACCCCGACCTGCCACGGGCGCTGTTCCTCCGGGCGGGCCCGCAGGCTGGGCGTGAAGCTGTGCAGCGAGACGATCAGCCGCGGCGGGGCCCGGTCGAGGAGGGTCGCCAGCGCGTCGTGATAGGGCCGGTAGTAGCGCTCGACCCGCTCCTCTCGCCCTTCGATGTCGAAAAGGTTGCCGGGTATGGCGTGCCCGTCGCTGGCGTGGGGCACAAGCGCGGGCGAATCCTCCTCGCGGTTGAAGTCGCAAACCAGACGGCTGACGTTACCCAGGAATGCGGTGAAACCCGGTTGCGTCACCATTAGCTCGGCCACCGCAGCGACACCGATGTCGATGGCGACATGCTTGTCGAGCAGCGCCAGATCGATGCCGAGTTCGATATCGTCCGGCACCCGGTTCGAGGCATGGTCCGAAACGATCAAGATCCCGCCCGCGCTGGGCTCGCCGAGCACGCGGAAGGCCTCGGCGTTCACCTCAGGCTCCCCCCGAGCTGCCACCAGCCCGGACGCCGCAAAGCCAGCGATTCCGAGGCCTTACGCATGACGTCATGACTTCGAAACAGGGCGAAACAGGTCGCGCCCGAGCCGCTCATGCGGACCAGATCGGCACCGCTCTCGGCCAGCTCGGCAAGCACCTCGGCGATGGGCGGACAGAGCGAAATCGCCGCCGCCTCGAGGTCATTGCGGCCTTCCCGCGCGATGCGCGACGCGGGACCATCTGGCAGCGGCCCACGATCGGTGCCGTCCCAGGCGGCGAACACGGCCGCCGTGGACAGCGGCACGCGCGGATTGACCAGCAGCACCGCCGTGCCCGCCAGATCGTTCTCCACGGCCTCCAGCTCGGTCCCAGTGCCCCGTCCGATGCAGGCGACACTGTCGACGCAGGCCGGAACATCGGCGCCGAGCTTCGCCGCCCGGGCGCGCCAATCCTCGGGCAACCCATGTGCCTCCCGCACCAGCCGAAACACAGCGCCGGCATCGGCCGAGCCGCCCCCCAGCCCCGCCGCGACCGGCAGGTTTTTCTCGAGCGTGATCGCGAGGCCATCGGGACGAGGCAGCGCCGCAAGCGCTCTGGCGACGATATTACCAAACGGATTAGCCAGTTGATCGGCAAACTCACCAACCACCCGAAACTCATCCCGCGCCGCCGATCGCGCCGTCAGCCGATCCCCGACATCGACAAAGGCGAACAGCGTTTCGATCTGATGATAACCATCTTCGCGCTGTCCACGGACATGCAGCGCTAGGTTGATCTTGGCGAAGGCGGTTTCAGCGAGCTGCATCACCGAGGCTAAAACGGCACCCAGTAAGCGCAGCGAAAATGGTCGTACACGGCTCGAATCCACTTCGGCATTTTCCGCCGCCGAACCTCTCGGTACGCGACTATCCACTCACGCGAACCATCCCCAAATTCGCGCTGGTAGGCTCGAATTCCCTCGTCACTCAGTGCTCGAACATGCGCCACAGGATCTGGCAGCGGGGCGTGCTCGAGCCTCATCACATATTCGGATAGTTGGGCCCGCCGCCGCCTTCGGGCGTGACCCAGTCGATGTTTTGCGGCGGGTCCTTGATGTCGCAGCTCTTGCAGTGGACGCAGTTCTGGGCGTTGATCACCAGGTGCGGCTCGCCCTCCTCGACGCCGACGTATTCGTAAACCGCCGCTGGGCAATAGCGCGCTTCGGGGCCGGCATAGAGCGGCCAGTTGACCTTCTCGGGCAGCATCGGGTCCTTGAGCACCAGGTGGCACGGCTGGTCCTCGGCATGGTTGGTGCCCGAGAGGAAAACCGATGAGAGGCGATCGAAGCTGATCACGCCATCGGGCTTGGGATAGGCGATCGGTGGGTAGAGATCGGCCCGCCGCGTGGCCTCGGCGTCAGTGTGGTGGCGCAGCGTGAACGGCAGCCGGATCCTGAGCGTGCGCAGCCACATGTCGGCCCCGGCGAGCATCGTGCCCAGCATATCGCCGAAGCGCGAGACCAGTGGCTGGGCGTTGCGGACCTGCTTGAGTTCGTCGGCGATCCAGCTCGAGCGCAGCGCGCTGTCGTATTCCGCCAGCTCGTCTTTCTCGCGCCCTGCCGCGATGGCAGCCGCAATGGCCTCGGCGGCGAGCATGCCGCTTTTCATCGCGGTGTGGGTGCCCTTGATCCGCGGCACGTTGACGAACCCGGCCGAGCAGCCGATCAGCGCGCCGCCCGGGAACGCCAGCTTGGGTACCGACTGCCAGCCGCCCTCGTTGATCGCGCGAGCCCCATAGGCGACACGCCGCCCGCCCTCGATGATCGAGCGGATCGCCGGATGCTGCTTCCAGCGCTGGAATTCCTCGAACGGGCTGATCCACGGATTGGCGTAATCGAGTGCGGTGACGAACCCGAGCGCGACCTGGCCGTTGGCCTGGTGGTAGAGGAACCCGCCGCCCCAGGTGTCGCGCTCCGCCAGCGGCCGGCCTTGCGTGTGGATCACCCGGCCCGGCTCATGCTTTTCGGCAGGAATATCCCACAATTCCTTGATTCCCAAGCCATAGACTTGTGGTTCGCAATCGGCTTCGAGATCGAATTGCGCCTTGAGCAGCTTGGTCAGGTGCCCCCGCGCGCCCTCGGCCAGCAGCGTGTACTTCGCATGCAGCTCCATCCCCGGCTGGTAGTCGGGCTTGGGCGAGCCATCGGCGGCCACACCCATGTCTTGCGTGGCGAGGCCCATCACCGCGCCACCCTCATCGAACAGCACTTCGCTGGCCGGGAAGCCTGGGAACACCTGCACACCCAGCCCCTCGGCCTGCTCGGCCAGCCAGCGGCACAGGTTGCCGCCCGAGCCGGTGTAGCAGCCCTTGTTCGACATCAGCGGCGGCAGCAGCGCGTGCGGCACCGCCCACTTGCCGGTGCGAGTCAGCATCCAGTGATGGTTCTCGCTCACCGGAACCTCGGCCAGCGGGCAGGTCTCGCGCCAGTCGGGCAGCAGCTCGTCGAGCGAACGCGGATCGATCACCGCGCCCGAGAGAATATGCGCGCCAACTTCGGAGCCCTTCTCCAGCACCACGACCTCGAGGCTGGGATCGAGCTGCTTGAGGCGAATCGCCGCCGACAGCCCCGCCGGCCCGGCGCCGGCGATCACCACATCGACGGGCATCGACTCGCGTGGGGATTCGCGGTCACTCATCGGCGCTGCGCTCGGGGATCGCCATGGCTGCGGGCTTGATACCTGCCCGGGCACAGGTCAAGACCAAGCCATGCCGTCTCCCACGCTCGCCGAGAATATTGCCGCGGCGCAAGCCTGGTGGCGCGAGGCCGGTGTCGATCACGCCTATCTCGACGAGCCGCAGGCCTGGCTGGCCGACGACGCGCCCGCGGTCGCGGCGGTCGAGAAGCCCGTCGCCCCGCAGAAACCCAGGCTCGGCGGCGATCCGGCCGGCTGGCCGCGGGACCTCGCCGGATTCCGCCAGTGGTGGCTCGAGGAGCCGAGCCTCGGCTCCGCGCCGCGCATTCCCCCGCGCGGAGACGCGGGCGCGCCGCTGATGATGCTGGTTCCCATGCCCGAGGCCGACGACGGCGACACGCTCCTGGCCGGCCCGCAGGGTCGCTTGCTGGCCTCGCTCGCCACCGCGATGGGGATTGCGCCCGAAGCGGTCTATATCGCCGCCGCGCTGCCGCGCCACACCCCGGAGCCCGACTGGCAGGGGCTCGGCGATGAGGGGCTCGGCGAAGTGCTGCTCCATCACATCGCCCTGGCCGCTCCGCAGCGGCTGCTCGTGCTCGGAACGCGCATCCTGCCGCTGCTCGGCCACGCTCCGGCGCAAGCGGCTCCATCCGTTAGCGAATTAGCCATTCAATCCGGGCATATGAGGTTCATGACGAGCTATGCGCCGGAGCGGCTGTTGGCGAATGCCAGGCAGCGAGCCGGCCTGTGGCAGTGCTGGCTTGAGTGGACGGGCGAGGGTTAGTGACGAGACTGCTTTGTGCATTGCTGGCTGCTGGAGCCGCCCTGACGACTTCCGTCGCGCCTACGCCCGCCGCTGCCCAGCCGAGCCGCGAGTACTTCACCGCGCGCGCCGAGCGCACCGAGGCACCGCGTCAGCTCGATGCGCAGACGCATGCTTATTACGTGGCGGTGTTCGCCGCGATCGAGGCCAAGAACTGGGCCGGCGCGCAATCGCTGCTGGCTCAGCGTCCCGACGGCCCGCTGCACGCGGTCGCACGGGCCGAGCTCTATCTCGCCCCGGGATCGCCGCGCGTCGAGCTGGCGCAGATCGAGGCCTGGCTGCAGCGTGGACGCGACTTGCCACAAGCGACGCAGCTGGCGCGGCTCGGCCAGACGCGCGGCGCCACCGGCCAGCCCGACCTGCCCTATGCGCGGCCGTTCTACCAAACCGGCTCGGCCCCCAAGCGGGCTCGCCCGCGCTCGGTCGCGGACGGCACCATGCCGGCTTCGGTCAGCGCCGCGATCCAGGAACGGATCACCAACGACGACCCAGACGGCGCGCGGGTGCTGGTCGACGGCATCGACGCTTCGCTGAGCCCCGAGGCGCGCGCGGAATGGCGCCAGAAGGTCGCCTGGAGCTATTACATCGAGAACCGCGACGCCGAGGCGCTGGCGCAGGCCGCGACCGTCGCTTCGGGCAGCGGCTCATGGGTTGCCGAAGGCGACTGGACGATGGGCCTGGCGGCCTGGCGGCTCGGCGATTGCGCTCAGGCGGGCCAGGCGTTCGAGCGCGCCGCCTTTGGCGCGCAGAACCCCGAGCTGCGCGCCGCCGCCTATTACTGGGCCGGGCGCGCCGCTTTGCGCTGCCGCAGCCCCGAGCGCAGCAACACCCTGTTCCGCAACGCCGCCGCGGCTGACGAAACGCTTTACGGCATGCTCGCCGCCGAAGTGCTCGGGCTGGCCCTGCCCGCACGAGCCGAGCAGGCCGAATTCGGCGACAACGACTGGCGCCGCGTCGGCGGCATCGACAACGTGCGGGTCGCCATCGCGCTGGCCGAGATCGGCCGCGACACCCTCGCCAGCGAAGTGCTGCTGCACCAGGCGCGGATCGGCGACCCCGAGCATTATGGCGCGCTGTCGCGGCTGGCGCGCGATCTCGGCCTGCCGGCGACCCAGCTGTACATGGCGCACAACGCCCCGAGTGGCGCCTTGGCCGATCCGGCTTCGGCCTATCCGGCGCCCAAGTGGGTGCCCGTCACCGGCTGGCGGGTCGATCCGGCGCTGGCCTATGCCCACGCGCTGCAGGAATCAAACTTCCGCGCCTCCGCGGTCAGCCCGGCGCAAGCCCAGGGCCTGATGCAGATCACCCCGATTACCGTGCGCGAGCACGCCCCGCGGCTCGGCCTCAACGCCGGTCAGGTCGATATCTTTGACCCGCGCGTCAATCTCGCCTTCGGCCAGCGCAACCTCGAGATGCTGCGCGACAGCCCGGCCACCGGCGGCGCGCTGCCCAAGATCATGGCCGCCTACAACGCCGGGCTCACGCCGGTCACGCGGTGGAATTCCGAGATCAACGACCAGGGCGATCCGCTGCTGTGGATGGAATCGATTCCCTATTGGGAAACGCGCAGCTACGTGGCGATCGTGATGCGCAATTACTGGATGTACGAACGCCAGGCGGGCGCGCAATCGGCGAGCCGAACGGCGCTGGCGCAAAACGCCTGGCCGGCCTTCCCCGGCGCCGAGGGCGGCAGCGGGCGCGTCTACCTCTCGGCCGGGGGCGATTGATGGCGGTCGATGAAAGCCGCGAGTTCAAGCCGATCAACATCGCCCTCCTGACCGTGTCCGACACCCGCGGGCCGGACGAGGACACCTCGGGCGACATCCTCGCCGAGCGCATCAAAGGCGCCGGCCACCACCTCGCCGCCCGCGCCATCGAGAAGGACGACACCGACGCCATCGCCCGGCGGTTCAACAACTGGATCGACGATCCGCAGATCGATGCGATCCTCGCCACCGGCGGCACCGGCCTGACTGGGCGCGACGTGACGCCCGAGGCGATCGACCGGGTCAAGGACAAGGACATCGAGGGCTTCGGCGAGCTGTTCCGCTGGATCAGCTTCCAGACCATCGGCACCAGCACCGTGCAATCGCGCGCCTGCGCCGCGGTGGCGCGCGGGACCTACATCTTCGCCCTGCCCGGCTCGAACGGCGCGGTCAGGGACGGCTGGGACGGCATCCTCGCCGAGCAACTCGACAGCCGCAACCGCCCCTGCAACTTCGTCGAGCTGATGCCGCGGTTGAGGGAGAAGTAGGCAGTTCCTCCTCCAGCTTGCTGGGGGAGGGGGACCACCCGAAGGGTGGTGGAGGGGCACGGGCGGACGGTCCACTCCTGCGAGGTCAGGAACAGCGAGGGTGCCCCTCCACCATGCCCTCCGGTAGGCTATCGCCTGCCGGCTACTTGAGCCGGCGCATGGTCCCCCTCCCCGTTCCGAGGAGGGATTTTCACCCACACAGCCCCTGCAGGAACCATTCGGGCGCGCCGCCGCGGCCGTCGCCGATAAGGCCGAGGCGGTAGATCCAGTAGCGGCGGCCGAGGCTGTCCTCGATCCGGTAGTAGTCGCGCAGCCGCGCGGTGCCCTTCTCGCGCCACCATTCGGGAGAGATCCGCTCGGGGCCTTCGACCCGGACGACCTCGTGCAAGCCGCCGCGCCAGCGGAATTGGCGGGGATGCCCGTCGGGGGTGGCGTAGAGCACCGCGATCTTCTCGGCCCGGTCGAGCAGCTTGAGCGGCCGGGCGTGGAACATGAGCTGCTCCTGCGAGGGCGGTTCGGGCGCCAGCGGAGCCTGCCAGCGCTGCGCGCGCTCGGGGATATGGCTGGCGTGGAGCACCGGGCGGCGCACCGCATTGGGGCCGAGCCGCACGGTGAGCCGGTCGAGGCAGGTGGCGAGCGAAGTGCGGTGGTCCTCGGCCCCAGCATCGAGATCGGCCTGGGCGAGCGCCAGCGGCTCGGCCCAGGCGGCGCGCATCCGCACCAGCTCGATGCCGAAACCGGCGTCGATATCGTCGAGCTTTGCGGCGAACAGCCGGGCGATGTGCGCCGGGTTGCGGGTTGCGGCCGCCAGCTCGAGCGAGCGCAGCACCACGTCCCCGTCGACTCGCCACAGGCCCAGATCGAGCCGCCGCGCGCCCTCGCCCCGGCTTTCCAGCTCATGCGCCATGTCGGCGGCGAGATCGGCCACCACCCGGTCGAGCAGTTCGCGGTGGCGGATCGGCTCGAGCAGCCGCCGCTGGACCAGCGCGGGCGGCACGGCGACCACCGGCAGCAGCGGCTCGGGCAGGCGGCCGAGCAGCTGGTCGAGCCGCAGCAGCGGGTTGGCGCTGGGCACCCGCTTGCGAAACCGGCGCTTGAACGCGTCACGGCCGATGCCGGTCACCTCGCCGATCCGCTTGAGCCCGAGCCGCCGCAGCACCAGCAGCACTTCGGGATCGAGCCGCAAGGCGGCGACCGGGAGGGCGGCCAGCGTGGCCTCGTCCCCGGGTTCCAGAATCGCCTGCTCCGGACCGTAATGCGCCAGCGCCCACGCGGCGCCGGCGGTCGGAGCGATGGCGGTGCGGACGCTCAGCTCGCGCACCGCCATGCGCGCCTCGACATCGCCCAGCAGCTGCGCCTCGCCGCCGAACAGGTGGGCGAGCGCGCTGACGTCGACCAGCAGCCCGTCGGGCGGATCGAGCGCCGTCCACGGCCCCCAGCGCTGCGCCCACAGCGCCAACCGCTCGAGGAAGGCCAGGTCGCCCGCCGGATCGCTCGCCACGGCCCTGAGCGCGGCGCAGACCGCGCGCGCATCGGCCAGCATCATGCCCGGCCGCGCGCCCGCCATAAGGCCGGTGTCGTTGACGGCATCGATCCTCAGGCCGTGCGCGGTCTCGCCGATCAGCGCGACCGGTTCGGCATCGGCGCCCTCACCGCATTTGCAGCCTTCAGCGTGCCGCCAGCGATCGACCGCCAGCCGCGCCAGCCAGATCGCCATGATCCGTCTGGGTGGGAGGGACACGCTGCACGCCGCCTTCGACAAGCTCAGGCTGAGCGGATGTGGGGAAATTCGCGCCCTTCCCCCGCTCGTCCTGAGCCCCGCTCATCCTGAGCTTGTCGAAGGATCGAAGGACGCGCACTGAGCTTTGCCCCATCGTCGAGGATCCATTCTCCAGGACGATAGCCGCGGGCGCGGAACAGCTCGGCGTGCCAGGCGGCGCGGCCCGGCGCTTGCCCGTTCCAGCGCGGCGGCGGCGAGGGAGCGGCGCGCACCTGCCAGCGCATCCGCGCCGCGCTGAGTTCGCGCGCGGCGTCGAGCCGGACCAGGAACAGCGGCACGCCATATTTCTCCGCCGCGAGGGCGAGGCGCCGCGAGGCGGTGAAGTCGAGCGCTTTGGGATTGCCGGCAATCTCGCCGATCGCGCCGGCGAAGTCGCGGCACCGGGCCGCTTCCTCAAGCGCGAACAGCGCGTCCTCGGCTTTGGGCGCGACGACATGGATCACCCGGCGCCGCAGCGCGGCCGGCAGGCCCGGGCGATAGGGCCGCCCGGTCAGCCGCAGCGCGGCGGCATCCTGCACCCACAGCACCGCACGTTCCTCTTCGCCGCCAAACCCATCGAGCGCCAGCGCCAGGGCCGCCGCCGCCCCGCTACCCTCGCGCCCGCTCGCGAACAGCTCGCTGAAGGTCGCGCCCCAATGCTCTCTGGGCAGACCCGGGCGCCAGCGAGGCGCATGAGCACCGAGCGACGACAGCTCGCCGGCAGTGGGAAAGGCGGACAGGCCCATAGCGAATCGACTCCGAAGTTCTCGTTATGTTCCTATCGAGAACGAGGCGCAAGGAGCCGATTCGAGACACCTGCCTTTCGGAGGGACGAAGAAACGCGGGCCGCGTCGCGGAAACGGAGCGGCCCTTATTCGGTCAGGCGCCGGGGTGACTTCCCGGCGTGTCGATCGGGAAATCGTGCTCGACACCCTCGATGTCGTCCACCACCTCGACGATCCCGCGCCCGAGATGGCTGCGGCTGCGGCTGTAGAGGAAGTAGACGAACAGCCCGAGCACGGTCCAGGCCGGCAGGAACAGCATCGCCGCGCTTGGCAGGTTGAGGAACAGGAACACGCAGCCGCCGATCGTCAGCGGAGCGATCAGCCAGGCAGCCGGTACGCGGAAGCTGCGTTGGCGGCCGGGGTCCCTTACCCGCAGCATGAGCAACGCCACCGCCACCATGGTGAAGGCGTAGAGCGTGCCGGCGTTGGAGATGTCGGCGAGCTGCCCGACCGGGAAGAACGCCGCCGCGATCGCCACCGCACAGCCGGTGATCATGGTCACGATGTGCGGGGTGCGGAACTTGGTGTGCACCCGGCTAAGCACCTCAGGCAGCAGGCCGTCGCGGCTCATCACGAAGAACACGCGGGTCTGCCCGAACAGCAGCACCAGGATGACTGACGGAAGCGCGAGAAACGCCGCGATGCCGAGCATGTTGCCGACGCCCGAGAAGCCGATCGTCCGCAGCACATGGGCCAGCGCCTCGTTCGAGCAGACCAGCGCCTCTGCATGTGCCGCCATCGCGCACTGGCGCGCCAGCTCGGGCGAGCCGGCCTCGAGCGGCATCCCGCCCGCGCCCATGATCGGCTGGCCGCCAAGCGTACCGATCGCGCCCGCGGCGACGAGAATGTAGAACACCGTGCAGAACAGCAGCGAGCCGACCAGGCCGATCGGCACGTTGCGCTGCGGGTTCTTGGTTTCCTCCGCCGCGGTCGAGACCGCGTCGAAGCCGACATAGGCGAAGAACATCGTCGCCGCCGCGCCGACCGCGCCCAAGCCGGTGCCGAACCCGCCGAACACGCCCGCCGGCAGGAACGGATTGAACTTGTCGGCGTCCCATTCGGCGCTGGAGAAGGTCAGCACGATGAACGCGGTCAGCGCCGTCACCTTGATCAACACCAGCACCGCGTTGAACTTGGCGCTTTCGCTGGTGCCGATGACGAGCAGGCCGGTGACCAGCAAGGCGATGGTCAAGGCCGGCAGGTTGATCAGGCCGCCCTCGGCACCGCCGAAAGCGAGCGGCCCAGCGGCAAGCCAGGCGGGTAACTGTAACCCGAGGAATTCGTTCAATATCGTGCCGGTGAAATACCCCGACCAGCCGACCGACACCGCCGAGGCGGCGATCGCGTATTCCATGATCAGCGCCCAGCCCACGGTCCAGGCGAAGAACTCGCCGATGGTCGCGTAACTGTAGGTATAGGCGCTGCCCGCCACCGGGATCATCGAGGCAATCTCGGCGTAGCAAAGCGCGGCGACGATGCAGACCAGGCCGGCGATGGCGAAGGCCAGCATCAGGCCGGGTCCGGCCTTCTGCGCGCCGACCGCGGTGAGCACGAAGATGCCCGTGCCGATCACGCAGCCGATCCCGAGCAAGGTCAGCTGGAACCAGCCGAGCGAGCGATGGAGCGATTTCTTTTGGGCAGTAGCCAGAATGGCGTCGAGCGGTTTGACACGACCGAACATGCGGTTTCCCCTCATTCCGGCGCGTCGCGACGCGACCGATCCAATGTGGTCGCGAAGCTAACCGCATCCCCGCGCAAGGCAAGCGCGTTCGCCCGCGCTTTGCACAATGCTCGCTCGGCCCTAAAAGCCCCGCCATGTCCACTTTCCAGTTCGACACCTCGACCAGCCGCGCGCATCCGACCCCGCAGCCGATGCGGCGGCTCACGGTGCCGGCGATCCTCGGACGCAAGATGGACGGCGTTACCGCCGAGCCGATCGTGGTGCTGACCGCCTATACCGCGCGCCAGGCGCAGCTGCTCGACGAGCATTGCGACGTGCTGCTGGTCGGGGATTCGCTCGGCCAGGTGATTTATGGCCTGCCCTCGACGATCCCGGTCACGCTCGAGATGATGGCCAATCACGCCGCCGCCGTGGTGCGCGGCAGCTGGCACGCGGTGGTCGTGGTCGACATGCCGTTCGGGTCTTACGAGGGCTCGCCCAGCCAGGCGTTCGAGAGTGCGGCGCACCTGCTCAAGGCGAGCGGCGCGGCGGCGGTCAAGCTCGAGGGTGGCGAGGCGATGGCCGAGACGGTGGAATTCCTCGTCCAGCGCGGCGTGCCGGTGATGAGCCACGTCGGGCTGACCCCCCAGGCGGTCAACGTGCTCGGCGGCTATGGCGCCCGCGGCAAGAGCGAGGCCGAGGCCGCGAAAATCGTCGGCGATGCGAAAGCGCTGGCCGATGCCGGGGCCTTCGCCATCGTGGTCGAAGGCGTGATCGAGCCGCTCGCCGTCGCTGTCACCCAGGCGGTCGCCTGTCCCACCATCGGCATCGGCGCTTCGGCGCAATGCGACGGCCAGGTTCTGGTGACCGAGGACATGCTCGGAATGTTCGAACGCGTGCCGCGCTTCGTGAAGCGTTACGAGGAAATTGCGGGGCTTATCTCCGGCGCGGCGGAACGCTATGCGGCCGACGTGCGTAGCCGGGCATTCCCAGGACCAGAACAAACCTACCAGGCAGGCTGACCACTCCATGTTCCAGTATTACCGTTTTTCGTTCGTGTTCACGTTCGTCTGCCTGGCGCTGGGCGTCTGGTATGGCTGGGCCAGCACCGGCAGCGTCGCCGGAACCGCGCAGATCCTGTGGATCATCGTGGTGCTTTCTATCCTCGAGATCTCGCTCAGCTTCGACAATGCGGTGGTCAATGCCGCTGTCCTCAAGGAGATGGACGAGGTCTGGCAGAAGCGCTTTCTGTTATGGGGCATCGCCTTCGCGGTGTTTGGCATGCGCATCGTCTTTCCGCTGGCGATCGTCGCCATTGCCGCAGGGCTCGGGCCGGTCGATACGATCCGGCTGTCTCTGACCGATCCGGCCGAATACGAACGGATCGTGTCTTCAGCCAATGTCGGCATTGCCGGATTCGGCGGCGCGTTCCTCGCCATGGTCGGGCTCAAATTCTTTTTCGATGCCGACAAGGATGTGCACTGGATCGATGTGATCGAGCGCAAGCTCTCCGCCGTCTCCGCGGTGAAAGCAGTCGAGATCGGCGTGCTGCTGCTGGTGCTGTGGGGCATTTCGAGCCTGCTCGAAACGGCGGACGCTCTGACCTTTCTTGTCGCCGGCATCCTTGGCATCGTGACCTACATCTCGGTCGAGGCGATCAACACCGCGCTGGAGATGCACGAGCAGCGCCGCAAGTTCGCCGGGGCGGCGGTGCGCTCGGGCCTAGGCGGGTTCCTCTATCTCAACGTACTCGACGCCAGCTTCAGCTTCGACGGGGTGATCGGCGCCTTTGCCTTGTCGAACAACATGGTGGTGATCGCGCTCGGCCTGTCGATCGGCGCGATCTTCGTGCGCTCGATGACGGTCCACCTGGTCAAGAAGGGCACGCTGGCGGAATATGCCTATCTCGAGCACGGCGCTTTCTGGGCGATCATCGCCTTGGGCGGGATCATGCTGTTCGGCGCGGTCGCTCACGTGCCCGAAGTGATCACCGGACTGATCGGCGCGGTGCTGATCGGGCTGTCGCTGTGGTGGTCGATCCGCCACAAACGGCGCCATCCCGAGCCTATCGAGGAAGCGCTGCGAGGCGATTAGCCAAGGGGGCCGAGATCACCAGCTGGAGCAAGTGATAGGTCAGCACCGGCAGCAGCAGCAGGCCGGCGATTGCCGGCGGGTAGAGTACGGCCGCCAACGGCGCGCCGAGCGCGATGCTCTTCTGGGCCCCGGCGAACAGGAACGCGATCCTGTCCACACGGGAAAGCCCGAGCGCGCCGCCGAGCAACCAAGCGCCGCCGAAGCCGAAGGCGAGGAACACGGCCACGAGTAGCAACAAGGCGGCCCAGTCGCCCAGGCCGACCAGCTGCCACAGCCCCTGCCGGACCGCGGCGGAGAAGGCGACATAGACCGCGATGCCGATCGCCGTCCGGTCCATCCAGGTGGCCACCGCGCGGTGGTCGCGGACCCAGTGCCCCGCCCATCCCTGCGCCAACTGGCCAAGTACGAACGGCAACAGCAGGATCAGCGCGATCCGCTCGAGCGCCGCCCAGTCGAACCCCGCCGCTTCGCTCCCCGCCAGCAGCGAGAACAGCGGCGCGCTGAGGAACACCCCGAGCACGTTGATGAACGCCGCCGCCACCACCGAAACCGCGACATTGCCGCCGGCCAGCGACGAATAGGCGGTCGCCGACTGCACGGTCGATGGCAGCGCGCCCAGGAACAACAGTCCGAGCGCAACGGTCGGGGGCAACAGCAGCGCCGTGCCGGCCTCCGCCAGCGCCCATCCGGCCACCGCCATGGCGCCGAAGCACCACAGCGCCAGCGGCGCGAGGAAGCGCATGTGGCGCATGCCGCGCAGCACCTCGGCGCGCGGCAGGCGCAGCCCGTTCAGCAGGAACAGCAGGAAGATTGCCCCGTTCGAGATGCCTTCCGCGATCGGGCGGTGCGCCTCGCCGACCGGCAGCACCGAGGCCAGCACGATCGCCAGCGCCAGCAGGCGCACCAGCGGGTCGATTCCTCCTGCGATGCGAGCCAGGCGCATGGCCGCGCCCTGCCCGCGCCGAAGCGCGCTGTCTAGCGTCGCGCGAGCGCCCGGGCCGCTTGGCCATCGCCGTCGCCGGCCCGGTCGATGTGCGCGAGCAGGGTCGCGACCCGCCCGTTGGCCCGCTGTAGCGCGTGGGCCCGCCCGGCGGTCGCTCGCGCCGCGGGGATGTCGCCGAGCGCAAGCTCGGTCGCGGCGAGATCGGCCAGCAACCGCACATCGCCGGCCCTGAGCCTGTTGGCATGGCCGAGCAGGGCCGACGCGCGCGGCCAGTCGCCGCGCTCCGCCAGCATCCGCCCGAGCAGTGCCGAAGCCGCAGCGGATCGCGGGTTCTGCGCCAGGTACCCGGCGATCTGCGCCATCGCCGCATCGTCGCGGCCGAGCAGGCGCTGCGCCGCCACCATCCGTTCGACCAGCGCGAAGTCGCGCCTGACCTGTGCCGCGCGGCGATAGGTTGCCAGCGCCCTTCCCGGATCGCCGGTGAGCAAGGCGACATCGCCGCCCACGATCTCGACGTCGACCGAGCCGGGGTGGCGCCGGGCAAGCTGGGCGACGAGCGCGCGGGCTTCGCCGTTGCGTCGTTCCGCCAGCAACCGCCGCAATCGCGGCACCTCGCTGTCCGACCCGGTCAGCGGCAGCACCCCGATGGCCGTGTGCCACTCGCGCGCCGCCCGGTCGAGATAACCCGCGGCCTCCCGTCGCCGGCCGAGCTGCTCGTAGGCTCTTCCGACCAGCGTCAGCAGATAGGGTGGCGCGTCGGCGCGTTGAGCCGCCGGGGCAAAGCGCGCGACCACCTCGTTGCCCTCGCCATGCGCCAGCAGCGCCCGGCCGAGCAGCAACGCGGCACCCGGATTGTCGGGCTGGCGCCGCACCAGCCTGTCGAAATGGTCGATCGCCAGCGCCGCGTTGCCGGCCTTGAGTTCGAGTATGCCGGCAAGCATCTGGCCGGCGGGCATGTGGTCATAGGCACCCTGCGTGCGCGCCAGCAGCCTGGTCGCCAGATCGTCGAGACCCGCCCGCGCCGCCAGCACCGCCTGCAGGTAATAGGCTCGCGGATGGCGCGGCTCGAGCTCGACCATGCGCCGGACGACGCGCAGCATGTCGGCGTTGCGGCCCGCTTCGCCCAGCGTGGCGGCATACTCGCCGAGCAGGTCGACGTCGCCGGGCGCGCGTTCGACGGCGCGCTCGAACCACGGCAGCGCGGCGACCACGCCGACCGCGTCGCGGGTCAGCTGGGCCGTGAACTCGAGCGCGAGCGGCTCGTTCGGGTCGAGCTCGATCGCCCGCGCCGCGGCCGCGAGCGCCAGGTGGTGCTGCCCGGCGCGGTAACGCATCCGGCCGATGTCGACCCACAGCGCCGCGCTGCCCTGGCCGGACGCGAGGGCGCGGTCGAAAGCGCGGGTGGCCGCGGCGAGGTCGCCTTCCGCCATCGCCAGCCGGGCCAGCGCGTGGAAGCCGCGCTGGCGGGTGCGAGGAGCAAAGTCGCCGGGGCCGAGCCACCGCCGCGCCTCGCTCAGCTCGCCTTGCAACAGCTCGGCCTCGCCGGCCAGGGCAGCCGCCTCGTTGCGCGGCAAGCCGGCCTCGAGCGCCCGGTTGACCGCGGCTTCGGCCGCAATCCCGTCGCCGCGCGCCAGCGCCGCCTCGGCTTGCGCCAGAGGATCGCCGGCCGGCACGGCGGCAGCCGCGGCGCCCGCCGCCAGCATGATCGCAAGCAATCCTAGCCGCAGGTCAGCCCTGCAGATCATAGTGCTTGAGCAGGTCGTACAGCGTCGGCCGGCTGATCCCGAGCAGGCGCGCGGTGTTGGAGATGTTGCCTTCGCTGCGAGCCAGCGCGTGGCGGATGACCTTGCGATCGGCCCGCTCGCGCGCAGACTTCAGGTTGAGCACATCGGGATCGTCCTCGACGCCTTCCTGCAGGTCGAGATCGCCGGCGCTGATCAGCTTGCCGTCGGCCATGATGACCGCGCGTTTGACGCGGTTTTCCAGCTCGCGGACGTTGCCCGGCCAGCCCCACCCATCGATCGCCGCCAGCGCCTCGGGCGCGAAGCTGGAGATCTGCGGGTTCATTTCCTTGGCAAAGCGCTTGAGGAACGCCTTGGCGAGCAGGACCGGATCGCCCGCGCGTTCGGCCAGCGAGGGGATTTTCACCACCACTTCGGCTAGGCGATAGAACAGGTCCTCGCGGAAACGGCCGTCGGCGATCATCGCCTCCAGGTCCTGGTGCGTGGCGCAGACGATGCGCGTGTCGACGTCGATCGCCTTGCGCCCGCCGATGCGCTCGATCTGGCGCTCCTGCAGGAAACGCAGCAGCTTGACCTGCAGCGGCAGCGGGATGTCGCCGACCTCGTCGAGGAACAACGTGCCGCCATTGGCCAGCTCGATCTTACCCTCGGTGGTCTTGACCGCGCCGGTGAACGCGCCCTTTTCATGCCCGAACAGCTCGCTTTCGAGCAGGTTTTCGGGGATCGCCGCGCAGTTGATGGCAACAAAGCTGCCACCGCTGCGGCCGCTCGCCTCGTGCAGCCCCTTGGCCAGCAGCTCCTTGCCGGTGCCGCTGGCGCCGAGCAGCATCACCGAGACGTTGGTGTTGGCGACCCGCTCGATGGTGCGAGCCACGCGGATCATCTCGGGCGCGGCGGTGATCAGGCCACCGAGCACGCGGTTGCCCTCGCCGGCCCGCTCGGCCAGCGCGCGGTTTTCCGCCTCGATCAGGTGGAGGTTGAAGGCGCGCCGCACGATCAGGCCAAGCTGCTCGATATCGACCGGCTTCTGATAGAAATCGTAGGCGCCGTGCTCGATCGCGGTCAGCGCGCTTTCGCGCGCGCCGTGGCCGCTGGCGACGATCACCTTGGTGTCGGGCTTCAAGGCCATGATCTCGTCGAGCACCGCAAAGCCTTCGCTGGTCCCGTCGGGATCGGGTGGCAGGCCGAGGTCGAGCGTGACCACCGCTGGCTCGTCGGCGCGCAAGGCGGCAATCGCGCTCGCCCGATCGCCGGCGATGACGACCTCGAAATCGTCGTAGGCCCATTTGAGCTGCGCCTGCAGCCCCTGGTCGTCCTCGACGATGAGGAGCTTGGGCAGCTTGGGTTTGTCGTCGGCCATCATGCCACCTCGGGTTTGCCGGATTGGGTTGAACGAATGAGCTCGGCCGCGCCGGCGAGCGGCAGGCGCAGGCGGAAACGGGTGCCGAGCCCTTCGCGGGATTCGACATCGAGCCGCCCGCCCATCGCGCGGATCAGCTCGCGTGCCTCGAAGGCACCGATGCCGAAGCCGCCGGGCTTCGAGGACTGGAACGGTTTGAACAATTGCGTGCGCATGAACTCCGGGCTCATGCCCGCGCCGGAATCGATGACTTCGATCGCCGCGTGCGCCGCTTCTTCGGTGCGGTCGAGGAATACCGGCGTGCCGGCTTCGCTCGCCTCGATGGCGTTGTGAACGAGGTGAACCAGCGCCTGCTCGAGCGCGTCGGGCTCGGCCAGCACCATGCACGGCGCCCGTTCGACCACCACCACCTCATGCTGGCCCGCATAGCGAGCGGCGACCCGGGTCAAGACATCTTCGAGCGCCACCTGTTGCAGCGGCTCGCCGCCGTGCGCGCCATAGCGGCCGAGCCGCGCCAGCAGCGCCTGCAGCTTGTCGGTGCTGTTGCGCAGGGTCAGTAGCATGTCGGCACGGAATTCGGGCTTGTCGGCATGCTTTTGGGCATTGCTCGCCAGCAGCGAAAGCTGGCTGGCGAGGTTCTTGATATCGTGCATGACGAAAGCGATGCGGCGGTTGAATTCGTCGAACCGCTGCGCCTCGCCGAGCGCGTCCTGACTGGCCTGTTCGGCAAGATAGCTGGCGAGCTGGCGTCCGACCACGCGCAGCAGGTCGAAGTCCTCCCAGTCGAGCCGGCGCGCCAAAGGCGGACGGGCCAGCACGACCACGCCGACCAGGCGTTCATAGTGGACCAGCGGGACCAGCGCCCAGGCCGCGTTGTTCTCGAGCAGCCACGCCGGGCTGGCCACTGCCGGGATGCCCTCGACCCGCGCTTTCCTCAGGTCGTCGAGGTCGAGGATAAACTGGCTTTCCTCGAAGAACCGCGCGCCCGCGCCTGGCAGGGCTTCGGCGGGCACTTCGATCGCCGGCCACTGCCAGCGCGCGTCGAGCGCCAGCGCGCCGTCCTCGCGCGGGGTCAGCAGCAGGCCGCGCGGACTGTCGGTGATGTCCGCCACCGCCTGGACGATGCGCTCGCGCAGCGGCGCGGCGGCCGGCCCGGCGCGGCCCATCGTGTCGGTGAAGCGCAGCCACTCGACGCGATAGTCGTAGCGGTGCTGGAACAAGTGCTTGAACAAGGTGACGCGCAGCCAGCCGCGCATCCGCGGCGATGGCAGCACCGCCAGCGCGACCGCGCCCGCGAGCGCGACGAACCCAGCCTGCATCAACCGGGCAAACTCGCCGCCGGCATAGGCAAGCCCCTGCGCGACGATGACCATGACCACCAGGTAGGCGCCGATCACCAGGAGCGAGAACGACTGGAAGGTGAACGAACGCGACGGCCGGAACTTGAGGTTGCTGTTATGGCGCAGCGATCCGATCGCCAGCATCCCGATCACCAGCAACATGGCCACACCGCGCAGCGTGACCAGCGTTTGCGGCTCGCGCTCGCCGAGATAGGCGACGGTCGCCAGATTGAGGTCGTAGAGCCACAGCACGGCCAGCGCCGCGGCCGGCCAGCGCAGGGCCTCGCGGGCCAGCTGCGAGGCGCCGGCATAGAGATTGTGCACCAGCACCAGCGCGCCGATGCAGAACAGCAGCCGGAAAGTGGCCTCGAACCCGGCGATGGCGACCTGGGCCGCCGGAGCGCCGCTATACTGCAGATGCGCCGCCAGCAGGGCGAGTTCCATCAGCTCGACGAAAGCCAGGGCGAGGACCACCGGCCGGATCGGCGCCAGGCTCTTGTCGCGCTCGTCGTGGGCGAACAGGCGATAGAGCGTCCACAGCCAGGCGAGATAGGCAAGGCTGAGCAAGGCCGAGGTGGCACTGGCATGGGCACCGACGGCAACGTAGGCGAGGCTCCAGCAGGCGGTCAGCGCCAGCGCGCTCGCCTCGGCCTTGGCGGCGGGTCCACGCTCGCCGCGGCGCGCCAGCAGCCAGCCGGCCAGCGCCAACGCGCTGCCCGCGCCGACCAGGTAGACGAGCTGGATTAGGAAGGGCCAGACCGCGCCCATCACCGCGCCCCCTCGGGCCACAGCACTACCCGCAGCGTCTGCAGCAGGATCAACAGGTCGAGGAAAGGCGTGTAGTTCTTGGCGTAGTAGAGGTCGTATTCGAGCTTGCCGCGCGAATCCTCGATCGACGCGCCGTAGGGATAATTGATCTGCGCCCAGCCGGTGATGCCCGGCTTCACCATGTGCCGCTCGGCGTAATAGGGCAGCTTGTCCTCGAGATCGTCGACGAAAGTGGGCACCTCGGGCCGCGGCCCGACGAAGCTCATCTTGCCCCTGAGAACGGTCCAGACCTGCGGCAACTCGTCAATCCGCACCATGCGGATGAACCGGCCGACGCGGGTGATGCGCGGGTCGTCCTTGCTCGCCCATTGCGCGCCAGCGGCCTCGGCGTCGGAGCGCATCGAGCGCAGCTTGAGCAGGGTGAACGGCTGGCCGTAGAGCCCGATGCGCTGCTGGCGGAAAAACGCCGGCCCGCGGCTGTCGAGCTTCACCAGCAAGGCGAACAGCGCAATCAGCGGGAAGGTTACGAGCAGCAGCAGCCCGCTGGCGACAATGTCGAACAGCCGCTTGGCGACGCTCGACAGGATCCGCCCGGAGGAAAAGCCATCGGAGAAGATCAGCCAGCTGGGATTGAGCGTGTCGAGATCGACCCGGCCGGTTTCGCGTTCCATGAAGCTGGAAAAGTCGTTGACGTGAACCCCGGCGGTCTTGATCCGCAGCAGGTCCTTCAACGGCAGCGCATTGCGCCGTTCCTCGAGCGCCAGCACGACCTCGCTGGCGTCGAGATCGGCGACGAAGCGCGACAAGTCCTCGATCGCGTTGCGCTGGATCGCCTGTTCGACCTGCGCCCGGCCTTCGTTCATGTCGACGTAGCCGACGACCGCGAAACCGCTCTCTTCGCGCTCGCCGAGCCGCTTGAGCCGGCTGGCCCGTGGCCCGGCGCCGAGCACCAGCACGCGCCGGCGGAACGCACTGGCGCCGAGCACGCCGCCCACGATCAGGCGATTGGCCATCAGCAGCGCGATCGACAGGCCCATCGCGTAGAACAGCGTCGAGCGCCAGAACGTGCGTCCGGGAAGCAGGAAATCGAGGAACGCCAGGGCGATGATCGCCAGGCTGACGGCGACCAGCAATCGCGCGCCGGCAAAACGCAGCGAGCGAAGCGCCTCGCTGCCATAGACCCCGACCGCGATCATTGCCGCCAGTACGGCGGCAGCGAAGCCGAGCAGCATGCCGAGCCGATCGCCGAGCGCGCCGGCGTCCATGCCGATCTGCGCGGCACGCAGCGACCAGGCCAGGTTTCCGGCCAGCAGCAACAATGCGCAGTCGATCATGCCGAGCAGCAGCACGGCGTGGGGAACATAGTGCTTGAAGAGACGAACCATCGCTCCAGCCGGCCGCGCCCGCCGCCTGTGGCGGACTACGTCCGGTTAATCGCTAGAGGTGAAATGTCGGTAAACTTTACACCCCTGAGTCATTTTTCCGTTGGTTCAGTTGGTTACCGCGTCGGCCGCGTCCTGGGCCGCATCGCCGACCTGGCCGGCCGCATCGCCCACTTCGCCGGCGGCTTCGGCGACCGCGTTGTCCTTGGCCACCTCGGAATCGGTCATCCCGGAAAAGAACCAGGCTGCACCCGCCGCGAGGACGATCAGCAGCAGCACCATCACCCAGATTCCGGAGCCCCCGCCCGAGCGCGGTTGGTCATGGATCACGGTGGTGTGCGTGTGGACCTCGCCCGCGGGCGTCTCGACTTCGGTTATGCGTTCTTCGACCATGGCGTTTCTCCTTCGCTTTGGCCGCTCAAACGGCCCGAGCGATCAAGGAGTTCCGCCGCATCTTCCGTCGCCGGTCGTGCCGGCCCGGCGTTAACCATCGTGATCCGCGCGCTGGTGCCCCTGGCCCGACTCGAACGGGCACGTCTTGCGACAAACGATTTTGAGTCGTTCGCGTCTACCATTCCGCCACAGGGGCACGCGGGTCGCCGCTTAGCCGCGCCGTCCGGCGCATTCAAGCAAGCGTCAGGTCAGGCTTTCAACGCGCCGGCAATCAGCTTGTGCAGGCGCGAATGGAGCGGATCGTTGGCGGCGAGCACTTGCGCATCGCAAATCGGCAGCGAGCGGCCGCGGAAATCGGTGACGAACCCGCCCGCCTCGCGCACCAGCAGACAGCCGGCGGCGCTGTCCCACGGCTTGAGGTCGCTTTCCCAGAAGCCGTCGTAACGCCCGGCGGCGAGCCAGGCGAGATCGAGCGCGGCCGAGCCGAACCGGCGAATTCCCGCCACTTGCGGCCCGATCGCGGCGAGTATCCTGGTCCATTCCTCGAAATCGCCATGGCCCTGCCAGGGGATGCCGGTGGCGACCAGGGCTTCGGACAGCTGGCGGCGCCCGGACACCCGCATCCGCTTGTCGCGCAGCCAGGCCCCGCGGGTTTTTTCCGCCCAGAAGCTCTCGTCGGTGATCGGCTGATAGACCAGGCCGGCGCTCACCTCGCCCCAGCCGCCTTCGGGCCTGGGATCCTGCACCGCGATCGAGATCGAGAAATGCGGGATGCCGTGGAGGAAGTTGCTGGTGCCGTCGAGCGGATCGATAATCCAGCGCGGCTTGGTGGGATCGCCCTCGATGGTGCCCGCTTCCTCGAGCACGAAGCCCCAATCGGGCCGCGCGACGCGCAGCTCGTCCCACAGCGTGCGCTCGGACAGCTGGTCGGCCTTGGAGACGAAATCGGCCGGACCCTTGCGGCTGACCTGGAGCTGCTCGACCTCGCCGAAGTCGCGGCGCAGGCGATTACCGGCCTTGCGCGCGGCGCGCTCCATCACGCGGATTATTCCGGACACGGTGGACACGACGGTTCCCGGTCAGTCGAACGCGACGCGGACCGACCGGGCGGCAACCTTGATCTCGCCCCAGCCGCACGAAATCGCGAAGTTCTTGCCGTCGCCGGCGACCGAATAGATCGTGCTGTAGTCCGATTGCTCGCCGCCGCCCCGGGCCTTGTCGATCTGCAGGTCGTCGATGTCCGCGAAGCGCACGAAGCCGCTGCGATAACATCCCTCTTCTGTCTCCGGCTCGACGTATTCAGGGTGCATCGGGGTCAACTTGAAATCCATCTCGAGGGTCAGCGATTCATCGTCGTAGATGACGCCGAGCACATAGCTGTGCTCGAAATCGATGCCCTTGAGGCGCGGATCGGTGACGGTGCTCATGGCGTGGGGTCCAACTTATCCTGCCTTGCCGACATAAGTGCGCTCATAAACGTCGACCACGATCCGCGTCCCGCTCTCGATATGCGGCGGCACCATCACCCGCACGCCGTTCTCGAGCACCGCGGGCTTGAAGCTCGAAGAGGCGGTCTGCCCCTTCACCACTGCGTCGGCCTCGACGATCCTCGCCTCGACCTGCTCGGGCAATTGCACGCTT
>Ga0307505_10000428_pt1 | contig 47362 bp, 48 predicted proteins | sample 23_S_MG_FD_202183 | JGI IMG/M metagenome (GOLD analysis project Ga0307505, IMG submission 202183) | Soil microbial communities from Populus trichocarpa stands in riparian zone in the Pacific Northwest, United States - 23_S | ecosystem: Environmental > Terrestrial > Soil > Riparian zone > Trees...
CTCCGCTTGGCCAGCGGCGTGTCTTGCAGCGACGATAATGCTGACCGCTTCGCGGCGGCGGCCTCGATGAACTCGCCGCTTGGTCAGCGGCGAGACAGCGGTTCCGAGATCCATCCCGCTGCAAGATGCGGCCTCGATGAACTCGCCGCTTGGTCAGCGGCGAGACTCGGGGGTCAGGACGAGAGCGTCAGCGAGCGCCTGGACGGCCTCGATGAACTCGCCGCTTGGTCAGCGGCGAGACGTCCTCGAGCCGGGCGAGGTGGTGGTACTCGATGCGCCTTGATGAACTCGCCGCTTGGTCAGCGGCGAGACTGGCGACGGCCGGGAGGGGCCTGACGGGGACCGGCGCCTCGATGAACTCGCCGCTTGGTCAGCGGCGAGACTCTTGGACATCCTGGGCGTGCGGGCCCGGCATGATGAGGCCTCGATGAACTCGCCGCTTGGTCAGCGGCGAGACCGAGGAAGTAGAGGGCGCGGTCCATGCGCCGGCGAGCCTCGATGAACTCGCCGCTTGGTCAGCGGCGAGACGCGACGGCTGGGCAGGCGTCGTCGGCAGGGGCGCGCCTCGATGAACTCGCCGCTTGGTCAGCGGCGAGACCGCTCGGCTACGACACCACCCCGGCCGACGACGTGCCTCGATGAACTCGCCGCTTGGTCAGCGGCGAGACGGAGCACGGCCTGGGGGTTGTGCCGGTTGTCCGGCCTCGATGAACTCGCCGCTTGGTCAGCGGCGAGACTGGACGGCATCACGCGGTCGGACATCGGAGACAGGCCTCGATGAACTCGCCGCTTGGTCAGCGGCGAGACGCGACGAGCGCGAGCGCGAGCAGCCGGCGCCTCGATGAACTCGCCGCTTGGTCAGCGGCGAGACCACCTGGGACCCCGGCGACCCCAAAGCCGACCGGCGCGAGCCTCGATGAACTCGCCGCTTGGTCAGCGGCGAGACTCGTATGCCAGTCCGCCTATGACGGCCGCTATCGGGCCTCGATGAACTCGCCGCTTGGTCAGCGGCGAGACCGCCGGTGAAATTTGGTGGCGGTTTGCAGGGAGATCCCGCGGGTTTGCGCGGGCTCCGGGAGTGGGGCGGTCCGAATGTGTCTGTTGTCAAGGTCCGGGTCCGCTCGACCCGCGAGTTTGCAGGGATTTCGGCTCTGCGCGGTCTCGCCGGGAATGCTGCTTCAGCGGAGCCTGCACGCTAGAGGATGAAGGCGTCGGCATCGCCTGTCCCGAGGGCTCGACGCGCGCCAAGGTAGGTCATGGATCGCTTGATCGCCGTGTCACGGGGACCGAGGTCGCAGAGGAGGATCGAGTCTACGTCCGCATCGATCAGCCGGGCCAGCGAGGCTCGTAGTCTGACGAAGGACGCCGGGCGGCCATCGACGACGAAGACGCTGTACTGGATGCGATCCCCGTGCTCTTGGAGTGCTAGCGCGACTCGGTCGCGGCGTCGGTCGTCGGCGATGTCGTACGCGACGATCATGCGTCGGAGCGGCTCGCTCATCTGGTCACGATCGCTTCGTATTCTTCGTCCGGGGAGAGGACGGTCGCCAGGAACATCCGGGCCTGGATCTCCATCGCGCACCTCCAGGTCACCCTGTAGCCGTAGCGCGGATGGCGGAACTCACTTGCGACCCGACGCTCGTAGGCTGCGATCAGCGCTTTGCGGCCACGTTCGGAGAGCCGAACGGTTCCTAGGTCATTTCGGAAGTCGCGTTCCTTGAGCTCGCCGTTGTTGATCGCCCAAAGAACCGTGGAGTCTGCGACGGTCGGCCGAAACTCCTCCATCAGGTCGAGAGCCAGAGCAGGCTTGTTCCGACCTGGGCTGTGAATGACCCCACCCGATGGATCCAGGCCGCAAGCCACGACGGCACGAAGGACGTCCATGAGGAGCAACCCGTACGAGAGGTTGAGTGCCGCGTTGACGGCGTCGCGCGCCGGTCGCGCATGGCGGCCGGCCAGCGTCGCCCAGTCCGGTCGAAGCGCGCCGTCGAGCAGTCGAAAGTAGGCGGCCGCTGCCGCCCCCTCGAAGCCGACCGCCTCCTCCACGGTGTTCGCCGTCCGCGCGCGATCGGCGAGTGGTCGCATCGCCTCGCGGCCCTCCAGCTTGTGTCGGCGGAGCAGGCCACGCTGGTTGGCGATCTTCGCGGCGACGATCGATCGGGTCACCTGGAGGCGAGTCTCTGCGGGTAGGCGGTGTTGTGGCCCGCGAGCGTCGCCGTTCGGCGTGTCGATCGGATTCGCCCAGCCGATCACCTTCCCGGACCAAGAGCACCAGAGGATCGGAAATCCGCGGGCCAGGATCTCGCGTAGCAGCGCGGAGGACACGTCGACGTTGCCGTGCACGGCAACTCCCGCCACCTGGGCGAGGGGCACGGTAACGGGCTCCTGGTCGCGCGAGATCACCTCGATTCGACCGCGGCGCAAGCGGGCGCGGCTTCCCGGAGTCGAGAGGTGGAGGATCTGGCCCATCGGATCTGCGACCGCGATACGTCGCGCCGACGACCTGCGCCGGTGCTCGTCGGGCAGGCAGATCGAGACGTGGCTGCAGGCGCGACAGCGGTCGTCGTCTTCGAGCGGGTCAGGTGGCCGTCTCGAGTCGACCACCTCGCGCGTCAGCTCGACTTCGCGGCGTGCGCGATCCAAAAGGTCGTCGGTTAGATCGACACCGATCCGCTTCCGCGTCGTGCTGAACCAGACCGCGGCCGAGGCGACGTCATGACCCGCCTCTTGCAGGCAGATCGCCTGGAGCGCCAGCTGAATCTCCTGCGGCCCGGTAACGACCGAACGGCGGCGGAGCGGGGCGGCCTTGTGTTCCACCACAGCGAGCGCGCCGTCCGGCGCGACCTCGACCGAGTCGCATCTGCCGTGAACCTTCAGTTGCCCGGATGAGACATCGACGGACCGGCGCCGGTCGGACCTTGACGTGGATTCGTCATCGACGGCGGCGTGGTCCTTGACGCCGACCGCCATCTGCGCTGTGTCGGTCTGCTCGCCATGCACCTCGAGCCACGCGCGCCGGGGGCAGAACGCATGGTGCGCGACAAGACCGATCGTGATGCTCTCGTCGTTCGCGCTCACAGCAGGTCGAGTCGCCGGCCTCGACCGTAGGTGAAGGAGACGCTGCTGCCGGCGCTTGCGCCGTAGGACCTTTCGAACGTCACGACCTCCGCTACCCCGCGACCGCGCAGGTCGCTCATTCGCGGACGCCCAGCGTTCTCGACGCTCTCGTCGAGCGGCTCGGTAAGAGCCTCGAGCGCGAGCAGAGCGCGCAGCCGGGCGACGGATGTCGGGCTCGAGAGGATTGGAAGCGTCAACCGATGTTTGCCGCCTTCGTGTGAGGCGGCTGGCGTTTGAGATCTTGCGCGCGATTGGTGTCCGACCGGTAGCAGCGCGAGGCCCAAGCAGGCGAGCCACTGGTGTACGAGGTCGACATCCGTGCGGGGAGGTGTCCACCCGGTCTTGTCACGTTGCCCCGCCGAAGGCGACCTCCACTGGCTCGATTCGAGGTCGTCGGGCTCGATTGCTGCGGCCGCCGCGCGTGCGGGGCGAAGGACTCCCCGGACCAGATCAGAGGTGTGGTTGCCGAGAACGCCATCGAGCGCCGTGGCGCCGTGCGAGGGCTTGACCTCGTCCGGACCCCAGGTGGCGGTTGCGCCGAGGCCGGCCAGCAGGCCTTGAGCTCGTCGGTCACCGTCAGCCTCCGCGGCCGTTGCCAACTCGACCTGACGGCGCTGGACGAACCGCGCGCGCTCGGGATCGTCGGTGAAGGTTGCACGGGCCCAGATGACGGGACGCCGGTCGTTGCCCGTCTTGCCAGGATCGATGTCGGCTTCGACCAGTTCCTCCAGGCCGATCGCCGAGTCGCGAATCGCGGCTGCGATCTCGGGAGAGTCCGCCGTGGAGCTGACCACCGGCTCGAATGACTGGGATCCGGGGTCGTGTGAGACGAACGCCTCGAGGTCGGAGGTGTCCGCCACGAAGGCTAGTCCGTACGCCGCGAGGTGCGATACGAGCAGACGCCCGCTATAGGGCATGCGAAGAGTCGTCATTAGTGACCCTCCCGCGAGACCTGCATGTCGGCACATCGCAGGAGCGCCTCGACGTGCGCCAACCCGTGAACGCCTAGAACATCTTGGGCCGCGGCGCGATCCCGCTCGTACCTGCCTGCCGGTCCGAAGAGTTCGGTGGCGGCGGACAGGACGGCCGGATCGCAGTCATCCCACTCGTTCAGGAGTGACTGGGCCTCGCGATCGAACAGGAAGCGCCCATGGCCATGGTGGCCCGCGACCAGAACCGCCACCAGTGGATCGCCCGTGATCGCCAACACATATGCGCAACTCAGCTGCTCGTGGCGCCATCCATCTCCGCGATCCGCGGTCCATCCGGGGCGTGGCTTGGCGAGTGGCGGGTCGTCAGGCATCGCGCCTATCCGGCGCTGAAAGCGCGGATGGCGCTTACCCTCGTCGTGCAGGCGCGCCGCCGTCTCGAGTTGTTCTCGGGTGACGCCGAGGGTGGCCTCCATGCGGTCGAGAATCTCGTGCATCCGCCGTTCGACAGCGCTCCCATGTTCGTCCAGAGCGATCAGCTCGTCCGTCACGGCCGTGCGCGGAAGCTCTCCCTCACGGGCCGTGGATCGGATGACGAGCAGGCCACAAGGAGTCTCCACGTCGTCATGCCAGCTGACGTCTACCTTCCGGATGAGCCGCTTGAGCCGCTTGGCGGCCTCCGTATCGCCTTGCTCGCCAGCGAGCTTCGCGAGCACGTCGCGGCTTGCCCGACTCGCGAGCGTGGCATCGCTCTCGAGGAGCTGGCCGACATCGCTTCGGTCGAGCATCACGATCAGGTCGGGCTCGCCATCGTCGGCTGGGCGAGACCGCATCACGTCTTTGATCGGGTCCGCGGGGCGTGCGCGCAGCCGTCCGATGGTTCCGCGTACCAGGACCCTGCTGTCCTCCGGTACGAGCACGACATCGCCAGGTAGGGCATGGTCGAGGTAGTCGCTGCCTATCGGCTCGGCTGAACGCACTCCCGCCGACGTGCGGAGCACCCAACTTCCCGGGCTCGCGGCGAGGACGGCCTCGAGCTGCGGGCCGATGGGCAACGACGCAAGCTCGTGGGCGCGCGGCGGAGCGGCGAGGAGCGCGTCGTGCCGAGTCTGCTCCGACAGCCGAACCTGACTCGTCTCTGCCCCTCGCTCTCCCAGGAACGGCGGAGACGCTGCGATGTGACGCCGCGCTCCGATCGACACTTGGCGCTCGTCGTTCCGGCGCGGCTCGTCCACGTACAGTGTCACGTCTGGATCGGCTGAGTTGACGTTGCTGGTCATCGCAAGCGTCTCGAGATCGACGTGGGAGAGGGGCGGCAGGGGAGGCCGTGCGCCGATCGGCAGAGGTTCCGAGGCGATCCGGTGTGGGGACGCGTCGCCAGCTAGCCGTTCGACCCACTCGCGCGCGGCGACCACGTCGCCGGGCTGGTAGGGGACGAACTCCCTCGCGAGCCTCTTCGGATCCGTGCCCGTCAGGTCGCGGGGGGCGACGATGTCGAGCGTGGCGTCGTTGTGGCGTCCGCTGCGGTTGAGTCGTCCGGCTCGCTGGGCAAGCGCGGATGCAGGCGCCAATGCAGTGACCACTGCAGGCAGATCGAGGTCCACCCCGACCTCGAGTGACTGGGTGCTCACCAGGAAATCGACGGAGTCGTTGCCTCTCGCATCGAGTAGCCCGTCGCGACGCTGCCGAAGCGCGGCCAGGTCCGCGGACCGCATGCGCCCGCAGACCACCTCCACTTCACCCTCGAGCTGAGAGGCGACCTCGAGCGCCGTTGCGACTGTGTTCACGAACACGCCTACCGTCCCGCCGGCGGCTGAGCGGGCCGCTGTCGCGCGCTGCGTAATCGCGGCAGCGCTATCGCGACGCCAGTCGTCTACCTCGGTCAGCACAATCGCCTTCTTGGCGAGCACGCGGCGCTGCAGGCGCTTGTCGTCGAGATCGTGGGCCGTCAGCCCGTGCGCGCCATCTTCGGCTCGAGTGGCGCTCATCGCGACGACCTGGAGAGCTACAGGGGACTCTCGCCGGCTGCCGATCCGCCGGGCGGTCTCGACAAGCCGCTCGTGAAGGTGGGCCTCATCGATGATGGCTGCCGCGTCGTGCCCGAGTAGCCCGGCCTCGAGGTTGCGAGATGCACGGGTGCCGTGGAATCCCCGCATGAGTAGCCGCGAACCCCACATCTGGGGGGTCGCGCAGATGACTTGGCACCGGGTCGGATCCAGGCGCCAGCTGTGGTCGAGTTGGACTCCTCCGCGCAGCCGCGCGACTCCCAGCGGGGAGTCGACGGTGTCGCCACCGGTTGCGCTCTTGAGACTGTCGAGCGCCGCGGCAACCTCCTTGACGACGTCGTCGTTTGGCTCGATCAGGCGCCTGGCTAGCGTTAGCGCTCGCTCGTATTGGTCCTCCACAAGCACGCGGCGCGGCGCGACGAGAACGAGGCGCCTCGGCGGACGTGCTACCTCCGGCGAGCGCTGCTCACGCGCTCGGTGGCGCTCCGCCACGAGGAATACGTGAATGTCGACTACCGACGACTTTCCAGATCCCGTAGGGGCGCCGATAGCGGCGGGCCAGCGCCCCGTACGTGCCACCTCGGTCATCAGCTCCCGTTGCCAGGGGTATGGCTTGGCCCCGTCGTTGACCGCGGCGAAGAATGCGTCGAAACGCTTGACGAGAGTCACGCCCTGGGCTCCGCTACGGGTCGGAGCAGCCCGCCGCCAAGGTGGCGCGCCCGGCCGATGGCGAGGAACCCGCCCGCATGGGGGGCGAGCTCCCCAAGGTCGACCAGAGCCTCGGCAGCTATGAGCAACTCGCCGTGGGCAGCCCGATGTACGTACCGTGTGGCTGGACGCGTTGCGCGGCGCGCTCGCGCCACGACGCCGTAGTCGTCGCGGAGGGTCTCGACGAGCGAGGCGCGGAATGCCCAGCCCTTGCCCCAGCGCTCGCCGCGGCGTTCCAGTACCCCCCGCATCGCGTAGCCGATCGAGCAGGTGACGGCATCGTCGAGACTCCATGGTCCTTGGCGCGGCCTACCGGGTGAGTCGACGATCATCGGTACCTCCGTCCAGAGCAGGCGCGAGGACGTTGGCCAGTAGGGCAAGGCGGGTGCCCGGTGCGCCGGCTCGAGCGTGACGCCTCGAATACGGCCCCGAACGTGGAGCGGCACTCGCAGGGGGCGGGACACAGCCGTATCGAACCGGGCTCGATCGGCATCGGATGTGCCGGGAGGTAGCGCGAAGAGTGCGACTAGGGCGTTGGCACGCGGATCGCACGCGACGTGGATGGCGAGATGGCCTGCATCCCGCAAGGGCCCATCCCCGTCGCGGCCGGTCACGAACGCCGGAACGTCGTCGGCCAACCGTCTGATGAGCGCGCGGTGAATGGCGACGGCGGTGGGGACCCGGTGCTCAGCGTTCCTCAGGTGCTTGGACACGGATGCGTCGGCGATAACCGCCATGACTCGCATGTCCTCATAGGGCCAGTCGCTTTCGGCAAGGGCGGCCTCTGCGAACCGGGCGAGCCGGGTTGCGTTGACACCTGGTCCGGGCAGCTGTTCGTCCCTGGCCTGCTTGGTCAGGTTGCCCCGCTTGTGTGGTCCCGCTTGGGACGCTTCTCGGTGGGCCTTCTCGAGATGGTCGAAGCGGCCATGCGAGGGGAGGCGCATGACGCGCCCTGGGCCTCGCGAATCGACTCGTTGGAGCAGATCCCCATGCGGCTCGGGCGTCCCGGCAGTCACGGCGACGCGGGCGATGCTGTCCGTGCGGCCGACATGCGTGATCTCGGCCGAAATCTCCGACAGCGCGCTCAGCACGTCGGGCGGAGCGGGCGGCCACAGGTAGACGATCGGTCCGCTGACGGCTGCGGATGGCTCGAAACCCGTGTCTTTTTTGACGCCAGGAGCCGCGCGCTCGCGGTAGCGGGTTGCCGGTCGCGGATTCAACACCGTCGGGGGTGCGAGAAGGCCGACCGGCTCGTTGTCCTCCAGCCACACGACGGCGTTACGGTGCCGTTCCGCTGCGACGAGGACGCGGCCATCAGCCGTCGCCCAGCTCCCGCCAGCGGCTGCTGCGACGAACGCCTCATGGACGCGGGCCGGTGCCGGAAGCTCCTCAGCTGCGCCGAGATCCGAGCCCGAATAGACGCCGTTGGGAAACGTGACGCTGATCGCCAGCGTCTCCGCCACCGCTCAGTCCTCCTGATCGTCGGCGTTCGCTGTTGCTCCCCTATCGATCGAGGGGTCGCCCTCGACCTCCTTCACCTGCCCGGTCCACGCCAAGCGGTCGGGAAGCTGATCGATCGCCTCGGCGAGGTAGGCGGTGCAGGCATCCACCGAAAGGTCCAGATCGATTGGGTCGTCGTCGAGCAGTACGGTCCCCTTGGGCGCTGACACGTCGCAGTACGCGCGGATAACGGGGTCGGCGTCAGCGTGAGCCGCCCCCAACAGCAGGACGGCGAGGAGGGCGTTGCGGGCCGCGACGTCCTCGTCGGCGGTTCCACCGAAGCGGAGCCGGCGGAGCCCTGCGAGCGAATATGTCCGTGCTCGCCGGACCTCTGGCACCGAGACGCCATAGGGGGCGTCGAGGCCGGGAGGAACGCCGCCGAGCCCTAGCGCGCTCGCTGACATCGGTGCGTCGGGGTCGCGCTTTCGCTGCTTGGCGATCTCCCCGCCGAGCTTCTTGAGGGTCTTGTCCGACATCTCGCTGCCGAACCGGTCCAGGAGTGCCTGATAGTCGTCGGGCTTCACTTCGAAGGACTGGCCGAGGGGGTCCAGGCGGGCGCCGGATCGTTTCGTCAAGGCCCGCTCGCCGGCCACAACGCCGAACAGCTCAGAGACGAACAGGCTGCGGAGTCTGAGCTGGCCGCGCTTGCGGCTGGAGTCCCATCCGCCGAACGCGAGCGTGACGGGGGAGGAAGTGAAGAGTGGAGACAGGTCGATGGCAGTCGCGTCACGGATCGCCCGGTACCACGCGGTGTCGACCACAGGGGTGCCGCCGTCGGTGCTCGCCCGGAAATGAGCGTCGAATATTCGGTGCGGGACCTCCATGTCGAGAAGGGTTCGGCTCGGATAGCGCACCGCTACGGCCGGTAACAGCGCCCCCGCCCCGCCCTCGCGCCGCGCCGCGACCAGGCCCTCCTCACTGCGGTTGCTTTGGGAGCCCTTCGAGTCGATCAGCGTGGTGGTGACGAAGTCGCCGTCGATCGCGCGCGTCTCGAACACGAACTCCGACCCGGACCTGCCCGCATAGCGTGCGGGAGCGATCAGGGATCCCTCAGACACGCTGTAGGTCGCCGGGTGGTTCAGTGTCGCCGCCCCTCCGCTGCGGAGATGATCCGTCAGTCGACCCCACGAGTCGCTCATGTTCGTCCTCCCTGGAACAGTCGGTTGGTGGTTCTGTGCGCCCTCCCGCAACGCCTCGCGTCCGGCCCAACCGGGAGTCCCGCGCCCCTGTAAGGCGGTGACCATAGTTCTGATCCCGGACGGACCGGGGGGGGGCTAGCGGCGCAGTCAGACGGGTGGATCCACGCCAGGTTTTCGGCGGATCTCGCGGCCGAGCGCGACGAAGTCTCTCGAATGTGGTGGGCGGTCGAGCGCGCTCCACTGGGCCCGGCGGTGGTGGCGTGATCCGGTGTAGAGCGGAAGCGCTACGATGACCGCGGTGAGCGCGATGCTCTTGGCATTGCGTTTGGGAGGCTTCGCCATCGGCGGGGCCTCCTGTGTTTAGGGGTGGGGCTGGCCGGCACCGCGACCAACCCCTGCGGCGATCGTCGTCTACTCGGTCAAGCGCTTGACCAGGTAGAGCAGGACGATGGTGAGCGCGATGCTCTCCATGGGCGTCACCTCCGTTCCCGTGCCCGGCGGTGCCCGTCGCACGATTCGTCCTGGGACGGCGCGGCGCCCCTCGCCGCCACGCATATATTCATGCTCGTGTCGGACGGAACGTCTACCGGGCTGAGCGTGACCGAGGTCCGGCGTTAGTCACGCGTGCGCTCGTTAGGGCGGGTTGCTCGGCATATCGGGATGCCGGCGCATCGCCCCCGTACCTCCTGTCCGAGCATGCAGATATGCTGCCTTTCTGGCAGTGTCGGCGAAAGGAGGAGCGATGGATTCCTGGAAGCGGTGGATCGCCGCAGATATCAAGGCCGTGGAGCGGAGGACGGTCGCGGCGACGGATGGGTTGTCCCGCGAGCTCGGGTATCTGCGCGACGAGCGGCGCGCGGACACGCGCGTGCTGCTCGACGAGATCCGAGCCCTGCGCGAGGAGGTGCGAGTCCTGCGGGGAGGCTCGCTCCGCTAGGCGTCGCGTTCCCGATGATGAATTGCACCGCCTGAGACTGCGAAATTCCTCATCGGGGCCGGCGGGCAGGCCGCCCGCACGCCCCCTCAACCCACAGGCTTCGGGCTCTGCCACTCCGCGACCAGCCGCCGCTCGAGCTCGTCGGCGATGGCGTCGATCGGGAGGCGGGTCTGCTCGAGGGAGTCGCGGTCGCGGAGGGTGACGGTGTCGTCGTCCATCGTCTGGTGGTCGATCGTGACGCCCCAGGGGGTGCCGATCTCGTCCTGGCGGCGGTAGCGCTTGCCGATCGAGCCGCCGGTGTCGAACTCGGCCGGCATCCGCTTGCGCAGCTCCTCGTAGATCGCGCGGGCCTTCTCCGGCTGGCCGTCCTTGTTGAGCAGCGGCAGCACCGCCGCCTTCACCGGCGCCAGGCGGGGATGGAGGCGCAGCAGCACGCGCTCGCGGCCCTCGACCTGCTCCTCGTCGTAGGCGTCGACCATGAAGGCCAGCGTGCCGCGGTCGGCACCCGCGGACGGCTCGATCACATGCGGCACGTAACGCTCGCCGGTGCCGGGATCGACGTAGTCCATCTTCTCCCGCGAGTACTCGGCGTGCTGGGTGAGGTCGAAGTCGCCGCGGTTGGCGATCCCCTCCAGCTCCGACCAGCCCATCGGGAACAGGTACTCGATGTCGCTGGTCGCGCTCGAGTAGTGCGACAGCTCGTCGCCCTCGTGCTTGCGCAGCCGCAGATGGTCCGCGCGGATGCCGAGGCCGGTGTACCAGCCCATCCGCTCGTCCATCCACCGCTGGTGCCACTCCGGCGCCTCGCCGGGCGGAACGAAGAACTCGATCTCCATCTGCTCGAACTCGCGCGTGCGGAAGATGAAGTTGCCGGGCGTGATCTCGTTGCGGAAGGACTTGCCGACCTGGGCGATCCCGAACGGCGGCCGCTTGCGCGCGAACTGCATCACGTTCTTGAAGTTCACGAAGATGCCCTGGGCGGTCTCCGGGCGCAGGAACACCTGCGAGCCCTCGTCCTGGACCGGGCCCATGTGGGTCTCGAACATCAGGTTGAAGTTGCGCGGCTCCGAGAGCTCGCCGCCGCACTCCGGGCAGCGCAGCTCCTGGTCGGGATCGCCGCCCTCGGCCTCGATCGCCTCGCGCAGATGGTCCTCGCGCCAGCGCTTCTTGCACTTGCCCAGGCACTGCACGAGTGGATCGGTGAAGCCCGCCAGGTGGCCCGAGGCCTCCCAGGTGCGCGGGTGCATCAGGATCGCCGCGTCGAGGGCGACCATGTCGTCGCGCTCCTGCAGCACCGCCCGCCACCACTCGGCCTTGACGTTGGACTTCAACAGCACGCCGTAGTGGCCGTAGTCGTAGGTCGAGGCCAGGCCGCCGTAGATCTCCGACGACTGGAAGATGAATCCGCGGCGCTTGCACAGCGACACGATCTTGTCCATGGTGACTGCGTCGGTTGGCGTGCTCATCGGCCGGACAACCCTAGACGAGCTTCCGGGATGGCCGCGGCTCGCGCGTCCACGCTCGTATACTGGCCGGCCCATGCCGATCTACGAGTACCGCTGCGAGAAGGGCCACAACTTCGACGTCATGCAGAGCATGAGCGACGATCCGCTCACCGCCTGCGAGGTCTGCGGCGCTCCGGTGCAGAAGGTCCTGCACGCTCCGGCGGTCCACTTCAAGGGGTCGGGCTTCTACACCACCGACTACGGCAAGAAGAAGACCGCCGGCTCCGGCGGCGACGCCAAGAAGGAGTCGGGCTCCAACGGCTCCTCCTCCGACGGCGAGAAGTCGAGCTCCTCCAGCTCCTCCTCGGACTCGTCGAAGACGAAGAAGTCCGAGTCCTCCTCCAAGAGCGACTCCTGACCGCAAGCGGCCGCGCGCGCCGCGGCTGTCAGTCGGCGTCGGGGTAGCGGTAGCCGCAGAAACGGCAGACGCGCGCGTCGGCCTTGATCTTCTCGGCGCAGTCGGGGCAGCGCTTGGTCCGCTCGCGGCGGAAGCTGAACAGCCCGTCGAGCAGTCCCGCCGGCTTGATGCCCGCCCGCTGGTCGCGCGCGAGCTCCTCGCAGTAGCGCACCAGCTTCTCCGCGTCGTCGGACTCCTTCGCCGAGCGGTCGTCGGCGACGGTCTCGGCGAGGCGCCGCACGTCGGCCAGCAGCGTGGCGTCGCCGGCGCGCGCGCCGTCCATCGCGGCGGTCCAGCCGTGGCGCAGCGCCGTCCCGCGCCGGCCGCGGTCGAGCGCCTCCCGGGCCCGGTCGAGCGAGCGCCTGCCCTGGTCGGCGATCGCCTCCGTCCGTCCGCCGCGGCCCGCGCCTGAAGCGGACACCCGGGCTACCGCCCCAGCAGTTCGTCGACCGCGCGCGCTCGCTCGTCGGACGGCACCTGGAGGCTCGAGTCGACCCCGCAGCCCAGGCACGACGGCACCAGCACCCGCGTCTCGCCGCTGCCGCCGGTGGCGACGTCGAGCGCGAGCATCATCAGGCCGGGGCCGCGCAGGTCGGTGCGGATCGTCTGCGGCGCGCGCCAGCTCACCCACGGCAGGCGGAAGAAGGTAGCGGGCGAGACCAGCGAGCCGCGGATGCCGGCCAGCACCTCCTGCTGGCGCCCAGCGCGCGCGAGGTCGTTCTCGGCCGGCGCGCACGGGTTGGACCGCACGCGCGCGAACCCGAGCGCCTGGGCGCCCGTCAGGTGCTGCTCGCCCCGGGGCAGTCTGAAGCCGCGCCAGAAGTTGTCGAACGGTGGCGCGCAGATCCGGCTCGGGTTGTTCACCGTGATCCCGCCGATCGTGTCGATGAACTTCGGGAAGTCCTCGAAGTCGACCTCGATCAGGTGGTTGATCTCGAGGCCGTTGCCCATGTAGCCCTCGACGGTCTCGATCATCAGCGCCGGGCCGCCGTAGGCATAGGCGGCGTTGATCTTGGTGCGGCCGTGGCCGGGGATGTCGGCCTCGGCGTCGCGCGGGATCGACACCTTCGCGATCCGGCCCAGCGAGGCGTGCAGCAGCATGATCGAGTCGGCGCGGCCTGGGCCGCTGTCGCTGGCGTCGATCGACTCGCCCTTGCGCTCGTCGGAGCCGAGCACCAGGATCGTCGTCCCGGTGACGAAGTTGCTGCCACCCGACAGCGCCTGCTGGGCGTCGTCGGGGATGCTGCCCTGCAGCTGGGCGCTGACCATGAACAGCACCAGCGACAGCGCCAGCCAGCCGGCGATCGCCAGCGCGACCCACTTCACGACGCGGCGGGCGGTGATCGGCCGGCGGGGGCGGTCGCCGCGGCCGGGGTCGTCGCCGCCCGGCCGGCGCGGCCCGCGTCCGCGCGGCGGCTCGTCGCGGCGCGGCGGCTCCCCAGGCGGCCGGGACGGGTCGCGGAACCGCTGCTCGACGTCGTCTTTGCGCCCGAGGGATCCGAGCGGGCCCTTGCGCGACCGGTAGACCTTGTACTCGGGCCGGTCGCCCTGGCCGGAGTCGTTCACCTTCCCCTGTATATCGTCCGGCCATGCCGCCACGACGCGTCATCGGGATCGACGCTGGCGGCACCAAGCTGCTCGGGGGCGTCGTCGACGAGGGCCTTTCGGTCCACCACAGGGTCCACCGGCTCTGGCGCGGGGCCGACCGGGCCGAGACGCTCGACATCTTCGTGGCGGCCGTCGAGGAGGTCCGGGCGGCCGCTCCGGACGTCGACGCCGTCGGCTTCGGCATCCCGGCGCTCGTCGACCGGCGCAGCGGCGCGGCTGTGTGGTCGAACCACCTGCCGATCGACGGCGTGCCGTTCGCCGACCTGATGAGCGAGCGGCTCGGGCTGCCGGTCTTCGTCGACAACGACACCAACGTCGCGGTGCTCGCCGAGCACCGTCACGGCGCCGCGCGCGGGGCCGAGCACGCGGTGATGGTCGCGCTCGGCACCGGGATCGGCGGGGGCCTGGTGATCGGCGGGCGGGTCCACCGCGGCACGCGCGGGTTCGCCGGCGAGCTGGGCCACATCCCGCTCGACATCCACGGCGAGGACTGTCCCGGCGACTGCCCGGGCCGCGGCTGCTTCGAGACGCTGGTGTCAGGGCGGGCGATCGGCGTGGCTGCGGAGCGGCGCGGGCGAGACCACCCGGGCTCGACCTTCGGCCGGCTGCTCGCCGAGGCGGGCGCGATCCGCGGCGGCCTGGTCACCGAGCTGGCCCACGACGGCGACGGGCAGGCGCGCGAGGTGCTGCGCGAGGTCGGGGAGCGGCTCGGGATCGGCGTCGCCGGCCTGGTCAACGCGCTAGACCCGGGTGTGGTGGTGATCGGCGGTGGGGCGGTCGCCGCAGGGGACCTGCTGCTCGATCCCGCGCGCGAGCTGCTCGCGGCGCGGGCGCTGCCGCCGGGTGGGGAGCCGCCGCCGATCGTGGCGGCTCGGTTCGGCAGCGAGTCGGCGATGCTCGGCGCGGCGCTGCTGGCGCTCGACGGTGGCGCGGCGACGGACGGCCCACGGTCGTGAGAGGCTGACGGCGTGGGACTGACCGTCTGCCCGACGCCGATCGGCAACCTCGAGGACGTCACGCTGCGTGTGCTCTCGGCGCTGCGCGAGGCCGACGTCGTCGCCTGTGAGGACACGCGCCGCACGCGCACGTTGCTCGACCGCTACGGGGTCAACGCCAAGCTCGTCAGCTACCACGAGCACAACGAGGAGCAGCGCTCGTCGGAGCTGGTCGAGCGGATGCGCTCCGGCGCGCAGGTCGCGCTGGTCTCCGACGCGGGCATGCCGCTGGTCTCCGACCCTGGCTACGTGCTCGTGCGCGCGTGCGTGGCGGCGGGTCTGGAGGTCGAGGTGCTGCCGGGGCCGTCGGCCGCGCTGGCGGCGCTCGTCGCCTCGGCGCTGCCCGCCGACCGCTGGCGGTTCGCCGGCTTCCTGCCGCGCAAGGCGGGTGAACTGCGCAGGGTGCTCGCCGAGGACGGTGGCACGCTGATCGCCTTCGAGTCGCCCAAGCGGGTGCCGGCGACGCTCGTCGTGGCAGCGGAGCTGGACCCCGAGCGTGCCGTGGCGGTCTGTCGCGAGCTGACCAAGGTCCACGAGGAGGTCGTGCGCGGCACCGCCGCCGAGCTTGCGGCGCGCTACGTCGACGCGCCCCCGCGCGGCGAGGTCGTGCTGGTCTTCGGCCCGCCGAGCCCGGCCAGCGCCGACGCTCCGCCCGAGGGCGTCGAGCAGGCGCGCCGGCTGGTCGAGGCGGGGGCCAAGCGGCGGGTGGCGGCCCAGGTCGTCGCCGAGCTGACCGGCGGCAGCGCCAACCGCCTCTACGAGGCGATCGGGGAGTAACCCGGCGGGTTCGGGGGCGGGGCGGGGCGCTGGGGCGACCCCCGCCGTTTCCCTGCTGGCTGGCGATCGAGCCGACGTTTCCCGGCCCGATCTCAGCCGGTCCGACGTTTCCCGGGACATGCGCGGCTAATGATGGGCTCACTGGGCGGGGGTCGGGGAACGTCGGATTCGGTGCGTCGGGGCCGGCCAATGTCGGGTGGGAGACCGAGGAAATGGTGCACCTCCTCGAGTCACGAACGTCACGGTGGTGTGGCGGGTCGGTGCCGGTTCACGCACCTGCCTGGGAGGCGGGCGCCGGGCGGCTAGGTTCGCCGCGTGCTGTCGCTCCCCTCACCGGCCCAAGCCCCCGCGGCTGTTGTCGTCGCCGCGACGCTGCTGCTCGCTGGCGCCGCCGCGCCGGAGACCGCGGCGGGTTGGACCTGGCCGGTCGTGGGGGAGGTCGCCGCTCCGTTCTCGGTCGGGGCTGACCGCTACGCGGCCGGGCAGCACCGCGGGATCGACATCGCGGCGCGAGTGGGGACACCGGTGGTGGCGGCGACCGCGGGCACGGTCCGGTTCGCCGGGACGGTCGGCAGCTCGGGGCTGACGGTCTCTATCAGGACTGCGGACGGCCGCTTCGACACCTCATACCTCCACCTGTCGACCGCCGCGGTGGCGGCTGGAACGGCCGTGGCTGCCGGCGCGCCGATCGGCGCCGTGGGGGCGAGTGGCCGGCCGTCGTCATCGACGCCCCACCTCCACTTCGGCGTCCGTGACGCCGGTACCCGCCGCTACCGCGATCCGCTCGCGTTCCTCCCGCCGCGCCCCGGAGTCCGCGACCTCCCACGCGGCGCGCCGGCGCCGGTTCGCGTCCCCGTCGGGCCGACGCCGCGCCCTGTCCGCGCCCGCCGGGCGCCGCGCCCACTCGCGGCCCGCCGGGTCCGTCGTCCGTTCCCGCTCGGCCGCGCGCCGGCGCCGCATCGGCTTCCGCTCCCTGTCCCCCGGCCACCCCGGGCCGCCTGGCCAGGGGCGCCGCGGGTGGAATCGGCCGCGTCCGACCGCCGCGGCTGGGCGGTCGCCTGCGGCGCGCTGCTGGCCGCCACTGCGCTGCTCGGCGCCGGCTCGCGCAGGGGGCGCCGTCGCTCTGGCGCCGCCCTCCGCGCCGCCCGTCGGCTCGTCCTGCCCAGCTGACGGCCGCCAACCCGCCGTTTTCCTCGCCGCCATCCCGCCATCCCGCGGTTTCCCCGCCGCCACGCCGCCAACCCGCCGTTTCCCCGACATATCGCGGCAAACTGCGGGTCGGTTGGGAATGGCCAGGTGAACGCTGGCTTGGGTTGCTGGTGGCCGGGAAAGGTCGGACCGGTGGCCAGCGGATCCGCAGGGCGGCGAGTAGCATCGCTGCCCCGTGGCCTACTACGTGACCACCCCGATCTACTACGTAAACGGCGAGCCCCACCTCGGCCACGTCTACACGACCGTCGCCGCCGACGTCCTGGCCCGCCACATGCGCCAGCGCGGCGAGGACGTGTTCTTCCTCACCGGTACCGACGAGCACGGCGAGCCGGTAGCCCAGGCGGCCGAGCGGGAGGGCGTCCCGCCGCGCGAGCTGGCCGAGCGAAACGCCGAGCGGTTCAAGGAGGTCGCGCGCCGCGTCGACGCCACCAATGACTTCTTCATCCGCACCTCCGACCCAGAGCACGAGCAGATGGTCGCCGAGATCGCCGCACGGCTGAAGGACAACGGTCACGTCTACGAGGGCGTCTACGAAGGCCTCTACTGCCCCCGCTGCGCCGATTTCAAGACCGACAGCGAGGTGATCGAGACCAACAAGTGCCCGATCCACCTGATCGAGCTCGAGCGCGAGGAGGAGCAGAACTGGTTCTTCCGGATGTCGGCCTTCCAGGAGCCGCTCGAGCGCCTCTACGCGGACCGGCCCGACTGGGTCGGCCCGCAGAACCGTTACAACGAGGCGCTGTCGTTCATCCGCGGCGGGCTCAACGACCTCTCGCTCAGCCGCGCCCGGCTGAGCTGGGGCGTGCCGGTCCCGTGGGACCCCGAGCAGGTGATCTACGTCTGGGTCGACGCGCTGCTCAACTACTACTCGGCGCTCACCTACGCCCGCCCCGGCGAGGACCTGCGCGACCGCTTCTGGCCGCCGACCGTCCAGCTGATCGCCAAGGACATCCTCAAGTTCCACGCGGTGATCTGGCCGGCGATGCTGCTGGCCGCCGAGATCGAGCTGCCGCGCAAGCTGTTCATCCACGGCTACCTGCTGATGGACGAGCACAAGATGTCCAAGTCGCTGGGCAACGTGCTCGACCCGTTCGAGGTGATGGACGTCTACGGCACCGACGCGCTGCGCTACTACCTGCTGCGCGAGGTCTCCTTCGGCCAGGACGGGTCGATCTCGCCCGAGGGGTTCGAGACCCGCTACAACACCGAGCTCGCCAACGAGTACGGCAACCTCGCCAGCCGCACCTTCGCGATGGTCGCCAAGTACCGCGGCGGCGTCGTGCCGCAGGCCGACCCCGAGCCCGAGGTCGCGATGCAGTTCGACGGGCTCGCCGCCGCCGTCCAGGCGCGGATCGACGCCGTCGAAGTGTCCGCCGCGCTGGAGGACGTCTGGGAGCGCGTCCGCACGCTCAACCGCTACGTCACCGAGAGCGAGCCGTGGAAGCTCGCCAAGGACGACGCCGCCGCGGCAGAACTCGACGCCGTCCTCTACACGCTCGCCGAGGGGCTGCGCGTGGTCTCGGTGCTGCTCACCCCGTGGATGCCGACCACCACCGCCCGCCTGCTCGCCGCGCTCGGCCAGCCCGACGAGTCGCTGGCGACCGCCGAGCTCGGCGCCATCGGCGGCGGGGCGACGCTCGCCGACCTCGGCCAGCTGTTCCCGCGCATCGAGCCGCGCGCCGAGGCGACCGCGTAGCCGTCGCCGTGGTCGACACCCACACCCACCTCGACTCCTGCAAGCCGGCCAACGCCGAGCTGGTCGCCAACGCGCGCGCGCTCGGGGTGAGCAAGATCGCGACCGTCGGGATGGGCCCCGACAGCAACCCGCTCGCGATCGCCGCCGCGGCCGAGTTCGACGGCGTCAGCGCGATCGTCGGCCGCCACCCCAACTCCGCCGGCGGCTGGCAGGCCTCCGACATCAAGGAGATCGAGCGGGCGGTCGCCCAGCCGGGTGTGGTCGCCGTCGGCGAGACCGGGCTCGACTACTTCCGCGACCGCTCCCCGCGCGCCGACCAGATCGCCGCGTTCGAGGCCCAGCTCGACCTCGCCCGCCGCGTCGAGCTGCCGGTCGTCATCCACACCCGCGCCGCCGAGGACGACACCTTTGCCGTGCTCGCCGAGCACGCCGCCGGCCTCACCGTGATCCTCCACTGCTTCTCCGCGCCGGATCGCATCGAGGAGGCCGTCGAGCACGGCTACCTCTGCTCGTTCGCCGGCAACGTCACCTACAAGAACGCGACCGACCTCCAGGACGCGGCCCGCGCCGTGCCCGACGACCTGCTGCTGGTCGAGACCGACGCGCCCTACCTGACGCCGGTCCCGCTGCGCGGCGAGCCCAACGAGCCCGCGAACGTGACCCACACCGCCGAGTTCGTCGCCGAGCTGCGCGGCGTCGGCTATGGCGAGCTCGAGCGGACCGTGGAGGCGAACGCCGCGCGGGTCTTCGGCTGGTGAGCGACGAGCCCGGGCGGGAGGGCGCGCGCGCCCGCCAGGGCAGCATCGACCGGTTGCGCCGCTTCGACGTGCGGCCCAATCGCGAGCTGGGCCAGAACTTCCTCGTCGACGACAACGTGTTGCGACTGATCGGCGAGGCGGCCGAGCTGGACCCGGCCGACGTCGTGCTCGAGGTCGGGGGAGGGCTCGGCGTGCTCTCCGAGCATCTGGCGCCACGCGTCGGCCACCTCCACGTCGTCGAGATCGACCACACGCTCGAGCCGCCGCTGCGCGACGCGCTCGCCCCGTTCGCCAACGCCGAGCTCCACCTCGCCGACGCCGTGACCCTCGACCTCGCGGCGCTCGACCCCCAGCCGACCAAGGTCGTCGCGAACCTGCCCTACGGCGTCGCCGCGACCGTGCTGCTGCGCACCGTCGCCGAGCTGGCCGGGACGCGGCTCTGGGTGGCGATGGTCCAGCGCGAGGTCGGCGAGCGGCTCGCCGCCGCGCCGGGCAGCAAGGTCTACGGGGCGACCTCGGTGCTCGCCCAGCTCGCCTGCGAGGTCCGTGTGCTGCGGCGGGTGCCGGCCACGGTGTTCCATCCGCGCCCGCACGTCGAGTCGGCGATCGTCGTGCTGCGCCGGCGCGGTCCGTCGCCGTCCGGGGACACCGTCGCGCTCGTCCACGCCGCCTTCGCCCACCGCCGCAAGGCGCTCGGCGGTTCGCTCGCGCTCGACCGCGGCGCCCCGCCCGGCCTGCGCGACGCCGCTCGCGCCGCCCTCGAGGGCCTCGGCCTGCCCGCCGATGCCCGCGCCGAGCGGCTCGCGCCCGACCAGTTCGCCGCCCTCGCCGCGTCGCTCGGGCCGGATCTCCTCAGCCCCCTCGCCGCCCGGCGCCACTAGCCGGCCTGCGCTGGATCGGGCGCGCGATGGCGGGAGGGCGAGATGGCGGCTACCAGGGGGCCGGGGCCGGGGGCCGGGGCCGGGTCGGGACGGAGCCGCGGCGACGGGCCCGGGAGCGACGGCGACGGCCCAGTCATGGTGTCCGCTGGGAGGTCTCCTAGAACTCGATTCTAGAATCTGATTCTAGGCTGGTGGGGTGGAGGTATCTGGATGGAGGTCCGAGGCCGATGGGCGTTCGCGCCCACCGCTCAGGGCCTTGGCCGCCCGCTCCGCTGAAATACCTGCTGTGAGTCCGCCGACGACCGTGACCGAGCGCGCCCACGCCAAGGTCAACCTCGTGCTCCGCGTCGGCCCGCCGCGCGCCGACGGCCTGCATCCGCTCTGCTCGCTGTTCGCCGCGCTCGACCTCCACGACGACGTCGCGGTGAGCCTCGATCCCGGCGCGCAGAGCGATGCCGTCGACTGTCCCGGCGTCGGCGGCGACAACCTGGCGGCGGCGGCCGCCGCCGCCTTTCGCGCCGCCGCGCCGGCGCCGGCGGCGGACCTGCCACCACTGCGGATCGAGATCGAGAAGCGGATCCCGGTCGCCGCCGGGCTGGCGGGCGGCAGCGCCGACGCCGCCGCGGTCCTGCGCGCCGTCAACGCCCTCGCCGGCGCGCCGCTCACCGCCGACGAGCTGCGCGCCGTCGCGGCCGGCCTCGGGTCCGACGTCCCGAGCCAGGTCGAGCCGGCGCACGCCGTCGTGTCCGGCGTCGGCGAGCGGGTCGAGCGCGTCGAGCTGCCGCCGCTCGCCGTCGTCCTGCTGCCCCGCGCCGAGGGCCTCTCGACCGCCGCCGTCTACGCCGAGGCCGACCGCATCGGCCGCTTCGCCGACGACCTCGATGCGGCGCCGCTGCGCGACCTCGCGGCCGCCGCCGCGACCACCGGCGCCGCCCGCCTCGCGGCGGCGCTCGCCAACGACCTCCAACCGGCCGCCCTCTCGCTGCGGCCCGAGCTCGAGGCCGGGCCAGCCGCGCTGCGCCGCGCGGGCGCGCTCGCCGCGCAGGTCAGCGGCTCCGGGCCGACCGTGTTCGGCGTCTTCGCCGACCGTTCCGCCGCCGAGGTCGCGGCGCGTACGCTCGGCGCTGCCGATCCCGGGGAGCCGGCCCCGATCTCGACACAGCTGCTCACGCCATGAACGCCCTCGCCCGCCACCGCACGCTGCTGATCGTCGTCGCGCTCGCGATCGTCGGCGCGGGCGTGACCCTCTGGGCGACCGGCTCGCTGCCCGACTTCCCGGACGTCAAGAAGCTCGTCGAGGACGTCGCCCAGACCCTCGGCAAGTGGACCTACCTCGTCGTGGGCGTGCTCGCCTTCCTCGAGACCGGCGCGTTCGTCGGCCTCGTCGCGCCCGGCGAGACGGTCGTGATCGTCGGCGGGGTGATCGCCGGCCAGGGCGAGATCAGCCTGATCGTGCTGATCGGAATCGTCTGGACGTCGGCGATCCTCGGCGACACCACGAGCTTCTTCATCGGTCGGCGGCTCGGACGCGGGTTCGTGCTCCGCCACGGGCCGAAGGTCAAGATCGACGAGGCGCGGCTCGAGCAGGTCGAGGCCTACTTCGACCGCCACGGCGGCAAGACGATCCTGATCGGGCGCTTCATCGGCCTCGTGCGTGCGCTCGCGCCGTTCGTCGCCGGCTCGTCGGGAATCTCCTACCGGCGGTTCATCCCCTACAGCATCATCGGCTGCGGAATCTGGGCGACCACCTTCTGCGTGCTCGGCTACGTCTTCTACGCGTCGTTCGACCGGGTCGCCGACGTCGCCGGGAAGGCGACGTTCGGGTTCGGGCTGACGATTGGCACGATCATCGTCGCCGTCGTCGCCTACCGCGAGCTGCGCCACGCGCAACGGCGCCGCCAGCTGGTCGAATGGATGGACCGCAAGCCGGTGCTGCGCCAGCTGGTCGCGGCCGGCCGGCCGATCCGGCGGCGGGTGATCGCGCCGCTCTGGAACGTGGTAGCGCCGCAGGCGCGGTTCCTCTACGGCCGGATCACCCCCGGCGGGCTCGGCCTCGAGCTGACCACCGCGCTCGCCGTCGCCGGCGTCGGCCTCTACGTCTTCACCGTCTACGCCGTCCTGCTCCACGCCGACCCGGGCCCGACCCCGGCCGACAACGAGCTGCTCGACCTCGCCGCCCGCTTCCACGGCCACCAGCTGCTCACCGACGTCGTCCGCTTCATCACCGACCTCGGCTCGTTCGCGACCGTCCTGACGCTCGTGCTCGTCGTCTCGATCCTGCTCGCGGTGCGGCGCAACTGGATCGAGCTGGTGGCGTTCCTGTCTGGCGCGATCCTGCTCTACGTCGCCGTCCATCTCGCCAAGGTCGGGGTCGACCGGCCGCGGCCGGGCACGATGCTCGTCGACGCCGACGGACGCAGCTACCCCAGCGGTCACGCCGCCTACTCGACCGTCTGGGTCGCCGCGGCCCTCGTGATCGCCCGGGTCGTGCCCGGGATCGCGAGCAAGGCGGCGCTGCTCGGCGGGGCGATCGCGCTGGCGGCGGCGATCGGCCTGTCGCGGATCTACCTCCACGTCCACTACTGGTCCGATGTCGCCGGTGGGTGGGGGCTCGGCGCCGGGGTGTTCGGCGCCTGCGCCGCGGTCGCCCTGATCGTCGGGTACCTGCGCAACAATGGCGGCGAGGCGGCCGCAGCCGACGACCCGGCCGCCGCCGAGAGCCCGACATGAGCCTCGACTTCACCACCACCGAGCTTGCGATCGCCCTCGCCGCGGGGATCGTCGGCGCCGGCTATGTCGCCTTCATCCTCGCGCCCGCGGTTCGCGCCTACGGCCGCGTCTGGGAGCGGATCGCCGCCGGCTTCCTGACGCTATACATCCTCGGCGTCCTGGTCGGCGCCGGGGCCGTGATCGGCCTCGCCATCGTCTGGTCTTACGACCAGTACGCCTGACCACTCGCCTGAGCGGCCGGGCCTGCGAGACTTTCGGTCTTGGCGGGCACTGGCAACAGCGTGCGCAGCTCCTTCCTGGAGGGGCTCGAGGAGGTCTCGGCGGCGGTCGAGTCCGGCGCCGGGCTGCCCGCCGTGGTACGGGCGGCGTCGCGGGCGCTGCAGGCGAGCGCGGTAGTGCTCGACACCGCCAGCAGCGTGCTCGCGGTCGCCTGCCAGAGCTCCGAGGACGAGCGGGCGGTGATCGCCGGGGAGCGCGGTAGCGAGACGATCGAGCTGCGGGTCGCCGACGCGCCGGTCGGTCAGCTGCGGATGCGCTCCTGGGAGGAGCCGGCCGAGCCGGCGCTGCTGCGGATGGTCACCACGCTGATCGGTCTCGAGGTCGACCGCGCCCGCGCGCCCGGCCGCGCCGCCGAGGAGGCCGTCGGCGACTTCCTCTCCGACCTGCTCGGCCGGCGGATGACCGACCGCGACAACATCGTCGCCCGCTCCGCCGAGCTGGGCTGCGACCTGCGCGAGGGGGCCGCGGTGATCGTCGTCCGCGCCCGCCCGGCCGGCCCCGAGGAGGGTGATTGGCGGGCGCGCGTGCTCACGCTCGCCGAGCGCGGCGCGCGCGCGGTGGAGCGCAGCTCGCTCGCGGCGTCGGTCGCCTACGGCCCGCCGCGGCCCGTCGGCCACGGCGAGAACCGCGCGGCGCGCGGCGAGCGCCAGCTGGTGATCCTCGTGCCCGGCAAGGGCGAGGAGACCGCGCGGCGCGTCGGCCAGGCGGTGCTCGCCGAGCTGGAGGCCGGGCTGACCGGCTACCACCTGACGGTCGCGCTCAGCCGCCCGACCGCCGATCCGGCCGACCTGCACCGCGCCGGTGGCGAGGCGCTGCTTGCGGCCAACGTCGCCGGGGCCCGCGGCGACACGTTCCTCTCCTTCGAGGAGACCGGCTCCTACCGGCTGCTGCTGCCGGCGATGAGCGAGGACTCCAGCGAGCTGGAGCGCTTCCAGAAGGAGACCGTCGCGCCGCTGGTCGACTACGACGTCCAGTACGAGACCGAGCTGGTCCGCACCCTCGAGACCTTCCTCGAGGCCGACGGCTCGGTCGCCAAGACCGCAGAGCGGCTGTTCACCCACCGCCACACGATCCGCTACCGCCTCGACCGGGTCCGCGAGCTGAGCGGCCTCGACGTCGGCTCCACCGACGGCCGCGAGCGCCTCAGCCTCGGCCTCAAGGCGATGCGCGTGCTCGGCATCGCCCCACCCGGCGGCCCCGGCCACGAGGCCGGCCTGGTCGCCGGCCGCTCGCCGCGCGAGGGCTGAAGGCTGGCGGGCGGCGCTGGCGCGCTCGGCTCCTGCCGGGTACCGTTCGCCGTGCATTCGGGGGTCGTCTAGTCGGTCAGGACACCGCACTTTGGATGCGGGAACGGAGGTTCGATTCCTCCCCCCCGAGCTCGCCCGATCGAGAGGGAAACGTCCGGCCGTCATGCGAACATGTGTTCGCAATGAGTCGGCGCATCCGCTTCACCCGAGACGAGGCAGAGCGGGCGGTGAGGGAGTCGCGCTCGCACAGCGAAGCGCTACGCCGCCTGGGTCTTCGACCGGCCGGTGGAAACTTCCGGACCCTCAAGAAATACGCGGCGCTTTGGGACATCTCGACAGAGCATTTCGACCCGAACTGGGCGACTCGGCAGCGCAACTCTGTGACACGCAGGCCGCTGTCGGAGGTGCTCGTGGCGAACTCCACCTACAACCGCGGGCATCTCAAGCGGCGCCTCTTCGAGGAGGGTCTCAAGCAGCGGACGTGCGAGGAGTGCGGGCAGGGTGAGGTCTGGCGCGGCCGTGAGATGGCGCTGATCCTCGACCACGTGAACGGCGTCGGCGACGACAACCGGCTGGAGAACCTGAGGATCGTCTGCCCGAACTGCGCGGCGACTCTCGACACTCACTGTGGTCGCGCAAATCGGCGGTCGCCGGTGGAGCGCGTCTGTGAGCGGTGTGGCCAGTCCTTTCGCGTGAAGTACGCGACACATCGGTTCTGCTCCCAGGCATGCGGCACTCGGGCCCCTCGTGTCCAGCGTGGTGTTCCCGATCCGGCCCGGCGCAAGGTCGAGCGCCCGTCCCTGGAGGAGTTGTTGGCGAGCATCGAGCGGGAGGGGTATCGGGCCACCGGAAGGCGGTATGGGGTCTCGGACAACGCGGTGCGGAAGTGGTTGCGGTTCTACGAGCGCGAACGGGAGCGGCGGTGCGTGGATGGCGAGCGGGCGGGGGCCGGCGGAGGTTCGCGGGGATGAGCGGCGGTACCCTCCCGCAGACATGGCGGGCGAACTGACGGCAGTGGTGATGGCGGCCGGCAAGGGGACGCGGATGCGGTCCTCGCTGCCGAAGGTCCTGCACCCGGTCTGCGGGCGGCCGATGGTCGAGTGGGTCGTGGCCGCCGCGCGGGCGGCCGGAGCCGACCGGGTCATCTGCGTGACCAGGCCCGGCGACGGGGTGGCCGAGGGGCTGCCCGACGGCGTCGAGGTCGTCGAGCAGGTCGAGGGCGAGGGGACGGGCTCGGCGGTGCTCGCCGCCCGCGACGCGGTCGGCTCTGGCGCTCGGGTCGCGGTCCTCTCCGGCGACCAGCCGCTGATCTCCGCCGAGCTGCTCGGCGAGCTGCTCGAACTCCACGCCGCCGGTGGCGCCGCCGCGACGATGCTCACCACCGACGGTCTCGACCCCGCCGGCTACGGCCGGATCGTCCGCCTGCCCGACGGTGCGGTCGAGCGGATCGCCGAGACCAAGGACCCGGCCGGCGTGGCGCCCGAGGTGCTCGCGCTGCGCGAGATCAACCTCGGCACCTACGCCTTCGACGGCGACGCGCTGTTCGCGGCGCTCGACGCGGTCGGCGCGCGGTCCGGTGAGCGCCAGCTCACCGACGTCGTGGCGCTGCTGCGCGAGCGGGGACTGCCCGTCGCCGCCCACCTCACCGGCGACGTCGACAGCGCCGTCGGCGTCAACAGCCGTGCCGACCTGATGGAGGCCGAGCGGCGCGCCCAGCGGCGGATCCTCGAACGTCACGCGCTCGCCGGCGTCAGCTTCCTCGCGCCCGACTCGACACGCGTCGAGGCGGACGTCGAGATCGGCGGCGACACGGTCGTCGGCCCCGGCGTCACGCTCCGTGGCGCGACCCGCATCGGCGCCGGGTGCGAGATCGGCCCGCAGACCACGATCACCGACTGCGAGCTGGGCGACGGCGTCGTCTGCGTCCACTCCTTCCTGGCCGGCGCGCGCGTGGAGGCCGGCGCGGCGGTCGGGCCGTTCGCCTACCTGCGGCCCGACGCCCACCTCGGCGAGGGGGCGAAGGTCGGCACGTTCGTCGAGGTCAAGAACTCCGAGATCGGCGCCGGCGCGAAGGTGCCCCACCTCTCCTACATCGGCGACGCCGACGTCGGCGAGGGAGCCAACATCGCCGCCGGCAACATCACCGCCAACTACGACGGGCGCCGCAAGCACCGCACCACGATCGGCAGGGGCGCGCGCACCGGCGTGAACACCTCGTTCGTCGCACCGGTCGTCGTCGGCGACGGGGCGTATATTGGGGCCGGATCGGTGATCTTCAAGGACGTCCCGCCGGGCGCGCTCGGGATCTCGCGGCCCCAGCAGAAGAACATCGACGGATACACCGAGCGGATCGACAAGGAGCGCGGATGACGGCCGTCAGCACCACCGACACCGAGCTGACGCCAGGCACCTTCATCCCGGCTTCCTACGACAAGCGGCTGATGATCGCCGCCGGCCGCGCCAGCCAAGAGCTCGGCGGCAAGATCGCCGCCAACCTCGGCGTCGACCTCGCCGACGCCGGCCTCAAGACCTTCTCCGACGGCGAGGTCTACTGCCGCTACGCCGACTCGATCCGCGGCGCCGACCTGTTCCTCGTCGCCTCGATCGCCGGCAACCACGAGGAGGGTCTCACCGTCAACGACGCGCTGATGGAGCTGCTGGTGATGATCCACGCCGCCAAGCACGCCTCCGCGCACCGGATCATCGCCGTGACCCCGTGGTACGGCTACTCGCGCCAGGACAAGAAGTCGGCCCCACGCGAGCCGATCACCGCCCGCCTGGTCGCCGAGGTGCTCGAGACCGCCGGCATCGACCGGCTCGTCACGATGGACCTCCACGCCGGCCAGATGCAGGGCTTCTTCTCCAAGCCGGTCGACCACATGACCGCGATGCCGATCCTCACCCAGTTCGTCGGCGACCAGCTCGCCGGCGAAGACCTCGTGATCATCGCCCCCGACGCCGGCCGCGTGAAGCTCGTGCGCAAGTTCGCCCAGAAGGTCGGCGCCCCCTACGCGCTGCTCGAGAAGGAGCGCCCGACCCACCAGGTCGCCGAGATCGGCTACGTGATCGGCGACGTCAAGGGCAAGGTCGCGGTGATCGTCGACGACATCATCGACACCGGCGGCACGCTCAGCGCCGCCGCCCAGACCGTCCTCGACGAGGGGGCCTCCAAGGTCTACGCGGTCGCGACCCACGGCGTCTTCTCCGGCCGGGCGTTTCAGACGCTCGAGGCCTCGCCGCTGTCGGGCATCGTCGTCACCGACACGATCCCGCTCCGCGACGGCGCCCCCGAACGGATCCGGGTACTCACCAGCGCCGACATCCTCACCGACTCGATCCGCCGCATCTTCCTCGACGACTCCGTCTCGGAGATCTTCGAGGGCGAGAACCAGCTCTTCTAACCGTCGGCGGGTCAGGATAGGCTCGCGGCCACCATGTACGAGTTCCTGCTGACGATCCATGTCCTGGCCGCGGTGATCTGGGTCGGCGGGGCGATCACGGTGCATGTGCTCGCCCGGCGGGTGCTCAAGCGGGGTGACGGCGAGGAGATCTATAAGTTCTCCAAGGAGATCAACACGGTCGCGATGAGGATGTACGCGCCGCTCGCGCTGATCCTCCTGGTCGCCGGCATCCTGCTCGTCAACGAGGCCGGCTACGAGTTCTCGCAGGCCTGGATCAGCATCGCCTTCGTCGGCTGGGGGATCAGCTTCCTGCTCGGCGTCGGCTACTACGGCCCGCAGGACAAGAAGCTCCAGCGGCTCGTCGCGGCGGAGGGCCCGCAGGCCTCCGGCGTCGCCGCCAACGTCCGCCAGGCGATCTTCGTCAACCAGATCGAGCTGCTGATCCTGGTGCTGATCGTCATCGACATGACGGTCAAGCCGGGCGCCTGACGTCCGCGCCGGTCCGCGCGGGGCCGCTCAGGAGCGCGCCGCGAAGTACTCCCACTCGGCGCGGCCGAGCTCGGTCGCGGGCGCCTCGCCGAACCACCACTCGCGGCCGATCCGGTGCCAGTTGCGCGTCGCGTGCAGCTGGCCGAGGACGGCGAGCATCCCCAGCTCCATCCGTCGGCCCATCAGCTCGTTCGCCGGAATGTTCTCGCGCCGCATCAGGTCGTAGAACTCCGAGCGCGGGTCGGCGGCGGCGGTCATCGCGTCCATCACCCGGCGGCCGTCGATCGTCACCTCGCTGTCGGTGAGGTACCAGCCGCCGATCGCCAGCACGTGGCTCATCAGCCGCTCGGCGTCGATCTTGCTCGGATTGCGCAGGAAGCCGAGGTCGTGGAGGGCGACGCGCAGACGCTCCGGATCCCCGGCCGCCGCCGCGTCGATCGCGACGATCTCCAGCTCGACCTGCTCGCGGTCGAGCCGCTTGGTCATCCCGAAGTCGAGGAAGGCGACGCGGCCGTCGTCCATCAGCAGGTAGTTGCCGGGGTGGACGTCGGCGTTGAAGTGACGCAGGTGGTAGATCGACCCGAAGCAGAAGCGGTAGACGATCTCGCCGAAGCGGTCGCGGTCGGGCTGGGCGAGCGCCTTGACCGCATCGAAGCGGACGCCCTCGACCCACTCCGACACCAGCACCCGCTGGCGCGAGAGCTCGGTCACGACCTCCGGGACGTGGATGAACGGGTGGCCGCGGTAGCCGCGCGCGAAGGACCGCTGGTTCTGGGCCTCGAACTCGTAGTCGAGCTCCTCGAGCACACGCTCCTGCAGCTCGGCGGCGGCCGCCTTGGCGTCGAGTCCGGGGGCGATCGCCTTGGCCAGGCGCATCAGCATCCCGGCGTTCTGCATGTCGGCGCGCAGCGCGTCGGCGACGCCGGGGTACTGGATCTTGACCGCGACCTCGCGGCCGTCGCGCAGCCGAGCGCGGTGGACCTGGCCGATCGACGCGGCCGCCGACGCCTCGCGGTCGAACTCCTCGAACAGCTCGTCGACGGGGTCGTCCCACTCCTCCTCGAGCACCCCGCGGACCTTCTTCCACGGCATCGCGGGCGCCTCGGAGCGCAACTCGGCGAGCTTGTCCTGGTACAGCTCGCGGTACTCGTCGGGAAGGAAGTCGGTGTCGACGAACGAGGCGAGCTGGCCGATCTTCATCGCCGCGCCCTTCATCGTCCCGAGCGTGTCGACCATCCGCTCGGCCGCCTCCAGGTGGCGCTTGTCCAGCTCGGCCGCGCCGCGCTCCTTCGAACGGGTCAGGTTGGCCGCGCGGGTGCCCGCCCAGCGCGCCCCCTGACTGCCGATCGCCGAGCCGACCTGGGCCGTCCGGCGCACCCTGCCGGTGGGTATCGAGCGGTCCTCGTCTGACACGAGACGAACCCTAGAGGTCGGTTGGGCTACACTGGCCGGCCGTTATGGCTTCTTCCGACCGACCCGTCCTCGCCGTCGAGCCTCGCGAGGAGCGCGGCTCGCGCGCCGCGCGCCGACTGCGCCGCGCCGGCATGGTGCCCGGCGTCCTCTACGGCGGCTCGCACGACGAGACCGTCTCCTTCAAGGTCAACGACCGCGAGCTGCGCCGCGTCCTCGTCGACGGCGCCGCGCTGATCGACGTCGAGATCGGCGGCGAGCGCTCGGTGCCGGCGATCCTCAAGGACCGCCAGCTGCACCCCGTCCGCGACGAGGTCGTCCACGTCGACTTCCTCGAGGTCGACCTGAAGCAGAAGATCCACGCCGACGTGGCGATCGAGCTCGAGGGCGCCGAGGATGCGCCCGGCGTCCGCGAGGGCGGCATCCTCGACCAGGCGACCCGCGAGGTCACCATCGAGGCGCTGCCGACCGACATCCCGGAGTCGATCTCCATCGACGTCTCGGCGCTCGACATCGGCGCTTCGCTGACGCTCGCCGACCTGGAGGTCCCGACCGGCGTCGAGATCGTTCACGAGCATCCCGACGACGTCGTGATCGCCAGCGTCGTGCTGCCGACCAAGGTCGAGGAGCCCGAGGAGATCGAGTCCGAGACCGAGGTCGTCGGCGAGGAGGCCGCGGCCGGCGAGGCCGAGGGCGACGACTCCGGCGACGACGGCTCCGGCGACTAGACCGCCGCGATGGCGCTGTTCCGCCGCCGGGAGGGCGGCGCGGGGGACAGCCGGGTCGACTGGCTGATCGTCGGCCTGGGCAACCCGGGCCGCAAGTACGAGGGCACCCGCCACAACGTCGGCTTCGAGGTCGTCGCCGAGGCGGCGCGGCGGTGGGAGCTTCCCCAGGGCAAGGACAAGTTCAAGGGCCGTTACAGCGAGGGGCGGGCCGGTCCCGGCGGTCCGCGTGTCGCGGTCCTGCTGCCGCAGACCTACATGAACGAGTCGGGCCGCTCGGCCGGGCCGGCGCGCGGCTCGCTGCACCTGCCGCTCGACCGGGTGGTCGCCGTCCACGACGAGATCGACATGCCGTTCGGGCGCGTCCACGCCCGCCTCGGCGGGGGGCTGGCCGGCCACAACGGGCTCAAGTCGCTCGACCGCGAGCTCGGCGGGCGCGAGTTCCGCCGCGTCCGGGTCGGCGTCGGCCGGCCCGACTCGACCGATCCTGAGGTCGTCGTCCCCTACGTGCTCGGCCGCTTCAGCGAGCCCGACGCCGACGTCCGCCAGCTGATCGCCGACGCCGCCGACGTACTCGACCGGCTCGTGACCACCGATCCGGACGAGCTCGAGCCGCCCGGCGCGTGACGCTGGGCGGATTCCGGCACTAGTAGTGCCGAGATCCGCCCATCGTGTCGGGGCAGCAGCAACCCGCCCCCGTTCGGGCCGTCGTCAGCCGCCCGCGGCCCTGATCGCGGCGACCACTTCGGCGCCGGAGTGGCTGCCGTTGACGCGCACCCGGTGGCGGGTGAACGGCGTGTCGCCGGGTCCGGCGAGGCCGGGCTCGACGGTCGTGGCGCTCTTGAAGCCGGCCTCCTCGACGGCCGCGATCACGGTGTCGTCGAAGCGGCCCGCCGGATAGCAGAAGGCGGTCACCGGGACGCCGAAGCGCCGGCGCAGCGCGCGCCGCGAGCCGGCGATCTCCTCGGTGCGGCCGGAGGCGTCGAGCGTCGTGAGGTCGGGATGGGTAACCGTGTGGGCTCCCAGCTCCCAGCCGGCGTCGAGCAGCTGACGGACCTGGGCTTCGGGGATGCCCTCGGCGCCCTCCTTCTGCAGCGCCGCGACCTCCAGGTAGAGCACTCCCGGCCAGCCGCGCCGCTCCAGCTCGGGCAGGGCGTGGTCGACGTGGCTGCGGTAGCCGTCGTCGAAGGTCAGGACGATCGGCTTCGCCGGCACGCGGCGGCGGCCGGCCCAGTAGTCCTCGGCGTCCCGCATCGTGATCGCCGTGTAGCCGGCGTCCTCGAGCGCCTGCAGCTGCTCGGCGAAGCGGTCGGGGGCGACCCACAGCTCGGGGTAGGGGCTGCCGGCCGGCGGGGCCTCGGTCGCGTGGTACATCAGGATTGGGATCGGCTGGCCGGGTCGCTCGGACTGGCCAGGCGGGGGTTCGGGCGCGCGGGCGGCGAGGCCCGCGGCGGGGCCGGCCGGGGCGCCGGCCGCGTCGGACGGGGCGGTCTCGGCGACGGTGTCGGTCGCGGCGGCCGTCTCGAGGTCGAACGTGCTCTGGAGGTCGTCGCCGCCGCCGAGCGCGAGCGCCGTCACGACCGCCAGCGCGGCGACCACCGCGACGAGCCCGCCGGCCGCCAGCCGCCGCTGGCGGACCACCCGCCGCCGCGCCTCGTCCCGCCGCAGCGCGCGACGCTCGTCCCGATCCGGCTCCATGCGCCGCGCATTCTCCGCGATCACCCCGACGGTTGCCCGTCAGGTGAGAGTTGCGGAACCGCAACTCTCACGCGGCGGAGGCGCCCTCCGCGCGGGAGGCGGCCGGCGGGCGGCGGACCAGCCAGGCGGTGGCGGCAGCGCCGATCAGCGCGAGGACGGTGACCGCGGCGAACGCCATCGAGTAGCCGTGCTGGGAGGCCTGCTCGGCGTAGACGGCGTACTGGTGCACGCTTGCGGGGAGCTTGTCGGGGTTGAGCCCAGGTTGAGGATCAGCAGCAGCGGGAAGATCACGCCGAGGCCGATCTCCGCCATCCCGGCCAGCATCTGGCTGATCGACGCGCCGAGGTAGTTGCGGTGGCGCAGCAGGGCGAAGTCCATCAGCGGCGCGACGGTCCGGCGCTCGTGCCAGACGAACAGGACGGCCGACGCGGCCGAGACCGCCAGCGACCCCAGCACGGCCGGACTCCCCCATACGCGAGCGAAGGATCCTTGGGGGTATACCCCCAAGGATCCTTCGGGCGGCCCGGGGGGTGGGCCGGCGCGGGTGCGGCGGCGGGGTGGGGCGGCGGGTGCGAGCGCGGCGGCGGGGGCGGCGGCGCGGCGACCCGCCTATCATCGAAGGTCGGCCGCGCGGCGACCGCCGGGCGGCCGTTTCGCGTGCCGATGTCCCTCCGCCCCCTCCTCACATACGCCCACGGCGACGAAGGCTTCGGCGCCCTGCTCGACGCCGCCGGACGCGCCCCGCAGCGGGCGTTCGTGTCGCAGAGCCTGCGGCCGTTCCTGCTCGCCGCCCTGCTCGACGCCGAGGCCGACCGGCCGGCGCTGGTGGTCGCCGGCGACGACCGCGCCGCGCGCGACCTCGCCGCCGACCTGCGCCACTTCCTCGCCCCGCGGCCGGTGCGTCTCTACCCGGCGCGCGGGGTCCGCTACGAGTCCCACCTGGCGCCGCCGCCGCACCTCGTCGGACTGCGGATCGCCGCGCTCGACGCGCTCGTCGAGAGCTCGGGAATCGACGGCGGCGGTCCGGACGCCGGCGCTCCGGTCGTCGTCGCCGGCGCCGTCGCGCTCTCCGAGAAGGTTCCCGACCGCGAGCTGCGCCCGCACGGCTTCACGATCGAGAAGGGCGGCCTGCTCGACCTCGACGAGACCGCGGCGGCGCTGGTCGCCTGCGGCTACGAGCGCGTCGAGCAGGTCGCCGAGCGCGGCGAGTTCGCGCTGCGCGGCGACATCGTCGACATCTACCCGGCGACCGAGGAGCGGGCGGTCCGCTGCGAGCTCTTCGACATCGAGGTCGAGCGGCTGACGTTCTTCTCGACGTTCACGCAGCGGTCGCTGGAGGAGGTCGACCGGGTCGAGATCGCCCCGGCGGCCGAGCTGGCGCCCGAGCACCGCGAGCTGGCCGAGATCGCCGCCGCCGACGTCGCCGCCCAGGGCGACGCGAGCGAGCGCCCCGACATCGCCGAGCTGCTGCCCGTCGACCGCTTCGGCGAGCTGCTCGACCTGCTGCCCGCCGACGCGCTGGTGACGATCGCCGCCGAGGAGGAGCTGGCCCCGGCGTTGCGCGACCACTGGGAGGACGTCACGACCAGCTTCCACGACGCCGACGCCGGCCACCTCTACGTCGATCCCGAGACGCTCGCCGCCTCGCTCGACGACCGCGCCACGCTGCGGCTGTCGAGCATCTCCGGCGATCAGGAGCACACCTTCCGCGCGCAGGCGGCCGACACCGCGGCGCGCACGTTGGCCACCGCCGAGCCGGAGCTGGAGAAGCTCGTGCGCTCCGGCTACCGCGCCGTGGTGCCGTGGGCGCGCCAGAGCGAGGCCGAGCGGGCCGCCTACAACCTCGACCGCGTCCGCGCCCAGTTCCTCGACGAGGGCAAGGGACCGGTCGCCGCCGCCTACGCCGCCGGCGAGGCGCCCGCCGAGCCCGGCGTCTACTTCGCCACCGCCGGGCTGCGCGAGGGGTTCGTCGCGCCGACCTTGAAGCTCGCGATCGTCCCCGACCACCGGCTGCTGCGCCGCCGCCGCGCCGAGCCGACCGGGCCGCGCGCCGGGGCGCTGGCCAGCTTCACCGACCTGCGCGCCGGGGCTGCCGTCGTCCACGAGGACCACGGCATCGCGCTGTTCACCGGCTTCGAGACCAAGACCGTCGGCGGGGTGACCCGCGACTACCTCCAGCTCGAGTACAAGGGCGGCGACCGCGTCTTCGTTCCGTCCGACCAGCTGCACAAGATCAGCCGCTACGTCGGCGCCGACGCCGGCGACCCGCCGCTGAGCAAGCTCGGCGGCAGCGCCTGGGAGAAGATGAAGCTGCGCGCCCGCAAGGCCGCAGAGGCGCTTGCCGGCGAGCTGATCAACCTCTACGCCGAGCGCAAGCGGCGCGCCGGCTACGCGTTCCCCGCCGACTCGGAGTGGCAGGTCGAGTTCGAGGCGGCGTTCCCATACCGCGAGACGCCCGATCAGCTCGACGCGATCGAGGCGGTGCGCGCCGACATGGAGGAGGCGCGCCCGATGGACCGCCTGATCTGCGGCGATGTCGGCTACGGCAAGACCGAGGTCGCGCTGCGCGCCGCGTTCAAGGCGGCCGCGGACTCCAAGCAGGTGATGTTCCTCGTGCCGACCACGGTGCTCGCCCAGCAGCATCACGGCACCTTCTCCGAGCGCCTGCGCGACTACCCGTTCCGGATCGAGCAGGTGTCGCGCTTTCGCTCCGACAAGGAGGTCCGCCAGGTGCTCGCGGACTTCGAGGCGGGCAAGGTCGACATCCTGGTCGGCACCCACCGGCTGCTCTCTCGCGACGTAAGGCCCAAGGACCTGGGGCTGCTGATCCTCGACGAGGAGCAGCGGTTCGGGGTCAAGCAGAAGGAGCTGCTGCGCCAGCTGCGGCTGCGCGTCGACGTGCTGTCGCTGTCGGCGACGCCGATCCCCAGGACGCTGCAGATGTCGCTCGCCGGCCTGCGCGACATCTCGGTGATCGAGACGCCCCCGGAGGGCCGGCGGCCGGTCAAGACCTACGTCGGTGACTACGACGAGGACCTCGTCCAGAAGGCGATCGAGCGCGAGCTCGACCGCGAGGGCCAGGCGTTCTTCCTGCACAACCGTGTCGAGACGATCGACGAGACCGCCGAGCGGGTGCGAGCGATGTGCCCGCAGGCGCGGGTGCTGGTGGCCCACGGCCAGATGGACGAGGGCGAGCTGGAGCAGATCATGCTCGCGTTCCTGCGCGGCGAGGCCGACGTGCTCGTCTGCACGACGATCGTCGAGTCGGGCCTGGACATCGCCAACGCGAACACGCTGATCGTCGAGCGGGCCGACCAGCTCGGCCTGGCCCAGCTGTACCAGATCCGCGGCCGGGTCGGGCGGTCGAAGGAGCGCGCCTACGCCTACCTGCTCTACCCGTCGGCGGCGGCGCTGACCGAGGAGGCGAGCCAGCGGCTGGCGACCCTCTCCGACTACACCGAGCTGGGCTCGGGCTTCAAGATCGCGATGCGCGACCTCGAGATCCGCGGCGCCGGCAACCTGCTCGGCGAGGACCAGTCCGGCCACGTCGCGGCGGTCGGCTTCGAGCTCTACGTCGGGATGCTCGACGAGGCGGTCGCGGCGCTCGCCGGCGACTCGGCCGACGAGGCGCCCGAGCCGGTTCGCGTCGACCTGCCCGTCGACGCCTTCGTGCCCGGCGACTACGTGCCCTACGAGGCGGCGAAGATCGAGGTCCACCGCCGCGTCGCCGGCGCGCGTGAGATCGCGACGCTCATCATGCTGCGCGAGGAGCTGGAGGACCGCTTCGGGCCGGTGCCCGAGCCGCTCGACAACCTGATCAAGCTCCAGGACGCGCGGATCAAGCTCGGCCGGGCCGGCGCGCGGACCGTCGACTTCGCCGGCGGGCGGCTGGCGGTCGCGCCGATCGAGCTGGACTCCGCGCAGGTCTCGGTGCTGCGCGAGCGGATTCCCGAGGCGATCTACGAGTCGGGCCGCAGCACCGTCCGAGTCCGCGTTCCCGACGAGCCGGCGGAGCGGTTCGCCGCCGTCGTGCGGGCCGCCGAGGCGGTGCTCGAGGCGGCCACCCAGCCCGCGCCGGCGTGACACCCTGCACATGGCCGTAACCCGTTCGCTACAGTCAGCGGCTGCCTCGGGCGCCATATGGGAGTGGCGCGCCTCGACCTTGGGATGAACTCAGCCTCCATGAAACTTCTTCGACTCACCGCGGGCCTCTGCATCACCGGCGTCTGCGCCGTGGCGGCCAGCGGCTGCGGCGGCACCGACGTCCCGTCCGACGCCGTCGCGCGCGTCGGCAACACGGTGATCACCAAGCAGGCGTTCGACACTTGGTACAACAGCGCCGCCAAGAGCCAGGCCTCGCAGGGGGGGCCCTCGGTCCCGCCCGATCCGCCGAACTTCACCAAGTGCGTGGCGGCGCTCCAGGAGCAGCAGCCGGAGGGCTCTGAGACCGGCGAGGCCGAGCTCAAGAAGCAGTGCCGCCAGAGCTACAACCAGCTGCGCCAGCAGGTGATGCAGTTCCTGATCCAGTCGCAGTGGGTCCTGCAGGAAGCCGAGTCGCAGGACGTCTCGGCCTCCGACAAGGAGGTCCGCAGCCAGTTCGACGAGCAGAAGCAGCAGGCCTTCCCGAAGGAGGCCGACTACAAGGAGTTCCTCCGGACCTCCGGCACCACCGAGCAGAACATCCTCTTCCAGATCAAGCTCGACATCCTCCAGCGCAAGATCACCGAGAAGCTCCAGAAGGAGCAGGGCAAGGTGACCGAGGAGGACGTCAAGGAGTACTACGACAAGAACCAGGAGCGGTTCGCTCAGCCTGAGCGGCGTGACCTCCAGGTCGTCCTGACCAAGAACAAGGGCCAGGCCGAGCAGGCGAAGACCGAGCTCGAGGACGGCGCCAACTTCAAGGCGGTCGCCGAGGAGTACTCGATCGACGAGGCCTCGAAGGCCAACGGCGGCAAGCTCGCCGGGCTCGCGGAGGGCCAGCAGGAGGAGGCGCTCGACGAGGCCGTCTTCGGCGCCGAGCAGGGGGTCCTGGTCGGTCCGGTCAAGACCCAGTTCGGCTGGTACGTGTTCAAGGTCAACAAGGTCACCGACGCCAGCCAGCAGTCGCTCGCCGACGCCAAGGAGACGATCCGCGGCCTGCTGAAGTCCGAGCGCGAGCAGAAGGCGCTGACGGACTTCGCCGAGAGCTTCCGCGAGGAGTTCAAGGACGAGACCAAGTGCCGCGAGGGCTTCGTCGTGGCGGAGTGCAGCAACGCCCCGCAGGAGGAGACCGACACCAACGCGACCCCGGCGGCTCCGCAGGGCGGGCAGCAGCAGGCACCGCAGCCCCAGCAGCAGGCGCCGCAGCAGCAGGCCCCGCAGCCGCAGCAGTAGGTTGAGCGAGCAGCGGCGCTCCGCCGATCTCGTCGAGGCGATATCCCGCCTCGACGAGATCACCTGGCGGCTGCGCCGCGACTGCCCGTGGGACCGCGCGCAGGACGAGCGGTCGATCGTCCCGCACACCGTCGAGGAGGCCTACGAGCTGGCCGACGCCGCCCACGCGGGCGACGACGCCAAGCTCCTCGACGAGCTCGGCGACGTGCTCTTCCAGGTGCTCTTCCTGTCGATGTTGATGGAGGAGCGGTCGGCCGGGTCGCTGGCCGAGGTCGCCGACCACTGCCGCGAGAAGCTGATCCGCCGCCACCCGCACGTCTTTGGCGAGGAGGCCGCCGAGACCGCCGGCGAGGTGCTCGAGCTGTGGGGCCGCGTCAAGCGCGACGACGAGCGCTCCGGCGAGATCTTCGGCTCACTGCCGGAGAACCTGCCCTCGACGTTGTACGCCAAGAAGGTGCTGCGCCGGGCGGCGTCGGCCGGGTATGGGGATGGAGGCGGCGCCGCGGCGCGGTTGGCGGGGGCCGTGGATGCGGTGGAGGCCGCCGTCGCGGCCGGGGCGCAGCCTGCAGGCGTGGCGCCGGGCGGCGCGGATGCCGGGCCGGGCGCCGGGGCCGAGACTGCCGCCGGCGCGGGCGCCGGGGCTGCGGCGCCGGCCGGCTCCGAGGCCAGCGCCGATCCCGCCTTCACCGCCGTCGGCCGCCTGCTCCTTCACGCGGTCGAGCTCGCCGCCGACGCCGGCGTCGACCCGGAGGTCGCGCTGCGCCAGTACGCCCGCGCCTACAAGGCCGACGTCGAGGCCCAGGCCGCCTCCGACGAGTGAGGGGGACTTAGCCGACGCATGTCGTCGGGAAAGTCCCTCTCGCGCGTGGCCCGTAGGATCCGGCGGTCGCGCCGTCCCCCAGGAGGTTGATCAGAAGCCGTGAGCGCCATCGCGAAGGTCCATGCCCGTCAGATCCTCGACAGCCGGGGCAACCCGACGGTGGAGGTGGAGGTGACGCTGGAGTCCGGCGCCAGCGGGCGGGCGGCGGTGCCGTCGGGCGCCTCGACGGGCGAGTTCGAGGCCGTCGAGCTGCGCGACGGCGGCGACGCCTATCTCGGCAAGGGCGTCACGACCGCGGTCGCCAACGCCAACGGCGAGCTGGCCGACGCGGTGACGGGCCTCGACGGCGCCGACCAGCGCGCCGTCGACCAGGCGCTGATCGACGCCGACGGCACCCCGAACAAGGCGCGCTTCGGCGCGAACGCGATTCTCGGCATCTCGCTGGCGACCGCGAAGGCCGCGGCGGCCGAGGCCGGCCAGCCGCTCTGGCGCCACCTCGGCGGCGACGGCGCGAGCACGCTGCCGGTGCCGATGATGAACGTGCTCAACGGAGGGGCTCACGCCGACAACAAGGTCGACTTCCAGGAGTTCATGGTCATCCCGTGTGGGGCCGAGAGCTTCTCGGAGGCGCTGCGGACCGGCGCCGAGGTGTTCCACTCGCTGAAGAAGACCCTCCACGACCGCGGCCTCGGCACCGCCGGCGGCGACGAGGGCGGCTTCGCGCCGGACCTCGAGTCCAACGAGGCGGCGCTGCAGATGCTGATCGCCGGCATCGAGGCCGCTGGCTACACGCCCGGCGCCGACGTCGCGATCGCGCTCGACCCGGCGACCAGCGAGATCCGCTCCGGCGACGTCTACGACCTCGAGCACGAGGGTCGCAGGCTCTCCTCGGCCGAGCTGGCCGCCTACTGGGCCGAGATGGCGGGCCGCTACCCGATCCTCTCGATCGAGGACGGCATGGACGAGGAGGACTGGGACGGCTGGAAGGAGCTGACCGACCGGATCGGCTCGACCGTCCAGCTCGTCGGCGACGACCTCTTCGTCACCAACACCGAACGGCTGAAGCGCGGCATCGACACCGGGGTCGCCAACTCGATCCTGATCAAGGTCAACCAGATCGGCACGCTCAGCGAGACGCTCGACGCGATCGTGATGGCCCACGACGCCGGCTACACCGCCGTGATGTCGCACCGCTCCGGCGAGACCGAGGACACCACGATCGCCGACCTCGCCGTGGCTACCGGCTGCGGCCAGATCAAGACCGGAGCGCCGTCCCGCTCCGACCGCGTGGCGAAGTACAACCAGCTGCTGCGGATCGAGGAGGCCTTGGGCGAGGCGGCCGTCTACCCGGGGCGCGGCGTCTTCCGGAGCTGACCGGTGGCGAGCGGCGCGCGCGGGAGGGGCGGTCGCGGGTGGCGGCTCCAAGCGTGGGCGGGTGCGCCCAGGTTGGAGATCGTGGGAAGGAAGGGGGTGGGGAGTGTTGAAGGGGGTGCGGATGGCCCCTGCCTCCGCAACGACCGCCTCCGCGCGGGCTCCGCGCCAGCGGGCGTCGGCGGGGCGGAAGGGGCCTGGGGGGATCCGTTGGGACCGGTTGAGTCGGGTGGCGCTGCTGGTGCTGCTCGGCGGGATCCTGCTGATGTACGTCTCGCCGGCCAAGCACTGGTGGGAGTCGAGCCGGACCGCCGCCGCGACGGGCGAGGAGTTGCGGACGCTGGAGGCCGAGAACGCCAAGCTGCGTGAGCGGTCGAGGCTGCTCAGCAACCCCGACACGCTCGAGCTCGAGGCCCGCAAGCTCGGCATGACGCGCTCGGACGAGCGCGCGTTCGTGATCGAGAACCCCTAGCGCGCGGGTGCGCCCGACGCGAGGAGGACTTCCCCGACGACATGGGTCGGGCATGTCCCCCTCGCGCTGGGAGCGGGCGCTGCGCTCGCGCTGGGAGCGGGGCGCTCCGCGGGGCTGCGGGTGGCCGCTAGTCTCGCGGCGGTGAGCTACCCGATCGACCTCGCGCTCGACCAGTGGCGGATGGGGCAGAGCCGGACGGTCGGCGACCCGGACATGACCGACGCGGCCGAGGCGGTCCTGCACGAGTTGCGCAAGCGACTCGGCGGGCAGTTCGAGATCGCGGAGCTGGTCGACCTGTACGGGGCCGACACCGACTGGGCCGAGGAGATCGTCCAGCGCCACAGCAGCTCGACCGACGCCGCCCTGGCGATCGACGCCGCCTTCGCCCGCTACGCCCGCCAGGCCGCCGACTTCGCCGGCGGTCGCATGCAGCGCTTCGGCGACGACGCCGAGTAGGTCGACGCGCCCACGATCGACCCGCTCACGCCCCGATGATGGATTTCTCGGGCCTGGACTGCACTATTCATCATCGGGCCGGTGGCGGCGCCGGGGCGGCGGTTGCTGAGGCGGGAGGGCGCTACTCGTCGTCGGAGTCGTCGCCGGACTCTTCGCCGGCGCGCTCGATGATGATGCGATCGGCCTCGACGGTGACGGTCACCGCGCGGTGGCCGGCCCAGTGCTCGGCGTAGAGCGGGTCGTCCTGGATACCAGGATCGAGCCACAGGCCGTAGCCGTCCGCGCCGTGGTCGAAGGTGCCCTCGAGCGCCTTCTTGCGCCCGCCGCGCTTGCGGCCACGCCCGCCGCGACGGCCGCGACGGCGGCGCGGCTTGTCGTCGTCGTCCTCGTCCTCGTCGGCCTCGTCCTCGTCGGCGCGCTCGGCCTGACGCTGCTCCTCCTCCTCGAGGGCGGCGGCGACGAGCGCCTCGTCCTCGGCGCGGAGGTCGACCTCGTCCTCGTCGACCCGGGGGCCGAACAGGTCGGTCTCGACCCCGTCGGTCTCACCGGCCTCGAGATCGTGCTCGCGCTTGAAGTTCGTGATGTCCCGCGCGGACACCTCGAGTTGGTGGGCGATCCAGGCGTCGGTGCGGCCCTGACGGGCCCAGGTCCGAATCTGGTTCAGCTGAGGTTTGAGGGATCTACGTGACAAAGCCGCGGGGAGACTAACAACTAGCCGGGGTCGGCTACCCCGCAACGTTGGCCAGCACCTGGAACATCACCCAGGTGACGACGGCCGTCGTGGCGAGGATCGTGACGATCAGCCCGACGAAGCGGAGGGTGCCGTGCTTGTGCACGCGCTCGACCCGCCGCGTCCGCGAGCGCTGCACCGCCTCACGGCGCAGACGCTCGCGACGGGCGACCGAATCGGCGGCCGCCTCGCGGAAGTGATCCTCGAAGTCGGCGAGCGTCTGACGCATTCGCATGACGTCGAACCCTAGACGCGCGCGCCCGACTCCGCGTTCTCGTAGACCTCGATGAAGCGGAGGTAGTTCGCGGCGATCTGGTCGGAGGCCGCCTCGCGCTCGATCGATCCGTCGAGGAAGCCCTTCAGCGCGTCCCACCAGATCGACCGGCCGATGGCGAAGCCGACGAAGCCGTCGACCGGCGCCGCCTGGCGCAGCCAGTGGTCGACCTTGGCGTCGCTCGCGCCGCGGCCGAGCAGCACGCAGACGACGCCGTCGCGGCCGTCGCGGCGGCTCACCTCGGCGAGCATCTCGCAGTCGGACTGGGCATCGACGCCCTCGATCTTCCAGATGTCGACGTCGATACCGGCGTCCTGGATCTGGATGATCGCCCGGCGCATCAGGTCGGGGCGCAGCTCGGCGTCGTAGCGGTCGGTGTCGCCGCCGACGGCCTCCAGCTGGGCCGGCTCGGCCGGTACGAGCAGCTCGAAGAGGAACTTGCGGTCGTTCTCCTTCAGCCAGTCCGACAGCCGCTTCAGGCGGCCGAGCTGACGCTCGTTCATCCCCGCGTCGCCGTCGGGGTTGAGCCGCACGAGGACCTTCGTGAAGTCCGGGTCGAACGCGAGGATGTGCTCCCCGAAGGCGTCGCCGTAGTCGAAGTCGAACTCGTTCTGGCCGCTCTTCTCGACCGGCATCGCGAGCTTGAGCCCCTGGGCCTTGGCGTCGCGCGGGATGTCGCCGCCGAACTGCTCGTCGACCAGGGTGCCGGCCGCGGCGGCGTCGAGTCCGCGCTGGGCGGCCTTCGCCATCCCCTCGAAGATCAGGTGCTTGGCGTCGGAGATCGTCGCGGTCTGCTCCGCGCTCGGATCGCCCTCGATGCCGAACATCTTCGTCTGGAACGAGCCGCGGTGGTCGAACGCGAGGATGTACAGCTTGCCGTCGTAGCCGAGGCTCATATGCCTGGTCGCCTCCTAGAGGTCTGGTGGGGCAGCCCAGGATATCCCCGACCGGGTGGGTTTGCCGGCCGACGCCGGGGGATACGCTTGGCTCGTGGAGCACCGGTTCACGGGCCCGGCCTACTCGCTCGGCGTCGAGGAGGAGCTGATGATCGTCGACGCCGAGACGCTCGACCTCGCCAACGCGATCGAGGGTCTGCTCGCCGACCTCGACGGCCGCGAGCTGACCGGCGAGGTCAAGCCCGAGCTGATGGAGTCGGTCTGCGAGATCGCCACGACCCCGTGCGCGAACGCCGGTGAGATCGCCGCCCAGCTCGGCACGCTGCGCGCCACCGTCGCCGACGCGGCCGCCGCGCGCGGCCTGGCGATCGGCGCGGCCGGCACCCACCCCTTCGCGATGTGGGAGGACCAGCGGATCGTCTCGCGGCCGCGCTACCGCGAGCTGGTCGCCGGCCTGCAGTGGGTCGCGCGCCAGGAGCTGATCTTCGGCATCCACGTCCACGTCGGCGTCGACGGTCCCGACAAGGCGATCCACATCGCCAACGGGATGCGCGTCCACCTGCCGATCCTGCTCGCGCTGTCCGCCAACTCGCCGTTCTGGCGCGCCGACTCGACCGGGCTGCTGTCGAGCCGCACGCCGATCTTCCGCGCCTTCCCGCGCGTCGGCATCCCGCCGCGCTACGACGACTTCGCCGAGTGGGAGCGACGGATCGAGTTCATGGTCGACTCCAAGACGATCCCCGACTACACCTACCTCTGGTACGACGTGCGGCCCCATCCGCGGCTCGGGACCGTCGAGGTGCGGGTGATGGACTCCCAGACCCGGCTCGAGCACACCGTCGGGTTGGCGGCGCTCGTGCAGGCGATGGCCAAGGAGCTGGGCGACCACTTCGAGGCCGGCGGCGAGCTGTCGAGCTACTCGTTCGAGATGCTCGACGAGAACAAGTGGTACGTCTCGCGCCACGGGCTCGAGGGCGAGCTGGTCGACCTGCCCAGCCGCGAGCGGGTCGCCACCAAGGCGCTCGCGCGGCGGCTGCTGGAACGGCTGCGCGGCCACGCCGAGGACCTCGGCTCGGCCGACGCGCTGGCCGCCGTCGAGGACCTGCTCGACCACGGCAACGGCGGCGCCCGCCAGCGGATCGTCTACGAGGCCAACCGCGACTTCCGCGAGGTGGTGGCCGAGATCGTCGAGAAGACCGCGCCCGGGGCCGGCTCGCAGGCCTTGGCGCAGGAGGGCAGTATCGTCAAAGGACCGTGAGTCAGCCGGACCTCTTCGTGGTGTGCCGTAACTGCGGGTCGGAGGTCAGCCCGTATGTGACGGAGTGCCCATACTGCGGCCAGCGGATCCGCAAGCGGGCCCCGAAGATCGAGCGCGACGGGGAGGGCGAGGCGCGTCCCAAGCGCCGCAAGCGGCCGCGCCTCACGCGCCTGCGGGCCAACGAGATCGAGGGGATCGCCCCCGACACCAGGCCCGTCGCGACCGCGGTCCTGATCGCCATCTCGCTGCTGGTGACGCTCGCGCTCTCGACCGGCCAGGTCGCCCTCAACCAGGTCGGTGGCGTCTGGCTGCCGCTCGACGACGAGCCGTGGCGGGCGATCACCACGATCTTCGTCTACGACAACCTCGGCTACCAGTTCGTGACGCTGGTCGCCGTCGGTGTGTTCGGCACGCTGCTGGAGCGCCGCTTCGGGCCGGCGGTGGCGGTGCTGATCTTCTGCGTGGCCGGCGCGGCTGGCGCCGCGGCGGCGATCGCGGTCGACCTGGCGCCGCCGCTGGCCGACCTCAACGTCGGCTACTGGATCCTCGGCGGCAACGGCGGCGCGCTCGGCCTGCTCGCCGCCTGGTGGGTCGACGACCGTCGCGCCGCCCGCCATGGCGACGACCGCGGCAACGACATGATCGGCGTGGCGGTCTTCGCGATCGTCCTCGCCCTGCTGCCGCTCGCGGTCGCCGAGGCGAGCCTGATCGCCGGCGCGGTCGGGGCGCTGGTGGGGGCGCTGCTGGCACCCGGCATGCCGCTGCTCTCGCGGCGCTGAACGGCGGGCCGGTCCAGGCGGCCCGTCCCGGCCGCGACCGCCGCCTATGATCGGACGTCGATGGCCGAGGGCGAGAGGACGATCAGCGACGAGGAGCTCGACGCGGCGGTGACCGCGCTCGGCGACCCGGAGCGGTTCCGGGCTGCGGAGGCGCGGGTGAGCCGGATCGCGCCACAGCTGGGCCAGGTGCTCGACGGGGTGCTGGCGGCCAGCGGGGGCCTACTCGACACCGTGCAGGCGCAGCAGATCCGCGACGCGGCCGGTCACGAGGACCCGGCCGACCGGATGGCGGCGATCGCCCAGCTGGTCGGCGAGGAGAGCCGGCTCGGGATGATGGTCGGCGTCGCCGTCGGCTGGGAGCTGGCGCGTGAGCTGGAGACGACCGCCACCGAGGCCGCCGACGGCGGCGACCAATAGCGACTGGAGGACGACGAGGATGGAGATCCGCTTCCTAGGGCATTCGTGCTTCGAGCTGACCGAGGGCGACACGCGCGTGCTGATCGACCCGTTCCTGACCGGGAACCCGAGCGCCGCGGTGGCCGCCGCCGACGTCGAGCCGACGCACATCCTGCTCACCCACGGCCACGCCGACCACATCGGCGACACCGTCGAGATCGCGAAGCGGACCGGGGCGCTGGTCGTCGGCCAGCCCGAGCTGGTCGGCGAGATCTCCGGCGACGGCGTCGAGAACGTTGCCGACCCCAATCTCGGCGGCACGCTCGAGCTGCCCGGAGGCTGGGTCCGTCTGGTGCCCGCCTGGCACACCGCGGTCACCCCATCGGGAACGCCGCACACCCCGGCGGGGCTGGTCGTGACGCTGGGCGAGACGACCGTCTACCACCTCGGCGACACCGCCCTGTTCAGCGACTTGGCGCTGCCGGGCCGGCGCGACTCGATCGACGTGGCGCTGATGTGCATCGGCGGCCACTACACGATGGACCGCCACGACGCCGTGATCGCCGCCGAGCTGGTCGGCGCCGACACGGTGATCCCGTGCCACTTCGACACCTTCCCGCCGATCGAGACCGACGCGCAGGCGTTCAAGGCCGACGTCGAGGCGAAGACCTCGTCGAAGGTCGTCGTGCTCGCGCCGGGCGAGACGCACTCGGCTTGAGGCGGCCGGTTGGCCTCCGCGCAGGTGGGTAGCGTTCGGAACATGGTGCTCTGTCTGAGAGGCTCGCTTGTGCTGATCGTGCTGCTCGCCGCCGTCGCGCTCGCGGCGTGCGGAGGCGACGACGAGGACGGCGCGACCGACACGGCGGCCACGCCGACGGCGACCGCGACCACCCCGGTCGAGACGACCGCCACCGCCCCGGCCCCGACCCCGCCGCGCACCGAGACCGAGCGGACCGACACCGACGGCTCCGACGGCGGCGGCGCGGTCGCGCCCGACGGCGACTCGCCGGAGTCCCAGCCGGGCGGCGCCGGCGACGAGGTCCCGGCCAGCTCGCAGGCCCAGATCACCGGCGACGGCGGCCGACTGAGCCCGAGCACGGTGCGGGTGCCGCCGTTCATCGCGGTGCGGGTCGTGCTCGTCTCCGAGGACGGCGTCGAGTACGAGCTGAGCGGTGGCGGGCAGACCGTCGAGGCCGGTGGCGAGATCCGCTCCGCCTCGGTGCTCTTCGAGGGCCTGCGGGCCGGCGAGCGGCTGGTGCTCAGTGGTCCGCAGGGCAGGGTCACGATCGAGGCCAACGCCGAGCCCGGTCCGTAGGCTGGCCAGCCAGCCAGCTCCGCGCTAGCCTGTCCTTTCGCACAGGCGAACGAGGGGACGAGGGAATGAGCGAGGCGATGCCGCGCACCGAGCGCGACGACTTCCAGGCCACCGGCGACCCGGCGCTGAAGGAGTCCGCCGACCACGGCCGCTCCGAGCTGCTCGACTACGGTGCGCTGTACGCACTCTGGGAGCGCCAGCACTGGCGCGTGCAGGACCTCGACTTCAGCCAGGACCGCGTCGACTGGCACGAGCGGATCGGCCCCGAGGAGCGGTTTCAGCGGATGTACGGGCTGTCGTCGTTCTTCATCGGCGAGCAGCGCGTCGCCGCCGAGCTCGGGCCGATGATGCGCGCCTCCCCGCGCGAGGACATGCGGCTGTTCCTCTGCACCCAGATCGCCGACGAGGCCCGCCACGTCGCGTTCTTCGACCGCTTCTACGCCGAGGTGGGGGTGCTCGAGTCCGACAACCTCGAGGACCGGCTGCTGGAGACCAGCGCCCACCTCAACGAGAACTTCGGCCGCCTGTTCGACGAGATGCTCGCCAGTCGCGTCGACCGGCTCGCTTCAGAGCCGGAGGACCTCGAGACGCTCGTGGAGGCGGTGACGCTCTACCACATGGTCATCGAGGGGATGCTGGCGCTCACCGGCCAGCACTTCATCATCGACTACAACGAGCGCGAGGGGACGCTGCCGGCGTTCGTCCAGGGCTTCAACATGGTCGCCCGCGACGAGCACCGCCACGTGGCGTTCGGGGCCCGCTTCCTGCGTGAGATGGCCCAGGCCGACGGCCGCTACCGCGATGCGATCCAGCGGACCCTCGTCGAGTGTGGCCCGGCCGCCGACGGGGTCCTCCAGCCGCCGTGGGCCGAGGAGGACGACGTGATCTTCGGCTACTCGCTCGAGGAGACGCGGGCGTTCGCGCTACGGGCGCTGGAGCGGCGGCTGAAGGTGATCGGGCTGGCGCCGGTCGCGTGAGCTTCGGCTGGGGTTGCGGGGGCGGGCGGGGCAGGCCGGTCTAGGGGGCGGGGGGCGGCGGGGCCGGCGCGGCGCCGTTGGGCGTCGTGGTCGTCGGCGGC
>Ga0307505_10000429_pt1 | contig 47247 bp, 40 predicted proteins | sample 23_S_MG_FD_202183 | JGI IMG/M metagenome (GOLD analysis project Ga0307505, IMG submission 202183) | Soil microbial communities from Populus trichocarpa stands in riparian zone in the Pacific Northwest, United States - 23_S | ecosystem: Environmental > Terrestrial > Soil > Riparian zone > Trees...
TCGAGACGCTGGCGTCGACCCCCGGCAGGGACCGCGACCGCGTCTGCTGCAGCAGCGCCTCGGCGCGCAGCACGCCAGCCGCTGCCTGCTGTACGGTCGGATGGTTGGCGACGGCGCGCTGCACCGCCTCGTCGAACGTGACGCGCTCGATGGCCTGTGCACTGGACAGCACCGGAAGCATCAGCGTCACGAGTGCGGCGACGAGGGAGCTAGAGCGCATCGGCCACCCCCATGCGAGCAGGTTTTCCTGGAGAGAGGGTCCGGACCAGCACATAGAGAATCGGAATGAAAAGGATATTCAGGAAAGTGGCAAAGAGCATGCCGCCAGCGACCGCCGTGCCGACCGAGTGCCGTCCTTCTTGACCGGCCCCGTTCGCGAAGACGAGCGGCATCACGCCCAGGATGAACGCCAGCGACGTCATCAGAATCGGGCGCAGCCGGATGCGTGCCGCCTCGATGGCGGCTTCGATCACGGTCAGGCCCTTCCCCCTCAACTGCTCGGCGAACTCGACGATCAGGATCGAGTTCTTCGCCGCCAGACCAATCAGCATGACCAGGCCGATCTGGCAGTACAGGTCGTTCTGCAGTCCCCGCGCCCACTGTGCGGACAACGCGCCGAGCACCGCCAACGGAACACCGAGCAGGACAATGAATGGCAGGACGAGCGACTCGTACTGCGCTGCCAGCGTGAGGTACACGAGCAGCATGGCGATCCCGAAAATGGCGGCCGACTGCCCACCCGCCTTGACCTCCTCGAAGGAGATCCCGGACCACGCATAGCCGAAACCCGCAGGCAGCGCCCGATCGGCCAGTCGTTCCATCTCCGCCAGCGCCTGCCCCGAGCTGACGCCAGGCGCCGCGGCACCGGTGATCTGCGCCGAGCGAAACATGTTGAAGTGGCTGATCACCTGCGGCGACGTCGTCTCGCGGACGCTGACCACGTTCGAGAGCGGCACCATCTCACCGTTCGTGGTACGCGCATAGTACTGACCAAGGTCTTTCGGATCGGACCGATAAGCCTTGTCGGCCTGCACGTAGACGCGATACGCGCGGTTGTTGAAGTCGAAGTCGTTCACGTAGGCTGAACCGAGATAGATCTGCAGGGCGCTGGTAATCTCCCCGATCGACAGCCCGAGACTGCGCGCCTTCTCTCGATCGATCTCGACGGCCAGCTGTGGATCGTTCGCCGTGAACTGGCTGAACACGCCCGCGACCTGCGTCGACTGCTGTGACGCGCCGACGATGGCGCCAATCGCGTTGCCCAGGTTGGCGACGTCGCCGCCGCTGCCCTGATCCAGGACCTCGAACGTGAACCCGCCGGTGTTGCCGACGTTGATGCTCGGTGGCGCGAACGGCACCACGATGCCGCCCTGAATGCCGAACAGCGGGCCGCGCAGGCGCGGCAGCAGTCCCTGGATGCGCTGCTCCGGCCTCTCGCGCTGATCGAACGGCTTGAGCAGCGTGAAGATCAGCCCCTGGTTCGGCGCGTTGCCCGCGAAGCTGAAGCCCATGATCGAGAACACCGATTCGATTTCTGGCGTTGCCATCAGAATCTTCTCGGCTTCCTTGGTGATGTCCGTGGTGTACTCGAGCGACGCGCCAGGGGGCGCTTGAACGATCGAGATGAAGTAGCCGGCGTCCTCCTCGGGGACGAATGCGCTCGGCACCCGGTTGTAGACCACATAGGTCAACCCGAGCAGGCCCACGAAGACCGCCGCCACCGCCCAGCGGAACCGCATCAGCCCACCGACGATCGAGACATACCAATGAGTGGACGCGGCGATGCCGCGCTCGATTGGGCCGAAGAACCAGCCGCCTCCCGCGTGTCCCGGCCGCAGCAGCAGCGCCGACAACGCCGGCGTCAGCGTCAGCGCATTGAACGCGGAGATCGCCACCGCGAACGCGATCGTCAGCGCGAACTGCTGATACAGCCGGCCGGTCGTGCCGGGAAAGAACGCCACCGGCACGAACACCGCAATCAACACCAGCGCCGTGGCAATCACCGCGCCGAACACTTCGTGCATCGCCTCCGATGCGGCGTCGGCCGGGCTCTTCCCGCCGGCGTGGAGATGCCGCTCCACGTTCTCCACCACCACGATTGCATCGTCGACGACGATGCCCGTGGCGAGCACGATGGCGAAGAGCGTGAGCGTGTTGATCGAGAAGCCCGCCAGGTGCACGAACGCGAATGCCCCGACGAGCGAGACCGGCATCGTCAGCGCCGGAATGAGCGTGGCGCGCCAACTCTGGAGGAACAGGAACATCACGACGACCACCAGCAGGATCGCCTCGCCGATTGTGGTCGCGACCTCGGCGATCGATTCCCTGACAACCGTGGTCGTGTCGAAGGCGATGCTGTACTGCAGGCCCGGCGGGAAAGATCGCTCGAGCCGCGCCATCTCGTCGGTGACGCCGCGTTGAATCTCGAGCGCGTTGGACGTCGGCAGCGCCACTACCGCGAAGCCGACCGAGTCCAACCCCTGGAACCGCAACAGCGACGAATACGTCTCGGCACCGAGCTCTACCGTGCCGACGTCGCTCAGCCGCACCAGCGTGCCATCCTTGGCCGCGCGGACGATGACGTTCTCGAACTCGCGGCTGTCGCGTAAACGGCCGGCCGCGCGCACGCTGATCTGGTAGGTCTGACCCGTGCGCGCCGGCGCGTCGCCGATGCTGCCCGCCGCGACGTTGACGTTCTGTTCCTGCAGCGCCTGGACGATGTCGCCCGCCGTGATGCGGCGTGCGGCCAGGCGGACCGGATCGAGCCAGATACGCATCGAGTACTTCCGCTCGCCGAAGATCTGCACGTCGGCCACGCCAGGCACGCGCTTGAGGGCGTCCTTGATGTAGACGTCGATGTAGTTCGACATGAACAGCGAGTCGTACTCGCCCTTCGGCGCGAAGACCGCGCCGGCGGACACGAAGTTCGAGCTGACCTTCTGGACGGTCACGCCGACCTGACGCACTTCGCCCGGCAGCCGCCCGATCGCTTGATTGACCCGGTTCTGCACGTCGACGGCGGCAAGGTCGGGATCGCGCGTGACGTCGAACGTCACGGTAATCGCGCTGACGCCGCTATTCGTGCTGGACGAGGACATGTACAGCATGCCCTGCACGCCGTTGATCGCTTGTTCGAGGGGCGTGGTGACGGCGGTCTCGACCGTTTCGGCACTGGCGCCGGTGTAAACGGCGGTGACCGAGACCGTCGGCGGCGCGACATCCGGGTACCAGGCGATCGGCATCGACGGAATCGCCAGCGCCCCGGCCAGGACGATGACGAGCGAGCAGACAGCGGCCAGAATCGGCCGGCGGATGAACGTGTCGACGAACATCGCTCAGCTCGGCTTGACCGGCGCGCCGTCGCCGATCTTCTGCACGTTGGAAACGATCACTCGTTCGCCCGCTTGCAGACCGCTGCGGACGATGTAGTCGTCGCCAACGATGTTGCCCAGGCTCACCGGCCTCTGCCGCGCGACGAATCCGGCTGCCGCAGGCTCTGCCACGAAGACGAACTGCTGGCCAGCGATCCGGCTGATCGCCACCACGGGAACGGCCAGCGCCGGCTCGCGGTTCCAGACGATTCTCGCGCGAATGTATTGCATGACGCGCAGTCCAGGTGGCGCCCTGCGCAGTGCCGCCTTGGCCAACACCGACTGCGTCGCGTCGTCCGCCCTGGGAGACACGAACGTGATCGGGTTTGTGACCGTGACGGCGCCCGCGGCGTCGAGCAACTCCAGCGGCAGGCCAGTCTTCAGGTTTGTCGAACGCTCGAGCGGCACGTTGACGTGGGCCTCGAGCTCCTGCGGCTGGTCGATGGTGGTGATGAGCGTGGCCGGCGTGACGCGGTCGCCCACGCGGATCGGAATGTCGCCGACGATGCCGGTCGTCGGCGCGGCCACGCGGTAGTACTGGAGCTGCACCTGCGTCTCGCGGATCTGTGACTGCACCGCGGCGAGCTGCGCCTCGGCGTTCTTGTGGCCGGCTTCCGCTTGTTCGAGCTCGGCCTGGCTGACCGCGCCGGCATCGAGGAGGCGCTGCATGCGCGTCAGCTGCTGTTTGGCGTAGACGAGGTCGGCGTCGCGCGCGGCGCGCTGCGACTCGATCGTCGTGACGGTCGCCTGCTGACGATCCGGATCGATCTGGACCAGCGGCTGGCCAGCCTGCACACGATCACCGGCCGTGACCAGGATCTGGCGAACGATCCCTTCGACCTGCGGCTGAATCGTGGTGGATCTGAACGATCTGACGGTGGCGACGAATTCCGACGAGTCCGGAATCGGCTTCGCCTCGAGGGTGATGGTCTTCACGTCGGTGGGCGGAACGTCGGCCTGCTCAGCGAGACCGGGATCCTGCCTGGCGCAGCCGGCGGCCGCCAGAAGAACAACGAAGGATATGGGAACGAGTTTTGACATAAAGAAGCGGCACGCGGGGACGACGGCGCCCGGCATCAGGCAACCAGACCAATGAAGAGAGGAAACGCCACGATGATGCTGAGCCGAGTGCGGCGGTAACCAAGGGCTCTGGCGCCGTCGAGCGTATCTAGCAGACTAGAACCAATGCGGCGGCGATTGCAAGGCGGGGTCGGGTCAGCCCCGCCGCGCCGCCTCGATGGTGGCGATGTCGATCTTCTTCATCGGCATCATCGCCTCGAAGGCACGCTTGGCCTCACCGCCACCAGCCGCCAGCGCCTCGATCAGGACGCGCGGGGTGATCTGCCAGGAAAGGCCCCAGCGGTCCTTGCACCAGCCGCACTGGCTTTCCTTGCCGCCATTGCCGACGATCGCGTTCCAGTAGCGGTCCGTCTCTTCCTGATTGTCCGTCGCGATCTGAAAGGAGAACGCCTCGCTGTGCTTGAACTCCGGGCCGCCGTTGAGACCAAGACAGGGAATGCCCAGAACGGTGAACTCCACCGTCAACACGTCGCCCTCCTTGCCGCTCGGGTAGTCGCTGGGCGCCTTGTGAACAGCAGTCACTTTGCTATCCGGAAAGGTGGTGGCGTAGAAACGCGCAGCCTCGTGCGCGTCCTTGTTGAACCAGAGGCAGATCGTGTTCTTTGGCGTCATGTTCGCGTGCTCCTTCGGGCACACCGGACCACATGTCTGCGATCTGGGATCGGCCCTCGCCTCTGTGTCAAGCTCGGGTGCGGCCAAGACCATCAGCGCGGCCGGCGATTTCCGATGGAGACCCGATGAGAAGCGCCAAGAGAACTGGCACGCCGTCGCCTGCCGCCGACTCGTCCCGCCGAAGCCGGGGCCCGAACGAAGGCGTGGCGAAGGCGGACAGCCACGACCTGATCCGCGTACAGGGCGCGCGCGTAAACAACCTCAAGGACGTCAACATCGCGATCGCAAAGCGCCGGCTGACGGTGTTTACCGGCGTCTCGGGCTCGGGCAAGAGCTCGCTGGTGTTCGGCACCATCGCCGCGGAGTCGCAGCGGATGATCAACGAGACCTACAGCGCCTTCGTGCAGGGCTTCATGCCCATGCTGGCGCGGCCGGATGTCGACGTGCTGGACGGGCTGACGACGGCCATCATCGTCGACCAGGAGCGGATGGGCGCCAACGCCCGCTCCACCGTCGGCACCGCTACCGACGCCAACGCGATGCTGCGTATCCTGTTCAGTCGGCTCGGGAAGCCGCACATCGGCTCGCCCCAGGCGTTCTCCTTCAACGTCGCCTCGGCCCACGGTGCCGGGGCGATCACCGTCGAGCGTGGGTCCAGCAAGACGGAGAGTCGAAGCTTCTCCATCACCGGTGGCATGTGTCCGCGATGCGAGGGCATGGGCTCGGTGACCGACGTGGACCTCTCGCGGCTGTACGACGACACCAAGTCGCTCAACGAGGGTGCGCTCACGATTCCCGGCTACAGCATGGAGGGCTGGTACGGCCGCATCTTCAGGGGTTGCGGCTTCTTCGACCCGGACAAGCCGATCCGCAAGTTCACCAAGAAGGAGTTGCACGACCTGCTCCACAAGGAGCCGACCAAGATCAAGGTCGAGGGGATCAACCTGACCTACGCGGGACTGATCCCGCAAATCCAGAAGTCGTTCCTGTCCAAGGATGTCGACGCGATGCAGCCGCACATCCGGGCGTTCGTGGAGCGCGCGGTCACCTTCACCACGTGTCCCGAGTGCGACGGCACGCGGCTCAACGCGGCCGCCCGGTCCTCCAAGATCACGAAGATCAACATCGCCGACGCCTGTGCGATGCAGATCGACGAGCTGGCCGAGTGGGTCGGCGGTCTCGAGGCGCCGTCGGTGACGCCGCTGCTGGCGTCGCTGCGCCACACCCTCGACGCGTTCGTGGAGATCGGGCTGGGCTACCTCTCGCTGGACCGGCCGTCGGGCACGCTGTCGGGTGGCGAGGCGCAGCGCACCAAGATGATCCGGCACCTCGGCTCCTCGCTCACCGACCTGACCTACGTGTTCGACGAGCCGACGGTCGGGCTGCACCCGCACGACATCCAGCGGATGAACGAACTGCTGTGGCGGCTGCGGGACAAGGGCAACACGGTGCTCGTCGTGGAGCACAAGCCGGAGGTCATCGCGATCGCCGACCACGTCGTGGACCTCGGGCCCGGCGCTGGCACGGCCGGTGGCGAGGTCGTGTACGAAGGCACCGTAGAAGGGCTGCGGACTAGCGGCACGCTGACGGGCCGGCATCTGGACGATCGCGCTTCGCTGAAGCCGTCGGCACGGAGGCCGTCTGGCGCATTGAAGGTGCGCGGCGCCAGCACCCACAACTTGCAGGACGTCGATGTCGACATTCCGCTGGGCGTGCTGGTGGTAGTGACTGGCGTGGCCGGGTCGGGAAAGAGCTCGCTGATCCACGGCTCGGTGGCGGGGCGCGACGGAGTGGTGGCGATCGATCAGGGCGCGATCCGCGGCTCGCGGCGGAGCAACCCGGCGACGTACACGGGACTGCTCGACCCGATCCGCACGGCGTTCGCGAAGGCCAACGGCGTGAAGCCGGCGCTGTTCAGCGCCAACTCCGAAGGTGCCTGCCCCGGCTGCAACGGCGCCGGCGTCATCTACACCGACCTGGCGATGATGGCGGGCGTCGCCACCACCTGCGAGGAGTGCGGGGGAAGGCGGTTCCAGGCCGAGGTGCTCAAGTACAAGTTCGGCGGCAAGGACATCAGCGAGGTGCTTGGGATGTCGGTGACCGATGCCAGGGCATTCTTCGGCGCCGGCAAAGGAAAGACGCCGGCCGCGCACGCCATCCTCGACCGGCTCGCCGACGTCGGGCTCGGCTACCTCGGCCTCGGCCAGCCGCTGACGACACTGTCAGGCGGCGAGCGGCAGCGGCTCAAATTGGCGACCCAGATGGCCGAGAAGGGCGACATCTACATCCTCGACGAGCCGACCAGCGGCCTCCACCTCGCCGACGTCGAGCAGCTGCTCGGCCTACTCGACCGGCTCGTGGACTCCGGCAAGTCGGTCATCGTGATCGAGCACCATCAAGCAGTCATGGCGCACGCCGACTGGATCATCGACCTCGGCCCAGGGGCCGGCCACGACGGCGGCCGCATCGTCTTCGAGGGCACACCCGCCGACCTCGTCGCCGCCCGCTCCACCCTCACCGGCCAGCACCTCGCGGCCTACGTCGGCGCCTGACCGGGCGACATCAGTCAATGGCCGTGGAGAACGGTCGACGAACAGCAGGCGGCCGGGGGGCTTCAAGACACGCCGCGACTCTCGCAAGGCGGCCCCTACGTCAGGCAGTCCTCTGGCTGGTTTCGGGGGTGATACACTCCGCCCTAGCATGAGACGGATGAAGCGTTTGCTCGGCGCGCTGGTCGCCGCGGTGCTGGCGTCGTCTGCCTGCGCACCTGCGCCGGCCACGCCGAACGCGGCCGACGTGACCGCCGTTGTGGAGGGGTTCTACGGCGCGGTCAAGAAGGGCGACGCCGCCGGCGCGATGAGCTTCATCGCGCCCGACGCCGTGTTCCTGGAATCAGGCAAGCTCGAGACGCGCGCCGAGTACGAGGCCAATCACCTGCCGGCCGATATCGGCTTCGAGAAAGAGGTCGACGGCAAGCGTCACCCGATGCAGGTGACGTTCAAGGACGACGCCGCGTGGGTGATTGCCATCACCGACTACGCGGGCACCTTCGAGGGCGACCCCGTGGACTTCATCAGCGCGCAGCTGGTGGTCCTGACCCGCGACGCGGGGACCTGGCGCATTCGGTCGATTCACTGGTCGTCTCGCCGAAACTTCCCGATCAATTGAACAACTGAGCCGGGCGGCCGCCGAGGGCGTGGCGTGAACCTGATCCTGCTCGAGTCCTACGAGGTGGACGACGCCGGCGCGGCTCGCCTGACCGGCGCCAGGGCCACGCACATCACCACCGTTCTCAACGCGCAAGTCGGTCAGCCCCTGCGGGTCGGACGAGTGGACGGCCCTCTCGGCACGGGGATCGTGACCTCGGTCGATGGCGCCACGGTGTCCTTGGCGTGCCTGTTCGAGCCAACCCCGCCGCCCCGGCCCCGCGTGGATCTCCTGCTGGCCGTCCCGCGGCCGAAGGTGCTGCGCCGGCTGTGGAGCCAGCTCGCGGCCATCGGCGTGGGCCGAATCATCCTCACCAACGCCGCGCGTGTCGAACGCCACTACTTCGATTCCCACGTGCTGGAGGCGGGCACGTATGCGCCGCTCCTGGTCGAGGGGCTGCAGCAGGCGCGCGACACGTGGCTGCCGGAGGTGTCCGTCCATCGCCGCTTCAAGGTGCTGGTCGAGGACGACCTGGACGCGATGTGCCCGAGCGGCGTACGCCTGGTCGCGCATCCCGGGGAAGGCCAATCGATCCGGCAGGCACTGAGCCGCGTCGGAGACGCCCGCGTCCTGCTGGCCGTCGGACCCGAGGGTGGCTGGGTGGACTTCGAACGCGGCCTCCTGGTGGACCGCGGCTTTCAGCCGGTGGAACTGGGCCAGCGGCCGCTGCGTTCGGACACGGCCACCATCGCGCTCATGACGCTGGCACACGACGCGCTGCGCCAGATGGGCTAGCATCGGGGTCATGCCGAGACGCTACTGGCTGATGAAGTGCGAGCCCGAGGCCTACACCATCGACGACCTGAAGCGCGACGGGCGCGCGAGCTGGGAGGGCGTCCGCAACTACCAGGCCCGCAACTTCATGCGCGACGACATGCAGGAGGGCGACGGCGTGTTGTTCTACGCCTCGAACGCCGATCCGTCGGGCGTGACGGGCGTAGCCGAGATCGCGCGAGCCGGCTACGCGGACCACACCGCGTGGCAGAAGGGGCACAAGTACTTCGATGCGGGCACCAAGAAGGACGCGCCCACGTGGTTCATGGTGGATGTGGCCTTCGTGGCGCGGTTTCCGGGCGTTGTCTCGCTTGAAACGCTCAAGGCCACCAAGGGCCTCGAGGAGATGATGGTGACCAAGAAAGGCAGCCGGCTCTCGATTCAGCCAGTCGCCAAGGCCGAGTTCGATATCGTCGTCAAACTCGGGAAGCAGACCAAGTAGCCCGACGTCTACTTCAGCCCCGCGGCCGGATACAGGGCGACGCGGTCGCCGCGGAACGAACCTGTCCACAGCACATCACCGACTTGAACCGCCACTGTGGCGGCGCTGATCACGCTGGTCGTCGGGTAGTCGATGAGCTGGGTGTAGGTCCACTTCTCCGGGTCCACGCGTCCGATAGTGGACGAGGACACGCCGTTACACGGTCCGGCGCCGCGCGCCTGGCCCAGCACGGCGCAGTCGGGGCCGCCCTGGCCCGCAACCAGGAGCGTCCCGTCGGGCGCCCACCGCACGTTGTCCACGCGGAACCCCAGGTTCAAGACGTCACGCTTGACCGGCGTCTGGCCGCGGGACACGCGCATGAAGGACTTGTTGCCCCACTGTGCGACGTAGAACCACTTGCCGTCCTTCGACAACTCGAGCCCGTTGGCCCCGGCCGCCTCGCTGCCCGGCACCTTGGTCCAGCCGGCGCGAGGCTGCCATTCCCACAGCTCGCCGTTGTTCTCGCCGTTGACGAGCGCCGACGAAAACCCTCCGCCCGCGCGGCCCGCGGGCGCGCGCGACTGGAAGTTGGTGGCCACGAACCCGCCCTCGGGCAGGGCCAGCACGGAGTTCAACCCGATCGGATCGGGCGCGACGGCGCACCCCACCCACGTGATGGCTGGCGAGGATCCGCGCGCGTCCAGCTCGAACACTTCCACCGACTCACGGTTGCCGTGGACCACGACCAGCAACGTGTGACGGCCACCGGTGCCCGGCTTCAAGAACAGCCCGTGCGTTTGGAAGCGCGGCGCGGTCTGCGGCGCGCCTGGGCAGGCAGCGTACGTGGCGGCATCCAGCCGATGCGCCGCGGTGGCACTGGGATACAGCTTGGTCGAGGTGGCCGCGCGGGTGTCCAGCAGGAACAGGCCGCCGTCTCCGCCGAAGGCCGACGCGATCAGGAACCGGGAATCGGGCACGGCCACCAGGTCTTCGGGACCGGCCTGGCCGCACACGAACTTCACGGGGCCGACCGGGTCACACGAGGCGGCTGGCGTCGGCGCCTGCGCCGCCAGCGGCATTCCCCACGCCACCGCAAGGCCCGCGGCCAGGGCGACACTTGCCGCCATCGTTCGGAGTGTCCGCGGACTCATGCTGTCTTTTCGTCGTGCCATGGCGCGTGTCTACCTCTCACTTGGGAAGCCTGATGCTTTGCGATGCGACGCACTGCCACCGTCCCTCGCGACGCACGAACACGTCCAGGTAACGGTAGGCTACCTCCAGCCGCTGTCCCTTGCTGGGACCGACCAGCCGGCGCGTGAACCAGACCACCGCGGTTTGCCCGTGGACCTGCACGGTGAACTCGTCCAGCGTGGACGAGTCGATCTGCTGGTTGAAGGCGGCGGCGTTGGCCAGTTCCTTGGCCCGGTCGCCGCTGGTGCCGTCCGGATACGTGGCGATGAACTCGCTGGCCAGCACGCCGTCCACGAACGCCGTGTCGTTCTTCAGGAAGGCCGCGTCCCAATCGCGTTCAAGCTGGATCAACTCCGTGGCGACGGCGTCCTGGGCCAGGGCAGGACCGTGCACTCCGCCCACAAAGGCGAAGGCAAGAGCGGCCAGGACGGAGCGCTGTCGCATGGGCGGAGTGTAGGGGGAACAGGGATCAAGGCACAAGGCAGAAGGCCCAAGGCCCAACGGGGAGCCAGGGCAGAAAACCCGGTGTCTGCGGTAATCTGATCGGATTGTGCTCCGAAAGACCGACGACCTCCGCATCACCCAGGTTCGCCCGCTTCTGGCCCCGGCCATCCTGCTCGAAGAGATCCCCATCACCGAGCTCGCCTCGGAGGTGGTGGCCGGCAACCGCCAGGCCATCGCCGACGTCATCGACGGCGGGAGCCCCCGCCTGGTGGTGGTGGTCGGCCCCTGTTCCATCCACGACCCCGAGGCCGCTCGCGCCTACGCGCGACGGCTGCTGCCGCTGAAGGAGCGCTACCAGGACCACCTGATCGTGGCGATGCGGTGCTACTTCGAGAAGCCGCGCACGTCGGTGGGATGGAAGGGGCTGATCAACGACCCGGACCTGGATGAGAGCTTCCACATCAACAAGGGGCTGCGACTGGCGCGGCAACTGCTGCTCGACGTGAACGAGATGGGCCTGCCGACGGCTTCGGAGTTCCTGGACACGCAGATCCCGCAGCACATCGCGGACCTCACGTCGTGGGTGGCCATCGGCGCCCGCACGACGGAAAGCCAGGTGCACCGGGAACTGGCGTCGGGGCTGTCGATGCCGGTCGGCTTCAAGAACAGCACCGACGGCACCGTGCAGACGGCGGTGGACGCCGTGCTCTCGGCGCGGTCTCCGCACCTCTTTCCGTCGGTTACCAAACAGGGCGTGTCGGCGATCTTCCAGACTGCCGGCAACAGCACGTGCCACGTGATCCTGCGCGGGGGATCGCGCACGGGGCCCAACTACGACCCGGCGCACGTGCAGGATGCGTGCGCGCGCCTGACGAAGTACGGGCTGCGGGAAACCGTGATGGTCGATTGCTCGCATGCGAACAGCAGCAAGGACCACCGGCGCCAGGCCGAGGTGGCGGCGGCGGTCGCCGAGCAGGTGTCGGGCGGCTCCCGGCACATCTTCGGCGTGATGCTCGAGAGCCACCTCGTGGAAGGGCGGCAGGACTACACGCCCGGGCGCGCGGCCACCTTCGGGCAGAGCATCACCGATGCGTGCATCTCGCTCGAGCAGACCGAGCCCATCCTGGAGCAATTGGCGAAAGCGCAACAAGCCCGCGGCGCGAAATAGCCAGGCTTCACCTCGACCCTGGCTCGTCACAGTCTCTTCTGGCCCGCTTACGCGGGGCGGCGCTGACGGCGCAGCGTGCGGAGGTATCGGCGCAACTGCCGATAGAGCGGTGCCCTGAAGGACACGGCCTGCGCGACCGCCCGGTCGAAGGTCGTCCACTGTGCCGCGCGAAACTCGCCGGGCGGCAGCCGCTCCAGCGGCACGTGCACGGCGTGCGTCTCGAAGTAGAACCAGTACTGCACCTGGCCCATCCCGGTTCGCCTGGTCTGCGCCGCGGCCGGCAGCTCGTAAGCCAGCGGCTCGGGGTGCCGGCTCAGGAGACGCAGCGCCCTGGCCGGAATGCCCGTCTCCTCTTGGACCTCTCGCCGCGCGGCGGCTAGCGGCGACTCGCCCTCGTCCAATCCGCCTTGCGGGAACTGCCACGCGCCCGCCACGTCCGAGCGCTTCAACAGGAGCACGCGGCCTCTGGGGTCCAGCACCACAGCGCCAACCCCAGCGCGAAAGTATCTGGTCGGAAACGACATGGAGGCGAAGGCTGAAGGGCGCGCCTCCGGGCCCTACGCGCGCCCGGCGAACGCGCGCGTCTCCGTGTGGACCTTCACCTTCTCACCTTCTTTGATGAAGAGGGGCACGCGAACCTGGAGACCCGTCTCCAGCGTGGCCGCTTTGGTGGCGCCGCCGCTGGCCGTGTCGCCCCGCACGGCCGGTTCGGTGGACGCGACGGTCAGCTCCACGTGCGCCGGAAACTGCAGGCCAAACGGCCGGCCCTCGAGCTTGTGCACCTGCACCAGGAGGTTGTCCACCAGGAGCTCGGCATCGTCGCCCACGACGTCGGTGGACAGCGACAGCGTTTCGAACGTCTCCTGGTCCATGAAATGGAAGCCGTCGCCGTCGTTGTACAGGAACGTGGCCTGCGCGGTGGACAGGTCCGGCTCGGCGAACTTCTCGCCCGCCTTGAAGGTCTTGTCGAACACGGCGCGCGTGAGGAGGTTGCGCATCTTCAGCCGCACCAACGTCTGCCCGCCGCGGGCCGTGGGTTTGGATACCTCGACCTCCAGACAGACGTAGGGCGCGCCTTCGTGCTGGAAGTACGTCTTCCGCTTGATCTCGATTGCCTCGATGAGCGATGCCATGGCCTCCCTATCTTAGCGGGCCTCGGGCGCGCGGGCCGCCGCTCAAGTACTGCGGCTCCTGGGTCGATTACCGTGCAGGCCCACCCATGCCCATCCCCACACTGCTGCTGGTCGAGGACGACGTCGCGGTGCGCGCCACGCTGACCCGGCTGGTGGAGCAGCGTGGATTCCGCGTCGATGCCGCGGACAACGGCCCGGCGGCCCTGGCGCGCCTGTCGCTCGCCACCCACGACCTGGTCCTGCTGGACCGCACGCTGCCTGGGATGGACGGCCTGGACGTGCTCCGGGTGATCCGCCAGCGGCACACTCCCGGAGAGCTGCCCGTGATCATGGTGACCGGGGGCGGCGACAGCGCGGCCGTCGTGGAGGCCCTGGAACTCGGCGCCAACGACTACCTGGCCAAACCGGTGGATGTGCCGGTCGCCGTTGCCCGGATCCGCACGCAGCTGGCGCGCCGGCACGCCGAGCGGGCCCTCGTCGAAAGCGAAGAGCGCTATTCCCTGGTGATTCGCGCGGCCAACGACGGCATCTTCGACTGGCGCTTCGACACGAAGGAAGGACACTTTTCGCCGCGGTGGCGTGCGCTCCTCGGCTGCGACACCACGGAAGCCCCATCCCTGGAGACGTGGTTCCGGCGCGTCCACCCCGACGACATCGACGCCCTGCGCTCCAACCTCGACGACCATCTGCGCGGCCTGACCGAGCATTGCGAATTCGAGCATCGCCTTCAGGGCCTCGGCGACTCCTACCGCTGGGTCATGGCACGGGCCATCGCCGTGCGCAGCGATTCGGGCACGGCCCTGCGGCTCACCGGCTCGATCTCGGACATCACCGAAGGCAAGGTGGCCGATGCCTTGACGGGGCTGCCCAACCGCGTGCTCCTGATGGATCGCCTGGGCCGGCTGATCGGCCACACCCGCCGCAGCCTGGGGTTCCAGGTAGTGGTGATGTTCATCGACCTCGACAAGTTCAAGCTGATCAACGACAGCCTGGGCCACCAGGCGGGCGACGCCTTGCTGATCCAGGCGGCTACGCGGCTCGATGGGTGCGTGCGCAGCACCGACACCGTGGCCAGATTCGGCGGCGCCGTCCCGACGAGCGCGATGCAGGGTTCCACCGTGGGGCGCGTGGGTGGAGACGAATTCGTCGTCGTGCTCGGGGGCAGCAACCAGGCCAAGGGTGCGGCCCTTGTCGCGGACCGGCTGCACGCGGCGTTCGCCGAACCGTTCGAGGTGAGCGGGCACGAGCTGTTCGTGTCGCTCAGTATCGGGATTGCCATCAGCGATGCGCGCACGGAGCACGCTGAGGACCTGCTGCGCGAAGCCGACACGGCCATGTACCGCGCGAAGTCCGGAGGTCCCGGGCGCACCGAGTTCTTCAAGTCCGACATGCGCGTGGAAGCGCGCGCGCAACTGCGCACCGACACCGAACTGCGCCGTGCGCTCGAGCGGCGCGAGTTCGAGCTGTGGTATCAGCCGATCGTCGACGTCACCACCGGCGGTACCAGATCCCTCGAAGCCCTCCTCCGCTGGCGGCCGGGCGCGGGCGCCGGCGCGTCGCCGGCCGAGCTGGTCGCGCTGGCCGAGCGCACGGGCCTCATCGTGCCTCTGGGCTACTGGGTGCTGGAACAGGCGTGCGCCGACCTGGTGCGGTTCACGGCCCAGTCTGCCCGCCTCGACGGGGTCAGCGTTGCCATCAACCTGTCGGCCAGGCAATTGGCGGTTCCGGGGTTGGCGGACGAGTTCGAGGCCATCGTGGACAGGTCCGGCCTGCCACACCGGCGCGTGGAGTTCGAGCTGACCGAGAGCGCGGTGATGACCGACCCCGGCGCGGCTCAGCAGACCCTTGCGGAACTGCGCAGCCGAGGCTTCGGGCTCAGCATCGACGACTTCGGCACGGGTCACTCGTCGCTGAGCTACGTGCACCGCCTGCCCGTCCACCGGCTCAAGGTGGATCGGTCGTTCCTCCGCCGGGAACGGGGCGACCGGGAAACAGAGGTCATGATGAAGGCCCTGGTCGGTCTGGGCGCCGAGTTGGGTCTCGAGGTGATCGCGGAGGGCGTGGAATCGGACGCCGACCTCGCGCGGGTGCGCGCCAGCGGGTGCACGCTGGCACAGGGCTTCTACTTCGCGTCCCCTCGGCATCGAGACGACATCCTGCCGTCGCTCGACGCCTGGGAAGCCAGGGCCGCGTCCGCCGTTCCCGTCTGAAACGGCGAGGCTCCGCCTCTTCACACCCTCCTTGCGACAGCCACACGAAGTGGCACGGCGATTGAGCAGCCGCAAATTGGTACGTGGCCGGCCTGGTTTGTAACCCGCGTTCTGAATCGGCACACGGGCAAGCCGCGATCCAAGAATGTAAGTACTTGTTCGATAAGCACTAAGGACCTGGTACAGGCCGGCGCGACCCTTGCTGCCTTGAAGGGACATGGTCCACCACGAACCTTCACGGGCCGGACGCACGGACGAACAGGGCTTTTCGCTGATCGAGATCATGATCGTGCTGGTCCTCATCGGGCTCGTCTCCTCGATGGCGGTGCCTGTGTCGTCCTACCTCCTGCAGCAATCGAAAGCCGACAGCGCCAGCGTGTTCGCCTCGACCGCCCTCGACAGCGCGCGGGACCAGGCCGTGGCCCAGCGCCGCAACATCGTCCTGACGTTCATGATGCCGAACAGGCTGCGGCTGGACCGCCAGGACATCAACACGGTGGGCGTCGTGACGGGCACGACGGCACTGGCCACCTACACACTCGAGGCCGGGCAGGAGTTCATGCTCTTCCCCGGCCAGCAGGACACGCCCGACGGCTTCGGCGCGGGCGATTCGATCGCGTTCTCCGGTACGGGACCGTTCATGTTCACCAGCGACGGGTCGCTGGTGGACTCGAACGGCGACATCTCGAACGGCACGATCTTCCTGGCCAACCCCGAGCAGCCCGACACGGCGCGCGCCATCACGGTGTTCGGTGTGACCGGCCTGACGCGGACGTGGAAGTGGAGGGGGCTGAAGTGGATGGAGTAACCGATCGGTCGATGCCCGTGCTGCCCTCGTCGGCCGACGACGGCGGGTTCACGCTCATCGAAGTCATGGTGGCAATCGCGGTGCTGGGCACCGGTGTCCTGGCGCTCGTGGGCGTGTTCGCCATCGGCGTGCAACGCGTTTCCACGTCCACGCCGATGCTCATCGCCCGCGAGAAGGCCCGCGAGGCGGTGGAAAGCGTCCACGCGGCGCGCGACACCGGCGAACTGTCGTGGGCGACCGTCCAGAACGTGGCCAGCGGCGGCGTGTTCCTCGGCGGCGCGCAGCCGCTCAAGATGCCGGGCAACGACGGCCTGGTGAACACGGCCGACGACGGCGCCGTGGAGACGATGCGCAACCCCGGAGCCGACGGCATCCTGAACACCGCGGACGACGAAGTGGTGGCGCTGAACGACTTCACCCGGGAGATCGCGATTACGCCGCTGACCTTCGACGCCTCGGCGGCGATCAACCCGAACCTGCGGCAGGTGACGGTGAACGTCCGCTACAAGACCTACAACATCTGGCGGACCTACACGCTGGTCACCTACGTCTCGTCTTACTCGTAGAAGGAACACGCCCATGCGCACCGCTCCACGCACCGAACGCTCGCTGGCAGGCCAGGCCGGCTACACACTGGCCGAGCTCATGATCGCGATGGGCATCATGACCGTCGTCATGGGCCTCACCATGGGCGGCATCGCCGACGTGACCAAGGCCAACGACGTGGTCCTGCAGATGGCGGGGATGAACAACTCCCTCCGCGGCGGCATGGACCTCATGGTGCGCGACCTGCTGCAGGTGGGCTCGGGCCTGCCGACGGGCCACACGGTGACCGTTCCGCACGGCGCCGGCGCGGTGACGGTCCGAATCCCTGGCCCTCCGGGAACCGCGTTCACGACCGCGGCCACCGACACGACGCTGCCGGCCGTGATCCCCGGCGCGGGGCGGGGCCCGGTGATCAACGGGGCGGCCACCGACACGCTGACCGTCCTGATGGCGGACAACACGTTCCTCAACGTCCCAATCACGGCTGCAACTTCGACGTCCGTCACGGTGCCCGTGGGCGTGAACCTCGCCGCCGGTCCCGATCGGGTGACGCCGGGACAACTGATGATGATCTCCAAGGGCTCGCTGACCACGCTGGTCCAGGTGACCGCGGTGAACGTGGCCACGCGCATCCTGACGTTCGCCAGCGGCGACTCGCTGCGCCTGAACCAACCGGCCGCGGCCTCTGGAAACCTGGCGGCCTTGAACGCGGCGGCCCCGGCGAACACCCCAGCGGCGGTCAACGTCACGCGCGTCCGGATGATCTCCTACTACCTGGACGCGACGCACGACCGGAACCATCCGCGGCTGGTCCGCCGGATCAACAACGGCCACCAGACCGCGTTCAACAACACGCTGGGCACGGCCGTGGCGATCGACGTCGAGAACCTGCAGTTCAGCTACGACATCAGCAACGGCACCACCAACCCGGGCGGCGTGGAGATGACGTTGACCGACATGGGCGTGGCCGGCGCGTGCAGCCCGCTGGCCTGCGGCCCGACGCAGGTTCGCAAGGTGAACGTGGCCGTCACCGGCCGGTCGCGCGACTCGCAGAACAAGGCGGCGCGGGTGCTGCGCAACACGCTGCAGTCGCAGGTCAGCCTGCGCGGCATGGCGTTCGTGGACAGGTATCGCGGATAGCCCGGAGCAGTGGAAACGAACACGAGAGGCAAGGCAGTCATGAGAACGATGTCGAGATTCAAGGACGAAGCCGGCGTGGCGCTCATCACGGCGCTCCTGGCCGTGATGCTCATCAGCGGGCTCATGGCGGGCATGTTCGCGTCGCTGACCGCTGACCAGCGGTCGCACGCGGTGGACCGCGACCAAAGCCAGGCCTATGCGGCGGCCCACGCCGGGCTCGAGAAGCTGACGGCCAGCCTGGGCCAGCTCTTCGAGACGGACTTCAGCCCCAGCGCCGCGCAGATCGACGTGGTGGACAACACGCCGCCGGTCATCGCCGGCTTCCAGTTCACGTCGCCTGGCGGCGCGGCCGGCTCGGGCTACAACGTGTCGTTCAACCCGGACGGCAGCGGCAACCCGGCGGCCACTCCCAACGCCGACATCACGACCGGTCCCTTCACGGGCCTCAAGGGCCTCATCACGCCGTACACGCTGACCGTGACGGCGCGGTCCACCGGCGGGTCCGAGGTGCGGCTGCGGCGGGAGCTGCAGACGGTGGCGGTGCCGGTGTTCCAGTTCGGCATCTTCGGCGAGAAGAGCCTGTCGTTCCACGCCGGCGCCGCCTTCGACTTCGGCGGCCGCGTGCACACGAACGAGCACCTGTTCCTCGCGGCCCAGAATGGCACGTTGACGTTCCGCGACAAGCTGACCGCGATCGGCCAGGTGGTGCGGCATCAGCTCGAGAACACCAACCCCATCGCCACGAGCGGTCACGTGGCCGCCGTGAGCATCCCTACCGTCATCGGCTCGTCGTACCGCAACCTGGCCGCCAACGAGGGCAGCGTCCTCAACGGGCCCCTCAGCGCGCCCGTCGGCGGCTGGAAGAACCTGTCGGAGGTGACCTACAACACCAACATCCGTAACACGTTGACCGGCGCCAAGCGCCTGGACCTGCCGCTCGTGTCGCAAGGCGCGGAGCCCATCGACCTGATCCGCCGCCCAGCCCTGGGGAACGAGCACGTCGCCAACAAGGTCGTGTTCCTCCAGCGGTACTACGCGCAGGCCAGCCTGCGGATCCTGCTCTCGGATCGCGCCTCCGACTTGACAGGGCTGCCGACGATCGACACGACGGTGGCGCCGATCGAGCTCACCAGTGCCGGGCTCGCCGCGGCCGGATATACCGTGGACGTCGCCAGCGGACGGACGCCGGTGGCCAGCTCCATCGGTCCAATGGCGACGGCCCCGACAATTGCGGCAACCGGAGGCGACGGAGCCGCCGGTACCGGGACGATCACCGTCAACGGCGGCGTTCCCAACTGGTTGAGGATGGGGGGTGTTGCCTCGTTGCCCCTGGGGTCAATCACTTTCGGTGCGATCAACGTTCACAGCTGCACGGGCATGACGGCGACGACGCTGACCGGGTGCACGACTACCGGCAACCCGCCTACGAATACCCCCGCAGTTGCTCCAGTGGGCCTCGTCGGGGGCGGTGAAGTCTCGCTGAGAACCAGCGGTGTGGCCACGTCAGGAGCCAACCCTACTCGCACGGTGCCGGTCGTCACCACCCGGAACCTGACGCTCGGCACGCGGCTGGTCTGGGCGGGAAACACGCCCATCACCTGCTCGGGCTATACCGGAGCGCAGTTGACGCTCTGCTCCTGGCCGGCGGTGCCCGCCAATAACACGCCTCTCTCGACACACGCGCTTTCGGACGCGGGCCAGAGCCTGCTGGGCGGCTTCATCAAGATCGAGAGGCAGAACAACGCCGGCGCGTGGACCGACGTCACAAGGGACATCCTGGACCTGGGGTTCGCGGCGCCCAACCAGGAAGGCGGCCTCTGCGCGGATCCCTCGCCCAACGCCGTGATTCGTCTCCAGCGCCTGCGCGACAGCGGAACGACGGCGGCGTGCGGATACGGCGCCACGGGCTTCCCGACCGACTTCTGGCCGAACGCGCTCTACGACGCGCGCGAAGGGACGCCCCGGGACCTGGCCACCGACGCCGCGATGAGCATGGGTGGCGTGATCAACTTCGTCACGCTGGACGTGGGCAACCTGAAGCGCTGGCTGTCCGGCGCCATCGGAGCCACGGGCACCACGGCCTGGAACAACAACGGCTACATCGTCTACTTCTCGGATCGCCGCGGCAACCACAACCCCCTGACCGGGTTTGAAACCGGGGAGTACGGGTACGAGGACTCGATCAACGTGGCCGCGGGGGCCAACGCCTGGGCGCCCAACACCATCCTCGAGGCTGGCGAGGACCGGAACGAGAACGGCACCCTGCAGACCTACGGCGGTACGGTCAGCGTGGTCGCGGGCGTCGTGCCCGGCGGCGCGACGCTGCCGTTTGCCACGGGGGCCACGCCTATGACAACCGTGAACGTGAACCGCCGCCCGGAAGCGCGCGTCAACCGGCAGGTGCTGTTCCGCCGCGCCCTCAAGCTGGCCAACGGCTGCATCGGCAACGGCACGAACCCGCTGGGCGGCTGCAACGCGGCCAACAACGTCAACAACCTGCCCGATGCGGGTCTGACCGTGACGTCCGAGAACGCCGTCTACGTGCACGGCAGCTACAACGCCAAGCCGGACGCCATCGCGGAGAACGCGGCCAGCCGGCCGGCCGCGATCATCGCCGACGTGCTGACCATCCTGTCGCGCCAGTGGACCGACGTCTCCTCGCTGAACAGCCCCAACAACCGCGCCGGACGCGTGGCCGAGACCACCGGGTACCGTTTCGCCCTCATCGCCGGGAAGAGCATCGCCTTCCCGAAACCGGGCGCCTGGGGCGCCCAGGACTTCGGCACCGACGGCGGCGTCCACAACTTCATGCGGATGCTGGAGGACTGGGGCGGCAAGACCATCCACTATCGCGGCTCGATCGTCAGCCTGTATACGGCGCGCCAGTTCACCGGCATCTATCGGGTGAACGAGAACATCTACAACCCCGGCACCCGTACGTTTGCTTTCGACACCAACTTCCTGACGCCGGCGCTACTGCCGCCGGGCACGCCGATGTTCCGGGACGTCAACACGCTGAAGTTCCGCCAGATCCTGCGGCCGAACCAGTAGCCGCGGCCGGACGAAGGGGCCCCTCGACGCCGAACGCGCGGCCGAGGGGCCGTTCCTATCTTGGGCGCAAGGGCGCCGAGGGCTTCAACCAGGCTCCGTTCGAGTTCCGGCTGCAGTTCGTGCCTCAGGTATTGCTGGCAGGCATCACGGATCTCATCCAGCTTGGCGTTGCGCTTCTTGCCACTGAGCAGCTCGAGGTCTTCGATCGAGATCGGTTCACCGAGGTCCTGGCGGAAGACGGTGATGTCGATGTCTTCCGAGAACTCTTGCCGATCTCTCTCGGTGGCCATCGCCATGCGGCGGTACGCATCGTTCACGAGAGTGCCTCCGTCTGCCGAGACGTTGGCCGGCTGTCCACGCTGGGTGCATCGTCGGGACCTGCAAGGAGGCGGCGGACGATGGTCTGCATCCAGATGGGCAGCGTGTGCAGTCCCTGACGCAGGTCGTCCCGAATCGCGGCGCCGTGCGTCGCGTCGGCCAAAATCGCGCGAAGGCGCAGTAGGAACTGATCGGCGTCCGAGGCGAGGAGGTCCTGCAGCCAGTACAGCGCCTGCACGACCCTCATGGCGGGACGTCCAGCCCAGTACAGGCGGCTCGGCGCCACGGTCTGGAAGACGATCCGCTGATTCCCGAGCTGGAGCGGTCGAAGGCGCGCATCGGTGAGGACCGTCACGCGGGCCGGAACGGCGGTGGTCAGCCCGAGATCGTTTGCCGCAGTCAGGCCATCGACGATGACGCGTGTCTGGTCGCGCCGCGTGATCGCGTCGACGATCGCGCGGACGCCTGGAGTAGTCGGCTTGCCGGTCAAGCTGTTCATGCCCGCGCGGTAGTAGAGGCCGCGGTCGATTCGGGCGAGGCGGCCGTCGGCCGTAAGGCGCTGTAGAGCTTTGCCGATGCCGGCACGGGGACCAAGGTCCAGGAAATCGACAGGGGTCCAGGCGCGGCCCGGCTGGGCCGTCACGCGAGCATCGATGTGCTTGGCGAGGTCGAGCGCTGGTCCCCTGACCATTTGTCCCAAATATACATCAGTTTTGAGACAAATAGGTCCAGCCGGCGAAAGAGGGCCTGCTGGTGCTGAAGGCATGAACGCCACCTACCTCGCTACCGCCCGACTGCTGACGGAGATTGCCGACCGTTTTCGAAAGCGGGGTCTTCGCACTGAAGGGTGGCACAGCGATCACGGGTGCCATTTCCGCTACTCGCGACTGCGCGAAGTGACCACATCGTAGTAATATTGTGGTCACTTTTGAGGGTTACTGCATGGACACCGTTGGCATCCGGGACTTGAAGGCCCACCTGAGCCGGCACCTGAAGCGGGTCCGCTCCGGCGCTAGACTCGTGGTCACCGAACGGGGACGCTCCATTGCGACGATCAGTCCGATTGACACTCCAGCTGATGTTGCGTGGGCCCATCGCCTGGTTACCGAAGGACGAGCCCATTGGAGCGGCGGCAAGCCTGCGGGAAACCCCCGACCGGCACGGCCTACAGCCGGGGGAACGGTTTCAGATGCGGTTCTCGAGGACCGCGGGTGACCCTCTATCTGGACACCAGTAGCCTGGTGAAGCTCTATGTCGAAGAGCCCGATAGCGACACCGTTCGTCAGCTCGTCGAGAGTGCTGCGATCGTTGGCACCGCGACCATCGCCTACGCGGAAACTCGCGCGGCGCTTGCGAGACGTCGCAGGGAACGCGCGCTTCGACCGGCTGCATTCGCATCGGCCAAGAAGACGTTCGATGCCGAGTGGGCCAAGTACTTCACCATCGAGGTGACGCCGGCCCTTTGTCGCCAGGCAGGCGACTTCGCGGAGCGTTACGGGCTGCGAGCCTATGACAGTGTGCACCTTGCTGCATTTGCAGAGATTGCCCGTGAGGCGGGAGTGCGCGAGACGCATTTCTCGAGTTTTGACACGGCGCTCAATCTGGCTGCAGGGTCGCTTCGCCGCACGCTGACCCGTACGCGCTGACACGAGATCTCCTCAGCCTCCCGATGCGGGTTCCGGAATTTCTGGCACCCCGGCCGTGGCCGGCGGCGCCAGGAATGCCCAGTGCCCTGGGCTCGATCTCGACCACGACCTACACCACGGCAGGTGCCACGAGGTCCGCAGGGCGTGTGCCAATTGAAAGTCAGATATTCAATCATCACCAAGCCGTTTACCTCTCTGGGGACACTTGCATATTAGATTCATGACTTCTAATATGCACACGTGTGGAAGCGCCTGGCGGAAGCCCACCTTCGACGGCTCGGACGGCAGTTTCCCGCGGTGATGATTCTGGGCGCGCGCCAGGTCGGCAAGACCACGCTGGCCCAACGCGTGTTCCCCCGACACACGTACTGCGACCTCGAAGAACCCGGTACCCGCGCCAGATTCGCCCGCGATCCGACGTTCGAACTCGGGACACGAGCCACGCCCGATCTGATCCTGGACGAGGCCCACGCCGTGCCCGATGTCTTCGCGTCCCTGCGAGGAATTATCGACCGCGGCTCTCGGCGGGGCCGCTTCGTCCTTCTGGGATCGGCTCAACCGTCGCTAGTGCGGGGAGTCTCCGAGTCGCTCGCCGGCCGGGTCGGCGTGCTCGACCTCGATCCGCTCGTGGCTGCCGAGACCAGCCCGGGTACTCCGCACATCTCCGTTGAAACCGTATGGCTAAAAGGGGGCTTTCCTCTCGCCCTGCGGCCGCGCGGCGCGGGCTGGATGGAGTCGTACCTTCGCACACTGATCGAGCGAGACCTGCCTCAACTGGGCATCGACACGAACCCGCTGCGCCTCCGGCGTCTGTTGACGATGCTCGCGCACATGCAGGGTGGCCTCCTGAACCTGTCGCAGTTGGGCAATGCGCTCGACGTGTCTTACCACTCGGTCGCCCGGTACCTGGACCTGCTCGAGGGCGCCTTCCTGATCCGCCGGCTGCCGCCCTACTTCCGCAATGTAGGGAAACGCCTGACCAAGAGCCCGAAGGTCTACATTCGCGATACCGGCGTGCTCCACCACCTGCTCGGGATCTCGTCGATGAAGGAACTTCTCGCACACCCCGTCAGGGGTGCCAGTTGGGAAACGTTCGTGCTCGAGGACTTCGTCCGGCGGGAACGGCTTGCGCACGCCGGCTCGCGCTTCTCCTTCTGGCGCACGGCCACGGGCGTCGAGGTGGACCTGCTGATCGAACGCGGGCCGCACCGGTTCGCAATCGAGGTCAAATCCGCGCCCAACCGAACGTCGAAGGAGATCGACGCGCTGGTCCGCGCGTCTACCGACGCCGATGCCGCGTCCGGTGTGTGGATCGTAGACGCCGGGGGCGCCCCTGAACAGTTGGCGCCGGGCATCGAGCGACGCGGCTTCGCCCAGTCCCTCGACTGGCTGCCGAAGCCAATGCGGCGCCAGGGTCGGCTACGGCGCTGAAAACCGATCCCACAGCCACGCCGCGCCGCGCACGCCGCTGGCGTCGCCGTGCGCGGGCGGCACCAGGCGCGTGGTCACCGTGTCCGAGAACACGTAACGGCCCCATCGCTCCGGCACGTTGCGATACAGGCGGGACACGTTCGACAGACCGCCGCCGAGCACGATCACGTGGGGGTCCAGCACGTTGATGATCGACGCCAGCGCCCGGGCCATCCGGTCCTCGTAGCGCGCCAGGCACGCCTCGGCGGCCGCGTCGCCTTCTTCGGCGTCCCGCACGATGGACTCCGCCACGAGGGACCGCCCGGTGGCGGCGTGGTAGTCGCGCGCCAGACCTGGACCGGACAGGAACGTCTCGATGCAGCCGGTCCGACCGCAGTAGCACGGGGGGCCCGGCCATTCCGTTTCCACTCCGTCAAGCCGAAGCGCGGGCAATGGGTTGTGTCCCCACTCGCCGGCGATGGCGTTGGGCCCGCTCAACAGGCGTCCGTGCACCACCAGGCCACCGCCCACGCCGGTGCCGACGATCACGCCGAACACGGTGGCGGCGCCAGCACCGGCACCGTCGGTGGCTTCCGACAGCGCGAAGCAATCGGCATCGTTGGCCAGACGGACGGGCCGTCCGAGGCGTGCGGACAGGTCCTCACCCAGCCGGGTCCCCAGGAGCCAGGTGGAGTTGGCGTTCTTGATGAGATCGGTGGCCGGCGACACGGCTCCCGGAATCCCCACTCCCACGGTCCCTCGGCGGCCCAGATCCCGCTCGAACGCCTCGACCAGCCCGGCCACCACCTCGACCGTGCCGGAATAGTCCTCCCGCGGGGTCGGTAGGCGCCGCCGTATCAATACGTTCCCGGCCTCATCGAGGGCCACGCCCTCGGTCTTCGTTCCCCCGAGATCGATGCCGATGCGCATGGCGGAGGAGAGCATGTTAGTCGGTCCTGGCGACGGCTTCCGAAGGCCTCCCCGACGGATTGCCGTGGTTTGCGTGACTCCTGTATCCTATTGATCCGTAGGGACATCGAGAAGAGAACGCGATCATGAGGGCGGGCTGGTCCCGCCGCAGGAAATCCGCCATGGGCAAACGATCCGCAACCACGGCTGTTGCGATTTTGGGCGCAGTGCTCATGACCTATGCGCAGGCAGGTCAGAGCACGCCCGGCGCGGCCGCGCAGTCTGCGCCCGCCACGCGCCCCGCCACGCCGGGGGCCCCCGCCGCGCCCCGGCTTGCGCGCGCGACGGCGCCGGCGGCCCCCGCCATCAGCGACGACGAGCAGCGCGCGTTCCTGACGCAGTACTGCATCACCTGCCACAGCGAGCGCGCCAAGACGGCGGGCATGGACTCCGCGCGCAAGCTCTCGGTGGAGGCGCTGGACCCAGGAAACATCGCACACGACGCCAAGACCTGGGAGCTCGTGGTTCGCAAGCTGCGCGCCGGCATGATGCCGCCGGCCGGCCTGAAACGGCCGGACCCGCCGGTCTTCGACGCGATGATCGCGTCCTTCGAGACGGAACTGGACGGCTCGGCCGGCCCCAACACGCCGGCGCCGGGGATGCACCGGCTGAATCGCACGGAGTATCAGAACGTCGTGCGGGACCTGCTGGACCTGGACATCGACGCCTCGAAGTATCTGCCCTCGGACGATTCGACCTCCGGCTTCGACAACATCGCCGGCGCGCTGGGCCTGTCGTCCACGCTGGTTGAAGCCTACGTGTCGGCCGCGCAGAAGATCAGCCGGCTGGCCCTGGGCTACCCGGAGCAGCCGACGCTGGCCGTCTACCGTACGCGTGAGGACACGTCGCAGAACTACCACATCGAGGGCCTGCCCTTCGGCACCCGCGGGGGCCTGCTGGTGGACCACACGTTCCCGTCCGACGGCGAGTACACGCTGACCGTGACGCCGATCTTCGGCGACAACATGTCGCCCACCGGGTTCGGCTCCGTGCCCTGCGAGCGGGTGGAGATCCTTCTCGACGGCGAACGGCTGCAGCTCCTGGAATGGGTGGGCGGAGGCCGTGGGCCAGCGGCCAACTGCGGGCCGGGCCGCGCACGACCGGAAACGCGCGGCGGCCAGGCGGGGCCCGAGGCGTTCTTCGGCGGCCGCGGCGGGGCGCCGATGCGCGTCCGCTTCAAGACCACCGCGGGCTCTCACAAAGTGGGGGCCACGTTCCTCGCCACCAACTTCGCGCCGCTCTTGGACCTGGACCGCCAGTTCCTGCGCTCCACGGTGCAGACCGGCCCCACGCCCGGCTATACGTTCTTCCCGCACGTGGGCACGGTGCGCATCGAGGGACCGTTCAGCGCCACGCAGGCCGTGGATTCGCCCAGCCGGCGCAAGCTGTTCGTGTGCTCGCCGAAGACGGCCGCCGAGGAAACGGCGTGCGCCCGGCGCATCGTGACGAACCTGGCCACCTACGCGTATCGACGCCCGGCGACGCCGGCCGACGTGGAGTCGCTCCTCGAGTTCTACCGGTTCGGGCGCAAGGAGAAGGACTTCGACCAGGGCGTGGAGATGGCGCTGGCGCGGGTGCTCGCCTCTCCCCAGTTCATCTACCGGATCGAAGAGGAGCCACGGACGGTGCGGCCGGGCCAGGCGTACCGCATCAGCGACGTGGACCTGGCATCGCGACTGTCGTTCTTCCTCTGGAGCACGGCGCCGGACGAAGAGTTGCTGCGCGTGGCCAGCCAGGGGCGGCTGCGCAACCCGGCCGTCCTCGAGCAGCAGGTGCGGCGGATGCTGAAGAGCCCGAAGGCGCACGCGCTGGCCGAGAACTTCGCGGGCCAGTGGCTGAACCTCCGCAGCCTGGACGCCACGGCCCCGCTGCCGCTCATCTACCCGGACTTCGACGATCCGCTCCGCCAGGCGATGCGGCGAGAGGTGGAGCTGCTGTTCGACACGATCGTCACCGAGGATCGCCCCGTCACGGAGCTCTTGACCGGCGACTACACGTTCGTGAACGAGCGGCTGGCCCGGCACTACGGCATCCCCAACATCCAGGGCAGCCAGTTCCGGCGGATTACGCTGGACGCCGAGCACGATTCGCGCAAGGGTCTGACCGGCAAGGGCGCCTTCCTCGTCACCACCGCGAAGCCGGAGCGCACGTCGCCCGTCACGCGCGGCAAGTGGGTGATGACCAACATCCTGGGCATGAGCCCGCCCGATCCGCCCGCGGACGTGCCCCCGCTGCCGCCTCGCGCGGCCGATCCCAACGCGAAGGAACCGTCGATGCGGCAGAAGATGATGGACCACCGCGTGCGGCCCGACTGCGTGCAGTGCCACCAGTTGATGGATCCGATCGGCTTCGCGCTGGAGTCGTTCGACGGCATCGGCCTGGTGCGCAGCCACGACGAGGGCACGCCGGTCGATTCCACGGCCCGGCTCTTCGACAACACGCAGGTGGACGGCCCCGCGGGCATCCGCGAGTGGCTCGCGACCCGATACTCGCGGCAGTTCGTGGCGGTAGCGTCGGAGAAGCTGCTGACCTACGGGCTGGGCCGCGGCCTGGACTACCGCGACATGCCGCTGGTGCGCCAGCTCGCGCGCGACGGCGCGGCCAGCAACAACAAGTTTTCGGCGCTCATCTTGGGCGTCGTCAAGAGCCAACCGTTCCAAATGAATACCATCGAGGCGCCCTCCGCTGTCACCAAGACGGCATCGACGGTCGCCCCGATGGTGTTCCAGTCTCTTTTGCCTGGCACGACGGGAGCCAACTAAGACAGGGACATTGATCATGTTCATCACCAAACGACACCTCAAGCGACGGACCTTCCTCCAAGGCGCTGGCGCCACGTTGGCATTGCCGCTGCTCGACGCGATGGTGCCTGCCGGCCAGCTCCTGGCCCAGACGGCCGCAAATCCCAAGACCCGATTCGTGGGCGTCTTCTTCCCGCACGGCATGGCGCCGGGGCACTGGGAGCCCGCCGCGGAGGGCGCGCTTCCGGAGAAGCTCCCCTACATCCTCGAGTCCCTCGAAAAGGTGAAGGACCAGACGGTCGTGCTGAGCGGCTTGTGGTCGCAGTCGGCCGAGCCGCCCGAGGGCACCACGGGCTCGGACCACTGGGTGGCGGCGGCGTACCTGACGGGCATCAAGCCGCGGAAGACCGCCGGCTCGGACGCCACGGTGGGCAGCGCCACCATCGACCAGCAGATCGCGCGGAGAATCGGCCAGGAGACGCTCCTGCCGTCGTTGCAGCTGGCGGTGGAGGATCCGAACTCGAGCTCGAGCAACTGCGGCGAAGGCTACAGCTGCTCCTACACGAACTCGATCTCGTGGGTCGACCTGCCGGCGACCGATCCGTTCGCCCCCGCCGACGCGGCGCTGCCGACGAGCCCGCTGCCCATGGAGCTCAACCCGCAGGTGGTCTTCGAGCGCCTGTTCGGCAGCGGCTCCACGCCGGAGCTGCGCGCCCAGCGGATGAAGCAGAGCCAGAGCATCCTGGACTCACTGGTGCAGGAGCTGGCGGGGCTGCGAAAGCAGTTGGGTGCGAACGATGTACGAACGGTGAACCAGTACACCGACGAGATTCGCGAGATCGAACGGCGCATCCAGTTGGCGGCGAAGGTGTCGACCGACGTGCCCGAGTTGGATCTGCCACCGGGCATCCCGGAGCAGTTCGACGAGCACGTCCGCTTGCACTCGGATCTGCTGGCGCTGGCGTTCAAGGCGGACATCACGCGGGTGGCCACCCTGCTCGGCGCACGGGACCTGACGAGCCGCGTCTACACCTACCCGAAGAACGCGCTCTTCCCAGAGGGCGGCACCAGCGTGAGCTTCCACGGCGGCTCGCACCACCAGGACGACCCGGCGCAAGTGCGGCGCTACGCGACGCTGAACCGCTACCACGTGTCCACGATGGCGTATCTGGCCGAGAAGCTCCGGTCGATCCCCGACGGCGACGGGACGCTGCTGGATCACTCGCTCATCGTGTTTGGCACCAACATGGGCAACTCCAACCAGCACCAGCACTACGACGTGCCGCACATCCTGGTGGGTGGCGCCAGCGGCAAGCTGAAAGGCAATCGCCACCTGGCGTATACGCGCAAGAGCGTGCCGACCGGGAACCTGCTGCTGAGCCTGCTGGATATGTACGGCATCGAGAAGGACACGCAGGGCGACAGCACGGGCCGCTTGCCCAGGCTGGTCTAGTGAAGCTCCGCCTCAAACCGTCCGGAGCCGCATCCGTGAACGCACGCCAGGTCCTCGGGTTGTTCACGCTCGTTGTCGCGTCCTGGGCCGGCGCGGCGGCGGCGGCGGGCCGGAGCGACGTGGCCGATGCCGCGATGACCGGCGACCGCGCGGCCGTAGCGCGCCTGGTTCGGCAGAAGGCCGACGTGAACGCGCCGCAGGCCGATGGCGCCACCGCGCTGCACTGGGCGATCTATCGGGACGACCTCGAGCTGGCGGGAACGCTCTTGGCCGTCAAGGCCAACGTGAAAGCCGCGAACCGCGTCGGCATGACGCCACTGGCGATGGCGGCCCTCTACGGCAACCCCGCCATGATCGACCGGCTGCTCAAGGCCGGCGCCGACGCGAAGGAACTGACCGGGAACGGCGAGACCATGGTGATGCTGGCGGCCCGCAACGGCAACCCGCAGGCCGTGAAACTGCTGGTCGAAGCCGGCGCCGACGTGAACGCGCGCGAGCGCCTGCGCGGCACCACGGCCCTGATGTGGGCGGTGTCGCAGCGCCACCCGGACGCGGCCAGGGTGCTGATTGCCTCCGGAGCCGACGTCGGCGCCAAGTCGGCGGGCGCCGGTGTGCCCCGCAACTACATGGCCAACCGCGTCAACCTGCGCGCCGTCACGCAGTCGCAGGACCGCCGGAAACGCGCGGCCGCGGCCGGCCGTACCTACGAGGAACAGTTGGCGTTCGAGCAGCGCGAGGGTCGCGACCTCGGCGGGCAACGTGGCCTGGCCCAGGCGCTTGGCCCCGACGGGTTGCCCTTGCCACAGGCCGCTCGTGGTCAGGCCGCCCCGGCACCAGGGGCACGCCCGGGGGCCGCGGGCCCTGGGCGTGCCGCAGGTCCCGGAGCCGCGGGCGTGGCGGGTCGTGGCCAGGGTGCGGCCCCAGCCCCCACCGCCGACGACGACAGCGAGGTGGTGTTCGCGGGCTTGGTTGGCTCAGGTGGCGGCGGGTTGACGCCGCTCGTCTTCGCCGCGCGCGAGGGCGACATCGAATCGGCGCGCGCGCTGCTCGATGCCGGCGCCAACATCAACCAGACCACCGAGTACGGCTGGACGCCGCTCCTCACGGCGGTGAACAACCGCAACTACCGGCTGGCCACCTTCCTCCTCGATCGTGGGGCCGACCCGAACCTGGCAAACAAGGGCGGGTGGAATCCCCTGTACCTGGCAACGGACAACCGCAACATCGAAGGCGGGGACTATCCGGTTCCCAAGCCCGATCTCGATCATCTCGAGATCATCACGGCGCTCCTGGACAAGGGGGCGAACCCCAACGCGCCGGTCAAAGAGAACACGCTGACCCGCACCATCTTCACGATGCAGTGGTTCTGGGAGGACGGCGCCACGCCGTTCGTCCGCGCCGCGCAGTCGAGCGACACCGCGCTGATGAAGCTGCTGCTGAAGTACAAGGCCGACCCGCAGGCGCGCACCGTGCTGGGCGACAACGCCATGACCGCATCGGCCGGCATCGGCTGGGTGGAAGGCGTCACCTACGAGCGGTCGGCCCAGGAAAACGTGGAAGCGATGCGGATGCTGCTGGACCTGGGCCTCGATCCGAACCACGCCAACAACGAGGGCCGGACGCCGCTGATGGGCGCGGCCATCAAGGGGCGCAGCGACGTGGTGCTGCTGCTCGTGGAGCGCGGGGCCAAGTTGGAGACCCGCGACAAGGGCAACCGCGACACCGACAAGGTGGGTTCTGCCGCGGCCGGCCACACGTGGCAAGCCATCGACTACGCGGAAGGCCTGGTGCGCGTGGGCGTGCAGTCGGCCATCGCGCGGCCCGACACGTCGGCGCTTCTGCGCAAGCTGATGGTGGAGCGTGGGTTGCCGGTTCCACCGCTCGACCGGGACATCCTGTCGATTTGCGTCGTCGCGCTCTGCCAGGGCGAGTAGCAGGTCGAGCCAGTGCGTCCTGACGCCAGGCCTTGATCGACGACACATGTTCAACTAAAGTTGAACATCATGAGCTCGACGATCAATGTCAAGGAGCTGCGCGCCTCCCTGCCGGATGTGGTACGGCGCGTACGCAAGGGTGCCCGCTTCACCGTGCTCTACCGCAGCCGGCCGGCGTTCCAGATCGTTCCGGTCGAAGACAGCCAGCGGGCCACGCTCGCGCTCGAGGATGAGCCGCTCTTCAAGGCCGCCGCGATCGGGCGCTCCACCGACGGACGCACCGCTTCACGGCACGACGAGGTCCTCTATCCGCGATGAAGTCCGTCTTCGTCGACACCGCCGGGTGGATGGCCTGCGGAGACGCTGCCGATCCCGACCACGAGGGGGCCTGTCGCGCGCGCGATGCGGCCCTCGAGGCCGGGCGAACGTTGGTGACGACCGATTATGTCGTCGATGAAACGTTGACGCTCATTCGGCTGCGTCTGGGCGTGCGGCAGGCCGAAGCGTGGTGGCGTCAGGTCGATGCAAGCCGGCGGCTTCGGTGGGAGCGAATCGACGCCGCGCGGTTCGAGCGGGCGCGGGAGTTCTTTTTCCGGTACCGCGACAAGGACTTCTCGTTCACCGACTGCACGAGCTTCGTCACCATGCGCGAGTTGCGACTGACGGATGCCCTGACGACGGACCACCACTTTCGCCAAGCGGGTTTCCGGCTGTGGGCGGCTCCACCCTTGCGCAAGCGGCGGTCGCTCGGCCGCGATATCTGAGGCGCGATCGACGAGGCGCATCACCGTGGCGGTTACCGAAGCTAGGAGCCACCGCCGGCTGGTCCAAGGCGGGCTGGTGGTCGCGACCTACGCCGCGCTGACGGTGGTGATGACGTGGCCGTTCGTCAACTACGGCCACTTCGCGGATGCCAGCTACGGCGGCGACGCACGGCTCATCATCTGGACCTTGGCGTGGGACAACCACGCCGTCCTGAACGGCCTCCCGCTTTTTGACTCGAACGTCTTCTTTCCTGCCCCCGACTCGCTGCGCTACAACGAACACCTGCTGGGCGTGAGCGTGGCCACGCTGCCGTGGGCCGCGGCCGGGGCCTCGCCCGTGCTGGCGTACAACGTCACATGGTGGGCGGCGTTTCTGCTGAACGGGCTGGCGTCGTTCGCGTGGCTTCGGCGGTTCGTATCCGACGCGGCGGCGGCCTTCGTGGGCAGCCTGGCGTTCATGTGCTCGTTCTACGTGATGCTCCACGCCCATGGGCACCTGCACCTGGTGTGGATCTGGCCGTTGCCGCTCTCGGCCCTCCTCCTCGAGCGGTGGTTCGTGGACCCGACGCCGCGACGCGCGGTCATGTGGGTGGCCGTGGTCCTCATGGGCGTGCTGACCTCCTGGTACATGGCCGTGATGGTGGCGATGGTCAATCTGGCGGTGGGCGCGGGCGTGCTCGTGTGGCGCCATGGCGATGGCCGTGAAGGCGCGCCGACGTTGTGGATGCGGCGTGTCTCGCATGCCGCGTGTGGTGCGCTGATTGTCGGCGCGTGCGTGTACCCGCTCGCCAGGCATTACGTGGGCATCACGACGGCGCCTGGGGAGTCGGCGCTTTACGCCGCGGATGTCGCCTCCTACCTGATGCCACCGGAGAACACCGTCGTCGGCCGGTGGTGGAAGGCCAACGTCGATGACCGCCCACGGACCATCTACGGCGAGCAGACGCTTTTTGCAGGGTGGATCGCCGTGGCGCTCGGCCTCGTGGGCCTTGGTGCGATCGTGCGCGACAGGCGGGTACCGCGGTTGGCGTGGGTGTTCGTCGCGCTGGCCGTCCTCGGCTTTCTGCTGTCGCTCGGCCCTGCCCCGCCTCTGCTCGGAGGGCCGGCGCTGGCGCCGTTCGGGTGGCTGGCCACGCTCCCCGGATTCTCGGGGATGCGCGCGCCCGGACGATTCGCCCTGATGTGCATGCTGGGGTGGTCGGGCCTGACCGCCTGTGGCTGGGCGGCTGCGACGCGCCGACTCGGCCGGGGCAGCACGTGGGCCACGCTCGTGTTGGTGCCGCTGATGCTGGCGGAGTGGTTCGTGGTGGACTTCCCCGCGGGGAAGCCCGAAGTGCACCCGATCCCCCCGATCTACAGGACGCCGGAGATCCGCGGGGCCACGGCGCTGGTGTCATTGCCTGAGTATCGCGACCAGCCCGACTGGTTCAAGGGCGGCGACTATCTGTACTACTCCACCGCGCACTGGCGCCCCATCGTCAACGGATTCGGCCGCAGCGAGCCACCCACGCAACCGGAGATCATCGGGACGGTACGAGCCTTCGCCTCCAATCCGGCGGCGGTGCGCGCGATGGGTGTGCAGTACGTGGTGGTGCACGGTGACCGGCTGGCGCGGGAGGACCGCGGGATCATCGAAGCGGCCAGGACCAACCCGCTGTGCCGACTCGTGGCGCAGGTCGACTCGGACTACCTGTTCGAGGTGCTCACAGCCCCTTCGCCATGAAGACGCTGTTCGGGTCGTCGATGTAGTCCCCGAACGGGCCGCGATATTCGAACCCGTACCGGCGATACAGGCGTTGTGCCGCCGAGAAATCAGCCGACGCACCGGTCTCCAGATACAGGTGGCGGTAGCCGCGCCGCTGCCCCTCCGCGATGATGTGTTCGAGAACCCTCGAGCCCACACCCTTTCCTCGATGCGCGTCGGCGGTCCGCATCGCCTTGATCTCGCCGCTGGTCGGCCCCAGGACCTTGAGCGCGCCGCATCCCAGGAGCACGTCGTCCTCCCACGCCGACCACACCGTGATCTCTGGCGACCGCAACCGCTCCACGCCGAGGGCGTGAACGCTCTCGGGTGGGGTGATTTCCTTCATGTTCTCGAGGTGCGACTCGAGCAAGCCAACGACCGCGGGCCCGGTCAGGTCGTCTTCACGAATCTCCATCGCGCGCCTTTGCGCCGACCGCGCTCATGCTGGACACCACGTCGAGAAGCCTGTCGATGTCGTGCTCCGTATTGAAGAGGTACGGCGCCACCCTGATGTTGCCCTCGCGAAGGCTGACGACGACGCGCTCTCGGCTCAAGCGCTCGTATATCTCGTTCGTTCTCGCGGGCGTGTGTCCACGGAAGCACCCGAAGGGGCCACGCCTGGTGGCGTCGAGCGGGCTGGCCAGCTCCACGACGTCTCGTGGCAACCCCTGGAGCAGCCGATCGACAAGCCCACGGTTGTGTGCCTGCACGACCTGCGGGCCGATGCGCTCCACGAAGGCGGCCGCCGCGGCCATCCCCGCGAGGTTGGGGTTGAAGGCGCCCGCCCACTCCGGCGTGTCCCAGCGCCGGGCGGCCAGCGCGGGCTTGGGGTCGTCGAACTCGAGCGACGAGAAGTCGTCGGCGCCCGCGGTCGCCATCCAGTAGAACGGGCCCGGACGCAGCGTCTGCAAGTGTTCCGCTTTGGCCCAGAAGAACCCGGTGCCATATGGGCTCAGCAGCCACTTGTAGCCCGCACAGGTCAGGAAGTCGGCACCAAGCTGCGCCGCATCCAGCGGCACGGCGCCACAACACTGGCTCACGTCCAGGCACAGCAGCGTCCCCTGCGCGTGGCACGCGGCCGCCAACGGGGCCGCGTCCAGCATCGAGCCATCGTTGAACCTCACGAGGCTCACCGACACCAGCCGCGTTCTCGGAGTCAGCGCCGCAATCAGGTCCTGTGCACCGAGAAACGGACCGGTCGGCGCTACGGCACGCAGCGCCACACCCTCGCGTTCGGCCAGCGGCGCCCACGTCGTGTACTGCAGCGGGAACTCGCCGGTCGACGTCAGCACTTCGTCGCCGGGCTTCCAGGGGATTCCGTAGGCCAGCGTGGCCGTCCCGGCGCTGGCGCCGGTGGTCAGCGCCACTTCTTCCGGACGTCCGCCAACGAGCGTGGCGAGCGTCGCGCGCAGGCCATTCTGCACGCCCACATACGCCGAGGCCGAGATGACGGCGCGGTGGGGGAACTTCTTGGCCTCGACCGCCTGCTCCACGGCTTGGACCGCGACGCGTGGCATCAGGCCCTCGGCCGCCGAGTTCAGGTAGACCGCGTCGTCGAACTCGAACCACTCGGTCCGCCAGTTCGTCATGGATCTAGCGAGGCTCCGCCTCTGACCGAAGAGCATGAAGGCTCCGCCTCGCTAGGGCAGTGTCTTTTGGCCCCGCCTCTGGCGGGGCGGAGAAAACTTGGCTCATGTGGTTGGAATTCGAGGTGGTCAAGTTTTCTAGCGCCTCGGGCCCTTGAACTTTGGACTGGCACCCACTTGCTCGTAGCTCAATCCGTCCGCTGGGCGATCGAGCTTCCGGACGTAGAGCGAGCTCTGATCTTGCCGGGAGGGACTTCCCACGACCACGAGCTCGTCGCCGGGCTTCAGCGAGTCGCTGGTCATGCCGACCTGAACCAGCTCGAAGCGGTTGTCGAGCTCGAGGCGCCACGGCTGCGCGCGGCCGGCGTCGTCCTGCCGGTCCAACTCGACCCACGGATGTGGGTCGACGAAGCGGAAGGCCCGAACCACGCCCCTGAGCGTGACCTTCTTGGACGAATCGTAGACGGCGGCGATCGAGTGGTGGGCGCCGACGGACACGCCCAGCAGCGTAGGCAGGGCGCCCACGGCGCCGAGAACGACAGCCAGAACGATGGATGGCCGCGGTGCTCGCAACGTCGATCCTCCTCCCCTGTTCTATCACGCAAACCGTCGCACTTGGGCGCGACCAGTGGGGCAGAGAATGAGCGCATGCCTGGGAGCGACGACGTGAACCCCGCCAGCCCTCGGTTGAAGCTCACCTACGAAGACTTCGTGTTGTTTCAAACGACGGGAAGCGTCACGAGTTGATCGAATCTACGTCGCAGTTGATGGTGTCTTCGGGCGCTCTACTGAATTGGCGAAGGAGCGGGGTGACGTGCTCTCGACCAGCCTCCTGCCGGGTTCGAACTGCCCCTGTCGCGCCTCTTCCGCGACGACGCGTGACCATCGCCACGGGACGGGCGGCTGCTACCGACCGCCGGTCGGCAGGGAGTTGCGAATGGCCGCGATCTTCCAGCCGTCGGCTTGTCGCGCCATGATGAAGGTGGTCCACATCAGGCGAGCCGCGCCCTGGCCGGCGGCGCCGATCTCGTAATCGCCGTCCACGATCGCCATCTCCGGGGTTGGAAATCGGACCGCCTTCACGCTGATACGCCTCGAGCCGCTGTTGCGCTGCGACGACTCGAGCGTGCCCTTCACGATGCCCGCCCGTCCGCGGCGCCAGTCACCCGAGCTGTTCACCTGGTCGGCATCGGCCGTGAACAGGGCGCCGATCGCCGCGGCGTCCCGCCGCTCGCGCGCCTCCACGTAGCTGGCGACGACAGCGCACACGGCAGCCTCGTCGCCGCCCTGGGTCTGCGCCGGACCGGCAAACGAAACGGCCAACGGCCACAGGAGAAGAACGGCCGCTGCACGTGCGCAGGACGGGAATCGTCGTGGCGGGATCATGGGCGAACCCTCTAGTCGGCAGCGAAATGACGCGACAGGTACGCGTGGACGGCCGAGAAGGCCTCGTCGGACAGCGGCGCGCCCTCGTTGAGCATCGAGACGAGCGTTTCCTCCCACTCCTCCGCAGAACGCCGTCCGAGCTTGATGCGCTTGAGGTCATGGCACAGCGTGCAGGTGTTGAGGACCACCTCTTTGCCGGGGCCATCGGGAATCGGGCCGTGCTGTTCAGTCAAGTAGCTCACGAGCAACGGGAGGTCTTCCGCCGGGACCTTCGCGCCTTTGTCGACCATGACCCCGATGGTCTTGGTCCAGCCGGCGGCATCCATCGCGCTGGTTTGGATCCGGCGGGTGTCGTGGCAGCCCTGACAGTTCGCGTTCATCAGGCGCTCGCCGCGTTCGTTGTCGTTCTGGGCCGGAGCGCTTCGGGCCGCCGCCACGACCAGCACCGCGATGGCGACGCCCCAGATCGGCCCACGCCAGGTGGGGCGCCGATTCACTGAACGATCTCGCACTCGCCGTAGTTCTGCGATACGGAAGGCTCGGAGATGAAGCGGCCCACCTGCATCTGGAGGTACCCGTGGCGGGAGTGAACGGCCTTGAGCTTCTTCGGCGACGCCTCTTGCGCGAACACCGTGGTGACGTTCAACTGTCCTACCCCGTTCTCGACGAAGTACAGGCTCCAACCGGACAACACGGCGCTGACAAACGCCTTGTTCCCCGTGCCCCGGACTTCAGCCGTCGCGTCCTGCACGTCGATGTTCTCGACGGTCAGCTGCAACTCCTGCGTGCGGGTCTGGGCCACGGCCTGACCTTCCTTCCACGTGGCGGTGGTGGCCGAGGGAAACCGGCAATTGAGGGCCTTGACGGTGGTCAAGGGGTTGGGAGGCTCGGCCGGGGGCTTGGCTTGCGCGTACGCGCGGGAGGGGTTGACCAGCATCGCCACGCCAACCGCCGCCACCACCAGTGCCTGTCGCGCCATCTTCACGATGCTGCTCCCTTCGCCCCCGCCCCGGCCACCCCGGCTGGGCCCACGTCCCTTGGGGGCGTCTGCGTACTATCCTCTATAATTCCTCAACCGGAGGCAGTTCTGAAGAGACTCTTCGTATTGGCGGCAATCCTCGTCGGTACCGGCAGCCTTGCGCTGGGGCAGCAGGCTCCGGACGCGCAGACAGTGGCGCGACTGAAGATGCTCTTTCCCACGGCCGCATCCTTTTCGCCGAAGGAGGGCGACCCGCCGCACTTCAAGGCCTTTGGCCCCGGCGGGCGGGGCGCCCAGCCTGTCCTCGGTTACGCCTTCTGGACCACCGAGGCCGTGCCCCTGGAACGGGGCTACGGGGGCCCAATCCCGATCCTGGTAGGCATCGACATCAAGGGCGTCCTCACGGGCGTCAGCGTCGGCGAGCACCGCGAACCGTACGGGGACTTCTCGATCGACCGGGCCGAGTTCCCAGCCCAGTTCCGGAACAAGGACGTTCGCGACCCGTTCAAGCTGGGCGGCGACATCGACGCGGTGTCGCGAGCCACCATCACGATGTCGGCGGCCGTTCGGACGATCCGCAACGGCTCTCGTCGCATCGCACGCCAGCTGATCGCTCCGCCGAGCGAGGCCGCCCGACCGTGACCCGGCCCGGCGCGGGCCTGAGGGGCCGGCTGGCCCCGGTTGCCTTGGCATGCCTGCTGGTTGGCCTGCCGGTCCTGCACGGGGCCGTGGCCGTCGCCCAGGTTTCCCAGCCCGCACCGCCCGCCCCGGAAACAGAACCCGACAACCAACCGGCCGCCGCCCCAACCTGGGACTTCGGCGACGAGGAGGAAGAGGATACGCCCTCGTTCGCCCAGGACGTGCGGGCGCAGGCGCTCGACCTGGTGCTGATGGCGGCCTTCTGCGCGCTGGCCTTCGTCAGCTTCTTCCGCAAGAGCAAGTCGCTGAAGTTCGTGACGTTCGCGGCCTCGGTGGGCTACATCGGCTTCTACAAGAGCCAGCTGATGTCGATCGTGAACGTCTTCGGGCTCTTCGGCGGCAACCTGCCGGTCTTTCGCTACAACCTGGCCTGGTACCTGCTGGCGGCGGTGACGCTCGTCTCCACGATCCTGTGGGGGCGCGTCTACTGCGGGCGCATCTGCGCGTTCGGCGCGCTGACGCAGCTCCTCGACGCGGTGGTGCCCGCTCGCCTGCGCGTCAACGTGCCCAAGGTGCTCGAGCGGCGCGCGGCGCAGATCAAGTTCGCCGTGCTGGCCTTCGCGCTCTCGTACTTCCTGGTCACGAAGAACCCTCTGATCTATCCCTACATCGAGCCTTTCTGGATGTTCGGGATCTACGGCCGCTCGGCGCCGATGTGGATTGGGCTGGCCGTGCTGCTGACGGCCACGGTCTTCGTGCGAAATCTCTACTGCCGATTCCTGTGCCCGCTCGGCGCGTTCCTTGGCGTGCTGTCGAACCTGACGGTCTTTCGCATCAAGCGCTGGTCCGAGTGCAACACCTGCCGCATCTGCGAGAAGGCCTGCGAGTGGGGCGCGATTCGGGGGCCGAAGATCCTGCAAACCGAGTGCGTGCGATGCGACGACTGCGAGCGGCTGTACGACGACACCAAGAAGTGTCCGCACCACATCATCATCATCCGCAAGGCTGATATCCTTGCGCGTCGCGCGGCAAGAGCCACGCCGGTTACGTCCTAGCAAGGACTCCGCCCGCAGACCGTCCAGACAGGGAGGTTCCCCGTGATGCGAGCACGAACGGTCGTCGTCGTGGGCGCCATCGGCTACGTCGCCTTCGCCGTGCTGGGCCTGGCCGTCCACGCGCAACAAGGAGTCGTCTGGGCCCCGAAGCCCACCATACTCCCCAGCTACACCTCCCCCCAACGACCGCACGTTCGGCTGTCGGACCTGAAGGCCAAGCACGCCAAGGCGCGGGCCTGGAGCGAACGGCTGGTGGACGACGGCTACCTGCAGGCCGACTACATCGCCGACACGCCGGGGACGCGGGTGCCCACACGGCTCCACCCGGACTTCCGCGCGTGGTGGGTGGTGGTCGAGGGTCAAATGCGAGTGGAGATCGAAGGCCAACGGGCGTTTGTGGCGACCAAGGGATCGGTCGTGCAGGTGCCGAAGCAGACGCCGTACACCATGGAGACGATCGGGGACGGGCCGAGCCTCAGGTTCGCGGTGCAGATCTCGCAGGGCAAGACGCTTTATCCCCGCGACGGGAAGCCACCGGAGATGCCCGGCTTCACGTGGGTACCCGTGCGGATCGGCAACGCGGGACGCGGCGTGTACGAGGCACCCAATCAGCCGCACCTGAACTTGTTCGAACCCGCCAAGGCGCCCGAGTACACGGGCCAGCCCGCGATTCGCGACGACCGGCTGCAGGCGAACCTGATCTACGGCTACGAGAAGGACCTGCCGGCGCTGACGCCCACGGACAAGGGGCACTTCCACCCGGACAGCCCGGAGTTCTGGCTGGTGATGACAGGGCAGATCCGCTACGCGTTCGAGAACCGGGACGTGTTCGTGGCCGACACCGGCGACGTGGCCTACGTGCCGCAGGGCACGTTCCATCTGGCCCGCTTCTCCGGCCCCGGGCCATCCTGCCGCCTGGCGATCACCCGCTTCACGAACAACTCGCAGCTGATCGAACCTTGAGCCGCGCGGCTCCTGACCCGAGATCAGTAGGTCGCGTAGCTCAACGGCAGAGCATCCGGCTGTTAAGCGGAGGGTTGCTGGTTCGAATCCAGCCCGAGGATCCACACGAACAAGTCCAATATAATCAGCAACTTGCGACGATTTATGTTCGCGCGAATCGTCTAAGCGGCTCCGTCTCAATGCGTTGCGGCTGTTGAGGCCGCACTGGACGATGTCCGCAATTGGGCTGGGTTCAACTTTGCGTTTCGAGTCCGCCGAACATTCCCTGCACGTCAGCTACATCCGAATCAGTCGGCACCACGCCATCATCATCGTCGTCGGATGGCGCGGTTGTGCGTTTCATCGCCCGGCAAAAGGGTGCTGTGTGAACATGGTCTCGCGCGACGCCTAGGTGTTCGCTGAGTCTCCACGACTGGGCAATCGATTCAGAGAGGCGCCTTAGGTCCTTCAGTCTCGCCTTGATCCATTTCCGGCATGCGGCGACTGGGTATCTGTCAGGAAGCTGAAGACCCTATCGAACGGCGCATCGACGCCGACCGGCTTTCGGGCTGGCGTACCTGCATGCTCGTTGCTGCGCCCCGCGCCGGTTCCTCACGAAGCCCTTGCGGCGCCACTATTGCGGTTACACCGAACGCATGGCCATGACCTGCTGCCCGTCGGGCCGGCAGCATAATATCCAGCATTGGCGCGGCGAAGCTCCGGCAGCGCGAGCGGTCTTCGCCAGAGCCGACGATGACCAGGCGCCCTCGCTGCTGCTGTGCCGCTGACGTTTGTCAGCAACCTCGTCGCCTGGTGCTGATCCTGCGCGGCAAGTGCCCGTGAACGTATGACTACCCTGCTCGAAGTGTTCTGCCTTGGAGACTTCAAGGTCCGCCTCGATGGCGTGGCGATACCGGCGCTTTCGAACTCGAAGCCGCTCGCATTGTGGTTGTACGTGGCGCTCGGCGGCGCGGAGCGCGCTCGGGCACATCTTGCCGAGGTCTTCTGGAGTGAGCTCGATGACGAAGCGGCGCGGGGCAACCTGCGTCTTGTCCTGCTACGGCTACGCAACCTGGTTCCCGAGCATGTCGTTGTCACGCGGACCGCTGTCCGCATTCCGCCGCACGCGCGATACGTCATCGATGCGACGACCGTCCCGGCCGTGGACGATCTTTCACGAGAGTCGATCGATGCCCTGTTGCTGCGTAAGCCCGAGGAGTTTCTCGCCGGTGCGCGCCTGCGCTACGCGCCACCCTTCGACGATTGGGTGTCCGCAGAACGGCAGCGGCTCGTGGCCGACCACGTGACCCGGCTGACCGAACTGGGGCGGCGGCTTTCCACACGCGGCGACGCGCCGCGGGGCGTCGAGGTGTACCGCCGTTGCCTGTCGCTGGTCCCTTGGTCGGAGGATCACCACCGGGCGCTGATTCGCTGCTACGCCGACCTGGGGCAGCGTGCCGCGGCGCTGGCGCAGTTCGACGCATGCCGCCATGCGCTCCGCCGCGAGCTTGATGTCGAACCGGAGGCAGCCACGCGCGAACTCATCGACTCGATTCGTCGAGCGCCCGCGGGCGGGGTGCCCTCTGCCGGACCGGTGTCGGCCGTCGTCGAGCGGTCCGGTGCCGCCGGATTCGATCCGCTGGCGCCGTTGGTTGATCGCACGCACGAGCGCGAAGGCCTCATGCAGCTGCTGCTGGGCGAGGGCTGCCGCCTCGTCTCCCTTGTCGGTCCGGGCGGGGTCGGCAAGACGCATCTCGCGCAGCACGTCGCCGAATCGCTCCGCGAGGCGTTTCGCGACGGCGTGTGTTTCGTGCCGCTCGCCGACGTGCATCCGCAGCTGCCAGAGCAGAGCGCCAGCCTGGTCGAGGCGCGGATTGCGGAGACGCTGGGGCTGCCGGGCGGCAACGCCTCGACCCGCACGGCGCTGCTCGCGGCCCTGGCCGAACGCGAGCTGCTGCTCGTGCTCGATAACTTCGAGCAACTGACCGATGCGGCCGGGCTGATCGAAGAGATCACGTTGCGTGCACCGCACGTTCACGTGCTCGTGACCAGCCGCCATCGCCTGGAGCTTCCCGCCGAGTGGGCGGTGCGCCTCGGCGGTCTGGACTATCCCGACGATCCGCACTGGACCGACGCGAGTTCGGGTTACGCCGCAGTCGAGTTGTTCACCAAGGTCGCAAAGCGCAGAGCCGATTTCGACGTTGCAGCCAGTGGGGTGGACATTCTCAGGATTTGCCGCATGGTCGAGGGCTATCCGCTGGCGATCACGCTCGCCGCGCGCTGGCTCGCGACGATGACGTGCCGCGAGATTGCCGAGCGCCTGCGAGACAGCCTGTCGCTCCTGAGCGACACGCACCATCCAGCGGCGCCGCCGCGGCATCAGAGCCTGGCCGCCGTGCTCGACCAGTCCTGGGTGCTGCTGAACGAGGCGGAACAGGCTGCGTTCAGCGGCTTGAGCACGTTTCGCGGCGGCTTCACGCTGGCGGCCGCGGTCGCCGTGGTCACGAGCGATCTGGACGTTCTCGATCGGCTTGTCAACAAGTCGCTGCTGCACCGGCGCCAGGACGGCCGGCTCGAGATTCATGAGGTGATGCGCGAACTCGGGGCGGCAAAGCTCGGCCGGAACGGGGAGCGCGCGCGTGCCATTCGCGAGCGGCATGCGATCTACTACGAGTCGCTGCTGCGGGACGAGCACTCGCGTTTCGAACTCGACCCGTTGCGCGCGGCTTTTGAGCTGACACGGCAGGAGCTGGCCAACCTGCTGACGGCATTCGAGTATCGCCTGACCCGCGGCGCGGCGGAGCCGATCGCCGAATTGCTGCGCGGCGTGTGGGTGTTTCACAAACGGTTGGGCTGGTTCGCGGACGGTGCGGCGCTGCTCGGCCGCGCGCTCCGGCTTCCCGCCCTTCCGCCGGAGTACGCCTGCCGCTGGCGGCTCTGGTTGAGCGACGCTCTCTTCCAGCTCGGACGCCACGACGAATGCAGGGAAGCGGTGCTTGCCAGCCTCGGTGCGCTCGGCGAGCCACTTCCGTCGCCCGGGGCGGCCCGCCGCTATGTCGCGCGCGAGCTCCTCAAGCTGGCGCTGCCCGCCCGCTGGATCTCGCTCGGGGGGACGCGAGCGCGGCTCCGCGACGACGTGGCGCGAACGCACAACCGGCTGGCGCAACTGCATTTCTTCGAAGGCAATCGGCTCGCGTTTCTGGCAGCCACGCTGCGCTCGATCAACGTCGCGGCGGTCAGTGATGCGGTCGAACACTGGGCATCAGGAGCCCTGGCGCTCGCGCACACGCCGCTGCGGTCGGTCGCGGCGCGTTATGCGCGACGAGCCGACCGCTCGATCGAACACGCCGAACCCTTCGCCCGCGCCTGGGCGCACGAGCAGCTTGGCCTATACGCGCTGGGCGTGGGGCAGTTCGCCGGCGCCGAGCGGCATACTGGGGAGGGTGCAGCGCTCTTCTGGGAGCTGGGCCAGGACAAGTACTGGGGGGAGTGCGCGACGCTCCACGTGTACGCCGCCATGATGCGAGGAGATCTCGCCGCGGCGCGCGAGCGTCTCGCTGACAATTTGAACAGATCGCGCGCGCGTCGTGAGCGCTTTGCGGAAGTCTGGGCCTTGTGCGGCCTCGCCCACCTCGACCTGCGCGCGGGGCGGCAGCCAGCCGCCGACTTCGACGCCGCCCTGGGTGTCGTTGCCGACCTCGTGGATCTCAATACCGGGCTGCTGTACTTCGGTCACGCCGCCTGGGCTGCGGCGCGCGATGGCGACGCGCGTGCGGCGCTTGAAGCGCTCGGCACCTGCCACCGCGTGACCCGGGGCGCCACGATGTTGTCCATCTACGCGCTGAACGGATTCATCGCACAGGTGATGGCACTGATCGAGCTGGCCGAGGCGCCGGCGCCCGCGGGCGGCCAACGGGACATCGACGCCACAGCTACCGCCGTCCTGCGCGACTTCAGGCGTTTTGCGGCGCCGTTTCCCGCCGCAGCCCCCTATGCCGAGTATCTGGAGGGGCGCTGGTTGATTGGCAGGGGCGGAACGACACGGGGCGAGGCGCTGTGCGCCAGGGCCCTCCGTCGGCCAGCCTTCTTCCTGGACCCGAACACCCTGATCGCGGGAAAAATCGCCGTTCCCATCGGCTAACGCTCGACTAACGCCCCTTCTGGCAACCTCCCGTTCGTTCCGAAGTAACAGGAGGTGACCATGAAACCACTACGCCCGAAGCTGCCGCGAATGGCTGCGCTGCCCGCGCTGCGGCTGTCTCTTTGTGTGATCAGCGCCACGATTCTGGCTGCGTGTTCCGGGGAATCGCCCGCCGCGCCGACACCACCACCGGCACCGATGGTGACCTCGGTCACCGTGGCGGGGACCAATTCGGTGAACGTTGGATCGACAACGGCCATGACGGCGACCGCCCGCCGGTCGGATGGATCGGCAGAAGTCGTCAGCAGTACCGCCACCTGGCAGAGCTCGAATCCTGCGGTCGCCACAGTCTCCTCCACGGGAGGAGTGAGGGCGGTGTCGCCTGGAACATCGATGATCTCCGCCGCGTTCGGGGGCCAGACTGGTCAGCTGTCCGTGCAGGTCATGGCCGTCGCCCCTGCACCCAACATTCAATTGGTCACGGTCGCGCTCGACAGGGTCGTCATCAACGGCACGTGCGACGCCGACAGCCTCTTCGAGGACAGTGGCGACGGCGAGTTCTCGTTCAGGTTCGAAGTCGAGCGCAGCGGTGGAGGCCGAACCTCCCTTTGGGTGACGAACGGGCAAGCGTTCAAGATCGGTCCGTACTCGCTTGCCAACTATTCACTGACGTTCGCTCGCAACGTCTCGCAGGGGGAGGACTTCATCCTGTGGTTCACGGCCACGGAATCGGATGGTGTCCTGGGTGCGGACCCAAAGCTCAGCGGCGCGAGTGTGGGGCGGCCGCACATATACCAGAACGGGACATGGGCAGGAGGCGGCAATTCCATCACTCTTGGTACGAGCGACTGTGGCGCGACAATCCGCTGGGACGTGTCGTCGGTCGCTCAGCGATGAGCGTCGGTGTTACCGGCTGGAAGTGCGTGAATGTCGTCTTCGTGGAGCGGGCGACACCGGGCGCGACGGGGGGATATCGTGGTACTCGAGTGGCTGCGTGACTACTGACGGCCCCGGGCGCGTCCGCCACCGGCGCCAGGGTATCAAACGCGACATCAGGCTACCTCACGGATGAGCCAGGGTCGAAAATCGCTCAGACCGTCGAAGAGGGTGCCACGAGCTCGACGCGGTAGCCGAGGCCGCGGAGTTCGCGGATCATCTTGCGTGCGCGGACCTTCTTCGCCTCGACGCTGACGGCTGGCCCGCGTTCTTCGTAGCGCACGCGCTCGTGCAGCATCTTCCAGATCAACCGGCACAACCGGTGCGTGATCGCCCCGATGGCCTGGGCATGGCCGAGGCGTGGGACGATGCGGCGATAGACGACGGCGAAGATCGTCCCCTTGGCTTTGACGGCGGCATTGGCGGCTTGATTGAGGACGCGGCGCATCTGACGATTGCCCTTGGGGCAGCGATGGCTGTAATTCACGCCGGCACTCTCCTCGTTGCCGGGACAGGCGCCCATCCAGGAGGCGAGATGCTTGGGTGAGGGAAACGTGGCCGCGGTGGCGCCGACCTCCGCGATGATCTGCTGCGCGGAATCGACCCCGAGGCCGGGGATTTCGGCGAGGCGCTGCACCGCGTCGTGGTGTGCCGCGAGCAGGTCGGCCATCTGCTGATCGAGCTGCCCGAGGTGATCCTCAATCACCCGCAGCTCTTCCAGCGTGAGCTTCAGCAGCCGGCGGTAGACCGGATGCAGCGTCGGACACGCCTCGAAGGCATCGCACAGCTGCGCCGGCGTGGCGCGCAAGCGCGAGGCCGCGAGCGCCGCGAGGGCGGCGGGATCGGTCTCGCCCTCCGCCAGCGCCTGCAGCATGCGGCGGGCGCTGACGCCCAGTAGGTCCGAGACGAGGCTGGACACCTTGATGTGCGCTTCCTCGAGCAGCGCCTCCAATCGGTTGTGGAGCTGCACGCGGTTCCGGGTGATCTGGTACTTGCGCCGCATCACGGTGCGCCAGAGTCGCTGCTCGGTGTCGGGCACGAAGCTCAGGGTCAGCTCCTGCGCGACCAGGCGTTTCACCAACCGCTCCGCATCCGGGAAGTCCTTCTTGCGGCCCCCGGGCCCGCGATTCGATTGCGCTTGGGCGAGATGGAGCGTGCCCGCGAGGCGCGGCGCACCATCGCGCGCGCGGCGTCGAGGGCGCCAATGCTGTTCCAGCGCTTCCCACACCGGCCGCCAGTACTGCGCGGTCGACTCCATGACGACTTCCTCGACCTCGTGCTCGACCAACCAGTCGGCCAAGCGACGCAGATCGGCCGGCGTCGTGCCGACCTTCTGACGCGTGAAGTGGAAGTCGCCGTCGATCTCGACGTCGGCCACCACGACCGCCAGCATCTTCTTGTGGACGTCAATTCCCGCGATCTGGTACGGCATCGGTCTCTCCTCGGGA
>Ga0307505_10000430_pt1 | contig 47231 bp, 40 predicted proteins | sample 23_S_MG_FD_202183 | JGI IMG/M metagenome (GOLD analysis project Ga0307505, IMG submission 202183) | Soil microbial communities from Populus trichocarpa stands in riparian zone in the Pacific Northwest, United States - 23_S | ecosystem: Environmental > Terrestrial > Soil > Riparian zone > Trees...
TTTTCTCGAGCACCTTGGATGCAATGCTCACATCGTTGATTACGCACCAACCAATTTCAATGGCTGTCGGGGGGCGAAACTCCTGAAAGAGACGCTAGGCTCATCGGTTCTGATTCGCGAGGTTGACCTCGACGCCAAGTTCGAACTTCCCGGAGAACGTTACGGCCTAGCACTGTTTCTAGGAATTCTCTATCACTTGAAGAATCCCTTCGGTGCGCTGGAAAGCCTGGCGCGCACGTCGCGCCACGCGCTCATCAGCACACGTGTCGCCCGTTTCAATCGAAGCGCGGCGTTACCGGGGACCGACGTGAACCCCTCACGCGTGGAGATCGCCAAGATTCCTGTCGGCTACCTGGTCGACACCTATGAAACGAGCAACGACCCGACCAACTACTGGATGTTTTCCGATGCCGGACTGAGGCGAATTCTAAACCGGACAGGCTGGGACATCCTTGACTACATGACCGTAGGAAACCGGCTGGATTCGGATCCCGCATCGAACGATGGAGACGAACGTGCGTTTTGCCTCGTTCGAAGCCGGTTTTGACCCTAGTACAATGCGCTCGGCTGCAGGCGCGCGGGAGTCCACCGGGCGATCCTGCATCCAGGCACTGGAACCGATCCGCGCGTGAAACGCAAAGTCTTCCGCGTGCTGCGTGCGGTGCAACGGCGCATTCCTGCGAAGCTGTTGTCGTTCATGCAAGTCCACATACCTGCCATGGACAGGATAGGCTATGCGCTGCGCCGCGCCGAGGAACGCGGGACATTCGCACTACAGCACCGGATACACGAACTTCCGCCAATCTTCCACTATTGGTCGAATGCTTGGTTGCGTCCGCAGCTGGAAACCTTCGGTTTCTCGAATCCCGATCAGTTTTTCGCCCTGCACCTGAGCAAGTCGGTGAAGGACAGCGGTGTTCGTTCCTCCCGCTTCGCCAGCCTGGGGGCAGGCAACTGCGATACCGAGTTGCGTGTGGCCCGCCTGCTCGTCGACGAGGGTATTGATGACTTTGCCATCGAGTGTGTCGATGTGAATCCCGACATGCTCGAGCGCGGGCGCATTCTGGCGCGCGAGGCGGGGCTGGAATCCCACGTCATTCCGGTCGAGGGCGATTTCAACGCCTGGCGACCCTCACGGCGCTACGACGCGATCATGGCCAACCAGAGCTTGCACCATGTTCTCGAACTCGAGGATCTGTTCGGATCCATCGATGCCGCCCTATTGCCACACGGGCGCTTCCTTGCTTCGGACATGATCGGCCGCAATGGCCACATGCGCTGGCCCGAGGCAATGGCGATCATCCACGAGTACTGGCGCGAGCTGCCGGCGTCGTATCGCCGTAACGTGCAACTGAACCGACACGAGGAACTTCACGAGTACTGGGACTGCTCGAAAGAGGGCTTCGAGGGCATCCGCGCGCAGGACATCCTGCCACTGCTCATCGAACGCTTCGATTTTGAACAGTTCTTCGCTTACGGCAACCTCATCGACCCGTTCATCGACCGAAGCTTCGGTCCGCATTTCAATCCGGACTCGGAAGTAGATCGTAGTCTCATTGACCGCATTCACGCGCGCGATATCGCCGAGATGCAGGCAGGCACGATCAAGCCGACCCATCTCTTCGCCGTCATGCGCAAACGCCCCTACGACGGTCCTTTGCTGCACGCACCCGGTATCACACCTCAGTCCTGCGTGCGCAATCCGGGCCATTGAGGCGCACGTGTCCTGCATGAACGATGGTGGCGACGCTCAATGCTCGAGTGTCGCGCTCACGATGCGGTAAGCAAGCTCGCGCTGGTCACCCACACCCCCTGGACCGGCAGGCTGCCAGCTTCGTTCAGCGTCAATACGCAATGCGATCGTTTCCCCACTGCCTGCGTTCAATGCCAATCTGACCGGCGTGCGTGCTCCCGGCGCCAGGACTTGCGTGTAGCGGGCTCCGGCCAGGTCGATGATCAGTTCCTGATCACTCTTCAATTGCTTTGGCGCCCACAGCTCCAGTGTCAGCGACTTCACCTTGCGCGTCGGCACGAATACGGCGGTCAGTTCCACGCCGACCCAGCCGTCGGGCCACAGGCCCGTGGCGCCGCGCGGCTGCGTCGCGTAGCCCTGAAGTTCCAGACGCTGCGCGCCACGCGCTTCGGCCAGCGCGCCTTCCAGGCTCGCGATTTGTGCGCCGAAGTGCTTCTCGCGATCGTAGAGGTAGCGCAGTTGCGTGCGCAGGCGCGTGAAACGCGTGCGCAGATTGCGCACGTCGCCTTCGCTGAGGCTGCGGCCTGGCGTCCAGTCGACCGGCATCGTCTCGGGCACGTAGATCGTCGCATGGGGCGGCGCGGTCTCATGGGCGGGGCGTTCGACCGTGTACAGGTAGATCGCGAACGATTTGCGCGACAGGTGCCGGACGTCCTCGGGCTGATCGATCTGCGCGAAGCCGTGCCAAGAGATTTCGCTGGTCTCGAAGATCACGGCCTTGTTGAACAGCGGCGATACACGGATCGTGCGGTTGTTCGCGGCATCCCATGGATCGGAATGCAGTTCCAGTTCGCCGCCCCAGGCCGGGTCCCATTCCTCGTTGAGATAGACGATGAGGTTGAGACGCCGATGCCAGCGCGTGCGCGGGTGGTAGTTGAAATCCACATGCGCATCGAGCCCCTGACCATGGCGATTCTCGTGCGTGCCGCCGCCGATGTAATCGGGATCGTAGAGCAGGCCCGGAATGCCTGTGACTTCCGACACGAATCCGAGGAACTCCGGTGTCTGCAAGCAGCGATCGAGCTCGCGGTAGGCGTCGGAGATGTCTCCCACGTCCATGCGCACGGCCTTGCCACCGACCTGTCCCATTTCGTTCAATGCGTGGCGATCCTCAAACGCCGGAAAATCACTTCGCAGCTTCCGGCACAACTCCGCATCGAGGAAATCGTCGATGACGACATGGCGAAAAGGCTGGGCGGCACCGAAACGCCGTGCAAGTACCTGCGAATCCCGCAATACTTTCGGTGCGATTAACGACATGAAAACATCCGGCCCGGAAGGATTGTGGATTATACGGGCCGATGCACGGAAACCGAGCGAGGAAACGTACCGGATGCTGTTCCAGCGCCTAAGAAGGACATCGTGCCGCGCATGCGGCCAAAAGACCCGCGTGCGCAGGCTGGGCGACGTGCCCGCGACCCACCCGGGGCCGTTCCATACCGCGGACTTTGCGCTCTTGCACTGCCCGGGCTGCGATGTCGTGTACCTGGATCCGGCGCCCACGGCGCAGGACCTGTGCACCTTGTACGAGGAATCCGTGCAGTTCGCCGACGATCACTACACCGCCCCGGACCAGGTCGCGAAGATCAACGAATACTATTCACATGCCGTACGCGGCCTTGGGCTGTTGCCGGGAAATGCCACGCGCGTTCTGGAAATCGGCGCGGGCTACGCCTGGGTGTCGCGCGCGTGCAAGGACATCGACGAATCGAGCGTGACCGTCGCCCAGGATGTCAGCGCCGAATGCGTCGATCGTTGCGCGTGGGTCGATCGCTATCACGTTGGCACCCTCGATGACCTCGCCGAATGCGAACCGTTCGACCTCGCCTCGATGACCCACGTGATCGAACATCTGGTGGATCCTGCCGCGATGCTCACGGCGATTGGCGCGCGTCTCAAGCCAGGTGGAAAGCTCTTCGTCACCGCGCCGCACCGTCCGACCGGATGGGAACCCGCCCACGGCATCGAGGCATGGCGGCAGTACTCCTACCTGCACGTTCCCGCGCACGTGAGCTATTTCTCCCGGCAGTGGTTCGATCAGGTCGCGGTGCAACTCGGGTTTCGCGTCGCCCACTGGGATGCGCGACATGAAGAGGGTCAGGCCTTCGAACTGGTCCTGCAGCGCAGCTGAGCTTCGTATGCCAATGCGCATGTCTGCGCGAAACGTCGCGCTTTCTGGCTTGGCTACTGATAGTAATGAGCATCGCCCCCGCAGAAGGACAAGCCAAGCTCGGATCCGGCAAGCTCGGGACGCAGCTCCGCGATCGCTTATCCGCGTGCCAGCCGCTGCTCGCTGCTCGTCAACGCGACCTTGTCGCGCAAGTAGACCGGCAAGGCCAGTTCGGGAGCGACACCCAATCCCGCCATGAACCGCGGTGCGGCCAGCCGTGCCACGGCGCCGGCCTGCGGATAGCGTTGTCCTTCGGCCCAGCGTGGCGGGCCTTCCATTCGCGCGAGCAGCACGTCACGGTAACTTTCCCAGCCGGTGCCGATCACGTTCCACGCGCGCCGTGCTGGAAGGGTCAGCGCGGCCGCGGGCCCGACGCTTTCCGAACCGATCGCTTCGACCAGTCCATCGGCGCTGCGACGGAATGTACCGGCATAGATCTCGCCCATGCGCGCGTCGATCACGGCGAGTACGGGCGCATCGTCGGCAGGCGCATCGAGCGCAAGCGCCGCCAGCGAGGACACCGCAATCACCGGAAGATCCAGTGCGAGGGCGATGCCCTGCGCGGCCGAGATCGCCAGGCGCACGCCCGTGAATGCGCCGGGACCGCGACCGACCGCGATCGCATCGAGCACGTGACGCGACAGCCCGGCTTCGGCCAGCACCGCATCGCACATCGGCAGCAGCAGTTCGGCGTGCCGGCGCGGCGCGATTTCGCTGCGCACGATCAGATCGGCTCCGGCCAGCAGGGCGACCGAGCAGCATTCGGTGGCGGTTTCGATGGCGAGCAGGTTCATGCGGATTCCAGGGGTTCGCGCGTTTCCGGTACCGGTGGCAGCGGTGGCGCGACCGGGCCGAGAGCGTACCAGTCCACGCCCCGGGTCAGGTACATGAGCGCGCCAACCGCGGCCAGCAAGGCGATGGCACCCATGAGCAGCGAGTACTGCTCGCTGATCACGAGTCCGTACAGCAGCGCATACACGAGTGCGAGCAGTGCGCCAAGCACACCGCCGGCGGCACGCCGACGCGCGGCTGCCGCCGCATAGCCGCCGACGATCGTGACGACCGCGATTGCCGCCAGCGCATAGGCCGCGGCGAAACCGATCTGCTCCGACAAGGCCAGCAGCACCACATAGAACGTGCACAGCGCCAGCCCTACCAGCAGGTACTGCACCGGATGCACGCGCCAGCGGCCGAGCGCGTCGAACAGGAACAGCGCGACGAAGGTCAGTGCGACGAACAGGATGCCGTATTTTCCGGCACGCTCGTTGCGCTGGTAGGTGCCGGCCGGCTGATACAACTCCAGTCCGAACGCCGATGCCTGCAACACGTGCGGCGCGAGCGCTCCTTCCTGCCAGTGCTGGCCGAAACTGCGATTGAGGTCCAGTACCTGCCACTGTGCGTCGAAGCCGGACGCGCCGATCGCATGGCGTGCCGGCAGGAACGCGCCCTTGAATCCCGGATCGGGCCACGGTGCCGCCACCGCGACTTCGATCTGGCGCGCCAATGGCACGAAGCGCAGCGATGCCGTGCCGGCCACGCGCATGTCGAGCGAAAACGCGATCGGTGCTGCGCCACGTTGTGCATCGATCGGCCAGGCCACCTCGGTTGCACTCATTCCGGCAACCTCGCCGCCGGGTCCGAGCGCCAGTTCCTTGCCGTCGATGCGCAGCGGCGAGAGACTGCGGATCCCGCGCACGTCCGACACCGGCACACGCAACACGGCCTTGTCCCACACCGGCTCTCCGCCCGCGTCGGTCAGCGCGGCCAGCGCTTCGGGGCGGAACTGCCCGCGCATTGCGAGGTCGCCGATGTACACCGGGGTTTCGTAGATGCCGTAGCGACGGCGCTCCGTCGTCAGGGTCGCATCGATGTGAAGTAGATCCGGCAGCAGGTAGTGTCGCGACACCTGCGTGGTCCATCCCTTGTCGCTGTGAACCTGCGAACGGACGGGCACCACGAGCACGGGTCCACCAACGATCTGTTCACCGCCCCAGCGTTCGGCGATGTTGGAGCGCGCCTCGATTTCCAGACCCCGGCGCTCATGCACGAGACCGCGCACCTGCATGAGCGGAATCAGCATGAGCAACGCGAGGAAGCCGATGCCCAACGCCTTTACCGTCACTCCCGGTACCCATCGACCGTGCATCGTTTGTCTCCTTCCTGTCAGCGAGACTGCATTGGACCGTACGTCGGAGGCATGACAGCGTGCAAAACGCGACAGGACGCGGGCGAATTCGGGCAGGTTGGGTACGCAGGGACAATGCGTTGGAAGCCGCGAGGAAGGACTGCGCAGCGATGTGTGAGAACCACTGTTGGAGAGCCTTCAGGCCCGATGCCAGTGGCCACAGAGTGCGTCGCGTGCGGCCGCCGGAGTTCTTGCTCCGAATGTTTCACGAACGCGGGTCGTCCTGAACGCATCTCGCGCAGGAACCGTCACGCCGAACCATTCGAGACGGTTTGTGACACGGATTGCGAGGGATTCAGCTTCATGAGTGCATCGCACCCAAGGACCGGCAATAAGCTGTTCAGTCTGGGGTTGCCTATCCATGTCCCGAGCATGTCTCTGACCCAGAGCCACTCACGCGGCGGGGTAACCGTTGTGGCAGAACGACGCGAATCGCGTACTTCACGCATCCGCTGGGCGGACTTGGCACATCTTGTGCGTGGAAGAGGCAATCGCCCGGTTGTCTCCCTGATGAAATTCTCAATGCTGCTCGATCAATTCGGTGCCTTCAGGCAACCGTCCGTCAGGGGCGCGCGCGCAGCATATTCGCCCGCCGTCCGCGGCGCACTGCGACCTGCCGGGCAGTTCGTCGGCGGCGCAGCCAGCGTGGGGGGCGCATCAGAACTCCACCGCCAACGCCATGCGTGCGTGACGGCGGGCAAGACGCGGCTCACCATTGACCTCGGCGATCGCCTGCGAATAGCCGAAGGTTTCGCTGACCCCGACCTCGGCTCGCACGGGGCCGAACCGGCGCGATGCGGTCAGGTCGAGATAGGAATATCCGTCGCCAACGAGATCGTGCTGATCGTAATAGCCGGCGCCGACGCCAAACGAGTAGTCACCCAGCTCCCATGCCAGATCGCCACCGTAGTCGGTCGCGGCTCCGCCGAGACCGTAGTAGTCCGGTGCGTGTCCGATGTGCAAAGAAACGTGACCACCGATGTCGAGCGCCACGCCGTATTCGACATAGTCGTAGCCCATGTCCGCACGTGCGCCCGGGTAGTGCATGTACTCGGCGGACACCTCGAGCGCACCCCACGTCGAGACGCCGGTCCTCCACCCCGCGCGCGTCGCGAACTCGATGTGCACCCCGTCGGAAGGGGTGCCCGGCGATGTGTAGTCGACATTGGACGCATAAGCCCCGGCATAGAAGCCCGACGCGTGCTCAAATTCCAGATCGAGTTGGAGCACGGGCTTGCGTTGGGACTGGGAGACGCCCCGATAGACATAGTCGCTCGCGACAAGCACATACCCCGCCCACGTCGACCCCGCATCGGCGGTTGCGTCCGGAGCCTCCTGCGAAGCCGCAGGCGCTACCGTCACCCAGCCCAGAGCGAGCACTGCAACTTGGAGCGCGCGCAATCCGTTCACGGTGCATCCGGTCGATTGTCGGTCATCGACTATAGGCACACCTACCGTGAATGGGACCACGCGTTCGAGTACGTTTGCCGGGACGGGACGTCAGCGAGGGCCAAACGCGCAGGCCGATCGGCTCCGGGCGATCACCCTCCGGCAGGGCTCGCCCATGCATCCTAGAGTCACCTCGATACGCTTCCTGCTCGTGGTCGCCACCATCGGCGTGTCGGTGCTCGTGGCACTCCTGTTGCTGCCGTTCGCAAACCGCCAGGTCGAAGCCGGCTTCGATGCGTTCGAAGCCGGATATGCCGAGCAGGAACGGCAACGTCTTGAGCTGATGCTGCAGGCAAGTGCGGCGACGCTTGCACGTACCGCGATCGACTACAGTCGTTGGGACGAAACCGTCGAATACATCGCAGGCGCCCGGCCGCAATGGATCGACGACAACCTCACACAGGACGTATTCGACAACTTCAACGTAGAGACCATTGTCGTTGCCGATCGCGCGCTGGGACTCGTCGGTGTACGCATGGCATCGGATGATCACGCACCCGGCGACCTCGATCGACTGATTCGGCGAGGTGGCACCTGCGATGCGGCAATCGACCAACGCATCGGATTGCATCGTTTCGAAATTCAGCACGGCGTTCCGCATGTCGTGGTTTGCACGCCCGTCTACGCGCCAAGTCCGGCCGAAGCCGCGGTGGTTGGCGTGATGGTGTGGACGATGGCCCTCAATGCGCCACGTGTCGCCGAGATCGAGAAGCTCGTGCAATTTCCATTCGTGCTCGAGCGTGCCTCCTCGGGAGGCGATTCGAGCTCAGTTCTGTTCGGGGGCAGTCGCATCGCCGTACAGACTCCGGTGAAGGACTGGAACGGGCAGAGCGTCCTGACGGCGAAAATGGAATTGCCGCGGCCGCTCGGTGCACAGCGTGATCTGACCACGCGCATGATGCTTGTGCTGATGGTGGCGGCACTGGCATCGCCTCCATTTCTGATACTCGTCTTGCTCGAGATCTACGTCGTGCGTCGAATCCGGCACATGTCCCAGTGGGTTCGGGCGGCTCGGCTCGGCGAAAGCGCCCGCCAGGATCGTCCGCTTGCAGCCCCGAGCGGGCGCGCGGGTTTCGCCGAACTGGCCATGCTGAGGAACGATTTCGCCGATCTCACCGAACGCCTCGAATCCTCACGTGCGGGTTGGCGGGAAGAAGCGCTGCGCGATTCGCTGACCGGTCTTGGCAGTCGCACGCGCATGCTCGGTGACCTCGCGCCGGTGCTTGCGCGCGGCGAAGCGGTAGCGTTGATGCTTGTCGACCTGGATGGCTTCAAGGCGGTGAACGACATGCTCGGTCACCCTGCCGGTGACGTGTTGCTTCAGGAAGTCGCACAGCGGTTGATTACCCTGGTGCCCACCTCCGCAAGCACGTACAGGTTGGGCGGCGACGAGTTCGCGGTGGTCTCGACCGCGCATGCGCCTGCGGCGCTCGCGACGCTCGCCCGGCATGTTTGCGATGGCTTGCGCATCGTCCGCCACGCTGCGGGCAAGTCGTTGTCGATCACCGCATGTGCCGGCGCCAGCGTTTCCAGCGCCGGCGAAGGGTTGACCGTGTCGCAGCTTATTGCCCATGCCGATCTCGCCCTCTATGAGGCGAAGCGAAGCGGTCGCGACAGTTATCGCCTTTTTTCTGCGGCGACCCACGCGAGCTATCGCGAGAATCTCGAGCTCGAAGCGGGGCTGCGGACGGCTCTCGCCGAATCACGAATCGCGGTGTGGTACCAACCGATCGTCGATGCGAAAAGTGGCGAGACTCTGGCTGTGGAAGCACTCGCACGCTGGCACGAACCCGCGCTCGGGTGGATATCGCCGGCGCGTTTCGTCGACATTGCGGAACATGCTCGCCTGATCAACGCTCTCGACTTTGCGGTAATGGGAGTCGCCATGCGTGCATTCACGGCGATGCGCGCACTTCGGCCTGCGATGCACCTGCATGTCAATCTCTCGGCACAAACCGTCGCCGGGAGCGAGTTCATCCCGCAGCTCGACACACTGCTGGCCGCAACCGGCATGCCAGGCGACGCGCTGAGGGTGGAGCTGACCGAGAGTGACCTGAGCATTCGGCCCGAACATCTTCAGGATTCACTGGCGCGCCTTCGCGAAAGGGGCTTGAAACTGGTGGTCGACGATTTCGGCGTCGGCGCATCGTCGCTCGGCCGGTTGGCGCAGGTGCGACCGAGCGCGGTCAAGATCGATGGCAGCTTCGTGCTCGACATCCATGGTGATGGCGGCCGGATCTGCCGTGCGATCGTCGAACTTGCGCGCGAGTTGGGAATGGCGTCGGTGGCCGAGTATGTCGAGGGTCCGGAGCACACGCGAGCGTTGCGTGCCATGGGCTGCGACGCGCTGCAGGGATTCGGCATCTCGCGACCATTGCCGGCTCCAGAGCTGCTGAAGTGGCTGGCAGACAACCCGATCTCGCCGCACATCGGGGACACCCGGTTCAGCGCTGCGATCGCGGCCAGGCGTATGGATCGGTAAGACGCGGCACGCGGCGCGTACGGGCGATGCCCGCGCGAACTGGTTCGTGGCTTCCTTCTCGCGAGGGATGCAGCCTCCTCGACTCCGGGGGGCGTTCGCGCGCCTACCCACGCCGCAAGCCGACAAATGCCCAGTCCAGCCGCGTCCTGAAAGGATTCGCGGGTGTCCTTGGATATCGCTGGATATCAAGTTGGTGGGCCGTGAAGGATTTGAACCTTCGACCAATGGATTAAAAGTCCACTGCTCTACCGCTGAGCTAACGGCCCCGCTTCGACACTCGGGCGATCCGCGCGGGAAGACGCCGCGCGCGGGGTCGCGAAGTTTAACCGCGCTGGCGCCTCAGCGGTAGCGCGTGGGATCGGCGATCCCGGCGGCGATGAAACCTTCCGTGCGCAGACGGCAGGCATCGCAATGCCCGCAGGCGCGGCCGTCGCCATCGGCCTGATAGCACGAGACCGTGGCGGCGAAATCCACGCCCAGGCGTGCGCCCTCGCGGGCGATGTCGGCCTTGCTCATGCGGATCAGCGGCGCATGCACGTGGATGCCGCGGCCTTCGATACCGCTGCGGGTCGCGAGATTGGCCAGATGCTGGAAAGCATCGATGAACTCGGAGCGGCAGTCCGGATAACCCGAATAGTCGACCGCGTTGACGCCGCAGAAGATGTCATCGGCGCCCAATACTTCGGCCCAGCCGAGCGCGATCGAGAGCATGATCGTGTTGCGTGCGGGCACATACGTGACCGGGATGCCCGGCCCGCCCTGTTCGGGAACGTCGATGTCGGCAGTCAATGCCGAGCCGCCGATCGCGCGCAGATCGACTTCCACGGTCTTGTGCTGGATGGCGCCGAGCACGTGCGCAACCCGTTCCGCGGCAGCGAGTTCGGACGAATGCCGCTGCCCGTAGTCGACACTCAAGGCATGGCAGGCGAAGCCGCGCTCGCGCGCGAGGGCGAGGGTGACTGCGGAGTCCATGCCCCCGGAGACGAGGATGACAGCTGGCTTCATGGGTTTCGGTGTTCGGTGACCAGTGAGCGGGAATTCCAGGTGCCTTTCATGCGCCGGATGGCGGATCGAGGCTTCCGGGTGTTCAGTGACTCAGCGTTTCAGCGACCCGCCTCGCCGCCCCAGAGCAGCTTGTGCAACTGCATCTGGAAGCGCACCGGCAGGCGATCGGCGACGATCCAGTCGGCCAGATCGCGCGGCGCCAGCGAATCCTGCACCGGCGAGAACAGCACCGTGCAGCGGGTTTCGATCGCGCGCTCGCGCAGTACTGCCACGGCCCAGTCGTAGTCGGCGCGCCCGGCCAGCACGAACTTGACCTGGTCGTGGACGCCCAGGTGATCGAGATTGCTCCACAGATTGCGGGCGACCTCGCCGGATCCCGGTGCCTTCAGGTCGACCACCTTGCGCACGCGCGCATCGACGGCGGCGATATCCAGTGCGCCGGAAGTTTCCAGCGAGACCTCATAACCGGCGTCGCAGAGCTGCTCAAGCAGGGCGAGACAGCGCTTTTGTGCGAGCGGCTCGCCGCCAGTGACGCAGACATGGCGTGCCGCATGCACGGCGACCTCGGCCAGGATCGAGTCGATATCGCGCCATTCGCCCCCGTGAAACGCGTACTCGGTATCGCACCACGTACACCGCAACGGACAGCCGGTGAGCCGCACGAACACCGTGCGCCAGCCGCTGCTGTCGGCTTCGCCCTGCAACGAATGGAAGATTTCAGTGATGCGCAGGCGCTCGGGCGTCTGCGCGAGCGTTGCGTTGATCGTGGTATCGGCTGCCGATCCAGCCATCGTGGGGCCCGCGCTGGGTGTCAGCGTCGGGTCTCGAGCCTGAGTGCGCGCAGGCGCCCCTGGGCGAGCCGCGCGACGGTGGTGTCGGGATACTGGGCGACGACGTCGTTGAGCGTCCGCTCGGCCGCATCCCATTGCTTGAGCTCGTACTGGCAGTAACCGGTCTTGAGCTGCGCGTCCGGAACCTTCTGGCTCGCAGGAAAACGCGTGAGCAGCGTGCTGAACGTGTCCAGCGCGACGCGATAGTTCTGGGTGACGTAGTAGGACTCGCCGAGCCAGTAGTACGCATTGGCCGTCAGCGCGCCATCCGGGTACTGGTCGATGAACGACTGGAAGCGGCGTGCCGATTCGGCGTAGCGTCCGTCTTTCAACGCCGAGAAGGCTTCGTCGTAAGCGCGCTGTTCAGAGGCTGGATCCGATGGCACGTCCGTCATCGACGCGCCGCCCGTTGACGGATCGAGCGTGGAAATCGTCGACGGTTGCGCCAGCGCAGCGTCCTCGGGTGTCAGTCCACCGCTCGCAGGCATGCCGAGCTGGATGTCCTGGATCGCCTCGTCCCGCACGCCCAGCGATGCCGGCGCGACGGGGGCACCCCCGCCCTCGAGGCGGCCGATGCGCGAATCGAGATCGACGTATTGGTCGCGGCTGCGGCGTTGCGCTTCGCCGAGCTGATGACCGAGCACCTCGATCTGTCCCTGCAATTCCTGAACCTGCGATTGCAAGGCCTGGATCTGGTTGACCAGCTCGACACTGCCCTGGCCGGAGCGACCGGCTGCGGCCTGCTGATCCTCCAGGCGCTGCATGCGTTCGGCCAGGCTCAGGCGCTGCTGCGCCTGGGCCGGGACAGCGAACGCCACGACGGTCGCGAAGACCGCCGTGACGCCGAACAGGCTCGTCAATGGCGAGCGCGTTGTCATCAGTTGGCCGTGTAGACGATCTCGACGCGGCGGTTCTGCGACCAGGCCGATTCGTCGTGACCGCGGTCGACCGGACGCTCTTCGCCATAGCTGACGACGTCGAGCTGGCTCGAGGACGCACCGGCCGAGCTCAACGCACCCTGCACGGCAAGCCCGCGGCGCTCGCCGAGGCCGAGGTTGTACTCACGCGTGCCACGCTCGTCGGCATGACCTTCCAGGGTGACGCGTGCATCCGGGAATTGGCGCAGATAGTCGGCGTGGCAGGAAACCTGTGCCTGGAACTGCGACTTGATCTCGGTGCGATCCAGATCGAAATAGATGACGCGCTGACGCAGGCAGGCGTCGGTTTCGAGATCGCCGCGGCTGTAACGGCCGCTGGTATCGGCACCGGACGTTTCGGTCACGCGCGGCGAGGTATCGGTGGTATCAGGACGGACTTCCTGTTTCTTCTTGCACGCGGCGACGCCAGCGACAAGCATGACGGCTACCAGGATGCGGACTGCATTGCTCATGAGTGTTCCCCTCAATCGGTTGTCAGGTTTGTGGTTAGGGATTTGGACAGCAGCGGAACAAGAACTTACCGGTAATCCGGCTTTTTCGTTATCCATCAGCGCTGGCGGAACGGACCCCATGCGGGCTCCCGTACATCGCCATCGGCGAGGACCAGACGCTGTCGCACGCGGCCATCGGCCGAGACCACATAAAGCACACCTCGCGGTCCCTCCGTGGCGGCGTACAGCACCATGCTCCCGTTCGGCGCGAAGCTGGGTGATTCGTCGACGCTGCCGGTGGAAATCTCCGTGTAACTGCCGGTAGCGCGGTCCAAAACCGCAATACGATACACGTTTCCAGTACCCTGCGCCATGGCGATCTTCTTGCCATCGCAGCACAGGCTGGCGCGTGCATTGTACTGGCCCTGGAAGGTCAGACGGGTCGCATCGCCGCCGGAGGCCGACATGCTGTAAAGCTGCGGTTTACCCGAGCGGTCCGAGGTGAACACGATCGAGCGGCCGTCCGGCATCCATGTCGACTCGACATCGATCGCATAGTGGCTGGTCAGCTTGGTCGTGCGGCGCGAGGCGATATCCATCACGTAGATGTCGGGATTGCCCCCCTCCGAAAGGGTCAGCGCGAGTTTCGTACCGTCCGGGGAGAACGCCGGACCGCCGTTGATTCCGCGGCGCGACGAAACGAGCTCTCGCGAGCCCGTGGACAGATCCTGGATGTAGATCGCGGAATTGCCGCGCTCGAACGACACGTAGGCCAGACGCCGGGCATCGGGCGACCAGGTCGGCGACAGCAGCGGTTCGCGCGAGCGCACGACGGTCTGCGGGTTGAAGCCGTCGGAATCGGCAACCATGAGCGCGTACTGGGTGTTCTGGCCAAGACCCACCGAGGTCACATAGGCAATGCGCGTCCAGAATGCGCCGCGCTCGCCAATGATCTTCTCGTAGATCAGGTCGGCGATCTGGTGGGCCACATCGCGCATGCCCGAGCGCTGGCCACTGATCGCCAGGCCGAGGGTGCGGGTCTGGCGGGCCACGTCGAACAACTCGAACTCGACGCGCAAGGCGCCATCGCTGGCGTCGGCGATGCGCCCGACGACGAGATAGTTCTGTTTGAGCATGCGCCAGGTCGCAAACTTGACGTCGCCCTCGCGCGCGGGAAATTCGACGATGTCGCGCTTGGCAAGGGTGAAGAACTTGCCCGACCGCGCGAGATCGGCACGCACGACTTCGGCCACGTCGGTCTCGGGCGGCAGCCCGGCACCTTCGAATGCGAATGGCACCACGGCGATCGGCTCGGCGGAACTTGCGCCTTCATTGATGTCGATCGTCAATCCCTGAGCGAGTGCTGCCGGGCCCGAGGCCAGCATGAGCAATGCCAGGAGGAAACGAATGGGGAATCGCTTGATCATCGATGTCTATCCTTGCCCGTCGAACCGGAAATTGAAATTGACTTCACGCGTGAACACTTGTTCGTAGCCTGCGTAGGGCAAAGGCGCGGCGCGCAACACTGCCTGTTCGATCGAGTTGCGGGCCGCGCCATCGGCGTTGCACGGCGCCACGACACTGACCGAAAGCACGTCGCCACCGGGAATCTGCACGATGCGCAGCGTGCAGCGCAACCCCGGAGCAACCGACTCCGGACGATGCCATGCGCGGGTGACCGCCACCTGAATCGCGGCGGCATAGCGCGCGCGCAGGTCGTCATCCTGGCCGCCGGCGCCGGTCTGCGCCTCGCGCGCCTCGTGCTCCATCTGCCGGGCAAGCTGATCCTGCTCGGCCTTCTTGCGATCGGCATCCTGGCGGTCGCGCAGCTGGGCGAGCTTTTCCTGCTCGAGCTTCGTGCGTTGGTCGGCGGCCTCGCGCTGCTTGCGGATCGCGTCGAGCTCCTTCTGCCGTTCGGTCTCCTTGCGTTCCTGATCGAGCTCGATCTGGCGCTGGCGTTCCTTGGCTTCCTGTTCGCGCTTGTGTTCCTCGGCCTTCTGATCGGCCATCGCGGTGACCCGCTGCTGGTCGACCTGGTCCTGCTTTGGCGGCGGTGGTGGCGGTGGTGCGGTGGCAGGATCGGGCTTGGCGGGCTCGGGTTTTGCCGGAACCGGCGGTCTTGGCGGGGTCGGACGCGGCCGTGTCGCGGACGGTTTCGGCGCAGCTGACGGACCGACCAGCGTGGCCTCGATGATCTGCCCCGGCATGACCACCGGACGCGCCTCGTGCGTCCACCACAGGCCGATCAGCGCGACAGCCGCGATCACCGCGTGCAGCAGCAGCGAGAACGAGAATGCACGGGCCTGGTCGATCCAGCTTTCCATCGCGATCGCTTAGCGCCTGCTGCGTGTGGGTGGGGGTGTCTCGGGCTGGGCGGGCTGGCTCATGAGCCCGACCTTGGACACCCCAGCCTGCTGCAGCGCGGCCATGACCTGGTAGATGCGCCCGTAGGCGACGCGTTCGTCGCCGCCGATCCTTACCGGAACCTCGGGATTCTGGCGCACGAACGCGGAAACCTTGTTGACCAGCGTGGGTTCGTCGATCGCTTCGCTTTCGCTGCCGCCGAGAGTCAGGAAGTAAGCCCCGTCCTTGTCGACGGTGACCACGACCGGCTCCTTGTCGCTCTGGATCACGCTGGCACTGGACTGCGGCAACTGGATGTCGACGCCCAGGTTCATGAGTGGCGCGGTGACCATGAAGATGATGAGAAGGACGAGGGTGACATCGATGTACGGCACGACGTTGATCTCGGCCTTGAGCTTGCGGCGCTTGCGATGGCGGTGACTCTGCATCAGGACACTCCGGTATCCGCGGCTGGCGCTGCGCAAGTCAACGCAAACACGAGCGCCGCGGGGTTGCGCGCCGCGCGCGCACGTGGGTCAGTCGTCGACATTGGACTGGCGCTGCAGGATCGAGGAGAACTCTTCGAGAAAGGTTTCGTAGCGCAGGCTCACGCGTTCGACCCGGTTGGCGAAGCGGTTGTACGCCCAGACCGCCGGAATCGCCGCGAACAGCCCCATCGCGGTGGCGATGAGCGCCTCGGTGATACCTGGCGCGACCATCGCGATGGTCGCTTCCTTGACATTGGCCAGTCCCTGGAACGCGATCATGATGCCCCATACGGTTCCGAACAGGCCGACATAGGGACTGATCGACCCCACGTTGGCGAGGAATTCGAGATTCTGTTCGAGGCGTTCGACTTCGCGCGACTGCGACACGCGCATGGCGCGTTGCGCACTTTCGAGCAGACTGCGCGGATCGGCACCCCGGCGCTGGCGCTGGCGAGCGAACTCGCGGAAGCCCGCTTCGAAGATCGCCTCGATGCCGGCTACGCGTTCGCCGCTGGCGTTGACCTCCTTAAACAGCCCGGCAAGATCGGCGCCGGACCAGAAACGCTCCTCGAACTCGTTGGCACCGCGGTTGGCCTTGTCGAGCATGGCCATCTTGCGAAAGATGATGAACCAGGACGCGACCGAGAACAGGATCAGGATCAGCAATACCAGTTTGACGGGAAGACTCGCCCCCAGGACAAGGGCGACAAGATTGAGCTCGTGGTTCATGGCTTCTCTATCGTGGCCAGCAGGTTTTCGGGAATGGGACAGGGACGCCAGTGCTGCGCATCCAGACAGGCGACGCGCACGCGCGCATCCACCAGTGCCTTTGACTCGCTGGCGCGACGCACGCTCTGCAGCATGGCGAAGCTCGCGCTGCGCAGTCCGTCCATCGCAACCGTCACGTCAAGGAGGTCATCCAGGCGCGCCGGGCGGTTGAAGCGGATGTCAATGCTGTGAACGACGAAGACGATGCCAAGTTCCTCGCGCAGATGCTGCTGGCCGATGCCGCGTGCGCGCAGCCACTCGCTGCGCGCACGCTCGAGGAAACGCAGATAGCCGGCATGGTAGACCACGCCACCGGCATCGGTGTCTTCCCAGTACACACGTACGGGCCAGGAGAATGCAGGAGTCTGCATGAACGGTTCATTCATCTCCGAACAGTTCCCCGGCCCGGACCGGTTCGGACTCGCGTGGCGGCTTGAGACCCAGGTGACGCCAGGCCTTGCTCGTGATCATGCGCCCGCGGGCGGTACGGATCAGATAGCCCTGCTGGATCAGGAACGGCTCGATCACATCCTCGAGCGTGCCGCGCTCCTCGCTCAGCGCCGCGGCCAGTGATTCGACCCCGACTGGTCCGCCGTCGAAATACTCCACGATCGTGGTGAGCATGCGCCGGTCCAGCGCGTCGAAACCTTCGGCATCGACATCGAGCATGCGCAGCGCGGCGTCCGCGACCGCATCGGTGATCACGCCATCGGCCCGGACCTCGGCGAAGTCGCGCACCCGCCGCAGCAGGCGATTGGCGATGCGCGGGGTTCCGCGCGAGCGTCGCGCGATCTCCGCCGCGCCACCGGCCTGGCAGGAAATATCGAGAATCCTCGCCGCACGCTGCACGATCGCGGTCAGTTCGGCGGTGTTGTAGAACTCCAGCCGCTGGACGATGCCGAAGCGATCGCGCAGCGGCGCGGTGAGCAATCCCGCGCGCGTCGTCGCGCCGATCAGGGTGAACGGCGGCAGATCCAGCTTGATCGAGCGCGCCGCAGGACCTTCGCCGATCATGATGTCGATCTGGAAGTCCTCGAGCGCGGGATACAGGACTTCCTCGACGATCGGCGACAGGCGGTGGATCTCGTCGACGAACAGCACGTCGCGCGGCTGCAGGTTGGTCAACAGCGCAGCCAGGTCGCCGGCTCGCTCGAGCACGGGCCCCGAGGTGCTGCGCAGGTTGACCCCGAGTTCGTTGGCGATCACGTGCGACAACGTGGTCTTGCCCAGCCCGGGCGGACCGAAGATCAGCACATGGTCCAGCGCACCGCCGCGACGGCGTGCCGCCTCGATGTAGATGCCGAGCTGCTCGCGAACGGTCTGCTGGCCAAGATACTCCGACAGTCGCTGGGGACGGATGCTGGCCTCGATCTGCTCGTCCTCGCGGGTGGCGGTGGCGGCGATGATGCGGTCGTCGGTCATCCGCGCATTATGACGGACTCGCGCGCCAATCACCGCCTTGATGGCAAGTTTGCGTGGACCATTGCACGGGCGCACGCACGTGGCACAATTCGCGCCCGCAGCAGGCGGCGAAGGATTCGGCGAGTGCGTCAGAGCGTCCACCATCCGACCCGGCTGATCCCGCTGGCGTTCCTCGCTGCGGTGCTGATCGGGACGGCCTTGCTCATGCTGCCGGTCGCCCGGGTCGGCCCCGATCCGGCACCGCTGCTTGTCGCCCTGTTCACCTCGGCCTCCGCGGTCTGCGTGACGGGGCTCATCGTCGTCGATACGCCGCTGTACTGGTCCGGATTCGGCCAGGTCGTGATTCTCCTGCTGTTCCAGTTCGGCGGCTTCGGGATCATGACCGGTGCAACCCTGCTCGGCCTGCTGGTGGCCGATCGCATGCGCCTCGGTGCGCGCCTCATGGCGCATGCCGAAACCCGCAGCATCGGGCTCGGCAATGTGACGGCCGTGCTCAAGCTCATCGTGCTTGTCACGGTGGCGGTCGAGGTGACCGTCGCCCTCGTGCTCGCCGCGCGCTTGCACGAAAGTCATGGCGAAGCCTGGCCGACGGCCTTGTGGAACGGCCTGTTCCAGTCGGTTTCCGCGTTCAACAATGCCGGATTCTCGACCTACTCCGACAGTCTCATGCGCTTCGTCGCCGACCCCGTCGTGATCGTGCCGATCATGCTGGCGGTCATTCTTGGCGGCATAGGATTTCCGGTCCTCTACGAACTGCGGCGGGAACCGCTGCGCTGGCGCAGGTGGTCGGTGCATACGCGGATCACGCTGCTGGGCAGCGCGACGCTGGTCCTTGGCGGGGCGCTTGCCACGTTCGCGTTCGAGTTGCGCAATCCGGCCACGCTCGGAGCGCTCGACGGCAGCGGCCAGTGGCTGGCCGCCCTGTTCCATTCGGTGACGTCGCGTACGGCCGGATTCAACACGCTCGATGTCGGGCAGATGCAGGACGAGACCCTGGCCGTCACCTACGTGCTCATGTTCATCGGCGGCGGCAGCGCCGGAACCGCCGGCGGCATCAAGGTGACGACGTTCTTCCTGCTCGGCCTGGTCGTGTGGGCGGAAATCCGCGGCTGTCCCGACACCACGGTGTTCCGGCGGCGCATTTCCACGCATACCCAGCGTCAGGCCCTGACCGTGGTCTTGCTCGGAGTCAGCGTGGTGGCCGTGGCCACCTTCGCGCTGATGGGCCTGACTGACTTGCCGATGCACGTCCTGCTGTTCGAGGCGATCTCCGCATTCGCCACGGTCGGGCTGTCGACAGGCATCACCGCCGACCTGCCCGCCGCCGGACAATGCATACTCGTCATCCTCATGTTCGTTGGCCGGGTGGGCACGATCACCGTGGCAGCCGCACTGGCACTGCGCACCCGCCCGACCGCGTACCGCTACCCAGAGGAGCGCCCCATCGTTGGCTAAGTCAGACGACAGTGTTGTGGTCATCGGTCTCGGCCGGTTCGGCGGAGCCGTTGCCGATTCGTTGCTGCGACTCGGACATGAAGTGCTCGGCATCGACGCCGGCGCCGCGGTCGTGCAGCGCTGGGCAAATCGCCTGACCCACGTCGTGGAAGCCGACAGCACCAACAGCGACACGCTGCGCGAACTGGGCGTCAGCGACTTCGCCCACGCCGTGGTCGGCATCGGCACCGACATCGAAGCCAGCGTGCTGACCGTGCTCGCGCTGGACGAACTCGGCGTGCGCGACATCTGGGCCAAGGCCACGAGCAGCAAGCACGGGCGCATCCTCGAACGCACCGGTGCGCACCACGTCATCTATCCTGAAGCGACCATGGGCGAGCGGGTCGCGCATATCGTCACCGGCAAGATGATCGACTTCATCGAGTTCGACGACGGGTTCGCGATCGCCAAGACCAACGCCCCGCGCGCGGCGCACGGCAAGACGCTCAGCGAATCGGCGTTGCGCACGCACCACGGCATCACCGTCATCGGCCTCAAGCGCACCGGCACGGATTTCACTTACGCCAAGGCCGACACGATCGTCGAGGCCGGCGACATCCTGATCGTCTCGGGTACGACCTCGCGGGTTGAATCCTTCGCCGCATTGACCTGAGCAGTGGCGGATCCGAGCAGCGGGACCCGCGCGCTCAGATTTCGACGTGGGTCCCGAGCTCGACCAGGCGGTTCCCCGGAATGCAGAAGAACCCGGTCGCCGGGGCGGCGTTGCGGTGCATGAATGCGAACAGCTTGTCACGCCAGATCGGCATGCCGCGGTGCGCCGTGGCAACGATGGTTTCGCGGCTGGCGAAGTACGTCGTATCCATCGGATCAAAGCACTCGCCGCAGACGTCCCCGCCGGCCGCGAGCGCCTTGGGCACGTCGGGGGTCTCCATGAATCCGAAGCGCACAAGTACCTGATGGAACCCGTCGCCGACTTCCTCGACCTTCAGGCGCTTGTGCGAATAAGGCACCGTGAGGGTCTCCACCGTGAGCAGGATGTTGCGTTCATGCAGCACCTTGTTGTGCTTGAGGTTGTGCATCAATGCATGCGGCACGACTTCGGGATCGCCGGTCAGGAACACCGCCGTACCGGGGACCCGCACCGGGGGCGAGAGCATCAGGCTCGGCAGGAAGGTGTCGAAGCGGATGCCTTGCTTGCGCACTTCCTCGCGCAACAGGATGCGCCCGCGCCGCCAGGTCCGCATGAGCGTGAACAGGCTCACCCCGAGGACAACCGGGAACCAGCCACCGTGCAGGATCTTGGCCCCGTTGGCGATCACGAACGCGATGTCGACGACGATGAACAACACGCACAAAGGCAGCACCCAGCGGCGCCAGCGCGGCCACAGCACGCGGGCCACGATGACCAGCAGGACCGTATCGATGAGCATCGTCATCGACACCGAGATGCCGTAGGCAGTGGCGAGCGCGGATGAGGTGCGGAAACCGAGCACGAGCGCGATGACGATGACCATCATCGACCAGTTGATCGCGGGAATGTAGATCTGCCCGATCGTATCGCTTGAGGTATGGCGCACCGACATGCGCGGGATGTAGCCCAGTTGCATGGCCTGGCGGGCGACCGAGAATCCGCCCGTGATGACGGCCTGCGAGGCGATGACCGTGGCCGCCGTGGCGAGGAACAGCATCGGGATGCGCCCCCAGTCTGGCACGCCGAGATAGAACGGGTTCTGGATCGCCGCCGGGTCCTCAAGCACAAGCGCGCCCTGGCCCAGATAGTTGAGCATCAGCGACGGCAGCACGAAGAAATACCAGGCCAGGCGGATCGGCCGGGCACCGAAATGGCCCATGTCGGTGTAGATCGCCTCGCCACCGGTCACCGCAAGAATCACGGCGCCGAGAATGAACACCCCGCCCCAACTGTGCTCGACGAAGAAATTCACGGCCCACCAGGGATTGATCGCCCTGAGCACTTCCGGTTCGTGCAGGATGTTGAACACGCCGAGCACGGCCAGGGCAATGAACCAGAGAACCGTGATCGGCCCGAATATGCGCCCGACCCTTGCCGTGCCGTAGCGCTGGGTGGCAAACAGCGTGACCAGCACGATCAGCGCGATCGGTACGATCCAGCGCGTCAGTTTCGGTGCGATGACTTCCAGGCCTTCGATCGCCGACAACACCGAAATCGCCGGCGTGATCACGCCATCACCGAAGAACAGCGAGGCGCCGAAGATCCCGAAGATCCCGACCAGGTACGTCGACTTTCCGCCCTTGGGCAAACAGCGCTGGGCCAACGCCATGAGCGCCATGATGCCGCCCTCGCCATCGTTGTCGGCGCGCATGATGATCGTGACGTACTTGACCGTGACCACGAGGGTCAGCGACCAGAACACCATCGACAACAGGCCGATCACGGTATCGTGATCAGCCGTCAACCCGTAGTTCGGCGAGAACGCCTCGCGGATCGTGTACAGCGGACTCGTACCGATGTCGCCAAACACGACACCGATTGCGCCGACCATGAGTCCGAACAAGCCGATCCTGCCGTGCGTGCCGGCGGCATTCGGCGCAGCGGGGGTGACGGAGCGTTCGTTGGTCACGGCTCGACCGGCATGCGGCACACGGTGGATGACAGGTCGGTCATGGTTTCAGCGCAGAGCGGCTTGCAGGGCCTTGCGGATGATGACCGCCACTTCGTCGCCGTCCGCAGCGGCCTCGCGGGCCATGCGCGCGGCCTCCACCGGCTTGTATCCGAGTTGCTGCAACGCGACAGTCGCTTCGGACGTGGCATCCGCACCGGGCATGCCGATCGCCGAGGATCCGCTGGCGAAGTCCGCGGCACGGTCGCGCAGCTCGACGACGATGCGCTCGGCGGTCTTCTTGCCGATGCCGGGGATTCGCGTCAACGCGGCGATGTCGCCGCCCTGGACGAGCCGCGCGAATTCATCCACGGACACGCCCGACAGGACGGCCAGTGCGGTCTTGGCCCCGATCCCGCTGACCTTCTGCACGCTGCGGAACAGATGACGCTCGGCCTCGCGCAGGAATCCGTACAGCGCCACGCTGTCCTCCTTGGCCGCGTAGTGCGTGCACAGCGTCACTTCACGACCGACCTCGGGCAGATCGTAGAATGTCGACATCGGCGTCTCGACTTCGTAGCCGACACCGCCAACGTCGATGAGCAGCCACGGCGGCTGCTTGGCCGCAAGAATTCCCCTGAGCCGGCCGATCATCGACGCCGCCTCCATGCACTGCGCGGAATCCCGAGGCGTTCGACGCTCGAGCGCGTATGCGCGTGGGTCAATGCTATCGCGAGCGCGTCGGCCGCGTCGGCCTGGAGCTTTCCCGGAACACCAAGCAGCACGCCCACCATGTGCTGCACCTGGCTCTTGTCCGCACCGCCGCCACCGACCACGGCCTGCTTGATCTCCTTCGGCGCGTATTCGGACAACGCGAGGCCGCGACTGACCACCGCGCAGATTGCGGCGCCACGCGCCTGGCCGAGCTTGAGTGCCGAATCCGGGTTGCGGGCCATGAACACGCGCTCGATCGCGACTTCGCCCGGTGCATGCTCGTCGATCAGGGCGCCGATCCCGTCGAAGATCTGCTTCAGACGCAGGTGGAATGTATCGTTGCCGAGCAGGCTCAATGCGCCATGGAATACGTGCGTGAGGCGCCCATCCACGCCGACGTCGATGATGCCGATGCCGGTGCGCTGGCTGCCGGGATCGATGCCCAGGATGCGCGTCAATCCGGCAACCGGAATCCGCAGCTCGGGCGTCGCGGCCACATGCGCGGGCATGCCCACGCCTGGCGGCAAGCCGCCCGTTCGCAACGGGTCGCCGGAGGGGTCGTGACACTGCTTCATCCGAATCTCCAATCCCGATCCCCGAACCCGCCTGGCGATTCTAGCCTGCGCATCATCGCGGGAACCGCCCGCTGCGCAGAAACCCGGCGACGAGCGTGGCGACCTCGGTCGAGAACACGAGCCCGGAGTGGGTGGCCGCCACCGTGCAGTGATCGGTCGTTCCCGGCAACAAGGTCTCGGCGACGCTGACCGTGCCGTCGTGTGGACCATCGAACCGTCCGAACAGTCGTCCCAGGCCCAATGGAGTGAGACCGGCGACGACCCCGAGTTCGCGCGGCCCTTCCCAGCGATCGAAACCGCGGGTCAGGATGTCGGCACTGTTGCCCATGATCCAGCGCCCCAGGCGCACGCGATCCGCGCCGCGTGCGGCGGCACTGCCGCGCAGCGGCGAGCCGAGGCAGACGATGCGCCCTGACGGCAGATCGGCAACGCGACGCGCGGTTTCCACGGCGAGCATGCCGCCGAGACTGTGGCCGACGACATGCACAGGCTCGCCTTCTGCCGCACGCATGCGCGCGGCGAGCCGATCGACCGCAACCTCGAGCGTTCCGCTCACGCTGGCGTAGTCGAGTGTCGTGATCGACGCGAAGCCGGCGTCACGCAGGCGCCGCGCAAACGGTCCCAGCGTGAAACCACGCATCCAGATTCCGTGCAGGAGAATGACATGACCCGACATGTGACGTCCTGACCGAAGGCTTCGTGCCGCGCAGGTCAGCGCGGCTCCGGCTCGATCACCTGCACATGCAGCTCGCGCAGTTGTACCGCCGGGATCGGCGAAGGCGCCGCAGTCATCAGACACTGCGCACTCGCGGTCTTCGGAAACGCGATCACGTCGCGAATCGAATCGGTGCCCGCCATCAACGCTGCGATGCGATCGATGCCGAATGCAATGCCTCCGTGTGGCGGTGCGCCGAATCGCAACGCTTCGAGCAGGAACCCGAACTTGGCCTGGGCCTCCTCGGCCTGGATGCCGAGCAAGTCGAACACCGCACTCTGCATGTCGGAGCGATGGATGCGGATCGAGCCGCCGCCGATCTCGTTGCCGTTAAGAACCATGTCGTAACCGCGCGACACCGCGATCGCGGCGTTCGCGTTCAGATCGGCCACGTCGTCGATCTTCGGCGCCGTGAACGGATGATGCAGGGCGACGTAACGCCGATCCTGCGGGTCGTATTCGAACATCGGAAAATCGACCACCCACAACGGCTTCCATGCGTTCGCGACCAGGCCCAGATCGCGCGCGACCTTCAGACGCAGCGCGCCGAGCACGTCGCACACGGTCTTGTAGGTTCCTGCACCGAACAGCACGAGGTCTCCATCCTGCGCCGCGACCGCGTCCAGCACCGCAGCGAGCGCACCATCGTCGAGAAACTTGGCCACCGGCGAATTGACGCCCTCGCGCCCTTTCGCGCGTGCATCCACGCGCATCCAGGCCAGGCCCTTGGCGCCGTACTTCGCGGCAAGCACGCCCAGTTCGTCGATCTGCTTGCGCGTGAATGTCGCGCCACCGGGCACGCGCAGCGCGGCGACGCGCCCGGCCGGATCGTTGGCAGGATCGGAAAACACCTTGAACTCGACATGCCTCACGAACTGCGCGATGTCGACGAGTTCAAGATCGATGCGCAGGTCCGGCTTGTCCGAGCCGTAGCGACGCATGGCCTCGGCATAGGTCAGGCGCGGAAAGGCGTCGTCGAGCTCGACCCCGGCAACCTCGCGGAAGATGTCGCGAATCATGCCCTCGACCGCGTCCTGCACGTCGCGCTCGCCGACGAATGCGAACTCCATGTCGAGCTGGGTGAACTCGGGCTGGCGATCGGCGCGCAGATCTTCGTCGCGGAAGCAGCGCGCGATCTGATAGTAGCGGTCGAAACCGGCCACCATGAGCAGCTGCTTGAACAGTTGCGGCGACTGCGGCAGGGCGAAGAACTCCCCTGGATGGACGCGACTCGGCACGAGGTAGTCGCGCGCGCCTTCCGGCGTGGCCTTGGTCAGGATCGGCGTTTCGATGTCCTGGAACCCGCGCCCATCCAGCCAGTGGCGCAGCGCCGAGACCAGGCGCGTGCGCAGGCGCATCTTGCGCTGCATGTCGGCACGGCGCAGATCCAGATAGCGGAACGTCAGGCGGGTTTCCTCGTTCGGGTTCTCGTGCAACGCGAACGGCAGGTTGGCAGCACGATTGAGGATCTCGATACCGGCCGCGAGCACTTCCACATTGCCGCTGCGCAGCTTGTCGTTGGCACTCAGGCGACGCCGCACCGTGCCCTCGACACGCACGCAGTATTCGTAGCCGAGCTCACCGGCGACGCTGAACGTGTCCGCCGCTTCGCGCTCGACCACGATCTGGACGATGCCCTCGTGATCGCGCAGATCGATGAAGGCGACATGGCTTTGCAGGCGAACGCTGTCGACCCAGCCGCACAAGGCGACGGAATGGTCGATCAGGCCCTCATCAATCAGGCCACACAGGTGACTGCGCATGGATCACTCCGGGGAATGGCGCGGAATGCTATAGCCGATGCTGCGGCACCGCAAACGAAAACGCCCGCCAATTGGCGGGCGTTCTCTTCAACCTACGTGATGTAAGCGATCAGTTCCAGCGGCGATTGACCACGAAGAACGCGCTGCAGCCGCGATCCACCCAGACACCGGCGCGGTTGGATCCCCAGGTACGTCCCTCGATGCAGGCCGTGTCGGACAGCTGGCGCTCGATCCTCACGCGACCGCCCGGGCCGATGTCGACCTGGCAGAAGCGATAGCGGAAATCGTGGCTCGTGCAGGTCAGGCGAATCTCGCGATCCCAGCCCGGACCTGGAACCCATCCACCCGGACCGCCTGGGCCACCGTGGCCTCCACCAGGCCTGCCGCCACGACCTGCTTCGGCGAATACGCCAGCACAACCGCGATCGACCCAGACGCCACGGCGATCAACGCCCCAGGTCTGGCCACGCACGCAGCGCGCACTGGAGGTCTGGCGAACCAGTTCGGCATCACGCCAATTCACATTGCAGCGCGCAAGCCGGTAGTCGCGGCTCGTGCATTCGATGCGGTCCGGGCCGTAACCACCGCCACGACCAGGCTGGGCCTGTGCAGTCGGGATCGCCAGCAGCGAACCGGCAAGAACCATCCCCATAGCAACGATATTCTTCATCTGAACCCTCTCCTTTGCGTTGGCGGCGTAGTGTATGCCGACGCAAGCTGAACGTCTGCCTAGCCGTTCTCGCCAGCACTGGACTTGGCCGGGGCTGACGCGGGTTCGCTCCTGGGGGTCTCGCTCTTTGGAGTCTCTGATTTCGCTGTATCGACTGGCGCAGGACTGGCTGCTGCACCTTCGTCCTTGCTGACCAGGTTGCGCTTGACGTCGCCGTCCTTCTTGAAATCGGTTTCGTACCAGCCCGATCCGGACAGCCGGAATGCCGGCGCCGTCAGGCGGCGACGCACGCCCGCGTCATGGCATTGCGGACAGTCGGTCGGATCCGCATCGGCAAGCCGCTGCAGGCGCTCGAACCGATGGGCACAGGCTGGACATTCAAACTCGTAGATCGGCATCAGGGATCCGCGGGAACTGGACGAGGCGGCGGCGACATGGTGGCGCAAACTGCCGTTTCAATGGCGGACTGCAGATCCGGAATGAATCGACCCGCCCGTGTGCGCGACCGCAATCCGGCCAGCAGCGACGTCTGTCGTTGGCGCCACGGCGAAATCGTGCGGCCAACGGACAGCCGTCGGATCCGATGCATGCAATGCGCGACAGACGCCAGCCGCATGGCTATCCTCGTCGAGGATCGCCGCCCCGCAGGAGGCGGCGGTTCCCCATCTGCGCGGCAACACCCGCACGCGATCTCCTGGCCTGCCGACGACGCCGGCAGACTGGAGCCCTTGCGTGAGCTGCGCAGTCGCTCGCCTTGCCCGATCCGGAGACTGCTTCGTGAACGAAATCGTCAGCACGCTCAATGGCCTGATCTGGAGCAAGGCGCTGATCGCGCTCTGCCTGGGCGCCGGAATCTATTTCTCGATCCGCACGCGCTTCATGCAAGTGCGCTCGGTAGGCGAGATGGTGCGCCTGCTGCTCTCGGGCAAGCAGTCTGCAGCCGGCATATCGCCGTTCCAGGCATTGACCATCTCCCTTTCCGGACGCGTGGGCACCGGCAATATCGCCGGCGTGGCCACGGCCATTGCGTTCGGCGGCCCCGGCGCGGTGTTCTGGATGTGGACCGTGGCCTTCTTTGGCGCATCGACCGCCTTCATCGAGTCCACCCTGGCGCAGATCTACAAGGAAAAGGACGACAACGGGCTCTATCGCGGCGGACCGGCGTACTACATCGAGAAGGGCCTGGGGGTGAAGTGGTACGCGTGGATATTCGCCTTCGCCACGATCATCGCCGCCGGGTTCCTGCTCCCGGGGGTGCAGGCCAACAGCATTGCCGCCGGTCTCGAAAACGCCTGGGGCGTGGCGCCGACCGTGACCGCGGCCTGCGTGGTCATCGCGCTGGGTTTCATCATCTTCGGAGGCGTGAAGCGCATTGCCCGGTTTGCCGAGGTCGTCGTGCCGTTCATGGCGCTGGCCTACATCCTCGTTGCCCTCGTGATCATGCTGCTCAATTTCGAGCAGGTGCCCGCGATGATCGGGCTGATCTTCCGCAGCGCGTTCGGTCTGGAAGCCGGTTTCGGAGCGGTGCTCGGTCTTGCCGTGGAATGGGGTGTCAAACGTGGCGTGTACTCCAACGAAGCCGGCCAGGGCACCGGCCCGCACCCGGCCGCCGCGGCCGAGGTATCGCATCCGGCCAAGCAGGGATACGTGCAAGCGTTCTCGATCTACATCGACACGCTGCTCGTTTGCTCGGCCACGGCGTTCCTGATTCTTTCCACCGGCATGTACAACATCGCCGATCCGGCCGGTGGGTTCCTCGTCCAGAACCTGCCCGGCATCGAGGTGGGTCCGGGGTTCGCGCAATACGCGGTTGAGTCCATGATGCCGGGCTTCGGCAAGAGTTTCGTCGCGATCGCACTCGTGTTTTTCGCGTTCACCACGATCGTCGCCTACTACTACATGGCCGAAACCAACATCGCCTACATCAATCGCAAGGTCCACCGGCCGTGGCTGACATTCGCGCTGCGCATCGGCCTGCTGGCCACGGTTACCTACGGCACCGTGCGCACAGCGGGCGCGGCCTGGGAACTGGGTGACATCGGTGTCGGCCTGATGGCCTGGCTCAACATCATCGCGATCCTGATCCTGCAGAAGCCGGCGCTGGCGGCATTGCGCGACTACGAAACGCAGAAGAAAGCCGGCAAGGACCCGGTTTTCGATCCGGAGGCGCTGGGCATCCGCAATGCGCAGCTGTGGCAGGACAAGCTGCGCGAACTCCCGCGCGAATGAGCGCGCGCGGCGGACCGCCTGCCCGGCGCCGAATTGGTCAGCCTTTCGCGAACACGATCTGACCGCCCTGGGCGTCGATCTCGACGCGGTCGCCGGGCTGGAAGCCACCTTCGAGGATCCTGCGGGCCAGCGGATTCTCGAGCTGCTGCTGGATCGCACGCTTGAGCGGACGCGCCCCGTAGACCGGATCGAATCCCGCGCTGCCGAGCAGGTCCAGTGCCCGGTCGGTGATCTCCAGGCGCAGCTGGCGCTCGGCCAGGCGCTTGCCGAGATAGCCGGTCTGGATACGTGCGATCGTGCGGATCTGCGCCTTGTCGAGTGCGCGGAACACGACGATCTCGTCGAGCCGGTTGATGAACTCCGGACGGAAATGCGCCTGCACGACGCCCATCACGGCGGCCTTCATCTGCGTGTATTGCTCTTCGCCGTCGCCTGCGAGTTCCTGGATGTACTGCGACCCCAGGTTGGAGGTCATCACGATCACGGTGTTGCGGAAATCGACCGTGCGCCCCTGCCCGTCGGTAAGCCGACCGTCATCGAGCACCTGCAGCAGCACGTTGAACACGTCGGCGTGAGCCTTTTCGACTTCGTCGAGCAGGATCACGCTGTACGGGCGTCGGCGCACGGCTTCGGTCAGGTAACCGCCCTCGTCGTAGCCGACATAGCCCGGGGGTGCGCCAATCAGGCGGCTCACGGAGTGTTTCTCCATGAACTCGCTCATGTCGATGCGGACCATCGCATCGTTGGAGTCGAACAGGAATTCGGCGAGCGCCTTGCACAGCTCGGTCTTGCCGACTCCGGTCGGACCGAGAAAAAGGAATGAGCCATTCGGCCGGTTCGGGTCCGACAGACCCGCACGCGAGCGACGGATCGCGTCGGCGACCGCGCGCACGGCCTCGTTCTGGCCGACCACGCGTTCATGCAGCGCATCTTCCATCTTCAAGAGCTTCTCGCGCTCGCCCTCGAGCATCTTGCTGACCGGAATGCCGGTCCAGCGCGAGACGACCTCGGCGATCTCCTCGGCCGTGACCTTGTCCTGCAGCAGCGTGAAGCCTTGCTGCTCGGTCTGCGAGGCCGTGGCCAGTTGCTTCTCCAGTTGCGGAATGCGGCCGTACTGGATCTCCGACACCTTGGCGAAATCCTGCTGGCGCATCGCCAGATCCATTTCGGTGCGGGCCTGCTCGATTTCCTCCTTGATCCGGGTCGTGCCGGTGACCGCGGCCTTTTCCGCTTTCCAGATCTCCTCCAGGTCGGAGAACTCGCGTTCGAGGACCACGATCTCGCTCTCCAGATCGGCCAGGCGCTGCCGCGATTCGGCGTCCTTCTCCTTCTTGAGTGCCTCGCGCTGGATCTTGAGCTGGATCAGGCGGCGCTCCTTGCGGTCGAGTTCCTCGGGTTTGGAGTCGATCTCCATGCGGATGCGCGAGGCGGCTTCGTCCATGAGGTCGATCGCCTTGTCCGGCAGCTGGCGATCGGCGATGTAGCGATGCGAAAGCGTCGCTGCGGCGACGATGGCCGGATCGGTGATCTCAACCCCATGGTGCACCGCGTACTTTTCCTTGAGTCCGCGCAAGATCGCGATCGTGTCCTCGACGCTGGGCTCGCCGACGAACACCTTCTGGAAGCGCCGCTCCAGCGCGGCGTCCTTCTCGACGTACTTGCGGTATTCGTCCAGCGTGGTCGCGCCCACGCAATGCAGTTCGCCGCGCGCAAGCGCCGGCTTGAGCATGTTGCCGGCATCCATTGCGCCCTCGGCCTTGCCCGCGCCGACCATCGTATGCAGCTCGTCGATGAACAGGATCACGCGCCCTTCCTGCTTGGCCAGATCGTTGAGCACGCCCTTGAGGCGCTCCTCGAACTCGCCGCGGAACTTCGCACCAGCGATCAACGCACCCATGTCCAGCGCGAGCACACGCTTGTCGCGCAGGCCCTCGGGCACCTCGTTGTGGATGATGCGCTGGGCCAGACCTTCGACGATCGCAGTCTTGCCGACACCCGGCTCGCCGATCAGCACGGGGTTGTTCTTGGTCCGTCGCTGCAACACCTGGATCACGCGACGGATCTCCTCGTCGCGACCGATGACCGGATCGAGCTTGCCGGATCCGGCACGTTCGGTGAGGTCGATGCAGTATTTCTCCAGCGCCTGGCGGTTCTCCTCCGCGTTGGCGTCGGCCACCTTCTCGCCGCCACGCAGCTTTTCGATCGCCGCCTCCAGATTGGCCTTGCTGGCCCCGGTCGCCTTGAGCGCCGCACCGGCCTCGCCCTTGTCCTCGAGCGCGGCAAGCACGAACAGCTCGCTGGCGATGAACGCATCGCCACGCTGCTGGGCAAGCTTGTCGGTCAGGTTGAGCAGGCGGTTGAGATCATTGCCGACGCCGATATTGCCCTCCTGGCCGGCCACCTTGGGCAGCCGATCGAGGGTCTGGCCGAAGCGCGTACGCAGCGCTGCGACATTGACACCGGCCTGGGCGAGCATCGGCTGGGTCGACCCGCCCTGCTGATCGAGCAATGCGGTCAGCACGTGCACGGGTTCGAGCATGTTGTGGTCGAGGCCAACGGCCAGGCTTTGCGCATCGGCAAGAGCCTGCTGGAAGCGCGACGTCAGTTTGTCCATGCGCATGGGAAAAGCCTTCTGCAAACGGAGGGCCGGCAATCCGGCGGGTGCCATTCACGTGGGGCCGCGCGGTCGGGTTCCAAGGCGACATGCGCCTGAAGGCCCGCGCACAGAGGCATGCGCAAAGACCCTGGCCGTCGCGCGTTCCGTTGGGAGACCCTTCAGGGCCGATGAATACCTGCACTGCCGACCCGGAGCATCGGGCCTGAAGGCCCTCCCACAGGAATTCCCCGCGATGCATCTGCTGTGCAGGCGTTGCTGTTGTGGTAGGCCCTTCAGGGCAGCCTAGGATTTCCTGCACTGCGGACCCGGAGTATCGGGCACAAAGGCCCTCCCACAGGAATTCCCCGCGATGCACCTGTTGTGCAGGCGTTGCTGTTGTGGGAGGCCCTTCAGGGCCGATGCTCTCCCTGCACCCTGGCCCAAGGCATCGGGCACGAAGGCCCTCCCGCAGGAATCCCCGACTACGGAACCGGATCGAAACCGTCCGCGAAGATGCGGTCGGTATCGGGTGCAGTGTCGACAGTCGCGCTGTTGTTGTTGCCGTCGGGATCGGTGGTCGGCAAACTGACGACCGCAGTCACCGTATTGGAAATGATTCCGGTCGTGCCCGGCGCGACCGTGCCATTGACCGTGTAGACCACCTGGGCGCCCGCCGGAAGGCTGACCGGCTGGGTGATGTTGCCGCTTCCCCCGGAGGTGCAGGTCGCTCCGCCGCTCGCGGCGCATGTCCAGGTCGCGCCAAGATACGCCGCCGGAAATGCATCGAAGACGACCACGCCCGGTGCCGCGGCGGGCCCCGCATTGGCGACCGTGATCGTATAGGTCAGCGGCGCGCCCGCGGTGTACAGCGACGGATCCGCCACGATCGCCGCCGAGACATCGGCTTCCGCCGCGGCCACCGGACAATCGACCACGGCGCGGATGACCCAGTCGCCGGTTACACCGAGCGCCGCCGAACTGAACCAGATGAACGTGTTCGGAGCGAGCCGCGCGTAGATCGCGTTGCTGTTGGGTACGTTGCCATCGGTGTCGTTGACCACACTCGGCCCGGACGCCGTGGGCGCCTCCGAGAACCGGTAGGAGACGACGAATCGCTCGCCCAGGGTCACCGGCACGGAAATCGGAATCGTGTTGTTCTCGTCGAGGTAACGGAACTCATTGAGGACGCCATCGGTCATTACCGGCCCACCGATCTGCACCGCGAGCGCGCCGGGTGTCGGGAACGTGCCTGCACGCAGGATGTCGATCGAGTCGCCGATGACAAGTGGCGAAGTTCCGAACAGCGAGCGCCAGAACACCTGGACAGCGACGACATTGCCATTGCACGGCGAGGTCAGCCAGCTGGCGGCTTTTTCGCCTTCGACGAAGCCCGCCTGGATCACACCGGCCCCGAAGTCGACCAGCGAGTCGTTCTTCACGGTCTGCTCGACTGCACCCGCACTGGTTGACGCAAGTACGAGACTCGCCACGCACGCTGCTGCACGCATTGGTATTCCCCTGGTAGTCGACCGCCGTGGCCGATGCTACTCGCGTTGCGCCCGCAGCGGGCATGCGCAATGTCACAAATGCAGCGACCCGATGGAAAATTTGGCCTGAGCGCGACACTCCGGCACAATGCAGCGCTACCGTCAGCGCTTCGCCGGAATTGCCCGGCGGATGGGCCGCGGCTTGCGCCAATGAAAATTCTCACGCCACAACCCGAGGCCGCGCCGCCACCGTTGGGCGCGAATGCCGCGCTGTTCCTGGATCTCGACGGCACGCTGTTCGATTTCGCCCTGCGTCCTGGCGATGTCGTCGTCGCCCCCGGCCTGCGCCAATCGCTTGCGCGATTGAGTTCGCGTCTGCACGGCGCGCTCGCACTCGTCAGCGGACGCCCGCTCACCGAAATCGACGCGTTGATCGGCAGTGGACATGCGGCTGCCGGCGTACACGGCGCGCAACTGCGTCACGCCGACGGCAGCATCGAGTGCGCAGCGATCACCCCGAGCGATCTGGATTCGGTGCGCGCGCTGACCGCGACGATTGCGGCGCGCACGCCAGGCGTGATCATCGAGGACAAATCCGATGCGATCGCCCTGCACTACCGTGGCGCACCCCATGCGCAAGACGCACTGGAACGCAGCGCTCTGGCGCTGCTCGCTGTCGCTGGTTCAGGTTTCGCGTTGCAGCATGGCAACCATGTGATCGAGATCAAACCCGCCGATTGCGACAAGGGCATCGCCGTGGGGCAGCTCATGCAGCGTGTGCCATTTGCCGGACGCACGCCGTGGATGATCGGCGACGATCTGACCGACGAGCACGCGTTCGAGCGCGTCAACGTGCTCGGCGGAATCAGCGTGATCGTCGGTTCGCGACGACCGACTGCGGCGCAGTACGCGTTCCGCGCGCCCGACAGCGCAAGGCGATGGCTCGAGCGCGAGGCAGCCATTGATGACTCCAACCGAGAGGACCATGCATGACGCGCCCCACGCAGAATCTTGAACTTGGCATCATCGGCAATGGCTCGATCAGCGCGCTGATCGATGCCGCCGGCAGCATCGTGTGGACCTGTCTGCCCACGTTCGATGGTGATCCCGTGTTTTGTTCGCTGCTCTCGCCGACGCTCGGTGAAGCAGGATTCTTCGATGTCGCGCTAGAGGGGCACTGCGCGAGCACGCAGCACTACGCCGACAACAGCGCCGTACTGGTCACCGTGTTGCAGGCTGTCGATGGCAGCGCGGTGGAAATCACCGACTTCGCGCCGCGATTCAAGCGCAACGGCCGCATCTATCATCCGATGAGCCTCGTGCGTCGTATCCGCCCGCTCGCGGGTGCGCCTCGCCTGCGCCTGCGTCTGCGGCCCCTCGCGGGATACGGCGCGCGCCAACCCGAACGCACGTCGGGCTCCAATCATCTGCGCTATGTGCTGGACGACGTGGTCCTGCGAGTGACGACCGACGCGCCATTGCCGATGCTGCGCGACGAACTACCCTTCCTGCTCGAACGCGATCTCCACCTCGTGCTAGGGCCCGACGAGACCCTCGCCGAATCACCGTCGCGATACGTGCGCGACGTGCATGAGGCGACCCTGGAATACTGGCATGAGTGGGTACGTTACCTGTCCATCCCCGCGGAATGGCAGGACGCGGTGATCCGCGCGGCGATCACCCTCAAGCTGTGCCAGCACGAGGGCACCGGCGCGATCGTCGCAGCAATGACCACCTCGATTCCCGAAGCACCTCATACGGTGCGCAACTGGGACTACCGCTTCTGCTGGTTGCGCGATGCGGCTTTCGTGGTCCGCGCACTGAATCGCCTAGGCGCAACGCGCAGCATGGAGGAATACCTGCGCTACCTGTTCAATCTCGCCTCCGGCAACGATGCCCTGGGCCCGGTATACGGCATTCATTTCGAACGCGAACTGATCGAGCGCGAGGCCCCGGCGCTCGCTGGGTATCGTGGCATGCAGCCGGTACGCATCGGCAACGATGCCTGGCGCCAGGTGCAACACGATGTGCATGGCAGCGTCGTCCTCGCCGCCACCCAGCTGTTCTTCGACCGCCGCCTCGCGGTCAGCGGTGGCGAGTCTGCGTTCCTTCGGTTGGAACCGGCCGGCGATGCCGCATGGCGCCTGCACGACCAGCCGGATGCCGGACTCTGGGAATTCCGTGGACGTGCGAGCGTGCACACCTATTCCAGCGTCATGTGTTGGGCCGCGTGCGACCGGCTCGCGCGCATCGCGGCACATCTCGGACTCGACGAGCGCAGCACCCACTGGCGCGAACGCGCCGACGCCATGCACGCCACCGTGCTCAAGCGCTGCACGCATGCGGACGGCCATTTCGTCGATACCTTCGATGGCGACGGCCTCGATGCGAGCCTGCTGCTGCTCGCCGAACTGGGATTCGTCGAGGCAACCGATCCGCGCTATGTGAAGACCGTCGACGCGATCGGCACCCAGCTTGCGCGCGGCCGCCACCTGTTCCGCTACATCGCGCCCGACGATTTCGGCGCTCCGGAGACCAGTTTCGCGATCTGCAACTTCTGGTATGTCGATGCGCTCGCCGCCACGGGACGCCGCGCCGAGGCACGCGAGTTGTTCGAACTGCTCCTCGCCCAGCGCAACGCGCTCGGACTGCTGGCGGAGGACATCGCGCCTGAAACCGGCGAGCTCTGGGGGAATTTTCCGCAGACCTATTCGATGGTCGGCCTGATCAACTCGGCGATGCGGTTGTCGCGAAGCTGGGAGGAACTGACTTGAACGCGAGCATTCCGCTCCAGGTCCGGCATGTCCGGAATCGGCGATGAGCCGCCTCGTCGTTGTATCCAATCGCGTGGCACTGCCGAAGGATCTGCGCGCGGGCGGACTGGCCTCGGCGTTGCGTGCGGCCCTGGTCGAGCGCGGCGGCATATGGTTCGGCTGGAGCGGGCGCGTCATCGACGGCACGCCGGATGCCGCACCGCAGACCGAGCAAGCCGGCAACATCACGTTCGCACTGACCGATCTCTCGCCAGCGGACTACCAGGCCTACTACCTCGGATTCGCCAATCGCACGCTGTGGCCGCTGCTGCACTACCGCCCCGGCCTGCTCGAATTCGATCGCAACGAGATGCAGGGGTACTTGAGGGTCAATCGCCAGTTCGCGTTGCAGCTCGCAGGACTGCTGCGCGACGACGACACGATATGGGTGCACGACTATCACCTCATTCCGCTGGCCCAGGAACTGCGTGCGCTCGGGGTCGGGGCGAGGATAGGTTTCTACCTGCATATCCCGCTGCCACCTGCGGGGCTGCTGACAACGTTGCCCGGGCACAACCATCTGCTTCAATCGCTGGCCGACTACGATCTCGTCGGCGTGCAGACCGGCAGCGACCTGCAGAACCTCAAGGACTATTTCGCGAGCGAATGCGCTGCAATCCTGCATGAAGACGGCGGCATAGAACTCCCCCACGGCCGGCGATTTCGCGCCGGTGCTTTTCCGATCAGCATCGATGCGACGCAGGTCGCGCGCCAGTCCGCGGCGGCGGCATCGAGCGCAACAGCGCGCGGCCTGACCGCGAGCCTGCAGGGTCGTGCGCTCGCGATCGGCGTCGATCGCCTGGATTATTCGAAAGGTCTTCCCGAACGCTTCGTGGCGTTCGGCCGGTTCCTCGACCAGCACCCCGAGCGGCGGCGCCATGTGTCGATGATGCAGATTGCACCGCCGTCGCGCGAGGACGTGCCCGAGTACCGTGACCTGCGCCGCCGACTCGAACAGCTTGCCGGTGCGGTCAACGGACGTCATGCGGAACCGGACTGGGTGCCGGTGCGCTACATCAACCGCAGCTTCCAGCATGCCACGCTCATGGGGTACTACCGGGTTGCCCAGATAGGCCTGGTCACACCCCTGCGCGATGGCATGAATCTCGTCGCCAAGGAGTTCGTGGCCGCACAGCCGCCCGACGATCCGGGCGTGCTCGTCCTTTCACGCTTTGCGGGCGCCGCTGCCGAGCTCACCCAGGCGCTGCTGGTCAATCCGCACGATCCCGATGACGCGGCCGACGCGATCGAATGCGCACTCGTCATGCCGATCGCGGAACGCCGCGAACGCTGGCAGGCGATGTTCGATCAGATCAGGCGTCACGACATCAACGCATGGCGCGAAGCCTTCCTCGACGCGCTCGCGGGGACTGCGCTCAGCCCGCGACCGCCTTCTGCCTGGCACTCAGACTCGCGGCCGCCGACAACGTGATCCGGAAGCAGGCGCCCCCGCCGGCGACCGGCACGTACTCGAGCGTGGCCTGGCTCGCTTCGCACATCTGTTTGGCCAGATAAAGGCCCAGCCCGGTTCCGTAGTCGCTGGTCGTGAAGAACGGATCGAAGATCTGAGCGGCGACCTTGGCTGGAATGCCGGGCCCGCGATCGACGACCTCGAGCAGCGGCGGCCCCTTGTCCGTGGCCATGCGCGCGACCACGACGACGCGTGCCGGCAGACTCGGTTCGCGACCGTAGCGGATCGCGTTCTGGACGAGATTCCAGACCACCTGCTGCAGGTGTTGCGGATCGACCATCGCCTCGATCGTGCGGTTCTGGGTGATCGCACGCAGGTGATCGATGCCCAGGTCGTTGCTCTGCTTGTAATCCTCCACGAAGCTCAGCGCCCATGCGTTGAGGTCGATGCTCTCCGGACGCGAGCGTTCGCGACGCGACAGTTGGAGGATGTTCTCGATGACCTCGTTGGCGCGCGTGCAATGGTTGTTGACGATATCGACGAGGCGGCGGTCCTCTTCGTGCAGGCTCTCCGATTCGGCGAGCAACTGCGCGGAATAGCGGATCGCCGCGAGCGGATTGCGGATTTCGTGGGCGATCGACGCGGACAGGCGACCGAGCGAGGCCAGGGTCATCTCTTCGGCACGACGCGACAGCAGCGAGGTGTCGTCGAGAAAGATCAGCACATGGGTGTCGTCGTTCGGCGCCATGCGCGAAAAGCGTGGAATCACTTCGGGCACATCGGCGGCGAGCGCGACCGGTGTCTGGTCGATGCGCCCGGAGTGGCGCCAGTGGTACAGCCGTCGCGAGAGTTCCGCCGCTACCGCGCCGAGGTCGCGCTGATTCGGCGACGGATTGCCGATCAGATGCCAGGCCGACTCGTTGATGCGCAGGATGTTGTTGGCGCCATCAACGAGCAGCACGCCGGTTTTCATGCGCCGGATGATCAGGTCGTTGACCTGCTCGAGGTTGAGCAGGTCGACACCGCGCTGCTCGGCCAGCGCCTCGGTCTCGCGCATCTGCCGGCCAAGATGGGCGCACAGCGCCGCGATCACGAAATAGGCGACGCCGAACAGCAGCGCTTCGAACATGCCGCGCTCGACGCGCCCTTCGAACATGTAGGTGAACAGGTCCGGCGCAAGTACGCCGAACGAGGCGAATCCGGCCAGCAGCATCGAATGGCGCAGGGGCAACAGCAATGCGCCAACGCCGACGTTGACCATGAGCATGATCGGGATCGAGCCATGTCCACCGGTCAGCGCAGCGAGAATCAGCGACGCGGCAACGATGTCCAGCGCGAGCGCCCAGCCGATGCTTGCAGACAGACGGCGGCGCATGCGATCGGAAGAGACGAGCAGCAGGAATGCCAGGCCGAGGTAAACCAGCGCAGTCAGGCGTCCGAGGACCGGGTGGCTGACCTTGACCCAGTCAACGGCCAGCGGACTGAACACGAGCGCGGCATACACCACGCTTTCCAGCATGCGATAGAGGTTGAAGAAATAGAGTTCACGCCGGGTGATATCACCGGCCGACAACCCTGCGCGCTGACCTCGCTGGTCGGTCAAGTTCGCCCCTCCGAGCGCTCGATTGTAGGGACTTGCGTCATCAAGCTAAAGTCATTTCGAATCTGGAGTCAGCGCTATCGTGGCATGTCGGGGACCTGCTAGCGACCCCGGCATCGCGGTTGCCCGCAATCAGGAGGCGCACGAACGCGTGCAAATGATGCAATCGGCGCGATTCGGGTGCCCCTACAGCCAGGTGCCGGGCGCGTGGCAGAATTCGCCCCGGAATGCCTACGACGATCAGTGAGTCGTTTCCACACGTCCATGGCGACCGCAGGGCCGCCTCGGCGTACCATCTCGAACAAGCAAGGAGAGTCCATGAAAGCACTTGCGATCCGCTGCGGATTGGCTGCATTCCTGCTGCTGGCGGGGAGTGCCTGGGCCGTGCCCGCCCACTACATCGTTTTCGAGTTCGACGCCGACGGTCGCGCGACCCCGGTGTTCCATGCCCAGGTCGAGATGGCTGCGGACCCCAGTGTCGGCGAACTGCCGCGCCTGGTGTCTGATACTGAAGTGGAACGGATCGGCTATCGCGCGGTCAAGAACGGCATCATCGGCGCGCTGCGCCAGATCGAAGTGCCCCGATTCCTGCGTGCCGAGTTCGCGAACGACGCGGATCCGCATGACGCGACGATCGTGCACCACAGCAACATCGAGAATACGCAACGTGCGTTCGTGCTGCGCATCGCACTCGACGCGGCCGACTCGGTCGATCTGGAAACCGATGCCGGCGTGCAACGCATCGATCTCACGGCGCTTGCCGCACATGCCGCGTCGCTGCCGTTGGCAGCAACGGCGCTGGCCAAGGTCGATCCCGCGCAGGTGCATGCGATCGAAGGTTCCGGCGCAGCCGGCAGCCCGGCCAACCGGGTCGACATCCTCGTGCTTGGCGAAGGCTATACCGCGGCCGAGCAGTCTGCTTTTGACAGCCACACGACCACGCTGCAGAACGCGATGTTCAACGTGACGCCGTACCGGGAGTACGCGAACTTCGTCAACTGGCGCACCGGATTCGTCGTCTCGGAACAGTCGGGGGCGGACCATCCGGTCTACCAGGCCGGCTGCACGACGGCCAGTTGCTGCACCGACCCCGCGGCGCAGAACGATCCGCACGCGGGCATGTTCGTCAATACCGCTTTCGACGGCCGATACTGCTCGTATAATATCCATCGCCTGCTCACGGTCAGCGACAGCAAGATATATGCTGCCGCCGCGGGCTACCCTGACTGGGACGCGATCCTCGTGACCGTCAATGACCCGGTCTACGGCGGCGCCGGCGGCGCGTTTTCGGTCACCTCGGCCCATGCGGAGGCACCCAAGGTCGTCATCCACGAGTACGGCCACAGCTTCCACCGGCTGGCCGACGAGTACGACTCGCCCTACCCCGGATATCCATCGTGCAGCGATTTTCCCGCGCCCGGCCTGGGGCCCTGCGAAGCCAATGTCACGAATCAGACCGTCCCGGACCTGATCAAGTGGCGCAGCTGGTTCACTTCGGGCATTGCGATTCCGACGCCGTCCGGCACGGCCGGTACCGGCTTGTTCCAGGGTGCGCGTTACCAGATCTTCGACATGTATCGACCGGTGTTCAACACCTGCCTCATGCGCAGCCTGATCACGACGTTCTGTCCCGTGTGCCGGCAGGAGTATGTCAAGCGCCTGTACCGTGGCGGGTTCGGCTCGCCCTCCGGTGGAATCGACCTCATCGAGCCGGGGAGCGAATGGCCGCGGCCTGCCACGCCAGTGCGGTATGCAATCAACACGACCCGCATGTTCTCAGCGGACATCCTCACGCCCGCCATCGGCAGCGTTGGCATCCAGTGGTTTCTCGATGGCAGTCCGATCGGCGGTGCGAATGCGGCCAGCTACGCGTTCAGCCAGGCATCACAGACACCGGCAACCCGCACGCTGCAGTTGCGCGTCGCCGACCAGACCGCGTTCGTCAACGCGGCGATGGCCGACGGCCTGCTCGTGCACACGCGCAGCTGGACGATCCAGGTCGACAACGATCGCCTGTTCGCCGACGGGTTCGAGTAGTCCGCACGTTTTGTGCCCGTCCGCAATGCGCGGACGGGAGGAACGATCGATCCAACCCCGTAGAGCCGAGCTTGCTCGGCTGCCTTTCTACCCGTCGCGGGAATCGCAAACAGCAACAGCAGCGGAGCATCCGCTCTGCGAGAGATGGAGCTTCCCTTCTCCCCCCGGGAGAAGGTGGCGCGCAGCGCCGGATGAGGGAGGGTTCTCGCACGATCACCGTTTCGGCGAGCCGCAGCATCCTTCCCTCATCCGCCTTCGGCACCTTCTCCCGGAGGGAGAAGGCAAAGGCAGCGGAGCAAGCTCTACGGATGGCGGTGGCGGCGGCCATCGCGCGCAAGGCGGGATGGCCGCGCAGGGCGAGCACCTATTTCGCCGACGACTTCTCTTCGACGGGCTTGAGCATGTCGTCCATCGACTTGTCGATGTTGGCGTACTTGTAGCTCGGCAACGAGAATGTCCAGCCGGTGAACGCTGCATTGAGCCGGGCGACTTCGTCGTTGAGCGCAGCGAGACGTTGTGCGCGATCCGCCGCCGGGTCACTCACCGCAAGCGGCGCTGCGGGCGTCTGCACGCCTTCACCCTCAGTTGCGGGCGTCGCCGGATCGGCATCAGCGGGTGGCTTTGCCGCTGCCGCAGCGTCCGCCACAGCGGAATGCTCGGCAACCGCCCTGGCCTGTTCGCGTTCGATGTGCGTGACCGCGGCGGACTCGTCCAGCGAAGCGACGAAGTTGACGCGGTTTTCCGCACCAACCTGCCACGCGGTCGCGTCAACAACGATCCCGTCGAACGTCGCATAGCGTGCGGTGACCGGATTTTCCGCCACCGGCGCATCGGCAGCCGCCACGACATCGTCCAGGCGCAGGTCGGCAAGCACCGAGCCCAGTCCGCTGGCGACGTAATCCGAACTCGGCTCGCGGCCCTTGGGAACGTCGGCGACCTTGAGCGGCGCACTTCCAGGTTCGTCCCGATAGACGCGCAACGGCTTGCCACCGGCGCGCGTGATCGTGACCGACGCGATGCGCTCGGAGGCGATGCCGGGCAGATCCTTGTGCAGCCAGTCCGACGGATTCCTGTCCGGAGTCAGCGTACCCTTGACCAGCCAGCTCTCGGCTTCATCAATGCGCCGCACGAAGGTGCCTCCACCGCCCTGGCCATCGAACAGTCCGACGATCACGCGCACGGGCTTGTCCACGCCGGCGAGTTCGATCAATACGCCTTTGGCATCGGACGCGGTGACGTCCTCGACACCGAGCACATCGTAGCGATCGCGATTGGCGGTCTTGCGTTCGATCAGGGTCGCGTCGGCGAACTTGAGCAGGTATTCGCGCAGCTTGCCGAGGTCCGCCGGATAACCGCCCTTCTGGGCGACGGTCCAGCCGGCCTCGCCGCGTTCGAGCGTGACCAGCGGCTGGTTGTTCGCACCGGTCATTGCAAACCGGCTGACCTCGTTGAGCCGTTCGCGCAGGCCTTCCGCCAGCGTTCCGGCTTGCGCGCCGGTGTCACTGGATGGCCTGCGTGCGTTGCTGATTGCCAGTGCCGCGACGAGGGCGACGACGGTCACCGCAGCGAGTCCGATCAGGGTTTTCTGTTTCATCATGATTCTCCTTCCCGCCCAATCACGCGTGCTTGCGCCGACGGACCTGCCACACCGCAAAGCCGACCGCGGCGAACGTCACCAGCAGCGGCACGAGCACGATGTTGAGGAACTTCAGGCGAGAACCGAGCGCCTCGATGTCGGCATCGAGCGAGCGCCGCACATCGCGCAGTTCCTTGCGGATCTGCGCCTTGCGCGCAACGAAGTTGTCGATCTCGGAGCGCTGCGCGGGCGACAGGATCATGGACTGGTCCTGGCTCTTGGCACTCTGCAGCTCGGCAAGGTTGCGTTCGGTCTCCTGCAACTCGCGCTGAAGGTCCTGCTCCTTCTTGCGGAAGCTGTCGTCGGCCGAGCGTTTGAGTGCTTCGACCTTCGTGAACGGACGCTGGGACGTCGCCCGACCGCGAATCGAGATCAGCGCCGAGGAGCCGGTCAGGTTGTCCACTGCGTTGAGCGCCAGATCGCCGTTGTTGGCGAACGCATTCATGAGCCGCTGGCCAAGGAAATTCTGCACCTGCACCCACAGGCGGTCGGCGAGGATGTCGGTGTCGGCGACGATCATGATCTGGCCGTCCTGCGCCGCTTCGGCGAGATGGCCTTCGCCGCTGCGTTCCGGGAACGCGGTTCGGAACCTGCCCTCGATGCGTCCGGCAACGACGAAGCGGTTGCTCGCAGGATCGAAATCGTTCAGCAGCGCGCCCGGATCGGGCAGCATGCGCAAGCGCTCCGCTGGCGCCGACATCGAATCGCCCGAGCTCTGCATGAGCGGCACGAGGCGCTTGTCCGAACCCTCGGCCAGGGCGATGAAACCGCTGCTGGACAGATTCACCGAATCCAGATTGGCAGTGATGACGTCGTCCTGATTGAGGTCAGCCGCGGTCAACCCGAGGATGCCGGGATGGCGCACCGGTGCGCGGCCCTGACCCACGCTCACCGCGACCGCACGGGCCCGATCAAGAACGATGTTCTTCGGGTCGTAGTCGATGCCCCAGGCCTTGAACAGTTTCGGCAGGTCCGACGAGCGATCGGCAAACATGGCGGCCTGCGGATTCTCCGGATCCGCTCCGGCCTGATCCAGTTCGGCGTCCGGATCCACGAAAACGAGCAGGTTTCCGCCGCGCAGCACGAACTGGTCGATCGCGTACAGCGCCTCGTCCGAGAGCGCCTTCGGATGGACGAGCATGAGCACGGCGATCGCGGGATCGATCGTGGTCAGGCCACCGGCATTCAGATCGCGCACCTCGAACAACTGCGAGAGCTGCTGCTGCACCGCCCAGGGCTCGCGCATCTGGCGCGTCTGCGGATCGAACCCGGGACCCATCGGCAAGCTCGAGACAAGCCCGATCACGGGCTTCTTCGGCGTAGCCAGTTCGTGGATGAGCTTGGCGACGTCGTACTCGAGGAACGATTCCTTGTCCGGCTGCAGGAACGGGATCACCGCGCGACCGTTGGTCGAGTTGGTGCCGACCAGACCGAAGAACACGGTTTCACCCGCGCTGCTGACCGGAACCGCCTGCAACCCGTAGCCGGAAGCGCGGTCCTCGTCCTCGGAGAATGGCAGCGGATCGATGACCTCGAGCGTGATGTTGCCGTTGGCGCGCCCGGCCATCTCTTCAAGCAGTTCGCGCACGCGCTGGGCGTAGGTGCGCAGCTGCGGCAGGTTCTGCGTGCCCTTGTCGGAATAAAACAGGTACAGGTTGATCGGCTCGTCGATCGCGGCGAGGATTTCCTTGGATCCGGAGGACAAGGTGTAGAGGTTGTTCTGGGTCAGATCCACGCGCGCACCACGGAACAGCACGTTGATGACGAGCATGAGGGCGACGAACAACACGATGAGCACGATCAGCGCGCCGCCGGACAGGGTCTTGCGATTGAAATTCATGCCGTGGCTCCCTCAGTCGGCCTTCTTGAGGTCGATGACGATCGCGCTGGCATACAGCCAGAACCCGATCATCAGGACGAAGTAGAGAATGTCGCGCAGGTCGATCAGGCCTTTGCTGATCGAAACGAAGTGGGTCAGGAAACTCAGACCCGCGATCGCATCGACGAGACCTTGCGGCGCCCACGCGCGGAACGCGTCGAGGACCAGCGGAAATCCCGCCATGACCAGCACGAAACACGCGACCACGGTCAGGATGAACGCGACGACCTGGTTGCGCGTGGCCGCGGAAATGCACGAGCCGATCGCGAGGAACGCGCCGGCCATGAGCAGCGAGCCGATGTAGCTGGCGACGATGACGCCGTTGTCCGGATCGCCGAGATAGTTGACCGTGATCCACAACGGGAACGTCAGCGCGAGCGCGATGCCGATGAACGCCCATGCAGCAAGGAACTTGCCGACCACGGCCTGCCACATCGTCACCGGCAAGGTGAGCAGCAGTTCGATCGTCCCGCTCTTGCGTTCCTCCGCCCACAACCGCATCGACACCGCCGGCACGAGGAACAGGTACAGCCAGGGATGGAACGTGAAGAACGGCATCAGGTCGGCCTGGCCGCGTTCGTAGAAATTGCCGAGATAGAACGTGAATGCGCTCGACAGGACCAGGAAGATCACGATGAACACGTAAGCGACCGGGGTCGCAAAGTAGCTGCGCAGTTCGCGCTTGAACACTGTCATCGTCGCGCTCATGCGATCGCCTCCTCTGCCTTGCCCTGGGTGATCGTGCGGAACACCTCGTCGAGGCGTCCGCCTTCCAGAGCCAGTTCGCGTACGACGATGTTCTGCGCCTTGAGCGCCTCATTGACCGCGGCGAAAATCTGCCGACCCGGTTTCGGGAACGCGGTGATCCGGCCATCCTGTGCATCGACCTCGATTGCGGCAACATCGGCGACGCGCGAAAGCGCCTCCTTCGCGGCACCGACGTCGGAGGCGGTCAACGACACGGCCTGGTGATAGCGCGAACGCGCCTCCAGTTCGGCCGGCGTGGCGTCGGCGAGGATCCTGCCGCGCGCAATGATGATCGCGCGATTGCACACCGCATGAACCTCTTCGAGCACGTGCGTGGAAACGATGATCGTCTTGTCGCGCGACATCGCATTGATCAGCGAGCGCACTTCATGTTTCTGGTTGGGATCCAGGCCGTCGGTCGGCTCATCGAGGATCAGCACGCGCGGATCGTGGACGATCGCCTGGGCGAGACCGACACGACGCCGGAAGCCCTTGGACAGCGTGTCGATCGGTTGCTCGAGGACACCCTCAAGATGCAGCCTGCCGATCGCGTCATCGAGACGTTTGTCGCGCGTCGCCGCCGGTACGCCGCGCATGTCGGCAACGAAATCGAGGAACTGGCGCACGCTCATCTCGCCGTAGCTCGGCGCCCCTTCGGGCAGGTAACCGACCACACGCTTGGCCTCGATCGGCTGCGCCTCGACATCGAATCCGCAGACCTTCGCGCTGCCCGTGGTCGGGGCGAGAAAGCCCGCGAGCATCTTCATCGTGGTGGATTTTCCGGCCCCGTTCGGACCGAGGAAGCCGAGCACCTGACCGGGCTCGACCTTGAACGTGATGCCGTCAACGGCAGTGAAATCGCCGTAGCGTTTACCGAGTTCGCTGGTTTCTATCATCGTCGGATCACCCTGAATTGCGATATCCATTGGAGCAAGTCGACGCCGCCATCACGGCCATCGGATTTGCATTCCGCCCGAGGCGCGCGCGTCCACACACTCCGGACAAACCGACGGAGCGATGACGCCGGGGGACTGCGAGCGCTGCGCAATGTACCGCAAAGATCGCGAAAAGTTCCCGATTGCGGACGATCAGAGCGACTGCGGCGCGGGATACCGCCGTCCGGGACGCAGCGGCCGGAAGCACGGCGCGTCGCGTACGAACGACGCCGTGGCCGCGTCTGCATGCCAGCCGGGGATTCCTGACAGCGGCAACGGACGCAGCTCCTGCGGATCGCCAAGCACGGCGTCTGCAGCGATCAGTGCCGCGATTCGCTTGTCGACGTGTTCGCGCACGTCCTGACCGCTCGCCGCCACGACCGTTGCCTGGTCGACCCGCAACACCAGCGCCTTGCCGACCAGCAGTTGGCCCGGCAACAACGCGTGCTCGAGCAGCGCATGGCCGAACACGAGCGCGGCAATCTGCCGACCCCAACTTGCGGCGCGGGAGCAGAAAAGCGCGTGCCAGTCGTGCGCATCCCAGCGAGCGATCAGGTCCGGATCCGAACACAGCACGATGGCCCCGGCTTCGTCGAAATGGGTCATTGCGCATTGCGCGCGCGTGCGCTGCGTCGTGCCGATCTCGCCGATTTCCGCAAACTGGCGTGCGTTCAGGGCGTGCTTGATCCGCGGATAGCGCAGCCAGACCAGCGCATTGAGCAGGTCGTGCCAGTTGTCGCGGCGCGTGGCGAGAACCCCTGCGGCGACGCGCTGCTCATAGTGCAGGCCGTCGGCAAGCAATGCGGCATCCTGCTCGACGAACGCAGGCCGCACGATCCGGTCGCGGGCGTCGGCCGCGCGGCGCGCACGATCGAGTTCGATGATCGCAGGCCACTGCGGGCGCGCCAGCAACGCGGGGAATTCAGCGTCCCAGTCACCCAGCGGCGGGCGCGAGAACACCGAGGGGCACACCGATTCCGGACTGGGGGCGATGAACCGCACGGTTGGCTCCCGGGCTGCGCGCGCCAGGGACGGATCAGACCGCCGTCGCGACGATCGGCGGCAGCGTGCGCTCGCGCGCGCGACGCGCGAACAGGTCATGCGCATCGGCATTGACGATTTCGAC
>Ga0307505_10000431_pt1 | contig 47123 bp, 58 predicted proteins | sample 23_S_MG_FD_202183 | JGI IMG/M metagenome (GOLD analysis project Ga0307505, IMG submission 202183) | Soil microbial communities from Populus trichocarpa stands in riparian zone in the Pacific Northwest, United States - 23_S | ecosystem: Environmental > Terrestrial > Soil > Riparian zone > Trees...
GGCGAAGCAGGCTGGCGTTCCCCTCTCCCAACCCTCTCCCCTGAAGGGGAGAGGGCTTTGTGACCCCGGCCCGCCGCATCCTTTCGCTCGTCCTGCTGGCGCTGGTCTTCATCATGGACGGCTACGACCTCAACGCCATGCCGCTGGCGGTGCCGCGGCTGCAGGGGCCGCTCGGGCTCGCGCCTTCGGCGTTCGGCTGGGTGTTCTCGATCGTGCTGGTCGGGCTCGGCGCGGGCGCGGCGCTGCTGGCGCCGCTCGGCGACCGCATCGGGCGGCGCCCGCTGATCGTGTTCGGCTGCCTTGCCGTCGCCATCGCCACGCTCGCCACCGCGACGGCCACCAGCATTCCGGAGTTCATCCTGTGGCGCTTCGTCACCGGCGTGGGCCTCGGCGCCTGCCTGCCCAACTGCACCGCGCTTTCTGCCGAGCTCGCGCCCGAGCGGATGCGCGCGACGCTGATGTCGCTGGTTTCCGCGGGGATCGTGGTCGGCGCGCTCGGCGCCGGGATGACCGCAGGGCCGGTGACTGCGGTGGGCGGCTGGCAGGGGCTGTTCGTGGTCCCGGGGCTGTTCGCCGCGCTGCTGGCGATCGTGCTGTGGTGGGTCCTGCCGGGAGAGATGGCACCGCACGAAGGCATCGCGCCGAAGTCGCGCATCCCGCAGTTCGAGCTGTTCAGCGCGCCGTGGCGGCTGCCCTTCGCGGTGTTCGCCGGGGCGCTCACGCTCAACGCGGCCAACCTCTACCTGCTGACCTCGTGGGTGCCGACCGTGCTGCCGCAGGCCGGCTTCACCGTCGACCAGGCGGCGCAGGTCACCGGGCTGATGCAGGGCATGGGCCTCGCTCTCGGCATGGTCATGAGCGTGCTGATCGACCGCTGGCGGCCCGGCCCGACGATGGTCGGCGCGTTCCTGTTCATGTCGGCCTGCTTCGTCGCCATCGGGCTGACCACGCCCGATCCGCTGCGCTGGACGCTGCTGCTGCTGGCCGGCGCAGGCTGCATCTCGGGCGCGGGCATGGCGCTGCCCGCGCTGACCGCCTACCTGTTCCCCTCGCGGCTGCTGAGTTCGGCGGTCGGCATGGGCGTGCTGGTGGCGCGGGTCGGCGCGATCTCCGGCCCGCTGATCGGCACCGCGATGCTGGGCGCCAACGTCGAGCCGCGCCTGTTCCTCGCTTCCGCCGCGATCCCCGCCGTGCTCGCCGCGTTGATCTGCCTGGCGATTCCGGCGGCGCTCGCCGTCAAGCGGCGCGAAGAGGCGGTCCCCAAGCCGGCTTGGTAGCGAGTTCGAGCGATCATCGCGCGCACCCGCTCGATCGCGTCGCCGCGCCTTTCCGTCACGCCATCCAACCCGGAATCGCCGCGGCCTGTCGGATCCAGTCGGCGAGCTGCTTCTCGTCGACCGGATCGTCTTCCGTGATGTGGACGTAGCGCGTGTTGGGATCCTTCGAGCCGACCGGAGGCAGCGGCTTCAATTGCGTGCCGCGGAAGAAGGTCACCTTGATGTACCGGGTGAAGACGTGGAAGCTGAGGAACCACCCTTGCCCCTCGACGCCGTAGAAGGGCGAGTTCCACTTCACCGCCTTCTTCACGCCGGGAACGGTCGTCTCGACCAGCTTGTCGAGCTTGCGCCCGGCCGCGCTTTTCCAGCCCGGCATCGCGGCGATGTAGGCCTGCACCGGCGCATCGCCCTCGCCCTTGGGTATCTGCGGGTTGCCGCCCGAGAGAAGCTTCGGCTTGGTCATGGGCGGAAGTCTAGCGCCCCGCGGCCCGGAATCCACCTCTCGAGGGGGTTTACTCCTGTCGACGTCCCGAGATGGGTCCTCCTTCGGGACTGACACCGGTGAAGCGCACCGCCCGGCCCGCCGCATCGAGCTCGAACCGCAGCCGCATCGGCGCCAGCCCGCGCGAGTGGAACGACGCGTCGCCGTCCGCATAGAGCGGCAGGCTGACGGCAAAGGCCGGGACCAATCGAGTGCTCAGCCGGTTGCCGAGACGGGCCACGACCAGAACCGCGCCGGGCGGGGCGCCGTCGATCGCATAAGTGCCCAAGAACCGCTCCAGATCCGCGGAGCCGAGGGCTACTTCGGCGGGGAACACCGGGCCGGGCGGCGGGCCGTCGTCGCCCGGGGGCAGGATCGTGCCGACCCCGTTCACTTCCACCACCCGGTTGGTGAAGAGATTGTCGCCGTCGTGCACCAACCGGTCGAGCACCGGATGGCGATCATAGGCCATCCGCACGGTCCACGGTTCGGTCAGCGTCGCGGGATCGGTAATGGTGATGGTGTCTTCGATCCGGTCGGGCGAAACCATTCGCACCCGCTCGACGAACGTCGCCTCGTCCGACAGCGCCGGGGCGATAGGATTGAACTCCGGGGTGAACGCCGCGCTGGCGGTCTCGATCACCAGCGTGTCGCCTTCCCAGCAGCCGACCGACGTACCCCAGATGGTCGGCCAGCGATCTTCTTCCGCCAGCATCGGCCGCCCGTCGGTGGGGACGTAGCGGATGTCGCGATACTGGCTGGTCATCACCGTTTCCTGCGGAGTGACGATGAAGCGCAGCGGCGCCGGCGACTGCATCATCATCGGAAAGCCCCAGCCGCTGTTCTGCGCCGAGCTTCCCCGGATGGCGCGAATGAACGATTCGAGCCCGGCCCAGCCGCGGTCGTTCCAGGGCGCCGTTATTCCCAGCAATTGCATGGCGACAGCGGCCGGAATCTCGCCTTCCGGTTCGCGTCCGCTGATGTCGGCTTGCAGGTGCTCGGCGACCCAAACCCCGTCCCAGTCCGCCAGCGCGGCCATGTCGGCCGGCTCGCAGGTGCGCGCATCCTGCGCCATCGCCGGCAACGGCGCCAGCAGCGCCAGCGCAAGAGCGGCCCGGCGCATCAGCGGGTCCGCCCGAGCTGGCGGCCGTCCATCGTGGTGATACTGGACATTTCACCGCCAGGATCCCCATTGCGCAAGGGATAGATCGTGACCCGCACCTGGTCGCCGGCCTTCAGCGTGCGCGGGGTCCAGCCGCGCCCTTGCAGGTGCATCGGCGCGCCCATCTCGATGCTGTATTCCCGTTGCTGCCCGCCGGCGGCGGTGACCCGCAACTGGATATAGCAATGCGGGTTGTTCCACTGGAACCGGCTCACCTCGCCGGTCAGTTCCACGGTCTTTGCGGTGTCGAACATGGCCCGCGAATGATGCGCCTGCGCCGATGGCGCGCCGGCGAGCGCAAGCGCGGCAAGCGCCGCAAGGCAAGGTTTCGCAGCCATGGAATTCCCCCCGGATGCGACCCCAAAATTGGGTATATGCAGGCTAAGGCGCGAAGTCGAGCCCGCCGACGCGCTCGGCGAAGCGCCAGCCTTCGGCGGTGCGCACCAGCTTGTCGGTAAAGGTGCCGATCAGCGGCGAGTTCGCGCTCAGCGCCGGCAACCCTTCGGCCACCGGGTCGCCCTGGTAGAGCAGGATCGCGCAGAACGCGTCGGCATGATCGGCATCCTCGACGTCGACCACGACGTTGGCGATCACGTGCCGCTGCGCGCGAGGCGGACGGGCGACGAAGCTGGCGAGGATCGCCTCGCGGCCCTCGATCGGATCGCCGCCGCTCGGCCGCCGGAACAGCGCGTCGTCGGTGTAGAGCGCTGCCACCGCCGGCCAGTCCTGCGCGTCGTTGAGATTGACGTAGTGCTTGATCAGCCGCTCGCAATCGGCCTCGATCGCGCGGCGTTCCTCGTCGGTCATTCGGGTTTCGTGCGCTCGATGAACAGCGAGCGGCCGGCCTCGTCCCGTGCCTCGAGCGTGTCGATCAGGCGCGTCAGGACCGTGCCCAACTGCGCGGCTTCGTCGTCCGACAGGTCGGAGAACAGGTAGTCCGCCACTTTCTCGCTCTGCGGCCGCATGATCGCGTAGAGCCGCCGGCCCTCCTCGGTCAGGCTGAGCCACTTGCGGCGCCGGTTGCGCGGGTCGGGCACGACTTCGATGCGGCCGTGCCGCTCCAGGGTCGCCACCGCGCGGCTGACGCTCATCACGTTGACCCCGGTCATGTCGGCAAGCTCGTGGCTCGCGGTCCGCCCGAGCGCGCCGATGGTCATCAGCAGCCTGAACTCGTTGAGGCTGATCCGGTAGCGGTGCGCAAGGTGCGTCGAGAACGGCGCCATCAGCCGGTTGGTCAGCTTCAGGAGCTGGTGCAGCATCGCCGCCTTGTCGCCGTGCGCGTTGTCGTTCTCGGTGCGCTTGAGCACTCGTCAAACCCCTTTGAGCGCGCGCAAAGCGGGGCGCCCTTCCCTTCGATTATAACAGTCGTTAGCGTTTCGCCAAAGGAATCACCCGGGAGAGTCCACCGCCATGAACGCCTTTCCGCAGTCCATCCATTTCATCGGCAGCAACACCCCGCGGCGGCTCGAGATCTCCGCGCGCGATCTCGAGGTCGAAGGCGAGATCCCCGCCGAGATCGACGGCGCGTTCTTCCGCGCCGTGCCCGACAACGCCCATGCGCCGATGTTCGAGGACGACATCGCGCTCAACGCCGACGGTATGATCGCGCGCTTCAACATCGAGGGCGGCGCGGCCGATTTCGACATCAAGTACGTCGAGACCGAGCGCTACCTCGCCGAGAAGAAGGCGCGCCGGGCGCTGTTCGGGCGCTACCGCAACCCGTTCACCGACGATCCGAGCGTCGCGGGAGTCGACCGCACCGTCTCCAACACCACGCCGGTCTGGCACGCCGGGCGGCTGTTCATGACCAAGGAGGACGGCCGCGCCTACGAAATCAACCCGCACACCCTCGAAACCCGGCGCAAGTGGGACTACTACGGCGCGCTCAAGTCGGAGACCTTCACCGCGCATCCGCGGGTGGACCCGATCACCGGCGAGCTGTTCTTCTTCGGCTACGAGGCCGGCGGGCTGTGCAGCCGCGACATCGCCTACGGGATCGCCGACGCCGAGGGCAACCTCAAGTCCGAGCAGTGGTTCGAGCAGCCCTACTGCGCCACCATCCACGACTTCGTGATCACCCAGAAGTACGCGATCTGGCCGATCTTCCCGACCACCGCCGATCTCGACCGGCTCAAGGCCGGCGGCGCGCACTGGGCGCACCAGCAGGAGCTGGAAAGCTGGCTGGCGATCATGCCGCGCTACGGCTCGGTCGAGGAGATGAAGTGGATCAAGGGCCCGCCGGGCGTCTCGGTGTTCCACGAGGTCAACGCCTACGACGACGGCGACCTGGTCCACATCGACCTGTGCCTGACCGATACCAACGCCTTCCCCTTCATGCGCGAGGCCGGCGGCATCCACCGCGACCAGCAGAGCCTGCAGGGCGCACTCACGCGCTGGACCATCGACATGAGCAAGGCCGACCCTGTGATCGAGGAGCGCCCGCTCGGCCCTCCCGGCGACCTGCCGCGTCTCGCCGACGTCGACCAGGGCCGCCCCTACAACCGCGCCTGGTATCTCTCGATGAACCCGCAAGGCGGCCCGCCGATGCCCGGCGGCCCGGTCGGCATCAACTTCAACGCGCTGATGCGGATCGAGCCCGGCAACGGACGCCTGTCGGTGATGGGCGTGCCGCCAGGCGCGGCGATCAGCGAGCCGGCGCACGTGCCCGCGAGCGACCCGAACCACGGCGGGTGGCTGCTCTCGGTGGTGGACATCCCCAACGGCCCGCCCGGCGCGCCCTCGCCCGACTACTGCTCCGAGCTGTGGGTGGTCGAGGCCGACGAGATCGAGAAAGGCCCGATCGCGCGGGTCAAGACCGGCCTCGCGCTGAGGAGCCAGGTGCACGGCAGCTGGGTGAGCCGCGCGAAGCTGGAGCAGAGCAAGCTGAAATAGAATCCTCCCCGAGCTCGCTCGGGGAGGGGGACCGCCGCGAAGCGGTGGCGGAGGGGCGCGCGCCGCATACCCCTCCGTCAGCCGCCTTCGGCGCCTGCCACCTCGCCGAGACAAGCTCGGGGAGGATTTCCAATTCGCTTCCACTAGGGCATACTCGCCGAAAATCGGGGAGAGGACCGATGAAGCTGAAGCTGCTCGCCGCCGCGCTGCCGTTGCTGTTTGCCCTGCCGATCTCCGCGCCCGCCGTCGCCGCCGATCCGGTGCCCTCGGCCAGGGACTACCCCGCCCCGCCCGCCGGCTGGAAGGTCGCGCGCACCGCCTGGGGCGATCCCGACCTGCGCGGGATGTGGCCGGTCGACTACCTCGCCGCGACCCCGCGCGAGCGGCCGCCCGAGCTGGGCACGCGGACCGAATGGACCGAGGAGGAGTACCAGGAACGGTTCGGCCAGGCCGAGCAGCGCGCCGGCCTCGAGGCCGCGCAGGACAGGGTCGGCATCCTCGGCATGGGGCACTGGCGCGAGGACGGGTTCCCGCTGTGGCAGACCTCGATGATCACGGCCCCCGAGAACGGCCGCTATCCGGCCCTGACCGAGGAAGGCCGCCGCGCCGCGGCCGGCGTCAAGACGTCGTGGAACACCGAGGTGTTCGACCGCATCACCGACTTCGGCATCTTCGACCGCTGCCTGACCCGCGGCATGCCGGGCTCGATGCTGACCGGCGCCTACAACATGGGCCTGCGCGTGATGCAGAGCCCGGGGCTGGTGGTGATCGCGACCGAGATGATCCACGAGACCCGCAAGGTCTATCTCGACGGCCGCGCCCCGCCGCCTCCGCAGGTTACCGAGTACCTCGGCTATTCGCGCGGGCACTGGGAAGGCGACACGCTGGTCATCGAGACGACCAACTTCACCCCCGGGATCAGCAACGGCCCTGCGCCGAACAGCGCGCAGATGAAGGTCACCGAACGGATCACCCCGGCCGGCCCCGACCAGATGCGCTACGAGGCTTGGGTCGAGGATCCGGTCATGCTGACCGCGCCGTACAAGATCGACATCCCGTGGCAGCGCAACCCGAACTACGAGTTCTTCGAATACGCCTGCCACGAAGGCAACGTGCAGGTGCGCGGCTACATCACCGCGACATCTCCGCGCTTCGCCCACTTGCGCGAGGAGCAGTGGGCCGCGCAGGGCGAAGAGCCTTCGCCCGAGAGTGGCGGCGGCGGAGCGCCGTAGGCGCAAGGTTCCTCGCCGTTCGGCGTAGCCGAATGGGGGAGGGGAACCACCCGCAGGGCGGTGGAGGGGCGCGGCGGCGTGAGCCGCCGCCGAAGCGGTGGGCCCCTCCGTCAGCCGTCTGCGGCGTCTGCCACCTCCCCATCGCTTCGCGACAGGAAGGATTCTGGAGGGCCATCGATGTTCCGTTACCTCTATCACGCCAGCCGGCTGGTGTTCGGCGGCTGGTGGCTGTTCTCCGGCCTGATGCATTTCCTGTGGCCCGAGCTCCAGCCGCTCGGCGACGAGCCCGCTTCGATCGCCTTCACCCGGGCGCTTATGGCGAGCGGGCTGTTCGACTGGATCAAGGTGCTCGAGATCGTGCTCGGCGCGACGATGCTGGCCAACCGCGCGATGCCGCTGACGATCCTGGCGCTGATCCCCCTCAACGTGGTGATCGTGTACTGGAACTTCGTGCTCGACGAAGGTGCGGTCGAATGGACCTTCGGCGCGCTCAGCATCGCCTTCAACGCGGTGCTCGCGTGGCCGTGGCGGCACTATTTCTGGCCGCTGTGCGTGTGGAAGGGCCGGCCGGATTACGCGCTCCAACCGGTCGGTGTGGAGGGAGGCGTGCCGCTCGACTGAACGGCACGCCTCCGCTGCAGTCACCAGGCCGCGGCCGGCCGCGCGCCCTGCTCCAGCAGCAGCGTCTCGTAGTTGCGCCCCCTGATCAGCGGCTGGTTGAACGGCTCGACCGCGGCGCGCAGCTGGCGCAGCAGGTGCTGCCCGAACGGCCAGTCGCGGATGCCCGAATCGGCGTTGATATGGCCGAGCCAGCCCGCGTCGATGAAACGGCTCTTCCAGATCCGCGCGAGGCGGCGCGCCCGGTCGAAGCCGATCCAGGGATCGTCGCGGCTCGCGGCGACGATCGAAGGGAACGGCAGCGCGGCCTTCATCACCGGCGCGAAGCGGGCGAGGCGATGATCGACCCCGTCCTTCTCGACCTCGGGCGGCGCGACCAGCAAGGCGCCGAGCACCGGACCGCCGGCCGGCGGCCGCTCGTACTCGGCCCACCACGACACGACGTGGCAGGCGAGGCTGTGGGCGACGAGGATCACCGGCCGCCCGGCCTTGTGGATCGCCAGGTTGAGGTGGTTGACCCAGGTGTTGCGGTGCGGATCGTCCCACGATCCGAGCTCGACCCGCGCGGCGTGAGGCAGCTCGCGCTCCCACAGGGTCTGCCAGTGGCCGGGCCCGCTGTCGTTGAGGCCGGGCACGAGCAGGACCAGCGGTTCGGTTTCCGCAGGGGGGAAATTGGCAATCATCGTCGCTTCTCGTCGATGGCCGGCTAGAGGCCGAGGCGTTTCCAGAATTCGGCCGCGAGCAGCGGCTGCGAGAGATCGGGCAAGGCCGCTTCGCCGCTCCACGACGGGTGCGGGAGAGGCACGAGCCACCGGTCGCCCTGGCGGGCTCGGGGCGAAGTTCGAGTGCGGTTGGGCATGCGTTTTCTCCAGGTTGGGGAGCACGAGCCCGCGTGGTCGCGTCGGTCCGTGCGCTTTAGCCGTTGGTGACGCGGAGCAAGCTGACATCCATCAAAAGCCGCGGCCCGCTTGGACAGGCAAAGGCCTTCTCAACTATATCGGTTGAGAAGGCAATCGAGAGTCGCTTAACCGTGCCCAAGCAAAGCTAAGCCGCCCGGCGCGGGCGCGGGGCGGCTTAGCGATTTGCTCGAAACTCCTGCCGTCCCGCCGGCACGCCGGCGGGACAGGGGCATGACCTCAGGCCGCTTCGGCGGCGGCCGGGGCGCCTTCCTTCTTGGTCAGCGCGTTGGCGACTATCTCGGAGACGTAGCCGAACGCCGCGCCGATGAGGACCGCGACGATCGTCGGCAGGATGGCTTCCTGCGGGGTCTTGCCCGCGAGCACCATCGAACCGGCGATCGAGGCGAAGCCGTAGACGCTGGCCGGGATCGTCGACAGCAGCGAGACCGCGCTCGACAGGCAGATCACGGCGGCGCCGAGCCCCACCGCGATCCCCAGGGCCAACGGAACGTCGAGGCCGGCCAGCGGCCCGTTGGCGAGCATGACCGCGGCCATGCCGACCAGCGCGCCCCAGCTCATGCACACGACCGTGGTGGTGGCGCCCTTGGTGCCGCCGCCCGAATGGAAGTGGCAGCCCCAGGCGATGAACGAAACCCAGACCAGCCCGGCCACCAGCGTGGTCGCCAGCGGGCCGAAGAACAGCCAGGTATCGAGGACGGCCAACAGACCGACCGAAGCGGCAAGCGCAAATAATGCAGGCATGTGAGAACTCCCCCAAACGTTTTCGTTCTTTATCGAGGCGGCCCGGTTCTCCGTCCGCGGCGAAAGGCTAACCGCGTCGGCGCGCTGCGTCCAGCGCATGCGCGGCGCTCTTCCACGCCTTCGTCGCGCCCGCGGCACGGCTTGCGAAGTCGGTGCGGGACCGGCACTCTCCCGCAGCAACGGCAGGAGTGGATCATGGAGCGCAATTGGGTGGCCGCGCTGGCGGCGGTGGGGGGCATGGCGGTCGGCGCGCTGGCCGGGTGCGACGGTGTGACGGTGAGGGACACGACCCCGCCCACCGAGCAGCAGGAAATGTTCGACCGCATCGCCATCGAGGACATGGTGACGCGCTACTACGGCAACTTCGGCAAGCAGGACGCCGCCGAGGCATTCGGCACGTTCTACACCGAGGACGCCGTGTTCGACGTCAACGGCATCGTCTCGACCGGGCGCGAGGCGATCGAGGCGTTCTACGTCGAGAGCGGCAACGAGGAGGACGCCCCGGCCGCGCTGGGCACGTTCCACATGATGATCAGCAATCCGATCATCGACGTCGATGGCGACACCGCGACCGCCCGGTTCATGTGGACCGGGGTGATGAACACCGGCATCCAGGAGCGCCCGCAGCTCTTCGAGCAGGGCCGCGAGTACGACCTGCTGGTCAAGCAGGACGGCGAGTGGCGCATCAAGAAGCGCGTGGTGATCGCCGACAGCGGCCTGCCGGAGCGCTACATGGCGACGTACGAGCCGCGGCTGGATTACGACATCAGCGGCGAATAGGCACTTTCCGCTTGACATAACGAACCATTCAGGTTATACGCCGCCGCACTTTCCAACCGGAGAGTGATGGAACCGGGAAGGCAGGCTCGGCCGGCCGGCTCTCCCTTCCGTCGCGGCCGGCGCTTCGGCGCCGGGGGCGGTCTCACCAAGGCCGGTCCCTCCTGCTGCCGAGTTCACCCGGCCCGGATTACCGGTCGGGGGCGGCGGAAGCCGACAAGACCGGATGATGCGGCTCCACTCCGCCCCGCGATTCACGATCCCGGCACCGACCGGGGTAATGCCGTGCTCTCGCGCGTTGGCCGGTAAACGGACCGCCATTGGCGCGGCGTTATCAGCCGCGGGGGAGCGACGGGCCTGCGAGCCCACCGCCGCTCTCCAGCCGGTCACGGACAGGGCCGAGCCGGCGCGCGAAGCGGAACAGGCGCGCCGGCCGTTCGCAACCTTCCACCTCCGCACCGACCCCCGGCGCTGCCGGCCGCGCGGTTCTTTTCCCAAGCTGGCGTAAAGTCCGGGCTCGCCGCCGGATGACGAAGCATGAGTTCCTCCCCGGCACGGGGAGGGGGAGGATCAGGTCAGTGCGTAATACCTGAGCAGATTCCCGTCCACCTTCCGCTCGCCGACCCCGATGAAGACGTGCTTGGTCAGCCAGTCGTGCTTGCCCTGGGCGCATTCGAAAGTGGTCTGGCTGCGCAGATAGTAGTCCTCGTGCGGCACGGGGTCGCCGCCCTTGAAGGCCCATTCGCGCAGTCGCTGCATCGTGTCGGGCTTGCGGCCCCACAGGAAGCCGCGGTTCTGCAGCATGATCGCGGTGCCGTCCTCCTCCTCGAGCAGGTAGCGCGCATCCAGCGCCGCGACGTCGTCGCCGCGCCAGTAGGCGTAGTCGCCGCCCGAGCCCGGCACCGCGCGGCCCTTCAGCAGCGGTCCTTCGAAAGTGCCGCCCCTGACCAGCACCGCCGTGCGCATCCCCCCGCCGGGGAGCGGCGCCATCGAATAGGCCTCGGGGAAAGCCAGCCGCACTTCCATGACGAGCTCGAGCCGGGGATTGTCGACGGTCGAGAACGGGCCCGTGAACGGCGTGGTGTCGGAGAATTCCATCAGCGCAGCTCTATCAGGCCACCGTCGACGAACAGGTTCGCGCCGGTGATGAAGGCGGCGTCGTCGCTCGCCAGGAACAGGACCGCCTTGGCCACCTCTTGGCTCTCGCCCATGCGGTGCATCGGGATGTTGGCGATCATCATCTCCTTGAGCGCGGCCACGTCGTCCGCGCTCATGCCGGGGTTGCGGTGGAGCAGCGGGGTGTCGATCGGGCCCGGGCTGACCACGTTGATGCGGATGCCCTCACCGACCAGTTCCCTGGCGAAGACCTTCATCGCCATGTGGAGCCCGGCCTTGGCGGCGGCATAGGCTCCGTTGCCCTCGAGCGCGCCGTGCGCGCCGATCGAGCCGGTCACCACCACCGAGCCGCCGCGCCCGATCAGCGGCAGCGCCTTCTGCAGCGCGAACACGCAGCCCTTGAGGTTGACCGAATGGACCTGGTCCCAGGCGTCCTCGGTGATGCCGCGCAGCGGCGCAAACCCGCCGATGCCGGCGTTGATATAGAGCACGTCGATGCGCCCGTCGGCCGCGTCGATCTCGGCATAGACCTGGTCCATCGCCGCGAGGTCGGCGATGTCGGCGCGATAGCCCCGCGAACCCGGCATCTCCGCCACCGCCGCATCGATGGTCGCGCGATGGCGCCCGGTGATCCGCACTTTCGCGCCTTCCGCGGCAAAGGCGCGGGCGCTGGCGAGGCCGATCCCGCTGTTGCCGCCGAGCACGACCACGACCTTGTCCTCGAATCTCATCCCGGCCCCCAATCCCATCCTATTCCGTCACCCTGAACTTGTTTCAGGGTCCATCCCTCCGCCCGTCCGGAACCCTCGGCCTGAAACCGCCCGAGCCGCACGGCTGCGCCATCCGCGCGCTCCGTGCCAGGCGGCGAGACGGATGCTGAAACAAGTTCAGCATGACGAATGAAAGCAGGTGGCGATGGTCGCTCATCAAAATGGCCCGAGCGGATTGGGCCCGCCCTCGGTCACCTCCTGCATCACGTCCCAGTGCTCGGCGATCAGCCCGTCCTCGACGCGGAAGATGTCGATCACCGCCCAGCCCGCGTCTCCGGGCCAGCGGCGGACATGATAATGCACGGTCACGTGGCCGCCGTCCACGAACGCGCGCTTGACCTCGTGCACCGCCTGCGGCGTCTCGGCCTTGATCATGTCGAGGAATGCCTTGAGGCTCGCCACGCCCGGTGCGACCGACTGGTTGTGCTGGATGTAATCGGGCGCGATGAAACGTTCGACGGCACCGGAATCCATCGGGTTCAGCACCTGCTCGAACATCTCGAGCACCAGTCGGAGGTTGGCCTCTTCCCGCGGCGTCCGGCTCATGCCGCTGCGAGCTCGGCGCGCGGCAGGCTGCGGCCGCGGATCAGGTCGGCGGCCTTCTCGCCGATCATGATGCACGGCAGGTTGGTGTTGCCGCCGGGCACGGTCGGCATCACCGAGGCGTCGGCCACCCGCAAGCCTTCGACACCGATGACCCGAAGCTCGGGATCGACCACCGAGCGCGCGCCCATGCCCATCGCGCAAGTGCCGACCGGGTGCTGCGCGCAGTAGCAGTTCGAGCGGACGAAGGCGTCGAGCTCGTCGTCGCTGTCGACCTCGGCCCCGGGCGTCCGTTCGCTTGCCAGCAGGTCGCTCATCGGCGGGGTATTGTAGATCCGCCGCGCGGTGCGGATCGCGCGGCGCATCTGCTCGCGGTCGGCTTCCTCGGCCATGATGTTGAGCGTCACCGCCGCGACCTCGCACGGGTCGGCGTTCTTGAGCTCGACCCAGCCGCGGCTTTCGGGATGGAGCTGGACCAGGCCGGCCCAGAACACGTGCTCCTGCACCGCGCGGATCCCGGGGAACCACGGCATCGCATCGAAGCGGATCGGGTTGACCATGATCTGCAGGTCCGGCCGCTCGAGGTGTCCGGCGGTGCGGATCACCACGTTGCAGGAGTTGACCTGGGTGGCCATCGTGCCCGTGCCGGTCAGCGCCCAGCGCGCGGTGTTGAGCAGGATGCGGTCCCAGCGGAGCTGGTTGAGGAATGTGACCGGCGCCTTCGCGTCGAACTCGAGGCTGGCGGTCGGATGCTCCTGCAGGTTGCGGCCCACGCCGGGGCTGTCGTGCAGCACCTCGATGCCGTGGTCGCGCAAATGCGCCGCCGGGCCGATGCCGGACAACATCAGCAGGTGCGGCGAGTTGTAGGTCCCGCCCGAGACGATCACCTCGCGCCGCGCGCGAATGATCCTCGGTTCCCCGCCGTGGTCGATCTCCACGCCGACGCAGCGCCTGCCCTCGAACACCAGCCGCCGGACCAGCACGCCCGAGCGCACATCGAGGTTGCGGCGGCCGATCGCCGGCTTGAGATAGGCGGTTGCCGCGCTGACCCGGCGGCCCTTGCCGTCGACGGTCTGCTCGCCGCGCGCGAAGCCCTCGGGAGTCTCCCCCGCGAGGTCGTCGCTGACCGCGAAGCCCGCGGCCTCGGCCGTCGCCATCATCTCTTCGTGCAGCAGGTACGGGGAATCGATCGGCCGCACCTGCACCGGTCCGCCCGCGCCGTGGTACGGCCCCTCGCCGCGCCACGAATCCTCCGACTTGCGGAAGTACGGCAGCACGTCGGCGAACGACCAACCGGCCGCGCCCATCTGCGCCCACTGGTCGTAGTCCTTGGGATGCCCGCGCATCGCGAACATGCCGTTGATCGACCCCGAGCCGCCGACCACCTTGCCGCGCGGCAAGGGCATGCACCGCCCGTCGAGGTGCGGCTCCGGCTCGGTCCAGTAGGTCCAGTTGAAGCGCGGATCGGGCATGGCCTTGAGGAAGGCGAGCGGCATCTTGAGGTAGAGGTGGTCGTCGCGCCTTCCCGCCTCGAGCAGCAGCACGTTGGCCTGCGCATCCTCGCTCAGCCGCGCGGCCACGACGCAGCCCGAGCTGCCCGCTCCGACGACGATATAATCGAACGCCTCGTCCGCCACGCACGCTCTCCCTTGCCGCCTCGCTAACGGTCGTTACGATGGCTGGCAAGGCGAGCAGCAGACTCGCGCTACGCGGAGGACGAGATGAGGAAATGGACGGCGCTGCTGCTCGCAGGCGCGCTCACGGCATGCAATACCGCCGAAGAAGGCCCGGCCTGCGACCGCGCGTGCCTGATCGATCTGGTGGGCGATTATGTGGCCGGCATTGAAGGCCAGTCCGTGGAGGGCATTCCGTTCTCCGACGAGGTGATCATCGTCGAGAACCTGAAGCGCATCAAGGCGGGCGAAGGCCTGTGGGCCGACACGACCGGCGCGGGCACGGATTTCAGCGTGGTCGTGCCGGATGAGGAGCGGCAAACGGCCGGCTGGATCGGGATGGTCGAACGCAACGGCGAGCCGACCGTGGTCGCGGTGCGGCTCAAGCTCGATCCGAGCGGCAGCATCGTCGAGGCCGAGCACCTCTACGCGGCGATCAACACCGAGACGCCGCTCGGCGAATCGCAGCTCGCCAACCTCCAGACCGTCCGCCCCGGCCTGCTCGCCGAAGTGCCCGAGGGCAGCCGCAAGAGCGGCGCCGAGCTGATCCGCATCGGCGAGACCTATTATCCCGCCCTCGACGACAACGACGGCACGCTGATGCCGTTCGCCGAGGACTGCGAGCGGCACGAGAACGGCATGGTCACCGCCGGGCCCGGCCCGCGCGTCGGGCCCGGCCCCAACGCCAACACCGCGCCGATCGCCCGCGACTGCGCCGGCCAGCTGTCGAGCAACGTGATGGCCTACATCACCACCATCGACAACCGCCGGGTGTTCGCCGCCGATCCCGTGACCGGCCTGGTGATGGGCCTGTCGCACTTCCGCCACCCGATGGACTTCGAGCCCTACGAGGTCACCGCGCTCGACGGCTCCAAGATCATGTACGACAAGAGCCGCCTGCCCTTCGAGCCGTTCGACCTGCCCGCCGCGCACATCTACAAGGTGGGCGCCGACGGCAAGGTCCACGAGATCGAGGCGATGGGCTTCCGCGCCCCGCTCAACTCGCCGACGGGATGGGAGGGCTCGACGGCGAAGTGAACCAGTCCCCTCCCGCTTGCGGGAGGGGTTAGCGGTGGGCCAGTGCGCGGCCCGATAGACCCACCCCCGTATCTCCCTGCCGCAAGCGGGAGGGAGATACGGGGCCCTTCGCTCTTGCGGAAAATTCGCATATCTGAAATAACGCCGGCATGGCCGAAATCGCCGCATCCAGCCAGGTCAAGTCGGCGACGCGCACGCTCGACATCATCGAGTACGTCGTCGCGCACGATCGGCCGCTGGTGGCGCAGGAGATCGCGGTCGCGCTCGGCATCCCGGTGTCGAGCCTGTCGTACCTGCTCGGCACCCTGGTAGACCGCGGGTACCTGGCACGCGAGGGGCGGCGCTATTCGGCCGGGCCCGGCCTGCAGCGGCTGCAGGCGAACCAGGGCGGGTTCAGCCTGGCCGAGCGCGCCGCGCCGCTGGTGCGCACGCTGCGCGTCCAGCTCGACGAGACGACCAGCTTCTTCGTCCGCAGCGGTTGGGACGTCGAGGCGATCGTCACCGAGACCAGCGAGCAGGCGCTGCGATACGCCGTGCCCACCGGCGCTCGCCTGCCGATGCACGCGCTCGCTTCGGGCAAGGCGCTGCTGGCGGCGCTGCCCGACGAGGAGCTCGAGCGCTACTTCGCCGAAACCGAGCGCCAGCGCTTCACTCCCGCCACCGTGATCGCGGAGAAGGCGCTGCGCCGCGAGATCGCCGAGATCCGCCGCGCGGGCTTCGCGGTCACCGACGAGGAATTCTCGCTCGGCATCCGCGGGGTCGGGCGGGTGGTCACGATCGGCGGCGAGCCCGTCGGCGCGCTCTCTGTGGCGGTGCCGAAGGCGCGCTTCGACGAAGCGGTCCAGGCCCGAGTGATGGACATGCTTGAAAGGACCGCGGGTCTGCTCGAAACTGCGTGAGGGACTGGGGGGTCGAATCGATGCGGGGCGCACGGCACCTGAAGCTTTGGCCGGTGGCGGCGGCACTGGTGCTGGCCATGCCGGCTCCGTTGCTAGCGCAGGAAGTCACGGTCGACGATCCCGCTTACGCGCATCTCTACCAACTCGAGGACGCGGCCGAGCTCCTCATCGAGGAAGGCCCGCAGGACGGCCCCGGAAAACGCGCAATCATCGCGGCCTACGACGAGCTGCGCAATGCTGCCCTCGCCACCCGCCTGCCCGACGGCAGCCCGCATCCGCTCGCGGCGCTCTCCGACATCAAGATCGCCTCGGAACTCTACGCCCTCGGGGAGAACCTGACGGCCATCGAGCAGGGCCGGCGCGGGATCGAAGCACTTGGACCCTACGTCGTCTCCTACCCGCTCGCCTACGCCGAGGCAGCCGCGCTGATCGGCGTGCTGATGGCGCAGGGCGGCCAGGCCGAAGCGGCGCTGCCGATAGTGCGCGAGGGCCATGCGCAATACGCGGCTTTCTACGCCACGCTCGCGCCGGAGGACCGCTCGCGCGGCGCGGTCGTCGCCAAGTCCAACCTTGAGTTCGCGCTGTCGCAGATCCTCACCCGGCTCGGCGACACTGCCCAAACGCTGCACTGGCAGCAGGAATCGCTCGACACGCGCCGCGCGGGCCTCGGCGAAAGCGATCCCGACACGGTCTCGTCATGGTACGGTCTCGCCCAGGCCCTGTTGCGCGCCGAGCGGACCGACGAAGCCGAATCGGCGGCTCGCAAGGCGGTCGAGCTGGCGGTCGGCAACGCCGACCCCACTCACCCGAGCCATGCGCGCGCGCTCGAAATGCTCGGCATCGTGCTGTCGCGCACCGGCCGGCCCGTCGAGGCGACCGACTACCTGACCGAGGCGCTCGCACTCAAGCGACAGAACGAGGGCACCGACAACACCAACTTCGCCTATGGCGTGCACAACCTCGGCGCGATCCTGTTCAACCGCGAGCGCTTCGAGGACGCCGAGCCGTTCTTCCACGAGGCCGCCGCCGCGTTCCGCGCCAGCCAGGGCGAGAACAGCCCGTTCGCGGCCGGATCGATCGCCTATGCCGGTCAGGCCGCGCTCGCCGAAGGGCGTGCGCAGGACGCGATCGATCTGCTGCTGCGCGCCGAGCACCAGCTCGGCGACAACAACCGGGACGAGCAGATCGTGCTGCGCTTCGATCCCGACCTGATCGCCGCGCTCGCCGCTGACGGCCGTATCGAAGAGGCGCGCGCGCGCGCCGACAATCACCGGGCCTTCGTCGCTTCGCTCAGCGCCGGAGCGCCGTTCGCGATCGCCAATGCGAGCCTGCTGGTCGATTATACCGCACTGCTGGCGGGTGCCGCGAGCGCGGACAAGGCAGCCGAATCCGCCGGAGCGCTGCTGCGGCTGATCGCCAGCGAGCAGGCTGCGCGCGCCGCCGGCGCCCTGCCGATCGACCGGCGCGCGGCGATCGAACTGGCGATGGACGTCGCGGTGCGCGCCGGTCGCCCGGAGCTGATGCTCGAGGCGATGCGGCTGATCAACGCCTCGAGCATCGCGCTCGCCAGCAAGCGCCGGCGCGAACGGCTCGAAGCGGGCGATCCCGGTCTGGCGGAAGCTCTGCGCCGCCTGCAGGACGCCGCGAGCGCGTTCGAGACCGCCGAGGGCGCCTATCTCGCCGCGCTGGCCGCCGGCAACGCCGCCGCCGCCGAAGCATCGGGACGCGGTCAGGCGCTCGCGCAGCTCGAGGCCGCGCGTGAGGAATTGCGGACGCGTCACCCCGAATGGAGCGTCCCCGGCGCGGCGCCCGCAGGCGGTCTTGCCGAGCTGGCCGCCTCGCTGGCCCCGAACGAGGCCATCCTCGCGGTCGCGCCGGTCCACCGCAGCAGCTTCCTGCTGCTGGTCACGCGCGAGCGGACCGTAGCGGTCAAGGCAGCGCCGTCGCGCGCCGAGATGGTCGCGCTGGCGCGGCAGCTCGGCGGCAGCGTGCGCGGCGGCGGATTCGACCAAGCTGCCTCGCGCGCGCTGCACGATGCGATCTTTCCCGAGGCAGTCGGCGAGGCGCTCGATGGGATCGAGACGCTGCGCATCCACGCCGGCGGCGCCCTCGCATCGCTGCCGTTCGCGATCCTCCAAGCGACCGGTGCGGGCGGCGAGCCCGGCTGGTTGATCGACCGCTTCGCGCTGGTCAGCCTGTCGGAACTGGCCCCCCGCCCGCTGGCTGAGCGCGGCCGGGCGGACGCGCGATTCCTCGCCGTGGCCGCGCCGCTCCCGTTCGCGGCCGCCGTGCCCGCATCCGGCGGCGCGGTCGAGGAGATCGCGAGCTATTATCGGCGGGGCGGGATCGACCCCGTGGCATTGAGTCGCTTGCCGGCCCTCACGCAGAGCCGCGCCGAGGCCGAGACGATCGCAGGGTTCTTCGGGCCGCAGCGCAGCCGCCTGCTGCTCGGCGCCGAGGCGAGCGAGGCCGGCCTGCGCGCCGTCGGCCTGCGCGACGCCTCGATCGTGCTGTTCGCCACCCACGGCCTTGTTTCGGGCGAAATCGAGGGCATTGCCGAGCCGGCGCTGGTGCTCTCACCTCCCGGACAGCCCTCGCCCCCCGGCGACGACGGCTTGCTGACGGCCTCAGAGATCGCCCTGCTCGACCTCGACGCCGAGCTGGTGATCCTGTCTGCCTGCAACAGCGCGGCGGGCGGGCTCGCCGGCCTGCCGGCCTTCACCGGGCTGGCGCAGGCGTTCCGTCAGGCCGGTGCCGACATGCTGATGGTTTCGCACTGGCCGGTGCGCGACGACATCGCCGCCTATCTCAGCGTCGAGGCGCTTAAGGCCATGCGCGCCGGCATGAGCCGGCCGCTGGCGCTGCGCGAGGCGATGCGGAAGCTGCGCTCCGAGCGTTCCATCGAGGCAGCCGCGCAACCCTACGCGTGGGCGCCGTTCGTGCTGCTGGATTGAGGAGAGCCTAGCGGCCGATCATCACCGGCGGCCCCTGCACCGGCTCGTCCTCGGGCGGCGGCGGGCGTTGCGCGGGCGGCTGCGCGGAAGCATCGGCGCGCGCGGTCCGCGGCGGGCCGCCGTAGACCTTGCCCTCCTCGAACGGCCCGAGCAGCGCGCCGGCGGCGACGCGCTCGAGCGTGAACGGCGGCAGGCCGGTGCCGACATAGATCATCTCCGCCCGGTCCGCGCCGGTCAGGTGGATGCGGAACTGGTCGGGCTCCTCGCCCTCGCGCGGGTCGTCGAAGGTGATCTCCGCCCAATCGCCGATCGCGCGTCCGCTGTCCGCCTTGCGCTCCACCGCCGGCATCCTGACGTTGCCGAAGCGCGTCCCGTCGCTGGCGAACGAAGTCGGCTTGACCCAGCCGCCGGTCCAGCCGTCGGCGGTCAGCTCGAGATCGAAGCGCATCACGATCGCGCCGTCGAGCCTGAGCGCCCACGAGCCTTCGAGGAACGTGCTGGCGAAGGTCGCCTGCTGGGCGGAGGCCGAAACCGGCAGGAGCAGGAACAACAGCAGAAGCAGGCGGCCGATCACAGGAACTCGGTATTCCCTTCCTCGTCGATCGGGTTGCGGTCGTTCTCGGCGCACTGGAACTCGATCAGAGAGCCGTGGCGGTCGCGGCGGTAACGCACGGTGACCTGGAACGGCTCCGAGAGCGCTTCGGGGTCCTCCATCCGCATCTCGTTGACCAGCACGTCCGGATCCTCGGGCGAGAGGTAGATGCGCTCGACCAGATGGAACTGCGAAGAATGGGGCATGCCGGTATCGATCTCGAGCGCGTCGGATATGCCGATCGTGTCGACCACGAGCGTGCCGCCCTCCCAATGGCCGATCGAATCGCCCATGAAGGTCGGGTCCGGGTCCTCCTTGTGCGCGCGCCCGTCGGTCCAGATCGTGCGGGTCTGCATCCACGCTTCCTGGTTGATGGTGACCCGCCCGGGCGTGAACAGGAACTCGTACGGGTACTGCGCCAGCCGCATGATCCGCGGCATGCCCGGCGGGCTGCAGTTGGAACGCGTGCGGCGCACCACGCCGTTGTTGGCCGCGACCTCCGCGCGCCAGGCCTGGTAGCGTTCGAGGTATTCGCCCTTGAGCCCAGGTATCGCCGGGGGGGCGCCCCCGCCCGAGGCCCCGCCGGCGACGAACCAGATCCCGCCCCAGTCGGGCAGCGCGTCGAGCGCGTGGTAGTGGCCCTTGGGATGGCCAGCGCCGCCGTCCTGCGCGACGCCTTCGGGCGGCGGCGATTGCGGCGCCGCGCCGAGCTGGGCGCTGGCCGGAACCGCAGCGCACAGAAGCAGCGCGCAAGCCGCTGAGCGAAGATCCATTGTCAGCCGACCTGCCCGAGCGTCGCGCCGCCCGGCAGGCGCACCCCCACATAGCTGCCCCCGCGCGCGCCGCTGCGCAGCGGATGGACCCACAGCGTGATCCTGTCGCCGGGCTTGAGCGAAGTGCGCTTCCAGCCTTCCTGGGCGAGATTGTTGGGGCTGGTCATCTCGATCGCCCAGCGCTCGGTCCCGCCGCGCGCGGCGGCGTCGATCTCGATGAACGCGTGCGGGTTCTGCCACTTGAAGCGCACCACGGTCGCTTCCATCGCCACGGTGCGGTCCATGTCGAACATCGCGTAGCTGTGGTGCGTGAGCGCCGGCATCGGCGCGAGCAGCGCCGCCGCGACGGCCAGCCTGGCGTAAGTGTTCATGGTCACCTCTCTCACAGTTGCGGCACGTTGACCGGCGTGCCGTTCTTGGGAAGCCCGGAATCGAGCACGCGGCCATCGGCCTTCCTCAGGTCGAGGAACAGCCCGCCGGAATGCCCGTTGCGCAGCGGCGCGATCCGCACGCTGATCTTTTCGCCGGCGCGCAGCGAATTGCGCCGCCAGCCCTGCCGCGTCAGGTTGTTGGGGCTGTTGAGCTCGATCGCCCAACGCTGGGTGCGTCCGCCGCTGGCGACGTCGAGCTCGATGAAGGCGTGCGGATTGGTCCACTGGAACTCGTGGACGGTGCCTTCGAGCGTCATCTGCTTGGTCTGGTCGAACATCGCGAAGCTGTGATGCGCGAGTACCGGCGCGGCGGCGAATGCTGCGGCGCCGGCCAAGGCAACCCATTTCCCCCTCCCGCTGGCGGGAGGGGCCAGGGGTGGGTCAGTGCGGAGGCTCCCGGCAGGACCACGCCCGACCTCTCCCGCCAGCGGGAGGGGGGATGACACGCTCCACGGCCGCCTCATTCGCCCGCTCCCTCGATATCTGTCTGCCCGCGCTCCGCGGCGGTCTCGCTGCCCAGGTTCGTTCCCGGCAGGTTGGCGTTGTACTGCAGGATGCAGTTGGCCTCGTTGATGTCGGTATGGTCGGCACGGTTGTAGCGCTTGGTGGATTTCCAGTCGCCTTCCCACATCTGCGGGTCGACCAGCGTGTACTCGACTTCCATCGTCCGTCCGCCGTTCACCAGCCGGATCCGCTCGGTCAGTTCGAACTGCTCGGAGATCGGGATGCCGAGATCGATGTAGTGGTTGTCGATCTCGAAGTAGGTGGTGTGCACGACCAGCGTGTCGCCTTCCCAGCGGCCGATCGATTCACCGTTGTAGCTCGGCACCACCAGGTCCGCATCGGTGTGCTCGCGCCCGTCGAGGAAGATCGTGCGGACCGAGTTGTTGAAACCGCTGATCACGTAGATCGCGGTCGGGAGCTGGATGAACGCGTGCGGCCAGACCCGCGTCATCAGCATCGGCATTCCGGGCGGGTAGCACTGGCCGATCGCGTCGCGGTACGTCTCGCCCCGCGCCTGGGCCTTCGGCTGCTCGATCAGCGCCTCGCGCCCCTCGGCGCCGAACTTGGGATAGGGCGGGCCGAACATGTAGTCGGCGAAACCCTTGGACAGGTCCACGAACCAGGTCCCGGTCACATCGAACGGCGGCGCAGGACGGTCGCGGGCCAGGTTTTCAGGCGCCAGCGCGCCAAGATAATCCGGATGCCTGGGCACCATCTGGTCGAGCCGCTCGGCCGGGATCGGAGTGAGCGGGCGCACCACGTTCGGCTGCGCGGGCAGGTCGCCCTCGGCCGGATAGGCCTGGCCGGCCGCGGGCGCCGCCATCAGCCCGAAGCCAAGGGCAATCGTCCAACCGACCCAGCTGCGCCGCATCGTTCTCGCCTCCTCTTCCCACCGGCATGTTGCCGGGAGAGCAGAGGCGAATCAACCGCAACCGTATGCGGTGCATACAAAAAGGGCGGCCGGCCGAAGCCGACCGCCCCTCGTGCGATCAGGTGCGTCGCTTACGCGCTGACGTATTCGCTGACGCCGACGCCTTTCTGGCGCCACGAGTCGGCGTACGAATCGCGCGCGGTCTCGGAGTACGGCACCGGCGAGACGATCGCCTTGATCTCGACCTGCTCGTGCGGCTCGACGGTCGGCTTGGATGTGCCGCCACCCGGCTCGCCCCATACCAGCGTCACTTCCTTGCCGAACTCGACATAAGCCGGATCGATCATCGCCAGCGACAGCATGCGGCCTTCGTTGGAGCTGTAGCCGATCCAGGTCGACACGCCGATCGCCTTGCCATCGCAGCGGACCTCGTCGAAGGGGTGCATCGCATACACCGCGCTCGGAAACTCGAAGTACTTGGCGCGGCCGCCCTTGGCGAACATCGAGCTCATCACCCGCAGCACGTCTTCGTTGTCGAGCGCCAGCGTGACCTTGGTCTTGTGCGTCTCGTTGGCCATCCGCTCGAGCGCCTCGCGGCCGACGAAGTCGTGGTCGAACTTGACGATGTGGCCGTAGCCGATGTCCCACGGCGTCAGGTAGTAGCCCTCGATGCCGTCGGGGACGTAGCTGCCGCCGATCGAGGCCATGCCGGCGTAGGACTTGCCCGAAGCCCAGGCCCGGTAATCCTTCATCATCTGGCTGTCGCCGGTGTAGAACGCCGGCAGAGGCGAAGGCAGCCAGCCCGATTCCAGCGTGTTCGACGAATAGGCGCGTCCGCCGACCAGCTCGAGGCCGTGGCTCTTTCCGGCCTCGACCAGCGCCGAGTGGACCGCCTGGTAGTCCTCCCACGGACCGAACAGCTCGTAGCCGGGCTGGCCGGCCATGCCGTGGCGCAGCGCGATCACGTCCCTGCCGGCGATGTCGATGTGCGCCATGTTGAAGAACTTAAGGTCCGGCGGCGTCTGGCCCATCGCCTGGCCGAGGATCTTCATCGCGTTCGGGCCCTGGAGCTGGAAGCGATAGTTCTTGCGCTTGCCGTCGGTGCGCAACGCGGTGCGCTCGTCACGCTCGACGGTGACATTCCACTCGCCGCCGTCCGGCTTCGGGTACCGCGCGTGGAACTCGACCCACTCGATCGCGGGCGCGCGGCCGACCAGCGAGAACTCGTTCTCGGCCAGGTAGAACAGGATCACGTCGCCGATCACGTAGCCGTCCGGGGTCACCGGCACGAACTGCTTGGCCTTGTTGACCGCGAAGTTCTTGAAGCTGTTGATCGCCAGGTACTCGAGCAGCGCGAAGGCCTCGGGCCCGCGCACGTAGAGCTCGACCATGTGGTAGCTCTGGTTGAACAGGACGGCGGTCTTGGCCCAGCCGCGCTGCTCGTTGCGCCAGTTCGAATACTCGGCCGGGACGCCCGGATAGACGTTGGGTCCGACCTGCTGGTTGCGCAGGAAATCGACGACGTCGGCCTGGGCGTCCAGCTTCTGTTGCAGGGTCTGTTCGGTCATTGTGCTTAGCCTCTCCTAAGGCGGGGTTGACGGGTCCTGGGTTCAGTTTCTCGCCGGCATTGCTAGCCAGTCGGAAATGGCATTGTTGACCGCCCCGGGCGCCTCGAGCGGCAGCATGTGCCCCGCGCCGGGAACGATTACCAGCCTGGAATCGGCGATCCGCCCGGCCATGGCTTCGTGCTGGGCCGGCGGGCTCCAGACGTCGAGCTCGCCGCTCATCACCAGCGTCGGGCAGCGGATCTTGTCGAGCAGGCGGTCCTGCTCGGGCCGGCCGAGCAGCGCCTCGATCTGGGCGTCGAAGACATGCTGGCCCTGGTCGAGGCACATTCGCCGCATCGGGCCGTACAGCGCCCCGTCGGCGCGATGGGCATCGGCGACCATCGGCGGCAGCCAGGCATCGACCAGAGCCTCGAAGCCGCGCGCATGGCCGATCGCCTGCAAGTCGCGGCGCTTGGCCGGCTCGTCCGCTCCGAGTGGATGGACTCCGGTGCTGCACAGCGCCAGCCGCCTCACTCTCTCGGGCGCGAGGCTGAACAGCTTGAGGGCGACTCGCCCGCCCATCGAATGGCCGAACAGGTCGAATCGCTCGGCCCCGGCGCGGTCGGCCTCGGTCAGCGCGATGCGCGCCATCTCGGCCAGCGAATCGGCGGTGCCATAGCCGTTTACCGCGCGTGAACCATCGAACGCGGCCAGTTGCGGCGCGAACACGCGCGCGTCGCAAATCAGGCCGGGCAGGAACAGCAGCATCGCTCTCACATTATTCGCAGGTGTGAAATTTTCGTCTATACGAAATCGGCACGCGGCGCTAGAGGCTTTGTCAATGCGCGCGGAACGCCTATGGGCGCCGCCAGAGAGAGGAGCGAACTGCCGATGTCCTACGCCGCCATTCACCCCGATTGGGAGAAGCCGCGCCGCAACATGGTCGACGGCTATTCGCTCGAGATGACCGCCAAGGAGCTCGACGGCCTGCGCGAAGCCGCGCCGCATATCCGCCCCGGCACCCAGGTCGCCGTGACCTTCCTGCCCGGCGAGGAGATGGAGCAGCGCGTGGAGGCGGCCAAGCTGGTCCGCGAGCTCGGGTTCGAGCCGATCGTCCACCTTTCGGCGCGGCGCCTGACCTCGCACGAGGAACTCGACAACTATCTCGCGCGCATCACCGGCGAAGCCGGCGTCAAGCGCGTGTTCCTGATCGCCGGCGACCCGTCCGAGCCCGAAGGCCCGTTCGCCGATTCGCTGCAGGTGATCGAGAGCGGCCTGCTCGAGAAGCACGGCATCGCCATCGCCGGAGTCGGCGGCCACCCGGAAGGCCATCCGAACGTCTCGAAGGACGACCTGTGGGTGTGGATGGAGCGCAAGATCGCCGCGTTGCGCGAGCGGGGCATCGTTCCGTTGGTCGTCACACAGTTCGCCTTCGACGATGACGCCATCGTCGAATGGGTCGGCGAAATGCGCGCCCGCGGCATCGACGTGCCGGTGCGCCTCGGCGTGCCCGGCCCGGCCGGGATCAAGCGCCTGCTCGGCTTCGCCAAGCGCTGCGGCGTCGGCGCCTCGGCCAACGTGATGAAGAAGTACGGCGTGTCGATCACCAACCTCATCGGCAGCGCCGGTCCGGACAAGCTGGTCGGCTCGCTCGATGCGAAGCTCAACGACGAGGAGCACGGCCGCGTCCGCCTGCACCTCTACCCGTTCGGCGCGCTGACCGCCTCGGCCGAATGGATCAACCAGTACGACGCGAAGCATTCCTGAGATGGCGGCGGTGATCGACGGACGCGCGGTCGCGCGCGAGCTGGACGAGAAGACCAAGGCCGAGATCGACGCGCTGGTCGCCGCGGGCGGTCCGCGCCCCGGCCTGGCGGTGATCCTGCTCGGCCACGATCCCGCGAGCGAGGTCTACGTCCGCCGCAAGATCAAGGCCTGCGAAAAGGTCGGCATCAACTCCTACGAGCACCGCCTGCCGGTGGAGACCACGCAGGACGCGCTGCTGACCCTGATCGCCCGGCTCAACGCCGATCCCCACGTCCACGGCATCCTCTGCCAGGTGCCGCTTCCCGAGCACATCGACACCCGCACCGTGCTCGGCGCGATCCATCCCGACAAGGACGTCGACGGCTTCCACCCGGTCAACGTCGGCCGCCTGTCGACCGGCACCGGCGGGATCGTGCCGTGCACCCCGCTCGGCGTGATGATGCTGCTCGATACCGTGATCGACGACTACGTCGGGCTCGACGCGGTGGTGATCGGCAAGTCGAACATCGTCGGCAAGCCGGTCGCGATGCTGCTGCTCGAGCGCGAATGCACCGTATCGATCACCCACATCTACACCGAGAACCTGCCCGACCTCGCGCGCAAGGCCGACATCATCGTCGCCGCCGCCGGCGCGCCCGGGCTGGTCAGGGGCGAGTGGGTCAAGCCCGGCGCGGTCGTCATCGACGTCGGCATCACCCGCATCACGGGCGAGGGCGGCAAGGAAAAGCTGGTCGGCGACGTCAAGTTCGACGAGGTCCAGCACGCCAAGGCGGTGACCCCGGTGCCCGGCGGCGTCGGCCCGATGACCATCGCCTGCCTGCTGCACAACACCGTGCGGGCGGCCAGGGCGCAGGCCGCGGGACCGGAGGAAGACAGCACCGATCCGTTCCACGACGCCCCCGATCGCTCGCTGATCTACGGCGACGGTGCAAAGGCGGATTGACCGGTCTTCCGTGACAGCGCGCCTCGCGGCTGGCAATCAGCACGCATGGGCGAGGAAAGCAGCCACTGCGACGTGCTGATCGTGGGCGCCGGGATATCCGGGATCTCGATGGCGGCGCACATGAAAATGCTCTGCCCAGGCCTCTCGTTCGCGATGATCGAGCGGCGCGACGACCTCGGCGGGACCTGGGACCTGTTCCGCTACCCAGGCGTGCGCTCGGACAGCGACATGCATACGCTCGGCTTCCGCTTCGAGCCGTGGATCGACGACAGGGCGATCGCCGATGGCGAGGCGATCCTCGCTTACCTGCACCGCGTTGTGGCGGAGCGCGATATCGGGCGGCACATCCGCTTCGGCACCACGGCGATCTCCGCCGACTGGCGTTCCGACGAAGCGCGCTGGCACGTCACCGTTGAGGACGGCGAAGGCTGGCACGAGCTGACCGCGCGGTTCCTCTATCTCGCCTCGGGATACTACGACTACGACGATCCTTACGACGCGCGGTTGCCGGGCCTGGCAAGCTTCGCCGGCGAGGTGGTCCACCCGCAGTTCTGGCCCGAGGACTTAGATTACACCGACAAGCGCGTGGTCGTGGTCGGCTCGGGCGCGACCGCGGTGACGATCGTTCCGGCGATGGCCGGCAAGGCCGCGCACGTCACCATGCTCCAGCGCACGCCGACCTGGATGGCGGCCGGGCCGAGCCGCGACACCTTGGCCAATCGCCTTCGCAGGTGGTTGCCCGCATGGCTGGCGTACCGGATCGTCCGGCAGAAGAACATTCGCCTGCGCCACCTGTTCTTCACCAAGGCGCGGAGCGAGCCCGACAAGGTCGCGAAGTACCTTGCCGGGAAATTGCGCGAGGAACTGGGCGCGGCGTACTCGGCCGATTTCCAGCCGCCCTACGCGCCGTGGGACCAGCGGCTGTGCCTGGTGCCCGACAGCGATTTCTTCGATGCGGTCAAGGCAGGCTCCGCCTCCGTGATAACCGGCGAGATCGAGAGCTTCGAGAAGGACGGCATCCGCCTCAAATCGGGCGAGGCCGTGCCGGCGGACATCGTCGTCACCGCAACGGGGCTGAGGCTCGCCATCGGCGGCAAGATCGCTGTCAGCCTCAACGGCGCGGCGGTCGATTTCAGCCGGCACTGGTTCTACCGCGGGTGCATGTTCTCCAACGTGCCCAATCTCGCGGTCGTGTTCGGCTACCTCAACGCGAGCTGGACGCTGCGCGCCGACAACACCGCGGCCTACGTCTGCCGCCTGCTCAATCGCATGGCCGACAAGCGCGCCGACGTGGCTGTGCCCTCCCTGCCCGAAGACCACGGCCTCGAGGAAACCAGCATCATCATCTTCTCGTCCGGCTATCTGCAGCGGGCCAGGGACCTGATGCCGAAGAGCGCCGCCGCCCTGCCGTGGCGGCTCAACCAGGATTACCTCGAGGACTGCCGCGATTTCCGCAAGCGCCCGGTCGACGACGGCGTGTTGCGTTTCGCGAAGATCGCGACCAGGGCCGCCGCATGACCGAGAGGATCTGGACCGCCGCGCTGGTCGTGATCGGCGACGAGATCCTCTCCGGCCGCACCCAAGACAAGAACATCGCCCAGGTGGCGAGCTGGCTGCAGGTCCAGGGCATCCGCCTGATGGAAGTGCGCGTGGTGCCGGACGTGGAGGAGCGCATCGTCGAGGCGGTCAACGCGCTGCGCACCGCGCACGACTACCTGTTCACCACCGGCGGGATCGGCCCGACACACGACGACATCTCGGTCGACGCGGTGGCCAAGGCGCTCGGGGTACCGGTCGTGATCCACCCCGAGGCGCGTCGCATCCTCGAGGATTACTACGCCAGCCGCGGCGGGATCAGCGAAGCGCGCCTGAGGATGGCGCGCGTGCCGGAGGGCGCCGACCTGATCCCCAACCGGATGTCCGGCGCGCCCGGTATCAAGATCGGCAACGTGCACATGATGGCCGGCGTCCCGCACATCACCGCGCAGATGCTCGACGCGCTGACCGGCACGCTCGAAGGCGGCGCGCCGCTGCTGAGCGAGACGATCGGCGGCTGGATCAAGGAAAGCGAGGTCGCCGATATCCTGCGCGAGGTGGAGAAGGCCCACGCCAACTGCTCGATCGGCAGCTACCCGTTCTTCCGCGGGGGCAAGGTCGGCGCCAACTTCGTCATCCGCTCGACCGACGCGGGCGACCTGGCGAGCTGCGCGGACACCTTGTGCGAGGCCCTCGGCGAAGCCGGCGTCGACTTCACGCCGGGCGGGATCTAGGGCCCGTCGCGGCGCGCTTCGTCTTCCTCGATCTCCTCGCGCAAGTCGCGCGCGCCCTGTTCGGCCCGCGCGATCTCGCCGGGCGCCGGATTCCTGTTGCGCAGCCACGCCCACACGATCGCCGCGATCAGCAGGATCGGGCCGACGATCGTCAGCAGGGACCACATCCAGCCGGTCATCAAAGCACCTTTCGAATTGCCTGTTCGAGACCAACGCGCGAGCGGGCCAAGCTTTCCGCCCGATAATGGCCGGTTGCGCGCGGCCGGCTTTGCCATAGACTGCCGGCAAGGCCGAAACAGGCCGCCAGGGAGGAAGCGACCCATGCAGAGCCCGTTCAGCGCGGCCATCGCCGACAAGCCGCTGCGGCCGTTCCAGTGGCTGGTCATCGTCGCGGCGCTGATCGTGCTGGTGATCGAGGGCATCGACCTCCAGTCGCTGCCGATCGTCACCCCGCTGATCCTCGAGGAATGGGGCATCGACCGCGCCGAGTTCGGCTGGGCGCTGTCGGCCGCGCTGTTCGGCATGGCGTTCGGCTCCTCGCTCGGCGGCTGGCTCGGCGACAGGTGGGGCCGGCTCAAGGCGCTCTATCTGGCGACGCTGATCTTCGGCGCCAGCACCATCGCCGCGGCCTATGCCGACGACGTGCTGACCATCTCGCTGGTCCGCGTCGCCGGCGGGCTCGGGTTCGGCGCCGGCTATCCCAACGCGCTGGCGCTGGTGAACGACTGGGTGCCCGCGCGGCTGAGGACCTACGTCATCGCCACGCTGTCGATCGGCATTCCGCTCGGCACCTCGGTCGCCGCCTTGCTGGTGCCGCCGCTGCTGCCCGGATACGGCTGGCGCGGCATCTTCCTGATCTTCGGCGTCGGCTCGATCGCCATCGGCACGGTGCTGTTCCTGATCCTGCGCGAGGCGCCGAGCTACCTGCTCGCCCGCGGCAACAGGGAGCAGGCGCAGAAGAACGCCGCCCGGGTGATCGGCCCCGGCATCGAGCTGGTCGCCGAGCCCGCCAGCGCCGTCGAGCAGGCCGCCGGAACCACCCGCATCGGCGTGCTCCACCCCAGCAACAAGTGGCTCAACATCGGCATCGGCATCAGCTTCGCCGCCTGCACCACGCTTATCTACGGCCTGTCGAGCTGGGCCACGGTGTTCCTGACCGCTTCGGGCTTCACCACCGAGCAGGCCGCCAATGCGATCTTCTGGTTCGGCATCCTGTCGATGGCGGGCGCGATCGCGGCCGGCTGGCTGGTGCGCCACTTCGGCAGCCGCGCGGTGATCGTCGGCTGTGCCACGCTGACCCTCGCCTCCATCGTCGCGCTCGGCGTGCTGATCGACACCATCGCGCCCGCGCCCACATTCGGGCAGCGACAGGCGGCGGCGCTGCTGGTCGGCGTCATCGGCGGCCTCGTCTCCATGAACATCGCCAGCTTCTACGCGGTCATGGCGGTCGGCTACCCGCAGAGCTGCCGCGCCGCGGCGATCGGCTTCCACCTCACCGTGGCGAGAGTCGGGGTGATCACGATGGTGTTCTTCGGCGGCACGCTGATGAACCTCGGGAACGGCAGCTTCGTCTGGTACTTCGGCACCATGGCCGCGATCTCGCTGCTGATGTACGTCGCCGCGTTCCTCGTCGACCGGCACATCGAGCCGCTGCGGCGGGTGCAGGCCGCGGCCTGAGCGGCGCGGCGGCGGCCGCGCCCACGGTCACCGCGAACGGCCCCTTTGCGTCTGTGGCCTTTCGCCCTTGCCGCGCCCCTTCCGGCCCGCCGCGATCGAGCGGTCGCCCGTCAATGAATCGGACTATCCGTGCCTGAGCGACGTCCGCGACGGGCTCAAGCGTCACGGGATGCTCGACCGCTTCGGGATCGCGTTCCTGCATTCGCACTTCGACCTCCAGCCCGGCGAGGTCTGCTTGGAGGAAACGGACGACCAAAACCGCATGCTCGTCCTCGCCCGGTGAAGGACACGGAAGTCCACGAAGGGAATGTCGGAACTATCTGGCACCTCCAGGACGGAGAAATCCGGGCCGACAAGTGGTGCCGCAAGTACGGCATGCGCTGGATCTTCCGCCATTCGAAGGAGCACAACCGCCAGGTCCGGTGATCCGGATCGCCCAATTTGATTTCCGAAAGCCGTGTGTCGCAAACAAGAAGGGGCCGGCGGATCGCTCCGCCGGCCCCTCTTGGCGATCTCTCGGATCGCAGTGCTTGCGTAGTTCAGAACCGCACGCCGACCCCCGCCACCACCTGGTCTGTGGTCGCATCGCCGAAGGAGCCGTCGCCGACGTCCTTGTAGCGCGAGCGGCGGTATTCGAGGCGGGCTTCGAGCGGGCCGGGCAGCGCGACCTGCACGCCGCCGCCGAAGCGCAGGCCGCCGGCGCTGTCCTCGAGCTCGGCGAGCGTGCCCGCGGTGGTGAACGCCCGGGTGCTGAGCGCGGTGTAGCCGACCTTGCCGTATGCGGCGATGCCCGGGGTCAGGGCCAGGCCGGCGCGGGCGCCGATGTAGTACTGGCCGTTCGCCTCTAGCCCGTCGCGGGCACCGGCGACGGTGCCGGGGAAGGTGGTGTCGCCGCCGCTGGTCGAATATTCGCCCTCGACCCCGACGAAGGCGCTGCCGAGGCTGAGGTCGTATCCGGCGTTGACGCCGTAGACCGCCGAATCGGCATCGGCGGTCACCGACCCGTCGGCCGATTCGACGTCGATCCCTTCGTACCCGCCCAGGGCTCCGACGTAGAGCCCGCCGGTCGACTGGGCCATGGCCGGGGTGGCCGCGAGACCGGCGGCGAGCGCCGCCAGCGCGATAATCTTCCTCACAATAGATTCCTTTCACATGCGCCTGAAAGCGCCCGGCGGACTTCCCCGACCGGGACTTGCGCGCAGATGAACCGCCCGACGATCCGTTGGCGCCGCCGGACGAAGCGGTTACACCCGCCGATCCGGGCAACAAAAAGGGCCGGCGGATCGCTCCGCCGGCCCGACTTCTTGTTGCGCCTCAAGCGCCGGCGGCTACGCCCCTTCGACTTCGGCCGTGTCGATCTTGAGCCCCGGGCCCATGCTCGAGGTCAGCGAGACCTTCTTGAGGTACCTGCCCTTGGCGCCGGCCGGCTTGGCCTTGACGATCGCGTCGACGAAAGCGTCGAAGTTGGTCTTCAGCTGCTCGTCGGTGAAGGAGACCTTGCCGATGCCGGAGTGGACGATGCCCTGCTTCTCGACGCGGAACTCGACCTGGCCGCCCTTGGCGTCCTTGACCGCCTGCGCCACGTTGGGGGTCACCGTGCCGAGCTTGGGGTTCGGCATCAGGCCCTTGGGCCCGAGCACTTTGCCCAGCCGCCCGACCACGCCCATCATGTCGGGCGTGGCGATCACGCGGTCGTAGTCGAGGTTGCCGGCCTGCATGTCTTCCATCAGGTCCTCGGCCCCGACCTTGTCGGCCCCCGCCTTGGTCGCTTCGTCGGCCTTGTCGCCGCGCGCGAACACCGCGACCTTCATCTCCTTGCCGGTGCCGGCGGGGAGCGAGACCATGCCGCGGACCATCTGGTCGGCGTGGCGCGGATCGACGCCGAGGTTCAGCGCGACCTCGACGGTCTCGTCGAACTTCCTGGATGCGACATCCTTGAGCAGCGCCAGGGCTTCGTCGAAGCCGTAGAACTTCTCGGCGTCGACCTTCTCGGCGAGCAGCTTCTGCTTCCTGGTCAGCTTGGCCATGATCAGCCCTCCACCACTTCGAGGCCCATCGAGCGCGCGGAGCCCTCGATGATCCGGGTTGCCTGGTCGAGATCGTTGGCGTTGAGGTCGGCCATCTTGAGCTCGGCGATCCTGGTCAGCTCGCTGCGGCGGATCTTGCCGGCCGAGATCTTGCCCGGCTCCTTGGAGCCCGACTTGAGATTGGCGGCCTTCTTGATCAGGAAGCTGGCCGGCGGGGTCTTGGTCACGAACGTGAAGCTGCGGTCGCCGTAGACGGTGATCACCGTCGGGATCGGCATGCCCTTCTCGAGTTCCTGCGTGGCGGCGTTGAACGCCTTGCAGAATTCCATGATGTTGACGCCGCGCTGACCGAGCGCGGGGCCGATCGGCGGAGACGGGTTGGCGGCGCCCGCGGGCACCTGCAGCTTGATATAGCCTTCGATCTTCTTGGCCACGAATGGCCTCCTTTCTCACTGTCGCCTCCGGATCGGGTCCGAGGGCTCATGGTAAGCGGTGCAAACGGACGTCCGGAGACGGCCTCCCGCGCGGATTCCCCGAAGGGAGGCGCGCCCCTAGTCGAAAGGGGCCCTAAACTCAAGCGGCGTCCTTCGAGACGCGGCTTCGTGACGCCGCTGCGCCGAAGGCGCAGTTTATCCTGAGCGGCTGCTGCGAGCAGCCAGCCGAAGGGCGGCTCCTCAGCTTGTCGGATGCGGAGCAGTGCCGCGGGCAGAACGCCCGTCTCGAAGGACCTGCGCGCGAACCCTACTTCACCAGCTCGACCTGCTCGAAGTCCAGCTCGACGGGGGTCGCGCGGCCGAAGATCGAGACACTGACCTTGACCTTGTTCTTGTCGAAATCGAGCTCCTCGACCACGCCGTTGAAGCTCGCGAACGGGCCGTCGAGCACCTTGACGCTGTCGCCGATCTCGTAATCGATGCTGACCTGGTGCTTGGGCGCGGCCTTGGCTTCGGCCACTCCGCCGAAGTAGCGCGCCGCCTCGCGCTCGGAGATCGGCTGCGGCTTGTTGCCGGCGCCGAGGAAGCCGGTCACCTTGGGGGTGTTCTTGACCAGGTGGTAGACGTCGTCGGTCAGGCTGAGCTTGGCCAGCACGTAGCCGGGCATGAACTTGCGCTCGACCTGGACCTTCTTGCCGCGCTTGACCTCGGTGACCGTCTCGGTCGGCACTTCGACCGCCTCGACCCCGTCGGAAAGCCCGAGCCGCTCGGCCTCGGCGATGATCGAATCGCGGACCTTGTTCTCGAAGCCGGAATAGGCGTGGATGATGTACCAGCGGGCCATGGAATCTCTTTCAGTTGTATGCCGCGCGTCAGACCAGGGTCAGCAGCCATTTGACGACTGTTCCGAACAGCGAGTCCACGCCGAGGAAGAACAGCGCGAGGATCGTCATCATGATCGCGACGAAGATCGCGGTGCGGACCGTTTCCTGACGGGTCGGCCACACCACCTTGCCCGCTTCCGCGCGGATCTGGCGGATGAATTCGCCGGGATTGACCTTGGCCATGTGCGATTGCCCTCGAAGACTTGAACGCGCCTTCCGCCATAGGCCCATCGCCGCCCCGGTCTAGTACCGGGAGGGGCTGGCGGGCTCCGATGTCGGAAAGCGCGGCGGGATGTAGCGTTGAGGCACCGCCTTGGCAAGGGCGCGAAACCATCCGCCGCCCGCGCGCGGCTTACTGGCGTTCGCATCCCGGCGCGGCTAGCACTGCGACTTCCGAGGCCAAGGGGCGCTGATCGCGATCGCGCTCGACATCCAGGATATCCCCGAGGCGTTCGGGCGCATCTTCAACGGCGCGTTCAATCCGCAGAGCGCGGCGCGCGGCTTCCTCGAGCTGGTCTGGCGCCTCGGCGACATCTCCAACGCGGCGATGGCGCCGCCCAACCTGATCGCGCTGCTGCTGCTCTCGGGCGGGGTGTCCAAGCTGGCCCCGGGCGATCGCACGGCGGGCAAGGATCATACGCGGGAAACCCCGGAGGAGCCGGAGGAATAATGAAGGGGACGTCGCGCGGGCAAGGACGGGGCGCAGCCTTGTCTCACACCTTGCGTACGGGACCAGGATAGCGACCGACCAGCGCATCGGTGGTCAATAACACGATGCCTTCCACCGTGGCCTGCGCCACCAGGAGCCGGTCGAACGGATCGCGGTGGATGGGCGGCAGGCCGGCCACGGCGACCGCGTGCTCGCTCGCCACGGCAAGTTCGCCATAGCCGTTGTCGAGAAGCCCGCGCCGCAGCAGCCGCGCGTCCACGGAAAAGTCCGCGCGCCCGAGATCGCTCTTGATCGCCACTTCCCACAGGCTCGCCGCGCTGAAAAGCGGCTGGTTGGCTTCGTCGGCGATCAGCGCGCGCGCTTCGCCGGCAGCCGCTCCGGCTCCCCTGCCCCCCACAGCAGCAAGTGAGTGTCGAGAAGCAGCTTCACGGCTCGCCTTGGGGTTTCCCGCCGAACAGCGCTTCGATCTCGGCTTGCCCGATGCGGTCGAAATCGTCAGGGACGCGCAGCTGCCCGGCCATGAACCCCAGCCGCTTCGCGTCGCCGCGCTTCGGCGCACCGACGGGCACCAGACGCGCAATCGGCTTGCCGGCCTTGGCGATCACGACGCTGCCGCCTTTCGCCACGCGTTCGAGAAGCCGGGAAAGGTGCGTCTTGGCCTGATGGATGTTGAGCACTTCGGTCATCGGAACAGCTTTAGTCTAGTAAACTTAGTTTACTCCGTGCAGCCGCATTGCGCAATCCCGGCTCCAGGGGTGCCGCGCGATGATCGTTGCCGTCGTCAGCGCCAGCCGAACAGGCGGGCGAAGAACCCCGGCTCCTCCATCGGCAGGATCGGGCCGTGCGTCATGTAGCGCAGCGATGCGTCGCGGTAGGGACGCGGCAGGGTCCAGCCGTCGGGGCGGCTGCTGCGATAGCGGTGGCTCGCCATAGGTATGCTCCTCGTTCGAACCCGTCTGGCGCGATAAATGAACGCTCCGGCGCAGCGGTTCCCCGCCGGCCGGCGAAATTTCGCCGCTGTGTCAACGCGGGAACGCTTCCGTCCGAAAACCGCCGGGTTCCCGGGATCCGGGAAATTATTTCGCCGTGCGGAGTCTGGCAGGAGTGGAGGGACTCGAACCCACGGCCCTCGGTTTTGGAGACCGATGCTCTACCAACTGAGCTACACTCCTGCGGGCGACGTGCGCCTCTATAGGCAGGTCCCGCGCTTGGCAAGCGACCACGCCGGGCGGGTCTGCTAGGCCGCGCCGATGCACGCCCCCGCGCCCAAGACGATCCCGGCGGAGCTGCTGCTGATGGCCTACCGCAGCGGCATCTTCCCGATGGCGGACAGTCGCGACGACAGCGACGTCTATTGGGTCGAGCCGCGCGAGCGGGCGGTGATCCCACTGGACGGCTTCAGGCTCTCGCGCAGCCTCGCCAAGGCGATCCGCCAGGACCGCTTCCGGGTGACCTGCAACGCCGATTTCGCCGCCGTGATCGCGGCCTGCGCGGCGCCGCGGCCGGGCCATCCGGAAAGCTGGATCAGCGACCGGATCGCCGCCAGCTACCGCGCGCTGCACCTGCTCGGCCACGCCCATTCGCTCGAGTGCTGGCATGACGGAGTCCTGGTCGGCGGCCTTTACGGAGTGGGCTTCGACCAGGCGTTCTGCGGCGAAAGCATGTTCAGCCGCGCGACCGACGCCTCGAAGGTGGCGCTCGCCTGGCTGGTGGCGCTGCTGCGGCATGCGGGCTACCGGCTGCTCGACTGCCAGTTCATGACCGGGCACCTGGCCTCGCTCGGCGCGGTGCCGGTAAGCCGCGAGAACTATCTGAAGCGGCTTGCCGAGGCAGTCGCCGCCGGCCCCGCGCCGGCGCTGCCCGAAGCCTATGCCTCGTTGCTCGGGACGGCCGCTTCGGACGTCGGAGTCGCGGACGGCGTGACGGCGGGCGCGGGCGCCGGCGAGGAAGTTCCGGCCGAAGCCGCCGGCGCTTCCTCGCCCGGGAAGCTCATCCTGCAGTCCTTGACCCAGACGTCGTAGACCGGATGCTCGACCACGTTCACGCTCGGCGAATTGCGGAACAGCCAGCCTGAGAACACGCGCCGCCATTCGGGATCGCCGTCGTCGCTGCGCGTCAGCACGATGAGCTGGACGAAGGCGCCGGTTTCGGGGGGTTCCTCCCACGGCGCGGTCCGTTCGCAGGCCGACAGGCGCACCACCACATCGCCGACGCGGCGCGCCTCGCCGGGCTTCATCTCGAGGTCGCGGGTGATGTTGTTGCGCTTGTTGAGCAGGCCGAGCACCGCGATGCGCTCTTCCATCGGCGTGCCGATGCCGCCCTGTCCGGCGATCGGCTGGCCCGGCCGGGCCAGCTCTTCGGGCACCTCGGTGGCTTCGGCTTCGGGCTCGGGCGCCTCGCGGTTGCAGGCGGTGAGCAGCAGCAGCGCCGCGAGAACGCTCCGCGCCCTCACGCGTCGGGGGTCCAGGCTTCGTAGTCGCCGGTCGCCCGGGCGCGCTTGCCGCCGCGCTCGAGCGCTCCCTGCGGGCGATAGGCGGCGGCGGTGCCGGTGCGATTGGGCGTGAAGTCGGCTTCCCATATCCTGGCCGGCGGCAGGTTGCTTTCGGGCAGGCTGTCGAAGGACCCGTGCAGCCAGCCGTGCCATTCGGCGGGCACGCGGCTGGCATCGTTGGCGCCGTTGTAGATCACCCAGCGGCGCTCACGCCCGTCCGCGGTCTTCTTCTTCGAGCGGTAGTAGGCATTGCCCTGCGCGTCGGTGCCGACCTGCTCGCCCTTCATCGCGCTGAACAGCGACGTGCCGATCGTCGCGCCGTCCCACCAGGTGAATATCTTGGAGAGGAATCCCATGCGCGGCGCGTTAGCCGCAAGCGGTATGCCGGCGCAAGCGAGCGATGATTGCCCCCGATCTTCTCGGGAAGGATTTACCAGTCGACCCGCGCGCCGGCGACGATCCCGAGCTCGGCGGCACGGCCGGCGTTGAGCTCGAGCGTGGCGATCGCCGGAGCGTCCGAAAGGATGCTCTGCTCCGAGTAGGGAACCGCGTTGGCCGCGACGTTGATCACGCGGCGGTCGGGGCCGATGAAGATCAGGTCGAGCGAGAGCACCGTGTTCCTCATCCAGAAGCTGAGCACGCGCGGCGAATCGTAGGGGAACAGCATCCCCTCGTCCGGCCCCATCTCGGTGCGGAACATCAGCCCGCGGGCCTGCTCCTCCGGCGTGCGCGCGACCTCGACCCGGAAAGAGTGGGTCTTGCCCAGCGAGGTGACCGTGAGCGGGATGACCTCGAGGCCCGAGACCGGGTGCACCGCAGCCCGCTCCGCGGAGGGCGCGGGCGAGCGCTCGGCCGCCTGCGGCGAGCAGGCGGGAAGCAGGACAAGCAGCGCCAGCAACAGGGTCCGCATCGGGTCAGCCATCGTCCTCGTCGTATTCGGCGGCCCATTGCTCGGCCGCCTCCTCGCTCGCCGCATCGACCATTTCGCGCGCGCTGTCGAGCGGGTGTCCGGCGCGCAGCAGCGCCGCGATCTGCTTCTCGCGCCGCGCCCAGTCGACCGGTTCGCGGCCGAACGGGCCGAATCCGCGCTTGCGCGCCATGGCCAGCGCGGCGCGTCGCTGTACACCCTCGGCGGGGCGGATCGCGTCACGAATCGCTTCGCCGATCCCGGCCTCGCGCAGCGCCTCGCCGACCCGCCGCTTGCCGTAGCCGCGCCGCAGCAGGCTGCCGCTCCTGGCGCGGGCAAACGCCTCGTCGTCGACGTAGCCGAGCTCGACGTAGCGGCCGACCAGCGCGGGCAGGTCCGGCCCGGGCTCGCCGTCCCAGCCGCGCTCGCGCAGTTTGCGCCGGAGGTAGCGCTCGAGCTTCGCCGCGCTGGTCGCGAAGCGTGCAACGTAGGTTAAGGCAAGCTCGTCCAGACGCGCCGCATCGAGCGGCTTCGGCTCTCGGCGAACCCTCCTTCCCGCTTGTCGATCGCTGGCCATCGCCTTATTCGTGCCACAGTCGTTGCCAAATGGGTAAAGTTTGTCGTGGGGCCGTTCGGTGCTAGTGCCCCGCGAGGTCGGGGAAAGCGCCGCCAGAGCGCATAGACGGGATTGCCACTCAACGATGACCGAACTCGTACCCACGCCCAACGACTGCCCGCTGCCGCGCCGCCGCGCAGATTTCGCGACGTTCACCGAGGCGGTGGACTACGCGGCGCGGAGCCTCAAGGGGCTGAACTTTCACGACGCGCGCGGCCAGCTCGAACGCGTCTATCCCTATTCCGAGCTTCGCGCCGACGCGCTCGACTGGGCCTACCGCCTCGTCGCGGCGGGGGTCGCCAAGGGCGACCGGGTGGCGCTGATCGCCGATACGCGGGCGGAATTCGCGGCGCTGTTCTGCGGCGCGATCTACGCCGGCGCCTGGCCGGTGCCGTTGCCGCTGCCGACCACGTTCGGCGGCAAGGAGAACTACATCGAGCAGCTCGGCGTCCAGCTCGACAGCGCCGATCCCAAGCTGCTGCTCTATCCCGCCGAGATCGCGGAGATGGCGGGCGAGGCGGCCGGGCGAAAGGGTTGCGAGGGCATCGACTGGGAAACCTTCGCCACGCGTCCGGCAGAGCCGGTCGAACTGCCCGAAACGGCGCCCGACGACATCTGCTACCTGCAGTATTCGTCCGGATCGACCCGCTTCCCGACCGGCGTCGCGGTCACCCACCGGGCGCTGCTGCACAACCTCTACGGCCACGCCGCGACGATGAACATCGGCGAAGGCGACCGCGGGATCAGCTGGCTGCCGTTCTATCACGACATGGGCCTGGTCGGCTGCCTGCTGTCGCTGATCGCCAACCAGCTTTCGGTCGACTACCTCAAGACCGAGCATTTCGCCCGCCGTCCGCTGGCCTGGCTCGACCTGATCAGCCGCAACAAGGGCTATTCGCTCTCCTATTCGCCGACCTTCGGCTACGATATCTGCGCGAGGCGCATCTCGACCCAGTCAAGCGTGGCCGAGCGGTTCGACCTGTCGCGCTGGCGGCTGGCCGGCAACGGCGCCGACATGATCCGCCCCGACGTGATGCAGAACTTCGTCAACGCCTTCGCTTCCGCCGGCTTCAAGGCGGGCGCGTTCACCCCGAGCTACGGGCTCGCCGAAGCCACGCTGGCGGTCACCGTGATGCCGCCGGGCGAAGGCATACGCGTCGAACTGGTCGAGGAAGAGCGTCTGTCCGGCACGAAGCGCGACCTGTCGCGCCCGGCGCGCTACCGAGCCATCGTCAACTGCGGCAAGCCGCTGCCCGACATGGACGTCGAGATCCGCGGCGAGAACGGCAAGGCCCGCAGGGACCACCAGATCGGCAAGGTGTTCTGCCGCGGGCCAAGCGTGATGCATTCGTACTTCCGCAATCCCGAGGCGACCGAGGAATGCCTGGTCGGCGGATGGCTCGACACCGGCGACATGGGCTACATGGCCGACGGCTACTTGTTCATCGTCGGCCGGGCGAAGGACATGATCATCATCAACGGCAAGAACCACTGGCCGCAGGACATCGAATGGGCCGTGGAGCAGCTGCCGGGCTTCAACCACGGCGACATCGCCGCCTTCGCGGTCGAGATGGACAACGGCGAGGAAGCGCCCGCGGTGCTGGTCCACTGCCGGGTTTCGGACCCCGAGGAACGCCTGCGCCTGCGCGACACGATCCGCGACAAGGTCCGCGCGATCACCGGCATGAACTGCGTCGTCGAGCTGGTCCCGCCGCGCACCCTGCCGCGCACCAGCTCCGGCAAGCTCAGCCGCGCCAAGGCCAAGCGGCTGTACCTGTCGGGCGAGATCGAGCCGTTCGACCTGGCGGCCTAGACCGGTCTTCCCCGCGCAAGTCGCGGAGCGCCGAGGCAACTTCCAATCCCTTCGTCATCCCCGCGAAAGCGGGGACCCAGTCGGCTCTACTTTGACTGGGTTCCCGCTTTCGCGGGAATGACGATCATGGTCCGAACTCTTGGCGCTTTTGAGAGGGTCTTTCGCACCGCCTGTACGAGGGTCAAAAAGATAATTTTCCTACAGACCCCTTGTTGTGTTCTATCCTGCGGGATGAACCACTCGCGCTCCAGAGCCGGTCGAAACGCTCACCCGCACCCTCTCGGACTGGCCGCCATGGCCAGTGCGAACATTGGGACCATTCGGCGCCGCGCTCGATTATGTAAGCGACTCGCCGATAGTTGGGGCAAACCACCAATATGCGGCACGGCAATGTAAGAAAAATCTCGACGATGGCCTCGAAACCGCGCAACTCCGCCGTTTTCGCAAATTGGCACGCCTCCTGCAATGTAGCTGTCATCGGCGGATCGCCCGCCAGTCACACACAGAGGGAAATGAAAATGTCTGTCTATTCGAACTACTCGCAGCGGATCATCGCCGGCTTCAGCGCGCTCGCCATCACGGTCCTGCTGTTCGCCAACACGCTCGCCACCCAGGCCGCGGAAGTGCAGTCGGTCGCCGGCATCCTCGTATGAGCCCGGCGGCCGGCAGCGCCCGGTCGTCGCCGAAACCCCCTTCCGCTCGTAGCTGCCTTGCGGCACGGTCTTACGGAAGAGAGCGCTGGCCTTGAACCGCGTGTCTTGCCAACTTAATACAGTAACCGAATACCGGAAGGGGACAGGGAATGGCGACGACTACCCAGACCACGACCACCACTGCCGTCGATCTCGAGCTGACGCCGCCCGACCCGGTACCCGCGGTCACGGCCGAGAAGGCCGCCGGCCTCGTTCCCGTCGACCCGGAGAAGAAGTCCAAGCTCGACGAGAAGGTCGAAGGCTTCGTCAACGAGCTGATCGCGCTCGACGCCCAGTCGCCCGAATTCGGCAAGAAGGTCGACCAGATCACCGGCATGGGCCGCAAGGAAATCACCGTCGCCGCCGGCATGTCGAACCGCTTTCTCGACCGCCCGGTGCGCGCGATGGACCAGGAAACCGGCGTCGGCCGCGACCTTGCCGAGCTCCGGCGCACGGTCGAGGACCTCGATCCCGGCCGCAAGGGCAAGCTGAGCGGCCGCAAGCTGTTCGGCGTGATCCCGATCTTCGGCAACAGCCTCAAGAAGTACTTCGACAGCTACACCAGCGCGCAGGGCCACATCCAGGCGATCCTCGCCCGCCTTTCCAGCGGCAAGGACGAGCTGCTGATGGACAACGCCGCGATCGACGTCGAGCGCCAGAAGCTGTGGGAAGCGATGGGCAAGCTCGAGCAGATGGTCCACATCGCCAAGACGCTCGACGACCGGCTCGAGGAAGAGGCGGCGAGCCTCGATTCGACCGACCCGGCCAAGGCCAGGGCGATCCGCGAGACCGCGCTGTTCTACGTCCGCCAGCGCACCCAGGACCTGCTGACCCAGATGGCGGTAAGCGTGCAGGGCTACCTCGCGCTCGACCTGGTCAAGAAGAACAACGTCGAACTGGTCAAGGGCGTAGACCGCGCCAGCACGACCACCGTGGGCGCGCTGCGCACGGCGGTGACCGTGGCGCAAGCGATGACCAACCAGCGGCTGGTGCTGCAGCAGATCACCTCGCTCAACCAGACCACCGCGGGGATCATCGATTCGACCGGCAAGCTGCTGCGCGAGAACACCGCCAAGATCCACGAGCAGGCGGCCGGCAGCACGATCCCGATGGAAACGCTGCAGCGCGCGTTCCAGAACATCTACGACACCATGGACGAGGTCGACAACTTCAAGGTCAAGGCGCTCGCCAGCATGAAGCAGACCGTCGACGTGCTCAGCGACGAGGTCGAGAAGTCGAAGGGCTACATCGCCCGCGCCGAAGGCCAGGCGCAGGCCTCACGGGCGGCGCAGGAACCCTCGCTGCTGACGGCGGATTGACCGTATCCTGATGGCGCACGACCTGACCACCCAAAGCGACCGGCTGATCGAGGAAAGCCGCGCCGTGCTGCGCGACAACCGGGCCGGCGGGCGGCACCGCCGCGCGGTCTCGATCGGCAAGGGCTCGGCCGAGGTCAAGCGCAACAACCTGATGACGCGGATCAAGCTGATCGGCGGCTCGCTGATCGCGATAGTCGTGGCCGCCTCGGTGATCGGGCTGGTGATCGACGGACTCGGCTTTACCGGGATCATGGTCGCCTTCCTGGCGGTCGTCGCGGCAACTTTCCTGTTCTCGAACTACCCGAAAGTGAAGATCCCGCGCCGCAGCGACCTCAACACCGGCGACGTGCGCCACATGGTCTCGCGCACGGAGCTGTGGCTCGAGCACCAGCGGCCCGCCTTGCCCCCGCCGGCGGTGACGCTGGTCGACAAGATCGGCGTCCAGCTCGACGCGCTCGGGCTGCAGCTCGAGCATATCGAGCCGCTGCACCCGGCAGCGGTCGAAACCCGCAAGCTGGTCGGTGAGACCTTGCCCGGGATGATCGACGCCTACCGCAAGATCCCCGCGCACCTCCGCCGCGAGGAACGCGCCGGCGGCACGCCCGATGGCCAGCTCGTGGAGAGCCTGGGCAAGATCAGCGAGGAGATCGATCACGTCACCCGCCAGCTCGCCGACGGCGCGCTCGACGACCTGGCGATCCGCACCCGCTACCTCGATTACCGCTACGGCCCAGGAGATCTTGGGGCCGGCGAGCCCGGAGCCCTCCCCCGGCCGAGCGCCCCCGGACCCGACAGACAGGACACCTGATGGAAGTCGCCATTCCCCATTCGCTGGGCAAGGACACCGTGCGCGAGCGGCTGCGCACGCGCGGCCATTCGATCGGGGACAACATCCCCGGCGGCATGGCCGAAGTGACGACGAGCTGGCCGAGTGAGGACCGCATGGCGATGACGGTCACCGCCATGGGCCAGTCGATCGACGCCTATGTCGATATCGAGAACAGCCAGGTCGTGTTCGTGGTGAACGTGCCGCCGGCGCTCGGCTTCGTGCGCCCGATCATCGAAGGGGCGATCCGCCAGCAGGGCGAGAAGCTGCTGCTGCCGGGAGCCTAGCCTCTGGCGAGTCCCTTCTGCCGAGACTGCCTGCTTTCGGCTGCGTGGCGTGCGAGCTTCTGTCGCTTCTCGCGGTCGTTCCGGCGCAATTCCAGGGCCCCGCAAAACCCGCCGGAGTGCTCGGGCCACGCCCAAGTAGCTGTAATCGGACGGAAATACTGGCATTGGTCTCTGATCCGGTCGGGCGCGGATCGGCGGAGGCGCCAAACGGGCCGGTCCAGTGCCTTGCGCCTGTTACGCGTTAACCCCTATACCCAAGCCGGGAGAGATACTCTCGCTAGGGAATTCGGCATGTTTCGTATTGCAAGCAAGGCACTTTCCGCGGTTGCGGTTGCGACTCTCCTGCTCGCCCAGCCGGCCATGGCGACGCGTTCGGCCGGGTCTCTCCCTGCGACGAGCGCCAAGGCGACCCCGGTCGAAGGGCAGCGCAGCGGCTCCGACTTGCGCGAAGCCGAAGAGCTCAGGGGCGGATTCCTGATCCCCGCGATCGCCATCGTCGCGATTATCCTCGGCATTCTCGCCGCCACCAGCGGCAGCAAGAGCCCGGGCTGAGGCAACCCGCGTCTCGAGCGATTTTGAGAAGGCCCGCTCCGGCGCGGGCCTTTTTCGTAGCGCAGGAAGACCCTGGCGAAGCCTCTACCGGACCTCCGGCGGCGTCGCGGCGCGGACTTTCAGCCGACCCACTCGGCGACTTCGTTGGCGACCTGGTTGGCGGCCTGGTTGAGCGCCGGTCCGACCGCGGCGGCATCGGCGGCGGCGGGCACGCGGCTTTCGAAGCGCCGGGTCTGCACCTCGCCCTCCGCCCGCTGAAGCACGCCGTCGTAGCGCACCACGACGCTGCCGGTGGCGACGTCGTAGCCCATGTCGAGCAGTTGCCCCGACAGCGTGGTGACGGCGTTGTAGCCGAGGTCCCCTTCGCGCACGACGAGCCGGTTGCCCTTGGCGCGGATCGTCTCCGCGACCAGGCTCTGGAACAGCCGCGCCGGCTTTTCCACCCACACCGCGTCCTTGAGATAGGCGAGGCTCGAATCGCTCGTCTGCACCGGCACGCGGGTGACGTTGAGCCGCTGCTCGGTATTCGGCTCCAGCACCGCCAACGCCGAGGACGCCGGGCCGGTGGTCGAGGCGCCGGCGGGGATGGCGCGCGCCGCGGTCAAGGTCAGCAGGCTGGGCGGCGGATCCGCGCCGAAGCTGACGCAGCCTGCCGCCGAAGCGGCCAGGATGACGGGAAGCAGAGCCCTGTTCAGCATTCGATGCACTCCCTAAGGCTCGTAGTCGGGAAGCTTGGAGCCCCCGATCAGCGAAGTGGCGCCCTCGGCTTCGATCCGCTCGGTCACCGCGCGCAGGGCCTCGCTGGTGCGCCTGAGATCCTGCAGCGTGGCATTCGCCAGCGGCAAGGTGGTCTGAGCCAGCTCGCGCGCGGCCGGCCGGGTGTCCTGCAGCGTCGCTTCGAGCGCGCTCGCCGCCCGGTTCGCCGACTGCAGCGTCCCGCGCAGCTCGCGGGCTAGGCTCTGGCCTTCGTTGACGAGCAGCGAGTCGGTCGAGCGCAAGGTGCTCTCGAACGCGTCCAGCGTCTCGGTCGACTGGGCCAGCGTGCCCTGCAGCTCGACCAGCGCGGCGCGGAATTCGGGAGCCATGCTGGCGAACTCGGCACTCATCCGGTCGGTGTTGGCGAGGATGCCGCTGATCGAGGCCTGGTTCTCGTCCGACAGGAGCCGGGTCAGCCGGTCGGTCAGCGTCGCCACCCGCTCCAGCAACAGCGGCGCACTGGCGAGGATTTCGCCGAGGCCGCCGGGTTCGGCCGGGATCACCGGCACGCCTTCCGGCCCGGGCTCGGTGATCGCGGGCGCGCCGCGCACCGCCCCGCCGAGCGAGATCGTCGAGACGCCGGTGAAGCTGGCCGAGATCGACGCGGTGGTGCCCTGCAGGATCGGGATGTCGTTCTTGATCGAGACGCGCACGCGCACGAAGCGGGGATCCTTGTCCCACAGCTCTATCGCCTGCACCTGGCCGGCCGGCACGCCCTGGAAGGTCACTTCCGAGCCGTTGGCCAGCCCGCCGACCGACTGTTCGAAGAAAATGTCGTAATCGCTGCGGTTGGCCGTGCCGAGCTGGGCCAGCCAGACGATGAACACCGCCAGCAGGCCGAGCAGCACCAGGCTGACTGCCCCGACCCAGACGTAGTTGGCCCGTGTTTCCATTGGCTTGCCCTATGCCTTCGCGGTCGCGGCGCTGTCCACGGATTTCGTGGCGGCGCCTTTCCCGCGCTCGACCGTCTCGCGCGCCGCGCGGCTGCGCGGGCCGTTGAAGTATTCCTGGATCCACGGATGGTCGGTCTCGAGCAGCTCGGGGATCGTGCCGACCGCGATCACCTTCCTGTCCGCGATCACCGCCACGCGGTCGCAGATCGCGTAGAGCGTGTCGAGGTCGTGGGTGATCAGGAACACGGTCAGCCCGAGCGTCGCCTGGAGCTCGCGGGTCAGCTCGTCGAAGGCGGCCGCGCCGATCGGGTCGAGCCCGGCGGTCGGCTCGTCGAGGAACAGCAGCTCGGGATCGAGCGCGAGCGCGCGGGCAAGGCCGGCGCGCTTCTTCATCCCGCCCGACAGCTCCGACGGGTACTTCGCCCCCGCGTCCTCGGGCAGTCCGCTCATCTTGACCTTGTAGCCGGCGATCTCGTGCCGCAGTTCGGGATCGAGCTCGGGATAGAACTGCTTGAGCGGGACTTCGATGTTCTCGGCCACGGTCAGCGTCGAGAACAGCGCCCCGCCCTGGAACAGCACGCCCCAGCGGCTGCGCACCGAGGCTTCCTCGTCGGGCTCGGCGCCGATGGTGTTCTTGCCGAACACGCGCACTTCGCCCTGGTCGGGAATCTGGAGACCGATGATCGAGCGCATCAGCACCGACTTGCCCGAGCCCGAGCCGCCGACCACGCCGAGGATCTCGCCGCGCCTGACCTGGAGCGAGAGGTCCTCGTGGATGACCTGCTCGCCGAAGCTGTTCCTGAGGCCCTCGATCTCGATCGGGAACTCGCCGTCGAAATGCTCGACGACGTCGTCACGCGCCTCGTCGAGCACGTCCTCGCGGATCTCGTCGTCGTCGCTCATGCCCAGCCGATCTCGGTGAAGAACACCGCGAAGAACGCGTCGAGCACGATCACCATGAAGATCGCCTGGACCACCGCCTTGGTCGTGCGCAGGCCGACTTCCTCGGAATTGCCCTTGACCTGCATGCCCTGGTAGCAGCCCGCCATGGCAACGATCAGGCCGAACACCGGGGCCTTGATCAGCGCCACCCACAGGTCGTAGGTCGGCACCACTTCCTGGATGCGGCTGAGGAACGTGAGGAACGGGATGCCGAGGGTCAGGTCGGCGATGAAGGCGCCGCCGATGATCGCGAGCACGGCCGAAAAGAAACCCAGCAGCGGCATCATCAGCACCGCCGCGAGGATCCGCGGGATCACCAGCGCCTCGGTCGGCGAAACGCCGATCGTGCGCATCGCGTCGATTTCCTCGGTCAGCTTCATCGTGCCCAGTTGCGCGGCGAAGGCCGAGCCGGATCGGCCGGCGACCATGATCGCGGTCATCAGCACGCCCAGCTCGCGCAGCGACAGCCGCCCGGTCAGGTTGATCGTGTAGATCTCCGCCCCGAACTGGCGCAGCTGGGCCGCGCCCTGCTGCGCCACGACGATG
>Ga0307505_10000432_pt1 | contig 47122 bp, 51 predicted proteins | sample 23_S_MG_FD_202183 | JGI IMG/M metagenome (GOLD analysis project Ga0307505, IMG submission 202183) | Soil microbial communities from Populus trichocarpa stands in riparian zone in the Pacific Northwest, United States - 23_S | ecosystem: Environmental > Terrestrial > Soil > Riparian zone > Trees...
GCCCGCTATAACCAGCGCGCCGGCGTGCTCGTGCCATGAAAAAGTGTAAACCATCAGCCCGGTCTACTCTGTAAAGGATCAGCCCGGCTCTTCACGGCTGTCGGCTGTCAGCTGTCTTCCACCCACGAGCCACGAGCCACGTGCTCGCCATTTACGCGCCAGGAGCCACTAGCCACCTATCCACGAGCCGCTCTACCTACACCGCCACGCCGGCCAGCGCCTCCGCGATGCGGGCGGTGACGCCCTCCTCCACCACCTCCGCCGCGCGGAGCACCATCTGCTCGATGGCCTTCGCGCTCGAACCTCCGTGGCCGATCATCACAGCGCCGGCGATGCCGAGTAGCGGTAATCCGCCAACGTTGTCGGACTCGAAGGGCGCCATCGTGCCGCGCAGCACGCGCGACACCAGCGCGGCCTCATCCGCGGAGAGGCCCTGGGCGATGACCTCGTTACGGACCAGCATCGGCAGCACCGTCGCGACGCTCTCGGCCAGCTTCAGGACGATGTTGCCCGTGAAGCCGTCGCACACACACACGTCGGCTGCATGCTTCAGGAGGTCGCGCCCCTCGACGTTTCCTACGAACCTGATGTCGTCGCTCTCGCGGAGACGCTCGTGCGCCTCTTTGACCGCCTCGTTGCCCTTGCTGGGCTCCTCGCCGACGCTCAGAAGCGCGACGGACGGGTCCGGACGGCCGAGCACGCGCTCGGCGTAGACCTTGCCCATCCTCGCGAACTGCACGAGGTGCTCGGGCTTGCAGTCCACGTTCGCGCCGACGTCAACCACCAGGCAGGAGCCGCCGGTCGTGGGGAAGATCCCCGGAATGGCCGGCCGCAGCACGCCGGGCAGGCGACCGAGTACGAACGTCGCGGCCGCCATCACGGCGCCGGTGTTGCCGGCCGACGCGAACGCGTCGGCGTGGCCGTCGCGGACCGCCCCGACGCCCACATGGATCGACGAGCGCGGCTTGCCCTTGAGCGCCGCCGCCGGCGTCTCCTCCATGCCGATGCACTCCGGCGCGTCGACGACTGTGATCTCGGTCGACTCGCTCCCACCCTGCGCTTCTAGGACGGATCGCACCATTTCCGCCGGGCCTACCAGGGCGACGCGCAGGCGTCCGGCCGCTCCCTGCAGGGCCCTGAGGACCCCCTCGACGACGACGCCAGGCGCATCATCGCCGCCGACGGCGTCAACGGCCACTCGGACGGGCATGGGCGGAAAAAGGCAAGGCGCCCGCAGGCGCCAGGGCCGGGCGCCCAAGATAAGCGGGCCGCCGCCCCGGACGGAGCGGCGGCCCGATCAGCCGGCGGGGGCGGGGACTGCTCCCCGGCACGTTACGCGTAGTCGGCCTTCGCGACGACCGCGCGGCCGCGGTAGTGGCCGCAGGTCGGGCAGGCGCGGTGAAGCATCTTGTCGCCTCCGCAGTTAGGGCAGGCGTGAGTGACCGGGATGGTCTCCACCTTGTACTGGGAGCGGCGCTTCGCCGTACGGGCGTGCGAGTGGCGGCGCTTCGGGTTGGCCATCGTAGTAGCGGAGCGGTGGCGCGCAGCGCCGGGTGGTCTGTGGTTCTATTGGTCGTCGCCGGGAGCGTCGCGCAGTTGGCGCAGGGCATCCCAGCGAGGGTCGACAGGTCGGCCGTCGTCATCGGTGACGGCGCCGAAGGCGGTCGGGATCTCGACATCCTCCGCGCCAGGCGCGACGCGGCGCACGGGCAGGGAGAGTACGAGCGTGTCGCGCACCGGCGCGGCCAGTTCGATCGTCGCGGCCTCGTCGGTCAGCAGCAGCGCGTCGTCGCTCGCGCCGCCGGGCAACTGCTCGGGGGGCGCGAAGAGGACGGCGTGCGTGCCGGCGACGGGCTGCTCGAAGTTGACCAGGGTACGGTCGCAACGGAGCGTCGCTGTGGCGCGGACTTCGAACTGGGCTACGATGCGACGGCCGGCGACATCGAGCCGGAGGTCGACGACTATGTCGTCGAATGTCTCCGGATCGATCTCCAGGTCCGCGGCCGACGGGTGAAGCGTCCTGTGATGGACGCCGTCGGGGAGGGCGTGGACGTCGACGGGAAGCATCGCGGCCGTGCGATTTCAATGAGCGGCAAGACGGGCAAAAATACGGAGCCGGGGGCCCCGACGGCACCCTCCCGCGCGACCGATCGGAATTCACCCGATGCCCACCTTGACCGGCGTGCCGGCGGTGCGCTAGCATCGGGACGGCCCCGACCGGGGCGGCCGCCGCCGGCCGACTCGCGAAGTGCCCCTCGCCGCATCGTGCGGGCCGTGGACAACTTGTGGATCACTGTCCGCGCCCGCCCGCCGCGGCGCCCGTTCTCACCCGCCGCCCGCCCGGCCTGACAGCCGGGCAGGACCAGGCCCCCTCGCGTCGAGGGTGGAAACAGCCTCTCCGGGCGCGACTTGGCGTGCCCGCACTGTGTGAGGTATGCCCGGCCGCGCCGGCACCGCATGCCACGTCGTCGGCCCGGGCCCGCCCTGGACGTGCCCCCTATGTGGGGACGACGTGTGGACAACGTCGTCGCCGGCCGGCCCGACCGGGTTCTCCCGGAGCGCGGCGGGAGGTCCGACCTCGTATCCTTCCCCGCGCCCGCCGCCCCTTCACTACCACTCAATGGACAGGTCGCCCGAGGCCGTCTGGAATGCTTGTCTCGACGTCATCCGAGACAACATCAGCCGACAGAGCTTCCGCACCTGGTTCGAGCCGTTGCGGGCGGTGTCGCTGGAGGAGGAGGGCGGCCTGCTCAAGCTGACCGTCCAGCTCCCGAGCAAGTTCTACTACGAGTGGCTCGAGGAGCACTACTTCGCGCTCCTCCGGCGGACGATCGCCAAGGTCCTGGGCGCCGACGGTCGTCTCTTCTACGATATCGTCATCGAGCGCGAGGAGCTCGACCACGCCGGCGCGTCGATGCACCTCCCCGCGCGCGCGGCCGGCGCGGCGCCTGCGCCGCCGCCCGGACTGGTGGGCACCGACGGCTCCGACCGGGCTCCGGCCCGGGGCGCCGCGCCGGCCGTGGCCTCGCACGGCGCCGGCACGCCCCTCGGCGACGGAGGCGGCGGCCCCTACGGGCCCGTCCCCGTGCCCTCGGTTGCCCCGCCCGGCACCAGCCCGTTCGTTGTCCCGGGAATCCGACGCGCCGACGTCGCCCCGCACCTCAACCCGCAGTACACCTTCGACCGCTACATCGAGGGCGACTGCAACCGACTCGCGCGCAGCGCCGCGACGGCCATCGCGAACGCGCCCGGCACGACCGCCTTCAACCCGTTCCTGGTCTACGGCGGCGTGGGCCTCGGCAAGACCCACCTCATCCAGGCGATCGGCAACTTCGCTCGGGCTGGCGGTCGCGTGGAGGCGTGCCGCTACGTCTCCAGCGAGCAGTTCACCGGCGAGTTCGTCTCCGCCATCCAGAACAACCGCATCGCCGAGTTCTCGCAGTTCTACCGCAACATCGACCTGCTCATCGTCGACGACATCCAGTTCTTCGGCGGCAAGGAGAAGACCCAGGAGGAGTTCTTCCACATCTTCAACACGCTGCATCAGAACCGGAAGCAGATCGTCCTCTCCGCCGACCGCCCGCCCAAGGAGATCGCCGGAATCGAGGAGCGGCTGCTGTCCCGCTTCGGATGGGGCCTCATCGCCGACGTGCAACCGCCGGAGCTGGAGACCCGCATCGCCATCCTGCGCCGGCGCGCCGAGTACGACGGCACGCAGATCCAGGACGACGTGCTCGACTACGTCGCGCACAACGTGACCTCGAACATCCGAGAGCTCGAGGGCGCGCTCATCCGGCTCCAGGCGCACGCCGCGCTTCAGAACCGGGACATCGACGTCGACCTCGCGCGCGAGGTGCTGCGCGACCTCATCAAGGAGGTGCGCACGACGCTCTCGGTCGAGGAGATCCAACGCGTCGTCTGCGACTACCTGCGCATCCCGGAGGACCTCGTCCGCGCCCGCACCCGGAAGCGCGAGGTAGTCCAGGCCCGCCAGATCGCCATGTTCTTCGCGAAGGGCCTCACGAAACACTCTCTCAAGACGATCGGCCTACACTTCGGTGGCCGCGACCACTCGACGGTGATCCACGCCGTGCAGTCCGTAGAGGACCAGGTGGACACCGACCCCCAGTTCCGGGATACCGTCGAGGCGATAAGGCGGAAGCTGGATTTGCACGCCCGATGAGAGCCGGCAGCCGGATGTTTGCAACGGGCGGCCCCGGACAAACCGAATCCCACGACTAACCGAACTCGCTCACTCCTCGCTGTACGCGACACGGATACCTTCCTGCCCCACACTCCGCGACGATGAAGTTCACGATCAACAGTGGCGAGCTGCAGCGCGCGCTCACCGCGGTGGGGGGCGCGGTGCCCTCGAAGAGCACCATGCCCATCCTGGAATGCGTGCTGTTCGAGCGCGCCGGCGATTCCCTCCGGCTGCTCGCGAGCGACCTCGACATCTCGATGTCGTTGCAGGTCCCCGTACCGTTCGAATCGAACGGCGCCGGCGGTCGCGACCGCGTCGCGGTGCCCGCCCGCCGACTCCTCGACACCCTCCGCGCGCTGTCGGACGTGCCCGTCACGTTCACGTCCGACGCCGACTTCGGCGTAGAGCTGACCACCGACCAGGGCCGCTACAAGATGGTCGGCTTCGATGGGGCCGATTTTCCGGCGCTGCCGTCGCTCGACGATGCCCGCGCGCTGGAGACCACCGGTGCGACCATCCGCCGCGCGGTCGGTCAGACGTCCTTCGCCGTGAGCCGGGACGCACTTCGCCCGGCCATGATGGGCGTCTACTTCCAACTGGCACCGGAGGGCGGGCGCGTTGTCGCGACAGACGGCCATCGGCTGGTCCGCCTCTCGCTCACGTCGCTGGCGGCGGACCCGAACCTCGAGTTCGTCGTCCCGGAGAAGGCGCTGTCCCTGGCCGCGAAGGCTGCGCCGGAGGACGGCCCCTGCACCCTCCGCGTCGGTTCCGGCTACGCCGAGTTCGACTACGGCGATGTGCGCGTACTCGGCCGGCTCATCGATGAGCCCTACCCCAACTACGAGGCCGTCATCCCGCAGGACAACGACCGGATGCTGACCATCAGCCGCGAGGCGATGCTCCGCGCCGTGCGCCGCGTGGCGCTGTACTCCTCCACGATGACGCACCAGGTGCGGCTCTCGCTCAACGAAGGCCAGGTGGTCATCTCGGCCGAGGACATAGAGCGCAACAGCGAGGCGCGCGAGACAGTGATGTGCGAGTACGATGCCGAGCCGATGGAGATCGGTTTCAACGCGGTCTACCTGGCGGAGGTGCTCGAGAACGCCCGCGCCGAGGACGTCGTCTTCGCGCTGTCGACGCCGAATCGCGCCGGCGTGGTGCGTCCCGCCGAGCACCCGGACGGCGAGGAGGTGCTCATGCTGATCATGCCTGTGATGCTGAACGCGTACGCCTGACATGGGGAGGGCCGATCCTGCGGGCCGTCCGTGAGAGCGGGCGGCCCGCGATCGTTTCCGGCCATGCGACACGTCGACAGCGCCTTCGTCTACGCCGCCGGCTACGGTACCCGGCTGCGGCCGTACACGCTGACACGGCCGAAACCGCTGCTGGACCTCTACGGGCGGCCGCTCCTCGCCTACGTACTCGCCGGGCTAGCCCGCGCCGGCGTGACAAGGGCGACCGTCAACGCCGCCCACCTGGCCGATGCATTCGGGGATGTGCCCGACCTGGGACGGGCACTCGGAATCGAGGTCGCGCTGAGTGTCCAGGATCGCCCCCTGATGCACGGCGGCGACCTGGCCTTCGCCGTCCCGTTCCTCGCCTCAATGGGCCGCGACGAGGTGTTCCTCGCCGTCAACGGCGACACGGTCGTCGAGTACGACGCCGGCGCGCTGCACGCCCGCGCCAGTGAGCTGGACGACCGCGCACCCGTGCTGATGCTCGGCGCGCCGGCGCCGGGCGGACCGCTGCGCGCCGGCGCGGATGGACTGCTGCAGGGCATCGGCGACGTGGACTACCCGGTGGACGGCGGACCGGAGGAGCGCTGGGAGGACTTCGGGATGCGTCTCATGCACGCCTCGATCGCAAGCCTGCTGCCTCCGCCGGGAGGCGAGATGAGCCTGCACGGCGCCGGCGGGCTCCTGGGGCGTGCGTACGCGGCGGGGCGCGTCGCCCGCGTTGCCCCGGCGCCGGTCGTGGAGCGCGCCGAGATCGGCACGGTGCAGGCGTTCGAGTCACGTGAAGGAAACACGGCGATGCGCGCGCTGGCTGAAAGGCTCATCCCGCCTGCGGGCCGGTGAGCCGCGCGAACTCCCCCACGGGATCGGCCATGCGCTCGACAAGCCGTTCCAATCGGCGCTGCATGGACTCGCCGCGCCGGCGCAGGTACGGCCGCCGGCGTAGCGTGGCCTCGACGCGCGCGGCGCGAATGAGCGCGTCGCGCGACGACGGCTGACCGAAAGCTCGGGCGACGACGTGCTCCGCGATCGCCGTCATGTCGGGATCGCGGGAGTCGGCCGCGTTGGCCTCCGCGAACAGGGCCTCGACGAGCGGGTCGAGGCTCTCCTCCGCCTCGCGGGGCACTGGCAGTAGCGGGTCGTACTCGTCCTTCTTCACGGGCGCGTGGTGGGGTCACTCCCTTGACGCGCAGCTAACGCAATCGTAACCCCTGCCCGGCATTTTTTAAGCGCCCGTCTGCACGTGCCGACTCTCCTCCGGGTCGCGCCGCGCCGGCGTCGCGAGTTGCAGCTCGTCGCGTAGCGCCTGCAGCTCGGGATCGGAGCGCAGCTTCGCTATCGACTTCGCGACGTAGGAGCGGATGGTCGCGGCCGGATGCCCCGTGGTGGAGGCGATGCTCTCGTACGGTCGGCCCTCCAAGAGCCGCATCGTCGCGACGGGGCGGAGCGTCTCGGGCAAACGCGCGATCGCCCCGCGCACGACGCGCCGGATGACCGCGCGGTCCAGCTCGAGTGGCTCCGTCGGTTCGTCGCAGGCGGGGTCCGGCGCCGTGTCGAGCGCTTGCATCGCCGGCCGGCCGGCGCGCCGGCGACAGTAGGTGAGGAAGCCGTTGCGGCAGGCCACCGCCACCCAGTGCGAGAAGCGCGACGCGTCGCGAACGTCGCCGAGGCGCGAACGCACGTGCAGGAAGGTGGAGGATATGAGCGCGTCGAGGTCCGCCGGGCTGCCGAGGTGGGGTTCGCGAACGAAGCGGACGAGGGCGTGTCGCTGCACGAAGCAATAGGCCCAGACCTCGACAGGCTCGAGGTCGCTGTCGTCGCGGGAATCCCGCCAGCGGACGTACGCCGCGTTCACGGCGCTGTGGTCGTCGAGGCCGAAAGCGAGACGGCGACTCACGCCGTCGAGTCGCGCGAGACGATCGATTGGCTCCATCGGGGCGCCGGAGGGTGCCCCGGGAGCGTAGGTCGCCGGCCGGCGCGGTTCATTGTGCGGCGAAATGGGGCCCGCCAAGAATCGTTGAACCGGCCTTGGAGGGCCATTGCGGCACTTCCGCGCGTTGACTACCGGCTCCCCGGGGGTCTACCTTCCCAAGCTCCGCCCACGCGTACGCCGGCTCGCCGGCTTCGACCCGACGACATGGATCACAACTCGTTCAAGACGTTCAGCGCCAAGACCGGCTCGGTCGATCACGCGTGGTACGTCGTCGACGCCGAGAACGCCATCGTCGGACGCCTCGCGTCCCGCGTGGCGTCCGTACTTCGCGGCAAGCACAAGCCGACGTTCACTCCGCACGTGGATACCGGCGACTTCGTCGTCGTGGTTAACGCCGACAAGGCGCGCTTCACCGGGAAGAAGGAGACCGACAAGGTCTACTTCCGCCACTCGAACTACCCCGGCGGCGTGACGAAGCAGAGCCCGCGCGAGGTGCGCCGCAAGTACCCTGAGCGGCTCATCGAGCACGCCGTTAAGGGCATGCTCCCGAAGAACGCCCTCGGCCGGCAGATGATCAGGAAGCTGAAGGTCTACGCCGGCCCCGACCACCCGCACGCCGCGCAGCAGCCGGAGACGCTCGCCGTCTAGTCCGCCCCACATGGCTACCCCCACGCAGTTCCAGGCCGTCGGCCGGCGCAAGACCTCTGTCGCGCGCGTCTACCTCCGTCCCGGCACGGGCGAGGTCACGATCAACCGCCGCCCGCTGGCGACCTACCTCCCGACCGAGGTGCGCCAGCGCGCCGTGATGTCGCCGTTCGACGTCGCCGGCGTGCGCGGGCAGTTCGACGCGTTCGTCAACGCCACCGGCGGCGGCCTCACGGGCCAGGCCGAAGCCACCCGCCTGGGCATCGCCCGCGCGCTGGTCAACATGAACGAGGAGCTCCGCAAGCCCCTCCGCGACGCCGGCTTCCTGACGCGCGACCCCCGCATGGTCGAGCGCAAGAAGTACGGCCAGCCGAAGGCCCGCAAGCGGTTCCAGTTTAGCAAGCGCTAACGCGCGCGCTGCTGTCGGCTAGTAGCTGTCAGCGCTCAGCTTTTGAGGCAAGGTCGACGTTCAACAGCAAAGCTGACGGCGTGCACGCTGGCGGCTGATAGCTGACAGCTTTAAACAACCCACCCCACGTGAGGCCGCGGCGGGTGTCCCGAGGCGCAGCCGAGGGATCGCCGACCGGCCGCTGACCGTGGGGGCGGATCAACCCAGCCGCCCGAAAGGGCACCCGACATGCCCCGTGTACAGATAGAAGAGCTCCTGCGCGCCGGCGCCCACTTCGGGCACCTGACAAGCCGGTGGAACCCGAAGATGGCCCCGTACATCTTCATGGAGCGCAACGGCATTCACATTCTCGACCTCAAGCAGTCGCAGTCGCTGCTGGAGGATGGGGCCGCCGCCGCCGGCCGATTCGCCGCGCGCGGACGCAAGGTGCTGTTCGTGGGCACCAAGAAGCAGGCCCAGGACGTCGTGCGCACCGAGGCCGAGCGCGCCGGCATGCCCTACGTCACGGACCGCTGGCTCGGGGGCATGCTGACCAACTTCCAGACCATCCGCAAGAGCCTCCGGCGCATGGAGACGCTCCAGCGCCACGAGGCCGACGGCACCACCGCGCAGCTCAAGAAGAAGGAGCGCCTGATGCGCCGGCGCGAGCTGGACAAGCTCGAGCGCGTCCTGGGCGGCATCTCCGACATGAGCCGCCTGCCCGGCGCCCTCTTCGTGGTCGACATCCGGCGTGAGCACATCGCCGTCGACGAGGCGCGGAAGCTCGACATCCCGGTGATCGCGATGATCGACTCGAACTGCGATCCGGACCTGGTCGACTTCCCGATCCCGGCCAACGACGACGCGATGAAGTCCGTCGCCCTCATTACGCGGCACGTCGCCGACGCGGTCCTCGAGGGCGCCTCGGCGAGCGAGATGGAGCGCGAGGAGGCCGAGGCTGAGGTAGAGACGCGCGAGGCCGAGGCCGTGGAGATCGCCGCCGAGGAGCCGGAGGCGCAGGGCTAGGGTCTGCCCGAGAGAGCGGAGAGTGGGGGAGGGCGTGCGCCGACAGCCTCGCGAGCCTGGAGGAACGCGCATCCCCGGGCCAGTCCCGATCCCCGATCCCCGATCCCCAACCCCACAGAACCGATTCCAATGACCATTTCCGCAAGCGACGTCAAGCGCCTCCGCGAGATCACCGGGGTGGGCATGATGGACTGTAAGGCCGCGCTCATCGAGGCCAACGGCGACTTCGAGCAGGCCATCGAGATCCTCCGAAAGAAGGGCCAGAAGGTGGCCGCCAAGCGCGCCGACCGGGACGCCAAGGAGGGCCTCATCGGCGCCGCTACCAGCGACGACCGCCGGACCGGCGTGCTCGTCGAGGTCAACTCCGAAACCGACTTCGTCGCGCGCAACGCCGAGTTCACCGGCTTCGTGCAGGAGGTCGCCGAGCTGGCGCTTCGGGAGCGGCCTGCCGATATCGACGCGCTCCGCGCGCTGCCGCTCGCGAGCGGCCGGACGGTCGAGGAAACGGTTTCCGATCTCACCGGGAAGATCGGCGAGAAGATCGACGTACGCCGCGTGGCCGTCGTGCAGGCGCAGGACGGCGAGATCGTCGCGTACATCCACCCCGGCGCCAAGCTGGGCGTGCTCGTTGAGGTCGCCGGGTCCAACGGATTGCAGGACGCCGGCCGCGACGTCGCGATGCAGGCGGCGGCCATGAACCCCGTGTCGACCCGCCGCGAGGATGTGCCGGCGGAGATAACCGAGAAGGAGCTGGAGATCGGCCGCGAGGTGGCGCGCAACGAGGGCAAGCCCGAGGCGATGCTCGACCGCATCGCGACAGGGAAGCTGGAGCGCTACTTCAAGGACAACGTCCTGCTCGAGCAGCCCTTCGTGAAGGACTCCTCCGTGAGCGTCTCCCAGATGCTCCGCCAACGGGGCGTCGACCTCCGGAGGTTCGTTCGGTTCGCGCTGGGCGACTGAGGCGCGGCCCGCGACTGGGCGATGGGGTCGGGAGTGATGGCGCGATTGAGCGGATGATGGCGCGATTGCGTCGACTTACGGGCATCGAGCAACGTGGCTCGACCCGAGACCGGCGATCACCCGCGGGCCGCTCCTCCAATCGCTTCGTCGCCCGGCCGCCCAATCCCTTAGTCGCCCGATTCTCCGGCGCTACCTTCAAGGCCCGCCCCGCCACAGCATGCCCGACGCCGACCCCGGCCCGCTGAAATACCGCCGCGTGCTACTCAAGCTCAGCGGCGAAGCGCTGCTGGGTGAGCGAGAGTTCGGCATCGACCACGCGGTACTGGAGCGCTACGCGATGGAGGTGAAGGATGCCGTCGACGCCGGCGCCGAGGTCGCGCTCGTCATCGGCGGAGGCAACATCTTCCGCGGGGTCTCGCCCGCCGGCCGGCGGATATCCACCCGCTCGCACGCCGACTACATGGGCATGCTGGCGACGATGATCAATGCGATGGCGCTCCAGGACGCGCTCGAGGCGGCAGAGGTGCACACGAGGCTCGTTTCGGCCATCGAGATGAAGGAGATTGCCGAGCCCTTCATCCGCCGGCGCGCCGTGCGGCACCTCGAGAAAGGCCGCGTCGTCATTTTCGGCGCCGGCACCGGGCACCCCTACTTCTCGACCGACACGGCCGCGGCGCTCCGCGCGGCTGAAGTCGACGCCGAGGTACTGCTCAAGGGCACGCGGGTGGACGGCGTCTTCACCGCCGACCCCGAGCGCGACCCCGACGCGCAGCGGTTCGCGGAGATCAGCGGCCGCGAGGTCCTCGCTCGCGACCTCGGCGTGATGGACCACACAGCGATCACCCTCGCCAAGGAGAGCGGCCTCCCGATCCTTGTCTTCAATATGAACAGTCCCGGCAACCTGTTGCGCGTACTCCGCGGCGAGGCCATTGGAACACTCGTCCACTGGAACGGCGGCGCCGCGGTGCCCGCCTAGGCTCGAGGCCGGCGTCGAAGACAATCGACAGCCCTCACGCCGGACCCCGGGTCCGTCCGCTTCCGCCCCGGATAACTCCAGTTCACACCTCCACACTTCCAATGCTTGACGACCAGTTCAAGGCGATAGTCGAGGATGCGCGGGTGCACATGCAGAAAGCGCTCGAGCACCTCGGCGTGGAGCTGTCGCACCTCCGCGCCGGCCGCTCGAATGCGGCCATGCTCGACGGCGTGCGCGTGGAGGCATACGGCTCGCACGTGCCGATCAACCAGGTCGCCAACGTTTCGGCCCCGCAGCACGACCTCATCCTGGTGCAGCCGTGGGACAAGACGACGCTCAAGGCCGTCGAGCGCGGCATCGTCGAGGCCAACCTGGGCCTCAACCCGACGAACGACGGCGTCCTGATCCGCATCTCCATCCCGCCGCTCACCGAAGAGCGCCGGCGCGACCTGGCGAAGGCGGCTCGCGCGAAGGGTGAGGAGGCGAAAGTCGCCGTGCGCAACGTTCGGCGTGATGGGAAGGACCACGTGAAGCGAACGTTCGAGAGCGCCCATCTCCCCGAGGACATGCGCTTCGAGGCCGATGAGCAGCTTCAGAAGGTGACCGACGAGTTCGTAGGCAAGGTCGACGCGCTGCTGGAGAGGAAGGAGCAGGAGATAATGGCTGTTTGAGGGATTGGGAATGGGGGATTGGGGACTGGCAGATGGTCAGAGATTTGGTGGCTTGTGATGTGATCGGTGACTGGTGATCGGCTATTTGGGGAGCACGTATTGGAGCGCGAGGGCCGTGCCGAGGCCTCTGTTTTGGGCCGGAATTGCCTTGAAATGCACTCGCTCGACTCTGGCGTCCCGCTATCCTGTGCCCTGTGCCCTGTGCCCTGTGCCCTGTGCCCTGTGCCCTGTGCCCTGTGCCCTGTGCCCTGTGCCCTGTGCCCGGTGCCCTGTGCCCTGTGCCCTGTGCCTTGTGCCTTCCGCTGATTGACTTGCCCGACCCGGAGAGGTGCCCGAGTGGTTGAAGGGGCACGCCTGGAAAGCGTGTGTGCCGGCAACGGTACCGCGGGTTCGAATCCCGCCCTCTCCGCAGTGAATGACAGCGTTCGGCTATCAGCTGTCAGCGATGAGCTGACAGATGACGGAGGCCGGGTCGATATGACTGGCTTCGCCAGGTCGCGCTGCGCTCGCACTGCACGCGCACGTGGCGGCCCCAGCTGACGGCCGATCGCTGACAGCTGACGGCCACCTGCAGACAGCCGCCAACCCCCACCCCATGCTCCGTTCCATGACCGGCTTCGGCCGCGCGACCGCCCGCGCCGGCGCCACCGAGGCCACCGTGGAAGTGCGGTCCGTGAACGGACGCTTCGCGGAAGTCGCCGTCCGAGGACCACGCATCGTGGGCGCGTTCGAGCCTGCGATACAGGCCGGCGTCAAGGATGCCCTGGGGCGGGGCAGCGTCACGGTGTCGGTGACCGTTCAGCGCCGGGGGCAGGACGCGCCCATGGTGGTCGACCGGCACGCGGCGCGGCAGTACGCCCGTCTGCTGACCGACCTGCGCGACGCCGCCGGCCTCGCGCCGGCCGAGGCCCCGGTCACCCTGGAGAGCCTCCTGCGGTACCCGGAGGTGCTGGTGCCGGCTTCCGACGACGACGACGAGGCTCGCGCCGAGACCTGGGCCGCCGTCGAGCCCGCCCTCGCCGAGGCGCTCGAAGGACTCGACGCGATGCGCCTCCAGGAGGGGCGCGCCATCGCCGAGGACCTCGTGGCCCGCGTCGCCATGATCGCGGATTCGCTCGCCGCGGTCGAGGTCCGCGCGCCCATCCGTATCGAGGAAGCCCGCAGGCGGCTCGCCGACCGCCTGCAGGAGCTGCTCGGCGACGAGCGCGTGAACCGCGAGCGGCTCGAGACGGAGGTCGCGCTGCTCGCCGATCGACTGGACGTCAGCGAGGAGTGCGTGCGCCTTCGCAGTCACCTCGCCCAGTTCCGCGAAGCCCTCGACGCACCCGAGGCAGTCGGCCGGCGCCTGAACTTCCTGTCGCAAGAACTCAACCGCGAAGCCAACACAATCGGCTCGAAGGCCAACGACGCCGAGATCGCCCGCCACGCGGTCCAGGTCAAGGAGGAGCTGGAACGGATCCGCGAGCAGGTGCAGAACATTGTTTGATGGCAGATGGAAACTGGTATGTGGTAAATGGTATATGGTATATGGTGTATGGTGTATGCCTTCAACTAGCGACTAGCGACTCACTACACCATACACCATACACAGCAAGCAACCCACCATGCTCCTGATCATCGTTGCCGCCCCGAGCGGCGCCGGCAAGACGACGCTCGCCCATCGGCTGATGGACGACGTCGCGGGCCTGCGCTTCTCGCTGTCGGCGACGACGCGGCCCCCCCGCGACGACGAGCAGGATGGCGTCGACTACCACTTCATGGACGCCGACGAGTTCATGGCCCGAGTGGAGGCCGGCGAGTTCGCGGAGCACGAGGAGGTCTACCCCGGGCGCCTGTACGGGACGCTGCACTCCGAGCTGGACGGGGGCGCCGAGGAAGGTGTCCGCGCCATCGTCGTGGACAAGGACGTACGCGGCGCGATGGCTCTCAAGGCGATGTTCGGCGCCCGCGCCCTGACCCTGTTCATCGCGCCGCCCTCGCTCGAAGTCCTCGGCGACCGCCTGCGTGCACGCGGCAGCGAGTCGGAGGCCGGCGTACATACGCGGCTCGACCGCGCGGCCATGGAGATGAGTTACGCCCAGGACTTCGACCGCGTCGTCGTGAACGGCGACCTCGAGGCTGCCGCCAGCGAAATCGCCGCCGTCGTGCGCGCGTTCATAGACGGGCACGCACAATTCGTCGTTTCCGACCGACGCACGGGTTGAAGGCTCTTTAGCTTCCCCTGCTACCCACGCCCGAACGATGCCTGCGCAGACCATCCAGACGATCGACACGACCGCGCTCGCGGAGAGGACAGGCAATCTCTACGAGAGCGTCGTCATTATCTCCAAGCGCGCGCGCCAGGTCGCGGGCCGCACGAAGGCCGAGCTGGACCAGAAGCTGTCGTACTTCGACGAGCTGAGCCTGGAGCCGGCCGAGGAGATCCGGACGAACGAGGACCAGCTCCGCATCTCGCTGGAGTACGAGCGCAAGCCCAAGGCGGGCGCGGTGTCGATCGAGGAGTTCTTCGAGGACGAGATCTACCACCGGGCCCCGATGGCTGGCGAGATCGTCGATCCGCCGCCGGCACCGCCGGAGCTCTAGGCGCGCCGGCCCGCGCCGGGCAGTGACCCGGGAGCGCCGCGCCGGCGGTATCGTCCCGCATGGAGCCCGGGTCGCGCAACTCGCTCGCAGGGCGCCGGCTCGTCCTCGGCGTGACCGGCAGCATCGCCGCGTACAAGGCGGCCGAGCTGACGCGGCTGCTCGTGAAGGAAGGCGCCGAGGTGCAGCCCGTTCTGACGCCATCGGCTGAGCGGTTCATCCCCGCGCTCACCCTGTCGACGCTAGCCAGGCGCGACGCGCTAACGGGTCTGTTCCCCGAAGTCGGCAGCGACCCGGTGGCGTGGACGCGCCACGTCGAGCTCGGACTGTGGGCCGACGCCATCCTCGTCGCGCCGGCAACGGCCCAGACGATCGCGAAGCTCGCCGCGGGGCTCTGCGACGACATGCTCACCGCCGTGGTGCTGTCCGCCCGCTGCCCAGTGCTGGTATGCCCGGCAATGGACCACGACATGTGGCGCCACCCCGCGACCCGCTCCAACGTCGCAACGCTCGAGTCCTACGGCTACATCGTCATGCCGCCCGCGCGCGGCGAGCTGGCCAGCGGCCTGGTTGGCGAAGGACGATTGCCCGAGCCGGCAGCCATCGTGCGCTGGGTCGCGGAAGGCATCGCCGGCGCGGCCGCGCGCGCCGGGCGCCTCGACGGGGCGGGCGCGCTCGCGGGACGCAAGGTGCTCGTCACCGCCGGCCCGACGCGCGAAGCCATCGACCCCGTGCGGTTCCTGTCGAACGGATCGACCGGCACCATGGGGTTTGAGATCGCCGGCGCGGCCGCGCGGCGCGGCGCGCGCGTCGTCCTCGTCGCGGGCCCCGTCGGCCTCGCGACGCCGGCCGGCGTGGAACGCATCGACGTCGTGACGGCCGACGACATGGACGCCGCCGCCCGGGCGCACGGCGACGCCGACCTCGTCGTCGCGGCCGCGGCAGTCGCGGACTACGCGCCGGCGCAGGCTGAGGCCAGCAAGCGGCACAAGGCGGAAGACGGGTCGGACCTCCACCTCGAGCTGCGACGCACGCCCGACGTGCTGGCCGGCCTTGGCGCCACCAGGCGGCCCGGACAGGTACTGGTTGGCTTCGCGCTGGAGACGGACGACGGCGAGGCGTCGGCCCGCGGCAAGATGGCCCGCAAGCACCTGGACTTCATCGCGCTCAACTACGCGAATGAGACCGGCGCCGGCTTTGGCGTCGCCACCAACCGCGTGACACTGTTGGGAGCCGACGGGACGCGTGAGGAGCTGCCGGCCATGGCCAAGTCTGACCTGGCCGAGGTGCTCCTGGACCGCGTCGCCGGCGGTCTCGTGACCCAGCCGTAGAAGGCGTGCGCGCCCTCCTGCTCTCGCTGCTGCTCGCCGGTTGCATGGTTCCGACCCGACTCGCGTCCGATACGCGCTTCCTAGCTCTAGGCGACTCCTACACGATCGGCGAAGGCGTCGATCCATCGGAGAGATGGCCGGTCGTGCTGGCCGGCTCACTTCGCGAGGCGGGGCTCGACGTGGGCGATCCCACCATCGTGGCCGTAACCGGGTGGACGACGGACGAGCTCGACGCCGGCATCGACGCCGCCGTCGCGGAGGGTACGGTCGGCGGCACGTACCGACTCGTGACGCTGCTGATCGGTGTCAATAACCAGTACCGCGGTCGCTCTGCAGACGAGTACCGCGGGCAGTTTCGCGCGCTACTCGGGCGGGCCGTGGGTTTCGCCGGCGGCCGGCCGGCGCGGGTTGTCGTTCTCTCGATTCCCGACTGGGGCGTGACACGGTTCGCGGCGGAGGCCGCACGAACGGACCGGCGTCGGGCGCCGGAGGTCGTCGCGGGCGAGATCGACCGATTCAATGCCGTCTCGCGCGAGGAGACGGCGAGCGCGGGCGCGCACTGGGTGGACGTCGCGCCGGCGTCGCGCGCCTACCGCGCGGAGCTGGCGCCGGACGGCCTGCACCCCTCCGGCGCGCAGTACGTCCGCTGGGCCGCGGCCGCCCTTCCCGAGGCTCGCGCCGCGCTGTCGGGCCGCTAGAGCCAGCGCCGCACGCGGCTGCGGTACGTCGCCCACTCGTCGCCGAACGTTCGCGAAAGCCAGGGCTCCTCGAAGGCGATCACGCGGACGACGAACGCACCCCCGACGGCGGCGGCGTAGATCCACAGGGAGGCGGACGCGAAGCAGGCCGCCCAGCCGACGAGCATCGCGATCACGGCGATGTACATCGGATTCCTCGAGTAGCGGTAGAGGCCGGATGTAACCAGACGCTGCGGCGGGTCCCACGGCGCGAGGGTGCCGCGCCCGGCGACGAGGAAGTCGCGCACGCACCAGAGCAGTCCGGCGAGGCCGGCGCTGACGAGCAGCAGCCACAGCGGGTTGAAGGCGGTCTCGACTTCCGGCCCGCGAGCGAGCACTAGCGGAGCCACGATGCCCACGATAGCGGGCATCGCCAGGAAGGCCAGAATCGCGCGCAGAAGCATTGTCATGGGGGCTGTCCAGAGGTTAGCCCGCGAACCCGCGGGAGATCCGCCGCCGCGCCGACCGCATGGCCGGCGGCCTCCCGACAGGAGAGCGAGCCGAACGGCGTGGAGGCCATCGCAGAGGCATCGCGCGCCTACCGCATCACGCCCCGCGAGAGGGGCATGTGACACGACGGAGTCTGTGTTGCTTCCGATCCTGGTTCGGGCCGCGAGGTGCCCGGGCTGAAGGCGTGGGTAACGCGTGGATACGTGGTGGAGACCGCGGCGCAGGCGGCCCGTAGTCTGCACCGTCCTCCCCCCATCCCGTGAACGAGACCCTGGCCGAGACGCTTCGTGATGCCGCCGGCAGGCTGGAGTTCGAGCGTGCGCTAGGCGGGCGATTCCGCTACGCCGGGCCCGCGCCGGCCGGCGCACCGGAGTCCGCCGCACCCGCGGCACGCGCGCCGGCCCCCACCCCGGAGCCCGTCGCCCCCTTTGCGCCGGCGCATGCCGTGGAGCTGCCGATGCCCGTCGCGGAGGTGCCGTCACCCGCCGTCGAGGCACCAGTTCCGGTGGCCGGGGAAGCGCCCGCCGCGCCTGCGCGGCCCGCCCTGCCACCGGCGCCGCCAATCGCCGCTCCGGTGGACGAGGCCCTCTACGAGCGCATCGCGGCTCTCGTCCCCGTCGACTCCCCGCTGCGGGCCATGACTTCGCTCTCCGAGATCGGCGAGTGGCTAGAGCGCACCGTGCTGGTCCCGATCGACGCGAAGCGGACGCGTGCGGTGCTCGGCGACGGCTGCGAGACGGCGGACCTGATGGTGATCGGCGAGGCGCCGGGGGCCGACGAGGACCAGCAGGGTATCCCGTTCGTCGGCCGCGCCGGCCAGTTGCTGGACAAGGTCCTCGAGGCCGTGGGATTCAACAGGCAGAACGCCTACATCACGAACGTCGTGAAGAGCCGGCCGCCCAGGAATCGGGACCCCGAGCCCGAAGAGGTGGCGGCGCATCTCCCCATCCTGCATCAACAGATAGCTATAGTCCGCCCGCGCCTGATCCTCGTCGTCGGCAAGGTCGCCGCAGCGACGCTGCTCGGCCGGCGCGAGCCGATGGACCGGCTCCGGGGAGTGTTCCACGACCTCCATGGCATCCCCCTGATGGTGACTTACCACCCGGCCGCGCTTCTTCGCAACCCCGCGTGGAAGCGGCCCACCTGGGACGACGTGAGGATGCTCCGCGGCCGCTACGACGAGATCGCCGGCGCAAGCGACCATGGCTGAGCCCGAAGAGGGAACTGCGCCTTCGGGCGGAATGCAGCGGCGCCCGGGCAACGTGGTGCCGATAAGCGAGCCGTCTGGTCGGGTCCCGCCGCAGGCAATAGACGTGGAGCAGGCGGTCATCGGGGCGCTCCTGCTGGAGAAGGAGGCCGTCGCGCGCGTCATCGAGGCGTTGCCGCAGGACTCGTTTTATGACCGTCGCCACGCGCAGATCTACTCCGCCGTCCGATCCCTCTTTGAGCGCGACGATCCGGTGGACCTCGTCACGGTCTCCGAGGAGCTCAAGCGCCGCGGCGAGTTCGAGCACGTAGGCAGTTACTACCTGGCCGAGCTGACTACCCGCGTCGCCAGCGCTGCCAACGTCGACTACCATGCGCGGATCGTCGCCGAGAAGGCGCTGCTGCGCAACCTGATATCGACGATGACGGGCGTCGTCGGACAGGCGTATGACCCGTCGACGGATGCCTTCGAACTCCTCGATGCCGCGGAGCGCAACATCTTCCTGATCTCCGAGAGTCAGCTGCGACGCGGCGTCATCCCGCTAGAGGAGGTCGTCAAGAGCACGTTCGACAGGCTCTACAAACTGCACGGTCGCACGGGCGGCATCACAGGCGTCCCGAGCGGATTCTCGGCGCTGGACAACCTTACGGGTGGCTGGCAGGACTCGGATCTTATCGTCATCGCGGCGCGGCCGTCGATGGGCAAGACGGCCCTGAGCCTGGCGGTAGCGCGCAATGCGGCGCTCAATCCCGATCGCGCCGTCCCCGTCGCCTATTTCTCACTCGAGATGAGCGCCGGCCAGCTCGCCCAGCGCCTCCTTACCTCTGAGGCCCGCGTCGACGCGCAGCTCGCCCGCACCGGCCGGCTGCCGGACGAGGCCTGGCGCGACATCGCCAGGGCCGCCGGCCGGCTCCACACCGCGCCGATCTTCATCGACGACACCCCCGGCCTGGGCATCCTCGAGCTGCGTGCCAAGTGCCGGCGCCTGAAGGCCGAGCACGACATCGGCCTGGTCGTGGTCGACTACCTCCAGCTCATGCACGGCACCGCGCAGAGCAAGAACTCGAACCGCGAGCAGGAGATCGCCCAGATCTCGCGTTCGCTCAAGAGCCTCGCGAAGGAGCTGGAGGTACCCGTGCTCGCACTGTCGCAGTTGTCGCGAGCGGTGGAGACGCGCGGCGGCGACAAGCGCCCGCAGCTGAGCGACCTGCGTGAGTCGGGCTCCATCGAGCAGGACGCCGACGTCGTAGCGTTCATCTACCGCGCGGAGAAGTACGGGATCACTACGGACGACGACGGCCACTCTACTACGGGAATCGCGGAGGTCATCGTCGCCAAGCAGCGCAACGGCCCCGTCGGCACGGCGAAGGTGGCGTTTGTCAACCAGTACGCGCTATTCGCCAACCTGACGTCGTACCTCGCCGGCGACCTCGACGCGCCCGGCGGGGGCGAACCGCCGCCCGAGGATCCCGGCGGCGACGGCTACGGCGGACCGTCACGGCCGCCGCTTCCACCGGATACGGACGACCCGTTCTGAGGTCCTGTGCTGTCCGGCCCGTAGACCAGCCGGCGCGCTTCTCCAGGAGGCTCGACGGGTCGGCCCGGAGGCATTCGCCTGCCCGGCGCCTGCACCAGTTGCCATCCCGCTACGCTGTACGGGACGCCGGGGGTGGTGTGGGCCCAGGGGCGATCCCTGAATGAGCGCGGGGCGGGGGCGGTTGGCACGTTGCCGGCGTTTTAGGCCGACCACAGACTGTCTTCGACGATGCCCTCCCCCTTCCGTCGCTCGCCACGCGACGCCAGCAGCTGGCAGCTAGTCGGTGGTACGATGCTCGCTGCCTGGGCGCTCGGCCGTGCGCTTCGAGCGCGGCGCTCCATCTCGTTCCGTGATCGCGTCGTCGTGATTTCGGGTGGCAGCCGCGGGCTCGGGCTCGTGATGGCTCGGCGGCTGGCGTCGGAGGGGGCGAGGCTGGTTCTGCTCGGGCGCACGCTCTCGGACCTGGAGGCAGCGCGGACGGAACTGGAGGCGGCCGGCGCCGAGGCCTTGGCGATAGTGTGCGACGTTCGAGACCGGGAGGCCGTGGAGACCGCCGTGGCGCGGGCTGTCGCGCACTTCGGCCGGCTCGACGCCCTGATGCACGTGGCCGGCGTGATCCAGTTCGGCCCGCTGGCGCACACAACGGAGTCCGACTTCTGGGAGTCACTCGACGTCCACTTCTGGGGGGCGTACCACCTTACCGAGGCCATCCTGCCCCACCTCCCGCGGGACGGGAGCGGGCGGGTGGCCTACGTGTCGTCTTTCGGAGGTCGCGTGGCGGCGCCTCACATGGCAGCCTACGCCGCTGGCAAGTTCGCGCTGGTCGGTTACGCCGACGCGGTGCGGGCGGAGCTCGCGCGGGAGGGCATCCGTGTCACGACAGTCACGCCGGGGCTGATGCGAACCGGATCGCACGTCAATGCCGAGTTCAAGGGCGACCACCAGGCCGAGTATGCGTGGTTCTCGATCCTGGACGCGAACCCGCTCGCGTCAACCAGCGCCGAGTCGGCCGCCCGGCAGGTGCTGCGCTCGGTACGCCACGGCGACGCCGCGCTCACCATAACGCTGCGCGCGAAGGTGCTCGCTGCGCTCAACGGGGTCGCCCCGGGGCTCGTCGGCGAGGCGATGAAGGCGGCCAACGCGGTCCTGCCGCCGCCGGCCGGCGCGGACGGCCACGCTCGACGAACTGGCTGGCAGAGTTTCTCGGAGGTCTCCCCGTCCTTCTGGACGCGGCTGGCCGACGAGGCCGTGGCTGCGAACAACGAACTGCGCGGCCACTCCCCGCCGGCGTGACCGCGCCGGCAATCGTCAGTTGCGGTAAAGTCGGCCCGACTGGATAAGCCGCTGCCGCGAGGTGTTGCCTGGTACCGCGATGTGCTTCGCCGGGTCGTACTCCCGGCCGACGGCGGCGCTGGCCGGCGGTACCCAGATCTGCGTTAGCGTGCGGCTGTAGCCCTCCGGTAGATAGCGGACGTAGTAGCCGTCCGGATGGAGGCTCCACCGCCCGCTCGAAACGTCGCGGCTGCCAGGCCCGATGCCGACGGCGCCGGCGAGGACTGCCGTCGCCTCCATCTGCCCGAACGTGGCACCCGGATCCGTGAGCATCTGGCGGAGGTCCGACTCCGCCTGGAGCGCCTGGCGGACCAACGGAGGCGCGCTTCCCAGCGCGAGCTCTACCCCCGTGCCGAGCGCGTCGCGGTTGAGGGTGGCGAGCTGGCGCGGCGTCAGCAGGCGAGAGGCCGTGGCACGGAGACCGTGCTCGAGGTCCTCGAACTGCGCCCGAGCGATGATGGCCCAGAGGAGGAGCTGGATATCCCGCTGTTCGATTTCGGGACGGTCCACCGAGTTCTGCAGGATGGCTACCACGGCAGCCTCGGCCGGCCCAAGCGGCGGAGCGTACAAGTACCCGTCGCCCCCGCCCGGGCCGTGCGTACCGGCCTTCAGGCAGTAGCTCTGCGTGTGCATTTCGTAGTAGCCCGCCGCGAGCAGGAAGCCGCCGTTGGCCGTGCGATCGAGCCCGATCATCGGCTGAGGCCTCGACCCCGGGGGCATGTCAGCCGGCGGGTTCGTCGCGTAGCGCGCGTCGTCGAGGCTGGTCGTGATCGGCGCCCTGTTCAGCAGGTCCTCGGGTGTCAGCGTGGCGACGGCGGCGCGGCCGACGGCGCGGCCCGCCGCGCGGCGCAGCGCCCCGGGGATCTGCGCCTGGACCTCGGAGGCTGCGAAAAGGAAGGTCACGGCGAGGACGCCGACGATGCGGGCGGTGTAGCGGGGGGCCATGGGTAAAAGATGGGGGCACCGCAAAGTAGGGTGGCCCCGGGCGCTTCCGCACCAGTCGGGACTTAAGTCGTCGTTTACCGTGCGACTCGCTCCACCCAGTCCGGCGCGTCCGGCTCCCAGCGGACCTCGCGCGGCTCGGCGCGCGCCCAGCGGTGCAGCCACGAGGATCCGAACCGGCCCACAAAGGTGTCCTCGCGGGCATACGCCAGCGCTGCGAGCGCTTCGGCCAGCGACACGAATCGGTAGCCGCGCCGCTGGAGCATGGCGAGCAGCGCCGGGAGCGCCTCCGCGTTCAGCAGGTTCACGTGCAGGAGCAGCACCTGCGGCGGTTCGTGCCCGAGCACGTCGATACTCCAGCCCTCGAAGTGGGCGACTACCTCCTCGAACCACGGCACATAGGCAGCGAGCACTCGCTGTGCGCCGGCCGTGTCGCCCGCCGCCACCGCGCGGGAGTACGCGGACGCGAACACCCACTCGTCGCTGTCGATCGTGACCGGCGCGACGACGTAGCCGCGACGATCGAGGTAGGCCGCGAGAGCCTCCTTCTTCTCCCGCGTCTCTCCGGTGCGCAGGAACGGATGCCGGAAGTACACCAGGCTGTCGCCGCGCGACCGCAGCAGCCGGCGCAACATCGGCTCCCCCGCCTCGATGTCGCGCGCATACTCCTCGATGGTCGAGCGGGTGAGGTCCGGGTGCGTCGCCGTGTGATTGCCGAGCAGGTGGCCGGCGTCGAGCCACCGTTCGAGCAGGGTCTCCAGGACGCTGGCGTCACATGCGCGGCCTTCGTTGACGAAGCCTACCGCCGGCGCGGCCGCCGCCGCCAGCGCGGCGAGGGTGCGCTCGTGAAGGTCGGTGAGGCCCGGCGCGTCGCACGCGAGCGCCGGCGGGCCGGCGTTCAGCGGTAGGTCGTCGATGGTGATCGCGACGCTGCGTGTTTGTGCCGCGGCGGGGACGACAGGGAGAGAAAGCAGAGAAAGGAGCGAGAGGAAGGAGAGGAGGGTAGGGATGGACACGCGGGAAGGGAGGGGGGTGAGGAGTGAGGGGCGCCCTGCCGTGCGTGCCGCTGGGAACTCGCATGAGGGGGGCGCCGCCACGGGCGCCTGCGGGCACTCGAGGGAGCGGTGGAAGTGCGAGCGTCTCATGGAGGCGGGAAGCACGGCGTGGGCACCGAATGAGTGCCGAGCGACAAGGCGCGCGGCACTATTCGGTTGTGATGCGAGGATCCGTGCTCCACGATCCGTGAAGTTCGCCGAACTTGCGTGCCGCGTCCCGTCCCCCCAGGCGCCCCATGGCTGACGACAACCCGACCGGCGCCGGCGGCACGCGCCGGCGCTTCCTGCGCTCGCTCGCTCTCGGTGCCATCGCTGCGCCGGCGCTGGCGGGGTTCGCCCGCGCCGCGCCGGCCGAGCCGGCCCGGGAAGGGCCTGCGAACGCGCTGCCCGTGATCAAACCCCCGCGACTGCGTCGTGGCGGGACCATCGGACTCATCTGCCCCGCCTCGGCTCTGGATGGGCCGCGCGCACTTAACGAGGCGCGCGACGACCTCGAGCGCCTGGGGTTCCAGACACGGCCCGGACGGTACTGCACCGCCCGATACGGCTACCTCGCCGGCACCGACGAACAGCGCGCGTCCGACGTGATGGCCATGTTCGAGGACGATGGCATCGACGCCATCATCGCCATCCGCGGTGGCTGGGGGGCGATGCGCATCCTGCCGCTGCTCGACTACGACCGCATCCGGTCGAACCCCAAGCCGCTCATCGGCTACTCCGACATCACGTCCTTGCTGCTGGCGGTGTATGCCCGCGCCGGCATCGTCACGTTCCACGGGCCCGTTGGCCGATCGACCTGGAACGCGTACACGGCAGAGGCCTTCCAGCGCGTGCTCGTCCAGGGCGAGCGCCTGGTCCTCGACCCTCTGACGACCATGGGCCCCGACGGTGAGCGGCGTGCGCGCGCCCGCATGGCACCGCGGATGATCTACGACGGCCGCGCCGAAGGTCTCCTCGCGGGCGGCAACCTGACGATCGTGACGTCCATGGTCGGCACACCCTACCTGCCCGACTTTCGCGACCACGTCCTCTTCTTCGAGGACGTGAACGAGCCGCTCTACCGCGTGGACCGCCTGATCACGCAGCTCAAGCAGGCCGGCGTGTTCGCCGGTACCGCCGGGCTCGTGTTCGGCCAGTGCTCGTCATGCCCGGGCGACGCCGGTATGGACGTGGAGGGCCTGCTCGCGGAGCACCTGCGCCCGCTGCGCCGGCCGGCGTGGAGCGGCGCCCCCATCGGCCACCTGTCGCCGGTGTACACGCTGCCCATCGGCGTGCGCGCGGCGACGGACTCCGCACTCGGGTCGCTGGCACTGCTCGAGCCGGCCGTCAGCTAGATCCCGCCCACGCGCTGTCCCGTCACTCGCGAACGAGCCGGCGCGCGGACGAGAACGTTTCGCCCTCTACGCGCAGGACGTAGACGCCCGGCGCCAGGCCGGTGCCGTCGACCACCAGCGTGCGGGCAGCGCCGGCCGGCAGTACGGCATCGTGCACCACCGCCACGCGCCGGCCGAGGACGTCGTGGAGCGTCGCGCGAACGCGCCCGGCCGCGCCGACGCGGACCCTCACCCGCGCGACATCGCCGAAGGGCGACGGCCATGCTGCCGACACGCTCGCAGCGCCGGCGGCGGGGTCCGCTGCGGAGGCGACGTCACCGTCGACGACGAACTCGTCCATGTCAAACGTGTGCCCCGCCGTACCGTCCTCCATGTCGGAGTAGATGATCACGGCTTCGACGCCGCCCACGAGCAGGCCCTGGCCAGTGGCGATCGACGCGCCGTTGAGCAACACCTCGAAGGCACCGGTCGCGCGGGTGACCTGGACTTCCATCGTGAAGTAGCCGACCGGCGCGCTGGCGCCGGTGGGGACGAACACGCCCTCCGGGATTGGTGAGGCGACCCGCACGTCGATGGAACGGTCTGCGTTGAAGCGCACGGTCGTGATCCCGCCCTGGTTGGCGATGCCCGGCGTGAACTCCCAGATGGCAGCAGGCGTGGTCGTTCCGATGCGCACCCGTGCGCGAGCCAGGGTCAGGGGCGCCGCGCCGTCGATAAAGGGCGACCGGGCGAAGGACCAGGCGAGGCCGCTGGAAGTCCCCCGGAAATGCCGCGCGCCGGCGTCCGGATTTGTCGTCTCGATCGTGAACCGCCCGTTGATCCCGACCCACCCGTGCTGGTCGGCGATGGAGCCGAGGTCGAAGTCCTCGAAGCCAGTCTCGTAGCGCGATAGCGCCGCGCCGGACGGCGGCGCCCATCGGGCGTCCTGCGCGGCCGGCGCCGGCGCGGCGAGGGCGAGGATTGCGCCCGCGACAGCGAGGCGGGTTGCGGCGGCGCGGAGTTGCATGGATGTGCGGGTGAGCTGCCGCAATCATACCTCCCGCTTGCTGAAACCCCTCGCTGCGCGACTTCCCCCCGCGAGCGAGGTGCGGTGGCCGACACCCATGCCCCAAAGGAAGCCGGAGGGCCAGAGGGCGCTACGGCATTAGAGAACGCCGGCGCAACGTGATGCCCTTCGTCGCTACGCGACCGCGCCCCGCGAGCGGGGGGCAAGGCGACGTTAACTGCCCCCCCAGACGCTCCCGACCAGGGCCGGCGCCTCGCGCCAGCCCATCAGCGCGTCCTCCACCCTCTGGCCGTTGGCTCGAGCCACGCCGACATCGAGTCGCCGGCAGCCTCGCCGTAGACCCTGTGCGAGTAGACGAGTACGATCCCCGCGCCGTCAACGAGCATTACTCTCGCGAACGCGGCCTCGAGGAAGGTCCGGCTGCCGAGAACCGCCGCAACCAGATGCTCGGCCGGCGCGGCATCCGTGCGCGGTCTGGAGTCGGTCCTGATGATCCGGCCGGCGCCCTCGTAGTTGGTCAGCACACCGTTGGCCGTCGCTGCGAGCTCGTCACCGTCGGTCACGGACTCGTGGACATTGACGGTAACCATGTCGGTCCACGCCTCCATGTCCTCCTGTCCCCCGGGCGTGAACTCATGCTGGCCGCTCTGCGACCACCGGTGGATGAACGTGACGCCGTCGAACGTCACCGCCGGCGTGTCGGGCTGGGGGCCGCCGGCCTGGGCGCACGCCATCGGGGCGGCGAGTGAGATGGCTATCAGGGCAAGGAGTCCCGGGTACGACGGCATGCTTCGCGGCTGCGCATTGCACGGAGCATACCCGTCGCGATCCACAGGAGGGGGTACGGTTCCGTCGCGGACCCGCCGCCGAGACACCAAATGTAGGGCGAGGCACTCAGGCGGGCGCCGGTCGCGTGGGTAGCCACGCTACAGCGGGCCACGCTGGCCGACGCCGCGGGCGCGCGATCGCGAGTCGCCACGGAGGGAGACGCACCGCCGCGTTTTGCGCCTGGTGCCTCCGAGCACTGTGCCGACGCCCCCCGCGACCCGATCAGTGAGGCGGCAGCGGCGGCGGCCCCGATCCCTCGCGCCGCGCGGGGCTCACCCAGTTGCCGATCCGACCCATGTGCTCGCGTATCGGGCGCAGCTGCTGCAGCGGCACGAAGAAGCCGTCGCTCGCCGTGTCGGAGTTGAACCAGACGCCGTAGATCCCCTCCTGCGTGAGCCCTTCCAGATAGTCGACCGCGCCGGGTCGGGGCATGCTGAGACTCGGTAGCTCCCCGTCCTCCCCTACGAGCCCATTCTCCATGGCGAAGCGTGCCATCCGTTCCCCGCCGGTGAAGGCCCGCACCATCGGTCGGCCGTCCGCGATGCCCGGCGTCGACGCGATGTATGGTTGGACGTCGGGGAGGTCTCCGCGCGCGACGAAATGCCACGCCGGAAGCATGAAGGCCTGGCCGTAGAGCTCGTTGAGGTACTCAGTAGCCTGCGTCGCGTTAACGAGCCTCGACAGCGCGTCGAAATCCACATCGTTCGGCGAGGGTGAAGCCACGGGTCGGGGGTCGATCTTCCGGACGGCGACGCGTCGACGGCGTCGCTTGCAACGATGGTACACAACACGTGCGAGACACCCGACGTGCGTTCCTCCTGCTCGCCGCGCTCACCGCCGGGGCGGCCGGCGCCGTGTGGGCCGGCGCGCGGCCGTCGCACGATCGCACGTGGTCGACGGAGCAGGCCGTCCTGCCGCGCGTCTCGATCACCGACAGCCTCGTGCACGTCCGGGGTGTGCGCGATTTCCGCTACCCCGCGCCGGACACGCTCGTGCCGGGCTACTACGACCGGACCTACGACGCGCGTCAGGTCGAGACGGTCTGGTACGCCCTCTCTCCGTTCGGCACCGACTTCCGCGGGTTCGCGCACGCATTCCTGTCGTTCGGATTCCACGACTCGACGTTCGTCAGCGTGTCCGTCGAGGCGCGCCGGGAGGCCGGCGAGAGCTACTCGACGGTGCTCGGCGCGCTGCGGGGCTTCGAGCTGATGTTCGTGATCGGCGACGAGCGCGACCTCATCCCGCTCCGCGCGGCGACGTGGGGCGACCCGATCTATCTCTACCCCGGACGCGCCACGCCGGCGGAGGCGCAGGCGCTGTTCCTGCACATGATGCGTCGCGCGCGCGACCTGGAGCGCCGGCCGGAGTTCTACCATACGATCTCGAACAACTGCGTCACCAACATTGTCGACGCAGTCAACCAACTGCGCGACGAGCCGGTCGGCTACGGCCGGCGCGTCCTGTTGCCCGGCTTCTCCGACGAGCTGGCGCACGAGCTGGGGTTGCTCGACACCGACCTGTCGATCGACGACGCGCGCCGGCGGTTCGCAGTCGATTCCGCCGTCGCCGCGGCGAGCCTGCACCGGGCAGACTTCTCGCAGCGCATCCGCGCGCAGTGAGGGAACCGGCCTCGGCGCCTATTCCGGGGTGCGCGGGGTGGGTCGCCCCAACGTGGCGAAGGGCAGCTACTCGTCTATCCGGGCGTAGGCGGTGACCATTGGAGCCGGAAGTAGACGAACCGCTGCTCGGATCCCCACGGAGTTTGGTGGACCTCGCGGCGAACGTCCTCGAGAACGAACTCGGGCCCTAGCTCCGCGAGCATTCCTGCCTCATCGTACCGGACCACGTCCAGTCCGCTGCATTTGGTCGGACCGTCCATGGCGAAGGTCGCAAGGACGACGGCACCTCGTGGGACGAGCGCCCGCCGCATCGAAGCGACGTAAAGCCTCCGCTCGCGGGCGTCGGTCAGGAAGTGAAAAGCGGCGCGGTCGTGCCACACGCCAAAGCGGTGCGTGGGCGCGAACGTCGTCACGTCCTGCTCGATCCATTGCACCTCTGCGGCCCGGGCGCCGAGTCGAGCCCGCGCTTCCTCCAGGGCGCGGGCGGATACATCGAGCACCGCAAGCGGTGCGTATCCGGCATCCAGGAGCTCGTCCACCAGTGTTGACGTGCCGCCGCCGATATCGATCACGCCGGCGCGGCGATCGACCCCCGACTCCGCGATCAGCCGTAACGAAATCTCCGGCCGCCTCTGATACCAGCTGACGCCCTGGGGGCCCTTGGCCTCGTATGCTTGATCCCAGTGCTCTTGTCGGCTCACGAAGGGAAATGGTAGTAGGCGCCCGCCGACTGAATTAGGTCGCGTCGAGTGCGCGTCGGATTGAATGAAATGTGATCAGAGTTTCGACTAACCAAGCACTTGTGGATTAAGGCGCCAAATAGAGTAATTGAGCGCGGCCGCGAACCTCACCCATACAAGGTAAGGGATGAGGAGAGCGCCGGCCAGCGGGCGCACGCGCCAGAAAGAGATGAGTGTGGCGACGATGAGCGACCAGAGCACGATGATATCGGCGAATGCCCAGCCGCCACGATTCCATGCGAAGAAGAAGCCAGCTCCAGAGCGCATTCAGCACGAGCTGTACCGCGAACAATGAGAGTGCGGTGCGATTGGGGCGGAATCCCCCCGAACGCCATACATGCCACGCGGCGGTCGCCATCAGGGCATACAGAACGCTCCATACAGGTCCGAACACGTGCGACGGCGGGGCCCACTTAGTCTGCACTAGCTGACCATAGAAGGATGTGGCCTGCGTTGGTCAAACAGTTGTCGTGTCCTGTTTTCGCCTTTCAATCAGCTAAAAAGGGCTGGGGTCAGGTGGCACTGCGCGTGGCGCTAGTCCGTCCCGACAGTCTCGGCGATCCAGCCCACGTAGCTCGACACGCGCGTGTAGAACTCCGTAACACCGTACATCCCCTCGCGCCCCCCCGTCGCGCGCGTGCTCTGGCATGAGCTGACCTCCACCACGTACGAAACGCCGCCGGCCTCGTGGTACGCAGGGCCGCCGCTGTCGATGCCGTCTGCGGGTTGTGCCGCCTGGCGGCTGGGTAGAGCAGGACAACTCACGGGCTATACAGCCACGCGCCGGTCTGCGGCCCCTGACCCTCTCCGTAGCCGCCTGTCACCAGTACGCGACCATCCGCGAGCGGCGCGGTAGCGGAAAACTGCCCCACCATCCGCGCCTCGCCTTCGACGAGCACGAAGGTCTCCGACGCCGGGTCATACACCTCGGCCTCGGCCGCACCGCCCGCGATGAGCACGCGCCCGTCGGCCAGCACAACTGACGTACTCGCATGCTTGTACCTCGGTAGGCGCATCGTTCCGGTTCGCGTCGCCGTCCCCACACGAGGGTCGAAGATCTCGGCGCTTGTGTACCGCCCGCGGTCGTCTCGCTCGTCGGTCCCGCCTGTGATAAGCACGCGCCCATCCTGAAGTAGTACAGCGTCGTGCTTGTGGCGGCGTACAGTCATGTCGCCGGCCGATCGGAAGATGCCTGTCGTGGGCTCGTAGACTTCCACGCTGGTGTACAACTCGATATTCTCTCGTCGGCCCCGGTGCCCGCCGACGATTAGCACCCGTCCGTCCGCGAGCCGTACTGCGACGTGGCTCTCACGAGGGAGGTTCAGCGACCCCGTGGGCGAGAAAGTCCTCGTTGCGGGATCGTAGACCTCCGCGCTGGAAAGGAACGTCCAACCCGTGCCTACGCCGCCCACGAGGAGCACGCGACCGTCCGATAGGCGCACAGCGACGTGGCCGGCACGCGAGCTTTGCATCGCGCCTGCTGGGACGAACGTGCCGCTGGCGGGGTTGTAGAGCTCGGCGCTCGACAAGTACGCACCCCGGGGATCGTAGCCCCCCGCTAGCAGAACCGTGCCATCCGACAGCTGCGTCGCTGTGTGGCTGTGGCGTGGGGTGTGCATCGGTCCCGCCAGCGTGAAGCGACCCGAGACGGGGTCGTAAATCTCGGCACCGTGTCGCGCGTCCTCTTCGCCGGTGAGGCCACCTGCCAACAGGACGCGTCCATCGGGCAGCGACGTGGCGGTATGGGCGGCACGGGCACTTCTCATCGGCCCTGCTGAGACGAGGGTCCCAGAACCTGCGTCGACGGCGTTGTGCTGTGCCGCTGCGTCCATCTGCTGCTGGCAGGCTGTCGAGGAGACGCCTGCGAAGAGCAGAACGAGTATCCGGCTCAAATTGGCTAGGTCACGCATCGCTGTGTCCTCAGGCGGAACGAAACCAGCATACAGCAGCCATGTGACCAGGGCCTCAATTCTCCTCTATCAACTACTGCGCTGTGCAGCCGCCATTGATCGGGCACACGGCCGGGGGCAGCACCCCGTTGTACGTCTGCCGGCATCGCGCGTGATTTTTCGAACGTGTTCGTGGCCGTGAGGTCCGGAGTGTTGAACGTCGTCTCCAGCCACATGGGGTTGATCCCGTAGTACGCGTTGTGGGTGATACGGCTGTCGGTCATCAGCGGGGTAAACCGTGATGGTGCTACGCTTCAGAACCGTCATGTCGGTAACCGACTCGCGACCTTGCGGACAAGGTAGGGGCTACCAGCCTTCCGGCAACACCGGCAGCTTAGTCGCCAACCGCTGGTCTGGCAGCCATACTCAGGTACCGCGCCCGATCCCGCCACAATGGTGGGGGCCCCGTCTGGCGCCGAATCAGCAGACGCTCAAGCAGGAGAACAGGCAACTCACGCGCGCGGGATGTTTCGTATCAGCGGGTCCTGTATCTCCGAGCGGCGGTCAGGCGCACCCCGGACCCAGCCGCGCCAGCAGGTCCGTCTCCTCCGCCGCCCGCCTCAACCCCGCCAGCCGCGCACGGACGTCCCGACCGAACGCCCACCGCACCGCCGGGTCCAGCATGCGTCCGAGCAGTCCGCCCCGCATCCGGTACCCGTACTCGAACGTTACCTCCGTCCCCCCGCCCGCAGCGTCGGAGAACCGCCAGACGCCTCCGAACGAGGCGAGGAACCACGGCCCCGCCGTCATCTTGATCGCGACGGACTCGCAGGGACGGTAGCTCACGTACTCCACCGTCATCGCGAGTCCGTTCCACGCACGGACGAACACCCCGACGCCTGCGGCCGGAGCGGTGGCGCCGCCGAGGAACCGGATCTCGCGGAGGAAGGGGTCCCACTCCTTCCGGAGGTAGTAGTCCTGTGTAAGGCAGAACACCTCCACCCGCGGCTTCGCGACGATGACGGAGGCGGCGACCTTCGACATAGCGGAGGGGGTGGAGGGTGCACCTAGCAGCTTTACCGGCTTGCCGCCGCATGCTGCGTGGAAGGTATATGCTGGCATGGCGCCGGCAGCGTGCCGTCGGCTCGAGCGGGGCTCGCGCACCGGCGGGCCAGGCGCCCCGGCCTCCTTGTTCGCCTGGTGCCGAACTCCCAACGCGGTGACAATTGAGATCGAGCGGGAGGACGACGGCCCGCTATCTCGCGGAGGTGATGGAGCTGCCCGCGGCTGAGCTACGGGCCGACGCGGCGGAGAGTGGACCCCCGACGACGAGACAGGCAGCGCGGCGAACCGGGTCGTCGGTGTGTAGCGTCGGGTAGAGCGGCCCGCTCAGTCTATACCCCCGTCGTGCACCCAACGAGCGATGAAGTCCATCGCGTCGTCCCGGAACAGTGCGTGCCCGTTGTTCCTGAACAGGAGGACGCTGTAGGCCAAACCCGTAGGAGCGAGCTCCTCCTCGATGATCCTTGTGCTCTTGACGACGTCCACGTTCTCATCACGTCCGCCATAGAGGAAGAGCGCGGGGACGTCGATCTCGCGCCAGTGCGGCAAGGGGTCGAAGTCCCCGATGGTTCGGAGAAACGCCCAGGCGGGAGACTCCTGTGCCGCAGGAAATCCGCCAGCGGCGCGCGATCCCGCCAGAGGGCCGACCTGCGCCTCGGCTAATGCACCCGCGTACGCGTCCCAACCCTCGCCGCTGAGGGCGTACCGAACGGCTCGGCCGTGGAGGTCTCGTAGGGCGCCCAGCTCGTCCTCGGTCAGCCGCTCCCGCTCCCCCATCCGAAGGACTTCGTCGCCTATCTGCTCCATGATCGGGACCACGGAGCCGGAGACGTTGACCACGAAGGAGACTTCCGGTGACCGGGTCGCGGCGAGGGGAACGATGTGCCCCCCCTGGCTGAACCCCATCATGCCAACACGAGCGCTGTCGATCCTCGGGTGCGCTCTCAGGGCTTTCACGCCGGCGAGGGCGTCGCTGGCGAGATCTGCGAATGACGCCTCAAGCCAGTTGCCGCCGGACGCCCCCGAGCCTCTCTTGTCTGGGTGCAGGACCGCGATCCCACGCTCGACGAGGGCCGTGGCGTAGGCCGAGGTCCATGGGTTGGATCGGTCGCTGCTCCCAGAGCCGTGGACGATTACGACGCCGGGGAACGGGCCCGGGCCGGCCGGCAGCAACACGGTGGCGGCGAGCGTAAAACCCGCGCTAGTGTAGGACACCTCCTCTGCCGTGGGCTCGCTACCAGCGCGGGGCTGCGCCTGCAACGGGAGCGGGAGGAGGAGGGAGCACACGACCAGGACGCTGGGCCAGGGGAGGAGCATGGATGGTGCCGAGCTGTTCGACGGTACGAGGGGAGACACATCGCGGAGCCCTGGCACGGATCAGGCGTGACCATTTCCGCATAACGGCCTCGCCGCGTGGCCGGCGTGCCGGCCCGGGTAGAGAAGCCCCGGCGGGGCGTCTCTGTGGCGGGCCCACGGGCTCTATCCTGACATCGGCTCCTTGAATCGTAACAGAGCGACGGTTAACCCCTGGCCAGTGTTACAGGCTCAGGTCGCCCAACAGGTTGCCGGTTATGTGGCCACGCGCCCCCCCGCCGTCCCGGTCAGGTGGCGCATGCGGCGGGGGACCAGATCCCGAGGCTCCGGCGAGCTCGAGTGCGCGGCCTCGGGTGCATCCGCTAGTTCGGCCGCGTGCGACAATGCCTGCCTAACCCTCTTTGAAAGACCCGGGACCCCAAGCCTTAGCACGGCACAGGCCTTGCCCCGCGGGGCCAGGAGGGCGTCACTTGATCGTTACAGTCACAGTGTCGACAGGACGAATCCGAACCAAATAGAATGTGTTCCAGTACCCGCGCTTAAAGACCATTTCCGGCGTAAGAGGCACGTTCGACGGTGTCCCGGGAAAGATCCACGCGGACTTCGTCTCCTCAACCTCACCTGCGATTTCCCCATCCGCATTCGCGACATGGACCGTCCACGCGACTGGTATCTGAGCGAACCACGTGCGAATGACTGTCGTCCATTCCCCCCGCTGGCACGTCACTGTTCTTTGCCGTCCGAACATTTTGATTCCACCCATAAAACGCTCCCAACGCTGCGGCGCCTTACCGGTTCCACCGCGCTGCGGTTGCGGCCAAGGGCTGTGCCGCGTAGATCATGATTCATCTCCCGTGGTGCCCGTCCGCGCTCCTCTCGCGAACCGCATCCATGAACGTGTCGCGTGCGCGACGGCCCTGTTGGGAGATGATGACTGAATAGGCGGCCAGCGCACCTTCCAGCCCCGCAACGTTTGTGTCTACCGGGCCCGCGCCCCGTTGTTCGATCTGGTGAGCCGCGCTCGAGAGTATGAACTGGTTCAGGAGGTCCGCCCTGTAGGGACTGGTCGAGTCGAGGAGGGGGCCAACTTCTTGGGGACGCCCTCGTCAAGCAGCACGCGCATCCGACCCCTCATCGAGCAGGACGGCCTCGGCCAGCTCTAGAAACGCGACGGCCTGTGCGCGCGTCACGCTGGGGAAGTCATCGAGGAACTCGTCGAGGGGGACCCCGGAGGCGAGGTGGTCCGTGAGCGTGTGGACTGGCACGCGGGTGCCAGTGAACACGGGAGCCCCGCTCATGATCTCCGGGTCGGAGTGGAAGACGTCCTCTCGCTTCATAATCGCCCTAGGAGGGTCCGGCGGTGGAACGCTGTTCGCTTCTAATCCGATCCAGAGGATGGAGTGGCGGGCTAACAGCGTTGCCGGTTAGCCGCGGCACGCTGCGACGAAGGTAGGCGCTGGCTGATCCCTGCCAGCGTGCGATCGGCTAAAGCGGCGGGATCTTTCCAACAAGGTCCGACCGCCGCTGACATGACGCCAACCACGCTCTACACCGGGATCGACCTCCACCAGCGGACGCTCACGGCGACCACGCTCGCCCGTGGCGCGGGTGGTGGCGACGGCCTGCGCCGCCGCTACCGTGGGGCAGAGGGCGAGGAGGAGTGCGAGGGCCGCGGCGGATCTCATGGGCAAGACGGCAGAGAGATACGCCTAACAGCTTGCCGGCTAGCGGCGGCCGGGCCGGCATGAAGGCAAAGCCCGCGCGAGCGCTGGCAGGGTCCCGTCCGCTAGAGCGGCGGGTTCGCGTGCGCGGCCATGCGGGCAAGTCGGCGAGTGTGGCGAGGCGTGTCGTCACGCCGGTCCTGCGGCGTCAGCGGATGGCAGCGAAGCGCCTCGTCTCGCTCCACCGGGCCGTGTTGACGTGGAAGCCGTACAGGCCGGCTGGGAGGTCAGAGACGTCCGCCTCCAGCACCAGCGGCCCGCTCACGGGTCCACTGTGCACGACCCGCAGGCGTCGGCCCGTCGCGTCGATCAGGCTCACCTCAACGGGTTCGCCCCGGCCGGTGCTCAGGCGGAGCCGGACTACGCCCGACGTTGGATTGGGGTAGACCACCAGGACCCCGGGGCCACCGTCCCCGGGCGTCGGCTCCGCCGAGACGGGCGGTGGCAGTTGGACGGCAGCGAGTGAGAAGTCGTACCCCCACACGTGAGAACCCCACAGCTCGATAACCAGGCGCCCGTCAGGGAGCAACGCGAAGTCCGTCAGGCGACCGACGGGTCCGGAGAGGACGCCCGTGCCGCCGTACGCGGGGTCCAGCGCGCCGTCGGTCGTGAGGCGCGCGAAAACGCTGTGCTCATCCCCCATGGGGCCGCCGAGTAGGTACCGGCCCTCCCCGGCATGCTCCACGGACGTGGGGTAGCCCTGGACGTTTGCCCCGTAGTTTATCTCCAAGTCGCCTCCGTCCGCGAACGAGGCATCGAGGGAACCGTCGCACGCGAGGCGCACGCGAAGCCGCGGATCCAGGCCGCAGGCCATGGCCGGGCGTCCCGCCGCCCGACGATCACAATACCCCGCGTCGGCGACCACGTCCCATGGGTAGTCGACGGTCGTTTCCTGTTCGAGTACGACGTGGCCCGCCGCGCCGAAGGAGGGGTCTGGCACCCCCGATGGGAGGAGGCGTGCCACGCGGATCGCCGTGGCGTCGTCGTCGGGCACGTACCTCCGTGCGACGATCAGGACCCGACCCTCCGCGTCTATCGAGAAGGCGCCCACCACCAGGTTTTCGCCCGTCAGAGAAAGCCTCATAACGCCGCCATTGCCGTAAGCGGGGTCCAGGGCGCCCGACGGGAGGAGGCCGTAGACCGCCACGGCCGGGTAGTCGCTCACGCCAGCGACGATGCGGCCGTCAGGCAGGGCGAAGACGTAATGCGCGCGCTCTCGTCGCCGTCGTCACCGTCGAGCCGGACCCAACCGCCCGACCCGAATGAGGGGTCGAGGGCGCCGTCGGGCGTTAGGCGCGCCACGAACGCCGCGCGGTCCTGGCTGGTGCGATGCCGGACCTGGCCGGCCACTAGGAACCGGAGGGCCTCGTCGCGCGCGATCGCCGAGGCCGTCTCGTTGAACGCCTGCGTCCCGTCGAAGTCGGCAATTAGGATGCCGCCGGCTGCGAACGTTGGGTCCAGCGAGCCGTCGGCGCGTCGGGCGACGACCGCGAGGTCCAGCCCCCCGTCTACTGCACGAACGGGCGGTTAGTCGTACCGGCCTCCAGCGTCCGGCCGTCCGCCCGCACGAGCACGCAGCAGGCCCCCTCCCAGTCACCGCCGAGGTCAGATTGCGCCAAGCCCCCTACGCCGTACGACCTTTCAAGGGCGAGAGCCTGGCTCCGCGCGGTCGGGTGCACGGCGAGCAGGGCAAGCAGGGTGAGGGCGCAGGCGGTAAGCCGCATGGTGACCAGAGGCCAATGGCAGCGGGCCGCCCTTGAGATGGCGCGGCCCTCGAAGGTAAGGAAACCGTCCACGCGGCCCCGGACGGTGTATAAGTGTCGCCGTCGAGGCCGCCGCACTGGAGCGCGGGCGGGTCGGCGACCGCCGACACCGGCTCGAGGGCCTGCCTCCTCCACTGAGCGAGCAGGTGGAGAGCACGGCGAGGGCGGCAAGCGCGACGGCGCGGCGCATGCGGCGAACAAAAGGGCCCGGTCCTCGCACCCCCGGACGGCCACGACGCTAAACGGCTGCTAACGTCCGGCTTCAGCCGCGGCGGCACCAAACGATTTCATACGCCGCCGTCGGCTGCAAGCCGATGTTGGCCAGCTCCGCCGCCCCATTCGCTCACGAAATCGAAGGCCGATCGTAGCTAATCAGTCGGACAGACCCTGACGGTCGCGAATCGTCATCATTGTGCCTGTGAGTAGCGCGACTACTTCGCCACCGGGAGACACCTCATCAGCCGCCAACTCCGTGTTGTGTACCTGAAGTTCGGCGTTCACGACCGTGAGCGTCCGGCCAGACCGAACCACGCGACCAGAGCCGAGGAACCACTCACCGCGAGCTGGCGCAAGAAGCTGGACCTTGAATTCCACGCTCAAGACTGCAGTCCCAGGTTCCATCAGGCTAAGAGCGGCGTACCCGCCTGCGGTGTCCAAGACTGCGGTCACGATACCTGCGTGGAGGAACCCATGTTGCTGAGCCAAGTCGGCCCGGAACTGAAGAACAAGGTCGACCGCGCCCGGAGCGACACGGCTAAGCGTAACGCCAAGCGTCTGCATCAACGTCTGCCGCGAGAAGCTCGACCGAACACGGTTCTCGAAATTAGGGTCCCTTGCCTGATACAAATGAGACATGTCGAGACTTGGACTCCTCTTGGTCTGGCTAACTGACCGCGCTTAAGCTGCGGCGCGCTGACGAAAGATTCATTCCGCAATCTACGCGCGCCGCCAGCTTCAAGCGCTGGTTAGGCCGCCATCTCCCCGAGTCGCAACATGTCGATGCAAGCGACTCCATCATCATTCGTGAAACGTCCGGCTTCCATGAAGCCGACCGTACGGTAAAACTGGACGGCGTTCGCGTTCTCCGCGTGAACACCACCCCACAAGATGACGCACTCCCGGCCGAAACGTCTCGCGATCGCGAAACTGGCAGACGCAAGCTCTCGTCCTACGCCTTGGCGTTGCCATTTGTCAGCTACGCACAGGCCCCAGCGACAAGCCCGCTCTGGACTGATGCTAATTCCGTAAGTGGCGAACCGCTCCACCTCAGCACCCGTAAGGTCGAGACTGAATTCGACGAGTGCCACGATCACGCCTTGGCTCACATCCTGTAGCACCAGGCGGAGTTTGTCATACCGCGCGATTGATGTGCAATGCGCATGCGCCAGGCTCCGGCCGTCCGTCACTGAATAGAAGCGGCGCGTCTGAGAAGAGAGCGCGTCAAAGAACGCGGCGAGCTGGGTCTCTTGGGACGCGGAGAGTGGTCGGAGAATGCCGGTTCGGGGCATCGAGACCGAGAACGTCACGGGTCCAGGGTCTACCAAGATGCTCTGCAGAGTAACCCGGATGTGGTCGTTCATGCCTGTCCCGTTTGATGGCGGCCTAACAGCTTGCCGGTCAGCCGCGAAACGAGGGGTGACCTGGGGTTCGTGGCAACGTAGGCGCTACCCGCAGAGCGGGGCAAGACCGACGACGTTTCGTCGGCTAGAGCGGCGGGATCTTTCCAACAAGGTCCGACCGCCGCTTCCATGACGCCAAGCACACTGACACCGGGATCGACCTCCACAAGCGGTCGCTCACCGCGACCACGCTCGACCCGGCCGGCGCCGTCGTCGCCTCCGCGAAGCTGCCCTGCCGGCCGGACGCGCTCGCCCTGTACTTCGCCGAACTGCCGCTCGGCCGGCAGGGCGCCGGCCACCGCGCGCCGTCGAGTGCACGACGGGCTGGTACTGGGTCCGAGACGCCCTCGCACCACTCGGCGTCGATCTCCGCCTGGCCCACGCGAAGGGGGTGCGGGCGATCTCCGCCGCGAAGGTCAAGACGGATGCAGCCGATTCGAAGATGCTGGCGCATCTTCTGCGGACCGAGCTCCTACCCGAGGCCCACGTGATCTCGGACGACCTCCGTCCGCTTCGCGACGTGCTCCGCACCCGGCTCCGCCTCGTTGAGCGCCGCGTCGGCGCGCTGAACTCCATCGCGCGGCTGCTGGAGAAGATGAACGTCGAGGACGTGGCGGAGCTCGACGCGCTCGGCCGGCTCCAGGCCGAGTGCCACGCCGGGCAGGCGGAGCTACTCCACGATCAGATCAAGAGCCTCGAGCGCACGCTGCACCCGCACCTGGTGCCGGACGAGGAGGTCCAGCGGCTGCTCCGCGTGCCGGGCGTGGGGAAGGCCGTCGCCTTCACGATCCGGCTCGAGGTGGACGACATCGCCCGCTTCCCGAGCGAGCGGCAGTTCTTCAGCTACTGCCGGCTGGTGCCCGGTGCCGACAACTCCGGCGACCGGGTGCGGCACCGGCGGAGCCGCGACGGCAACCGCTACCTGAAGCTCGCCTTCAGCCACGCGGCCGTCCGGGCCATCCAGTACTACCCGGAGGTGCGGGAGTGGTACAAGCGGAAAGCCCGTCGGAAGGCGGACCCGGTGGCGCGCGCGCTCGTGGCGAAGGAGATCGCGCGGATCGTCTACCACGTTCTCTCGAAAGGGGAAGACTTCAACGGCCGGTTCAAGGGAGTGCCCCTGAGCCGCGTCAAGCAGGAGCAGTGGCCTCTACTCCCGAGCCCGGCCAGCATAACTGACGCGCAAGCGCCCCCGGCGGGAATGGGAGGGGAGTAGATGTGCCACCGACGTAGATCTGGGCTGACCGGCACGCTGCCGGTCGCCGGCCGCCCGCGGCCGTGAGCCCGTTTGGGGGTGTGGCCCGCCACGCTCCGTGTCAATGCGGAGCCTCTGGCGGCAGCCCTTGAGATCACACCACGGTGGCGCCGTGCTCCTGGGAACGCTACGCCGGCGCGTGGCGGCGGGGGCCGTACGTGCCTCCCTGCTCGCTACAGGCCCCTATTGACACCCACCTTGTTTTGGGGGTTATACCGCCTGCCGGCACTACCGCCCGAGTTCGGGGACCGAGAGCCCTCGGCAGATCTTCCGAACCAGACCATCGGGTACCTCCGTGTGCCGTGGCACCGCCTCCACGGCTCCTGTCCGCGGGTTCACCCACAGCGAGTGGCTGCGGCCCTCGCGCTTCAGGACGCACCCGTACCGGCGAAGGTGCCGCAGGAGTTCCCCACGTTTCACGCCGCCACTCGGACCGTCGTCCTCTCCGCCTCGGCTGGAACGCCGCGCAGTCCCTCCTCGCGCCTGTCCTCCAGGATCATCCCGATGGCCTCCGCGAGACTCTCAAGGGCCTCCTCCCTGGTGCGCCCCTGCCCGTTGGCGCCAGGGACCTCGGGGGCGTAGGCGACGAACCACTCCGCATCGCGCTCGACGACGGCCGTGAACTCGTGCTGCATCAGAGTGTCAGGGTGGGCGGAGGAGTAGACGCCGCGGACTTCGGCGAGTTCGGCGGCGGTATAACAGCGTGGCCGGTCAGCGGCGCAGGGTGCATGGCGAGCGGGTGTGGCAGTGTAGGCGCTGCCGCGGGGAAGAGGCAAGCCGGCCGGCCTGCGTCCGCTGGAGCGGCGGGTGAGGCGTACGACCTTTTTAGGGCGAGCGTTGGCGGATCACTTGGACACGACGACCGCTCAGTTCGTCGGCTACAACCGAGATGCGCGTAGATCGTCCGGTTCGCTCTTCCAGAACCGTAGCGAGGCTCTCCGCTTCGTCGCGTAGGCCAGGGTCGTCCCAAACCGCAGGATCAAGTGCTAGCCAGACGTCGAGGCCGTCCTCATCTCCGACAAGGTTGGCAGGCACGACGCCCGCGGAGAAGTAGCCAAGCTGAGAGAGCAGATCCGCTACCGCGCTGGCATCACCTTCGTTTGCCGAACCCGAGTAGTACACCACCCCGTCGGTGTTCGGGACCTCAAAGCGCCGTCCTTCAAATGGCGGGGCGGCCGCGAAGATCAGCATCGCCAGAAATAGGGTAAGGGCGAGTCCACCGATCATGACGCCAATTGCGACAAGCCCGGAACCCTCACGCCCGCCCGCTTTGACATGCGCCCTGATCGCTGCGGCCTGGTACACCTCCGCAATCCCGCCGGCTGCGGCTGTCCAGGCACCTGCGACAGCGAGTTGAAGCCATTTGAACTCGGCGATCCTTTGCGGCAAAAGCGCAAGCACTCCAAAGAGGACGACTAGGACCGCTAGTGCCCCAAATTGAGTACGCCTTGCATGCTCGGGCTGGCCGAGAGCCCGGAAGTTGTGGGCGAGGAGATATGCTGCCGCAAGTGGTCCGCCGAGAAAAGTGACCCACCCGATCCCGGATATGGTATAGAGCCGCCGATTCTCGCGGACGGTTAGCGGAGCCTCTGTCTCGCCCTCGCTCATGGATGAAGTACGCCTAACAGCTAGCGGCTCAGGCGCGGCACGTGCGCTGACGCCCTTGCGAGGAATGTAGGCGCCGACGTGCGGACGGGGCAAAGCGGCTGAGCGTGCCGTCGCCTGCAGCCGTGGGTTATGCCGCGCTCTCGACTGAGAATCGTTGGACAGGGGTTAGGATGTCTCTTCGTCCGAGGGTGTGGCTGATTGCGGCGTACACGACCCCCTCGTCCATGATCTCTCGAATCTTGGCCTCCTCAACATTGCAAGTGTATTCCGATCCGACTTCGAGCCGCTGCGGAAACTGGCAGTTGAAGGAGCTGAATGAGATGCCGGACTTCGTCGGGTAGAGTTTCAGGCGCCTCCGAACCCAGAGCGGGGCAATTGACTCGAAGCGCCGGTGCCAGACGGAACGGTATGAGTGAAAGCCGATGGCCCCGATGGTTGTTGGAGGTCCGCTTAAGTGCTTGACAGAAACCAGAATGTGGTTCTTGCGGTGCCCGGGGTTGCCCTCGTGCAGCATCACCATCCCGGCACGCGCAGACGCTTTGAGGCGAAGTCCCTCCCTGAAGTACCGCACTATCTCCCAGAGGAGCGCAGCGGTAGCCACGACTGCAGCGTACCAAGCGGCGTAGTCGGAAGGCGTCATTGAGGCAGAGCGCCGAGCGGCATAACAGCGTGCCGGTTAGCGGCGCAGGGCCGCGCGACGGTGGGACGGGGCAGTGTAGGCGCCGGGCGTGGAGCGAAGCAAACCGGTGGAGCCCTTCGTCCGCTAGAGTGGCGGGTTATGTGGCGGCGTGGCTAGGGGTCCCGTTGACCGGTGATGACGGCGATGACGTTGACTGTTGATGCCGTCGCTTCAGCGCAGAGTGCAGCGCGCCGGAACTCCGCAGTTCGCTTGTGTACGAGCTCGTTCGCAAGGGCCAGCGCGGACTTGGCGTACCGCCGGGGCGTTTCGTTGCCGTTGCCGGGCAGGGTTGCGGCGATCACGGAGTCAAGCATCCGCTTCGCATCCGTGTCGCTCGGAGCGGTGTCGTCCGTTGAAGGATGGAGACGCGGGTCGTAGACGGCCTGAGCCAGAGAGATGAGCAACTCGCGCCCGAGAAGCCCAACCGCTTGGTAGTCCTCCTCGTCCTTGGCCGATGCTAGCCGCTCGCGGAGCTTGCCGAGTGTGCGGTCAACACGTGCCCAACCCGTAGGCTCAACGCTCTGGAGCGCGCCCGTTCCCATCGGTGTTGTCAGGCGCTCGACGAGCGGGGCGAACAGTTGCGAGATGTAGTTCCGGCGCGACTGGTAGGTAGGTAAGTCGCCGCTACTCCACTTCCCGTACCACTGCCAAAGGTCCGTGTACGGAATCGGGTTCTGGATGCCCAGCTGGCTCAGGGCCTGAGAAATCACCCGATGACTCTTGACGTACTCGGGGTTGACATCGTCCAAGCGCGGCCCTCCTGTGGCGACAGAGACCATGAGTGCCCGTTGCCGTTCGATTGCCTGTAGAAGTTGAGCGGTTTCCACTACGTCGACCGATCTGGCTGAAGCCACATAACAGACGGCCGCTCACCCGCGAAGGGCTGCACGACCGCAGGACGGGGCAGTATGTGTGCCGGCCTTGGGGCGGGGCAAGCCGGTCGCGCGCTTCGTGAGCGGAGGGTTATGTGGCAGTATGTCGATTACGGCTGTGTGGGCTTCCTTATCTCGGGACGATGTTGCTGCGTCCTTCCCACTCGCCGTGTTCCGAAAGCGGGTCGAAGCGGAAAGTCGTGAACTCGTGATGGAAGTCCTTCCGCACTCGTTCCGCCATTGCATCTGCGTGGCGTTCGGCCCCGGGAATGTCGCCCCGCCCTCGGACCATGTCTGTCATCTCGCGCTGGGAGCGCCACACCGAAAAGGTGCAGACAGTACGAGGAGGGCGCATCGCCGCCAGCGACAGGGTCGTGCCAGGGTGATCCCGCACAAGTTCTTCTACGGGTTTGCCCCAGCGGATAAAGCGGGGGACCTGCGGAAGCTTCAGGCGCGCGAGCGTCACCGCGACCACTGGCGCAGCAGGATCCGTGTCACCGGTCCCGGAGGGCAGCGCGTCGAACTCGGAGACCCTCCCCCAACGACGCAGGAATCCCAGACGCACGTGCCAGCCCCTGGACAAAGTGCGCCCTAACTCGGCGTCCTTCATGAAGGCGTCGATAGCGGGCTCACTCTCCCACCACGCGAAGACGGCGAGATGCCGTATCCGCATCCGCGCCGGCGAGAGGATGGGCGACCCCAGCGTCATGACGGTCATGCACTCCACATGGCGTAATCCAGGCACGTCGTTCGACGTCGGTGGGCGAAGTAAGGCCCTCGCGGAGGTGGCGATCGTCGTCTTCGCCAGATGGAAGGTGAAAACGGACATGTCGCGTTTAGGCCCCGGAGCGTCCGATACGTGAGTGGGCCTGCGGTCGCCCCCAAGCGAATGCTACTAGCGCGAGTCCGACGTGGCCGATGGCGTTCATCAGACCGTGGTAGCGAACCATTCCTCCGAAATCGAGGACGGGGTCGCCCCATGCCCAGGCAAGCGCCGGCACCAGCGTCCCCACGGGCACGATCAGAGCCAGCACTGCGAGGAGCCGGGGGCCGCGGGCGATACGATTGGGTCGGCCAATAACCACGGCCCCCAGTTGCGTGACGAAAATCAGCTCGTAGGTCGCCGCGCCAAGTTCATCGCAGTACGGCAGGCCGCTGACGCCTGCAGCGGTGACCAGATAAGCCACCGGGTGTGCAAAGAGGAGGACGCGAAGGGTATGGAGCGGGCGCCCGCCGGATACGATGCGACATGTCAGCGCCGTAACCGTGAGCGCCCCGAAGCCGGCAGCTGCGAAGTGAGACGCCGCGAGCCATGTCCAGGGTCGGCCAAATCCGAGAAGGGTTGAGTCACTGAGAAATGCCGCCAGCCAGACGAAGCTGCCCACAACGAAAACCCATGCCACCGCAAGCGCAACCTCCTCCGGTAGGCGTTCCTCTCGCGCGAGGGCTCGCCGCAGCAGAGCGCCGCCTATCGCGATCGCCAACAAGATGGGCCCCACGACGAGCGCAATGGCGGTCGTGTGCGTCATGGTGAGAAGTGTGAACGGATCAGCAGCACCACCACCCGAAACCGGACGCACCCTGTTCGCGAAACATCTTGGCGAGGACCTCCTCGGCACTCTTGGGTGGTCCCGGCGGCACCGTGTGCCACATAACGCTCCGGTTCAGCGGCGGGCCGCGCAGCGGACCGTCCGTTGCCACCGGTTGTTAGAGGGCGTCGCGCCATCGATGAGGCACCTCGTCGATGGCTGGAAATCGGGGTGGCCGAGCTGCCACAGCGTGAAGGCGAGATCATCGGTGTACACATCGACCTGCGCCGCGAAGTCGGTCGGCCCGCTGTGGCCGGCGTCGCGCTCGACGCGGAAGAGGAGCGGCCCCGACCCCGGCCCGGCCCTCGCGCGGGCACGGGCGACGAACTTGGCGCCCATCCATAGCGGGATCGTGTAGTCGGTCCCACCGTTGAAGAGGAAGAATGCCGGCTGCCGCGCGCCGGGGAGAAGTTGATGGTAGGGCGATGCCGCCACGATCCGCCGGACGCCGAGTGCCGTTGCCGGGTCGCCGATGTCAAGGACGCTCCGGGCGCCCGAGGCCGTCTCGCTCCACGCCCGCCACTGGTCCACGCCGCCCACGTGGAGCGAAGCGGCCGCGATGAGATCGGACCGTTTGAGCGCGGCGACGCCGACGGTCGCGGCACCGCAGCTTCCGCCGCCGACGGCCACGCGACCCGGAGCGGCCCACCCGTCACGGACGAGGTGTTCGACGACGTCCACGACATCCTCGTACGCCGTGGCGTGCCCCCGCGCGACGGCCGCCTCGTGCCACGCTCGCCCGTACTCGCTCCCCCCGCGCACGTGCGCGTAGGCGATCGTTCCACCGCGTTCGAGCCACGCGAGGTAGCCGGGGCCATCGCGCGCCACGCCGCGAGCGTGGAGGAGCGTGACGGGTACGAGCACGCCGTCACGAGCGGGTGCGTGGACGACCGTGACGGTGTAGCGGTCAAGATCCGGCGGGAGGCCGGTCGGGGGCGGCCGGAGAGGGCGAGCTTCCGTCGCCCCCGCCTTCACGCCCAGCCACTCCTCGGGGTGGAGCGCCGAGCGGAGCCACACCCGCATGCCGCGCCCGTCGGGTTCCACGGTCATGCGGTCCAGGGTCCCCGCGCGCGGTAACGCCACCGGCTCACGCCCGCCCGCCGGGATCAGCCGCCAGAGACTCATCGCGGCCCCGTCGCGCTGGGTGAGGTAGACGGCATCGGCAGCGACGGCGAGGCCGGAGAGTACGCCATCGTTCCCTTCGAGTACCGTCTCGGGCACGGCAGCCGGATCGCGCAACGCGAGGCGAACGAGCCGGTGACGCGGTGCGCCATCGGGCGTGATGGCCCAGAGCGTGTCGGCGCGGATGCCCCAGCCGGAGAAAGTGCCCTCCGTGGTGAGCACCTCGCGGAACGGCCCTGCGAGACGGACACCTTCCAGCGGCGCCACCCAGAGCGCCCGGCCGGCCACCCGGCGAAGGGCAATGACGAGCCAGCGGCCGTCCGCCGAGACGGCGGGGTGCGGAGTGTCGTCCGGCCGGAGCGCGTGCTGGAGCGACGGTCCGAAGAGCGGCACGTCGGCCTCGGGCGCCGTGCCCAGCCGGTGGAGGTAGACGTGCCCGTTGAACTCGCGCTCGCCGTCCGGCGTGGCAGGGGTACGCGCCGGGTTCCTCACCCACAGGAGGTGCCTGCCGTCGGGCAGCCACGCGACGTGGAAACCCTGCGCGTCGGCCCAGAGCGGCGGGGCCAGCGTCTCGGGGAGCCACGCCCCCGTGTCGAGGTCGAGAATGCGGAGGCGCGGGTTCGCCTCGCCCCGCTCGACGAGCCCGACCGTCGCGCGTCGGCCGTCGGGTGCGAGCTGCGTCGCAGAGCGCCGCACGGATCGCCCGGTCTCCGGCCCCTCCGCTTCAGGGTCATGGAGGATGCGCAGCGGTCCGTTGTCGTCTCGGACGCCCAGCCGCGGCCGATCGAGGCTGTAGTCCATCACGAGCACCCGGCCGCCGCGCTCGTCCAGCACGTCCTCATTCACCTCCCCACCGCCCGTTCGCCATAGCTCGGCGACGCGGGCCCGAAGCGCGGCGCGGCCCGGCAGTGCGGCGAGGGTGGCGCGGGTGTGGGCGTCTTCCGCGTCGATCCATTGGTCGAGCGCGGCGCCGGCCGATTCCATCCATCGGTACTCGTCCCGGATCACGACGCCGTGTACCGTATCCGCGTGCGCGCGGCCCCGCGGCGGAGTGGTCTGGGCAGAGAAGGGACTGGCGAAAAGGATCGCCACGATCACCAATGCGATGGCACGGACACCCCCCCGGAATAGTTCGCTCATGGCAACCTCAGACAAGAGCAAGATCGGTAGCCCTCTAACAGCTTTGCCGGTTAGCGGCGGCATGCTACCACAAAGGTAGGGCGGGGCACCATTGCGCTCGCGTGCCGTCCGCTAGAGCGGCGGGTTAGGCGGCGCTGGGACCTCGCTAATGAACTGCCGGGCGCGCGCTCGGATGAGGTCGATGATGTTCTCCTGGGTTGCCCCGTTCCAGTACCACTGCACCACCGAGTCCCGGAGGGCGTCATACGCGAAGTACAGACTGTAGAAGTCCTGGATATCGCGTGGGTAACCGTAGGCGATGTACATGTCCTTCACCTCCCCGAGTGTCTCGATCAGGTCGGCCTCGCCCGCGAGCGCGAACTGGAGGAGCTCCGCGACGTACGCCCGGACGGCCTCGACGTCGGTTAGCTCGGGGGCGCCCACCTCCGCCAGCGCGCGGTCCCGGAGGTCGGCCAACTCGAAGTGGTTGTACGGCGGGCTTAGGCCGGCGAGCATGGCGAGGTAGCGCCCGTCGTGCCCGGCCACGAGCATCGAGACGGCCCAGTTGACGCACTGCTGCCCGCACGGCTCTTGGAGCGCCCTGTCGGCCAAGATTCGGGCCGTTGTGACCTCGACCATCGATTGCGACGTGGTGCGGCGTGAGGAGCCGCCTAACAGCTTGCCGCTCAGGCGCGAAGGGCTCCAAAGGCGGCGGTTCGTGGCAGTGTAGACTGAGACGCCCGCGCGAGGCAAGGAGCCTCAGCCCTTCGTCGCCTG